>Ga0247744_1000184_pt1 | contig 11847 bp, 4 predicted proteins | sample UWRJS154409C5_FD_180946 | JGI IMG/M metagenome (GOLD analysis project Ga0247744, IMG submission 180946) | Soil microbial communities from Arlington Agricultural Research Station in Wisconsin, United States - UWRJ-S154-409C-5 | ecosystem: Environmental > Terrestrial > Soil > Agricultural land... | reverse complement strand
CGGCTCCATCCGTCGTGCCGCCGCCCGTCCCGCTGCCCCCCGTCCCGCTGTTGCCCGCGCCATCCGTCGTGCCGCCGGCTCCATCCGTCGTGCCGCCACCCGCACCGTTGCTCGAGCCCCCGGAGCTACTGACGCCATCGCTCTTCACCACGAGCTCGGGCAAGAGACAGCCGGGCGCGGCTGCTGCCAACCCAACGGCGAGCCCGAGCCCGGCCACCCGGGCGACTCGACTCTTCCGCTGCTCCCCGCCCCGCCCCATGATTCTCACGGTTTTGTCCGACCAGCCGGGGCAAAGCAAGGCGGGGACGTGATCCCGTTGGCCGGAGCCGGTGGAGGGACTACGGTCGCTCCTTGGCATGGCCTTCGCGGCTTTGGGTTCCAGCACACGTGTGCACCTGGTGAGCGCTGGGTTCGCGTTCGCGTTGCTGTCTACGGTGGCGCCCCTGGCTCGGGCGGCCCCGCCTGCCGCTGTCGATGACGAGACGCGAGCGGCGGCTCGGCAGCTCGGTACCGAGGGGGTGAACGCGTATCAGGAAGGCGACTACGCGCGCGCGAGCGAGCGTTTGGAGCGGGCCTTTCAGCTCTTGGAGGCGCCCTCGCTCGGCCGGTGGTCGGCACGTGCTCTCGAAAAGAAGGGTCAGCTGGTCAAGGCTGCCGAGCGCTACGTCAAGACCTCCCGCTTGCCAGCGCAGACCGGCGGCGACGCGGAAGTGCAGGAGCGGGCGAAAGTCGACGCGGCCGCGGAGCTCGAGGCCTTGAGGCCGCGCATTCCCAACCTGGTGATCCAGCTCGAGGGCGCCACGCCCGAGGAGACCTCGGTCACCGTCAACGGCGCACCGATCAAGGCGGCGCTGATCGGCACGTCGCGGCCGACGGATCCGGGCGAGGTCGAGATCGTCGCTCGCAACGGTGGCCAGGAGGTTCGCCAGAAGTTGCGCTTGGAAGAGGGGCAAACACGCACGGCGACCCTCAATTTGCAGACCGGGGAAGCGAGCGACGTGGTCAGCGAGCCGGAAGAGCAGCCGGGTGCCACGGCGACGGCCGAGACCTCCGATGCTCCCGCGGCCCCGTCGCGCTGGCAGATCCCGGTCGGTTGGACGACCCTTGGTGTCGGCGTGGCAGGGCTCGCGGCCGGCGGCGTCACGGCCGGACTGGCGGCGGGCCAGTACGACGCAGCGTCGCTCGGCTGCAACGACAACGTCTGCCCACCGGGCTCCGAAGGCCAGGTGAGCAGCTACAACACGCTGCGACTGGTCTCGACCGTCGGCTTCATCGCTGGGGGCGTGCTCGCTGCCGCAGGCATCACACTGCTCGTCACTGCGCCGCGCCGCCCAGAGTCGGCCTACATCGCGCCGCTGATTGGCTTTGGCACTCTGGGCGTCGAAGGCAGATTTTAGGCACTCAGGCGAAGCGCTGCTTGATCGCGTCCACCACCGCGCCGAGCTCGGCGGGCAGCATGACGGCGGGGTTTTGGTGGCTCGCCTTCACCGAGGGGATCGAGTCCTCGTGGTACTTCACCTTGAACTCGGTGAACTTGAGGCCATTGGCCGTCGAGATGCACACGACCTTTTCGTTCGACTTGATGGTGCCGGCGTTGCGGAGCTTCTCGAGCACGGCCAGGCCGACGGCCGTGTGCGGGCAGGTGTACATGCCGGTCGCGTCGGCGCGCGCCGCCGCATCCGAAAGCTCCTGCTCGCTCGCCTGCTCGACGATGCCGTTCATTTCTTCGAGCGCCTTGAGTGCGCGCGGAGCGGAAACGGGGTTGCCGATCTGAATGGCCGTCGCCTGGGTCGGCTTGGCGGTGATGGCGTCGACCGTCTTCTTGCCGGCCTTCCAGGCTAGGTAGAGCGGATTGGCGTTCTCGGCCTGCGCCACGGCCAGGCGCGGGTAGCGGTCGATGACGCCGAGCTCCTTCATCATGCGGAAGCCCGCGTAGAGAGCGGAGGCGTTGCCGAGGTTGCCGGAGGGGAGAATCACCCAATCCGGCACCTGCCAGCCGAACTGCTGTACGACCTCGATGCCGACCGTCTTCTGGCCTTCGAGACGCAGCGGGTTCATCGAGTTGGCGAGGTAGATGAGCCCGCTCTCGGCGAGCTGCTTCACGATGGCCATGCAGCCGTCGAAATCCGTGTCGAGCCCCAGCACGAGCGCGCCGTGCGCGAGCGGCTGCACGAGCTGCGCCGTCGAGATCTTGCCGCGCGGCAAGAGCACGACCACCGGAATGCCGGCTGCTGCGCCGTAGGCGGCGAGTGCCGCTGACGTATCACCGGTCGAGGCGCAGGCGACGGCCTTGATCTTCTGTCCCTCGGAGATGGCCTTCTTCACCACGCTGACGAGCACCGTCATGCCGAGGTCCTTGAACGACCCGCTGTGGCTGTTGCCGCAGAGCTTCACCCAGAGCTCGTCCAAGTCGAGCGATTTACCGTAGCGGTCCGCCCAGAACAGGTTGGTGCCGCCCTCGTACATGGACACGATGTCCTCGTCCCGGGCGCTCGGCATGACCCATTCGCGCTTGCCCCAGACGCCCGAACCGTAGGGCCAGGTGTTCTGGCGGTAGCGCTCGTCGAAGAGCTTGGTCCACGCCGGGCCGCTCTTGTTCTTCAGCGCGTCCAAGTCGTGGACCACCTCGAGCAAGCCGCCGCAGGTGGGGCAAGTGTAGATGGCCGTCGTTACCGGCCAGCTGCCGGCGCAGCCCTTGAAACAGCGGAATTCAGCACTGTAGGTCATGCCGCGCGGGACTCTACACGCAAACCGCCTTGGGGAAAGGCGGCGCCCCGGCCGGGGCCCTTTGGGCTGCGGATTTTTTGGGTGTTTCGTCCCGGTCTGGCAAGGCTGGTGCATGGCCCCGAAACCCCCTTGGCTGGACCCGTGCTGGTCGGGCTTGGCCGTCGCGGGTTACCTGGCGCTTCTCGCGCTGTCGGGGTGCGAAACCTCGGACGGAAAGCCACCTCGCAGCGAACCTTGGCGCAAGGACGAGGTGGCCCTCAGCCGAACCGAGCGAAAGCTCGACCACTATCGCGCGGAGCGCGGGCAGTTTCTGACCTTCGTCTTGAAGAGCAAGCAAGGCACCCTCCGCGGCAGGATTCCGCTGTCGGGCGCCGAGTTGACGATCGATCCGCGCTCGCTCGATCACAGCCGGGGAGAGCTCGTCTTCGACCTGGCTGGGCTCTCCGTCCAGGATGCGTCAGCGGAAGGTGAGGGGGGCGCGGCCTTCGCCGAAGACCCCCTGCTCACTCGGGCCGCGCGGGCCTGGCTGAGCCTCGGCAGCGAGGTGCCGCAGAAGGACCGCGCCGAGGCTCGCAAAGCTCGCTTCGGCATCCGTCTGGGGCGCGAGCTGTCGAGCCACAGCACGGTCGGTGGGAAAACCGTCGCAGCCGGGCGAAGGGTGAGCGGCATCGCGGACGGCGATCTGTTGCTTCTCGGTCGAGAGGTCTCGCACGTCGTGAAGGTCGAGCTCGACTTCCTGTCGAGCCCCGGCGAAGGAGCGAAGGGCGCCCCGGCCAGCGTCGTGGTGCGCCTGGCCGAGGCCGAGGCGGTCCCGCTGTCCGAGCATGGCATCCTGCCGCGCGACGAACGTGGCGCCGCCCTCACCGAAGAGGTCATGGCGCTCGGTCGTCGCGCCAACCTACGCGCGCTGGTGACCGGCTCGCTCAGCTTCGTGCGCGCTGCCCCGTGAGGCAACTCCGGCTAGGCAGCCGGGCCGAGTCGGGGCTTGGCAATTGCCGCTTGCTTGGCTTGTAATGGCGGACAGATGCGCCGCGTAGCTTTCACCCTGGCCCCGATCGCCTTCGCCGCCCTGCATGTTGGCTGCGCACCACCCAAGCCGACCGAGCCTCAGTCGACCGCCGTTTACGCCGAGCCGCCCGCAGCTGCGCCCGCGCCCGTCACCCGTGTGAGCGTCAACGAGCCCGAAGGGGAGACCCTGGCGGCGCCCGCTGCCGAAGCGGCACCAGCAGCGCCCGCGTCTGCGCCGGCTCCAGCACCCGCGTCTGCGCCGGCTCCAGCAGTGCCGGCTCCAGCAGTGCCGGCTCCAGCAGTGCCGGCTCCAGCAGTGCCGGCTCCAGCTGCGCCGGCGAAGTGATCAGAACGTCAGTCGCGCCCGCGCGCCGCCGCCCGTCGGGCTCGCGTAGGGAGCGAAGTTCAGCACACCCCGCTTGGGTGTGGTGGCAGCAAAAGCAGGGGCACGAGCCTTGCCGGTGCTGGCATCCTCGCGCGCGGTGAACAGCACCACGGAGGTGATCCCGAGCGTGACCGCCACGCCGAAGGACATGTCGCAGATGAGCGCGTTGCGCTCCTGTTCGTCGGCGAGCGCGCTCGACGGGTCATCGTTGTAACGATTCTGCGCGTCGATGGCCATGATGCCGAAGACCGTACCCAGGATGAGTCCTGCGCCGGCGACACCCGCCGTCACGTACGCAGGCACCATGCTGCGCTTCTTGGCCTCGGCGGGCGGAGCCTGCTCCACCGGGGGAGGGGCTGCAGCTTTGACCAGATTCATTTGCTGCTCGAGCGTGATGCCACCCTCGAGCGTGACGTCCACCGCCAGCGGCGCATAGCCTTCGATCGTTGCTTCGACGTGGTAGGCGCCGGCTGGGCGCTCCACGGTGATCGGCGTCACGCCGGCCTGCTTCTCGCCGTTGATGGTCACGCTGGCGCCGGCGGGGGTCGTGACCACCATCAGCGTCGCGGGCAACAGGGCACGGAGGGTCTTGATCCGCTCCACCGCGGCGTCGACCTTGTCAGGGCCGACGTGCTTGGCGCCGGGGTTGGTCACGAACAGCTCATAGGCTTCGACCGTTGCTTTCGCGTCTTTCTGCTCGGGGTCTGCCTTGTCGAGTGAGTCGGCGAGCCAGTACTCGGCGAACGGCGACGGGATGGCCGCCTGCGCTTTCTTGAATTCGGTTGCCGCCGTTTGGTAGTCGCCCGCACCATGGGCGGCCATGCCTGCCTCGAAGGCGGTTCGGGCCGTTTCGCGCTGCTGATCGGTCGGGCCGGCGGGGGCTGCTTCGCCCGATGCAGGCGCGCTGGCGGTCGTCGCCGCGGCTCCGGTGGCCGGGGCCGCGGTCGTCGCGGTCGTCGCGGCTTTGGGGGCCGGTGTAGGTGCCTTGCCGGTGGCCGGTGCTGGGGCCTTCGCCGGTGCGGGGGAAGCCGGGGCTGGGGATGCCTTCGCTGGCGCCGGTGCTGGGCTGGCCGGCGTTGGGCTGGCCTGAGCATGGGCCAGGTGCGTGGTGAGCACGCTGAGGGCTACGGACAGCACCAGAGTGAGTGTCATCCGGCTGCTTCCGGGGCAGGAGTGCATCTTCGAACGGGATTCGTGCATGGGATGGTTCTCGGGGAGCGCGCCTCAACTGGCCCGTTTCGCTCTGAGGCGAGGCTAATCACTTAGGGACTCGGGCGTAAAGCCCGAGTCCGCTACAATGCATTCGAAGCGTGGCGCGGGTTTTCCCCCTCGTCACGACGTTGCCATGGACGTGTCATCGAAAGAAGGACCGCAGCGCTCCCGCCGGGCGCGCTCGGTCCCTCCGCCCGACGCGGTCGAGACCGCCGCGCTGGCCGCCCGCGCGTTCGAAGAAGAAGTGCCGCGCTTCCTCGGAGTCGCAGCGCCACTGTCGGTGCTGTCGGCCGAGCTCCGTCAGGCGCGAAGCGATCACGATAGCGAGCGCGTCGCTGCGCTCTCCGTTCGTCTGTCGAGGCAGCTCTTGCGACGGGGCATCGAATTGCGCGAGGCCATTGGCCTCCTGGAGAAAGCGTTCGAGATAGCGCCGGATCCCACGATCGCTCAGGAGCTCGGCGAGTCGTGGGCTGGAGTTGGTGACTACGTCCGCGGCGCATCGTACGTGGTCCAAGCAGCCGAAGGGCAGCCGGCCAAGGAGCGCGCGCGCCTGCTTCGCCAGGCCGCAATCTACTATGCGCACGCCGGCAAGGTGCCGCAGGCCTTGCAAGCCTTGAAGCAGGCGATGGCGCTCGATCCGCTCGACGCGACGCCGCACGAGACGCTCGGCGCGATGGGGTTCTGGGCCGATTTCCCGGCAGCCGACGCAAGCCGCGCCTACCTCGAGGCGGCGCGCTTGCACGTGCAGGCTGGGCAAGACGGTGCTGCGCTCGAGGCCCTGCTCCGCGCCTTCGAGATCGATCCCGCACAGCGAGTGGTGGCCGATGCATTGGCGTCGGCCTTGCGCGACAGGAAGCGTGTCGGCGCCGCCGACGAAATCATTCGCGAGCACCTGCGCCGCGGCTCGGCGGCAGCACGGGCGGCGCACTACGAGCGCACTTTCCACTCCGTCCTGGCTGCTCAAAAATGGGCGGCGGCGCTGGAGGCAGCGCTGGAGGCGGAGCTGGACGTCGAGCTCGATCTCGGCCTTTTGGATGCTGCCTTGGACGAGGTCGAGCGCGAGAAGGCGGGCGGCTCCGCGGCGCGACCGGACACGGCGCCTGCGGCGCGCGCGCGGAGCTTCGAGGCCTTGCTCGTGAATTTGGCGCGCTACGGCTGGCCAGGGCCGGACGCTGCGAAGAGCGCCTCTCGGTTTGCCGAATGGCTCGACGTCTTGGTGGCGCTCCACGTCTGCAACTGGGGCATGGGCGAGGTGCTGCGCGTGGAGGGGCGCCTGGCAGCCCTGCTCGAGGTGACGCCGATTGCCTCTGGTCTGAGCGTGGAGGGCTTGCACGAGCTGCGCGCCCGACTCACGCGCGCGGAGACTCCGGCGCAAGAAGTCGGCGTGCGTGGTCAGATTGCGCTCTTGGAAGGCAGTCGCGGAAACTGGCACGAGGCCTACGAGGTGCTCGAGCCGATTCTGCTCGGTAGCCTGGGGTCCCGTGATTTCCGCGCCCTCGGGATCGCCCTGTTGGCGGCGGGTCGAGCGCGACAAACCGCCGGTCGGGCGCGAGCGCTCGGGCAGCTGGCTCGCTTCCTGCCGGACGAGCCAGCCGCCGTCGTTTCGGCGGTTGCCGCCGAGACCCTGCTGTCCGAAGGCGTCGTTGGGGCGGCTGCCGATGCTGCGCGCTACGCCGTCGAGGCCGACCCAGTGTCGTCACGGGCAGTCGCGGCGCAGGCCTTGGTGGCGATCACGCACCCCGAACGTGCCACTCCGGGCCTAGTGGAATCGTCGCTCTCGGTTCTGGTGGCACGTGGGGCAGCTTGTCACCTCTTGGCCCAATCCGCGGCGCAAGCAGACGCCCCGCACCTGGCGCTGTCGTGGGCTGATCGGCAGGTAGCATTGCGCCCGGCTGACCCGGTCGCCGTGCGGGAGGTGCTGGAGCGTGCGGCTCGTGCTGGCGACGCCGCTCGTCTCGTGGAGCGCATCGATCAGCTGCTCGGCCAGCCGCTGCCGATGGTCGAAGTGGGCCCCGACGTGGCTCAGGCGCTGCGGCGCCTGCTCGAGCTGTCCCACGACGAGGCCGAACGAGCGGCGCGGCTCGTTCTCTCGCGCGCCGGGATTCGCTCCCCCGACTGCCGAGAGGCGCTGGCCGAGGTGGCGGAGGCGGCTGGTCGTCCGCGCTTGGCGGCTGATTTGTGCGAGCGCCTGCTCGTACTCGCGCCGAGTGCCGAGCGTCCGCAGATGTTGCTAGCGCTAGCTGATCATCGCGCTCGAGCTGGCGATACCGTGGCCGCCGTGCGCGCATTGCGGCGCGCGCTGTCGGGTGGAGCGTCGCGCGAGCGCGTGAAGGATGCCCTCGAACGTCTGACGGGGCCGCTCGAGCCAGATGCCGAGCTCTCCAAACTGGAGGCGGAGCTCGAGCTGATGCCGGATACGGTGGCGGCTCTGGCGGGTGACTCGCCACTTCCCGGCTCTCCCGTTACGGAGCCTGTTCCGGAGCCCACGCTCGACAAAGCACGGCTTCTGCGTCGGCTCGGCGTCATGCGCTTCGATCTGGCCCAGGACACCCAGGGTGCCATTGCGGCGTGGATGCGCGCAGCCGACCTCGACCCGGAGCTCGGTCTCGAGCGCATCGCCTACTACCTGAATGCGGTGGCGGGCGCCGACGAGGCTCCGCTCCTCTTGCAGAAGGCGGCCCAATACACGGACGACCCACTGCGCAAGGCTCGTCTGCTCGGTCTGGCTGCGCGCGGCATGCTGGAGGTCCGCCGGCCTGCCGACGCCTTGCAGCTCGCCATCGAAGCTCTCGAGAGAGCACCGCTGCAAACCGAGATCCTGACGGTGGCCGAGCGCGCGGCCAGCGAGGGCGACGTGGGCCGGCTGAACGAGCTCTACGGCCGAGTCGCGGACGCGGCACTCGGACGCTACGGGGAACGCGCGATCCACTATCGGGCTGCGCGTCTGTTGGAAAAACGCGGACAGCCCGATCTCGCGCTCTGGCATGCCGGGCTCGCCTTCGCTGCCGTTCCGGCAGAGGGCGCGGCCTTCGTATTGATGGCGCGCCTGTCGGACATCAGCTCGGACCCGACCCCTGCGATCCAGGCGATCGAGCGCGTCGCCGAAGCGACCAAGAGCGAGGCCGAACGCGCACGCTGGCTCGACAAAGCGGCCAGCCTGGCGTCGATGGCGGCCGGTGGCTCTCGGCAGCGCGTGGAGATCCTGCTGCGAGCCGCCTACCTGCGTGCCGAACCGGCTACGATTGCGCAGCTGGAGGCGGCCCTGCTCGACCTCGAGGTTCTCGACAAGAGCGAACAGAAAGCGCTCGAAAGGCGCGTACAAACCCTGGGCAACGAAGCGGTCCTCAACTCCGTTGGTCCGCAGGGTGCAACCCTCTGCATCGCTCTTGCTCGGCTGTTCTTGCGGGTATTCGACGATCTCCAATCGGGGGCTGCTTGCCTCATGCGCGCGGTGTCGGCAGACATCGAGGTGCCCGACTACGAGAAGGTGCGCGAGTTCGCGGCGCGGCTGAGCGAGCGGACGGGCCTCCTGGAGCACCTGGAGGGACTGCTGCGGAGTGCGAAGCGCGACGGTGGGCAGCTCGTCGGTCGTGGTCTGGCCGAGCTCCTGTCCGCCCTGGCGAGCGCCCAAGGCAACGGTCGCGTGGCGGCCGAAGTGCTGACACTGGCGGCCGCCGATGCGCCGGAGGACCTCGAGCTCGTTGGCCTGGCGCGACAAGCTGCGCAAGCAGCGGGGCGTGCCGACCTTCTGGCCACCATTGGCGAGCTCTTGCCGCCCGAGGATCGCGCACGCTTGCTGCTATCGCGCATCGGTGACTTGCCGGCCGACGAGGCATTGGGAGCCCTGCTCGACTTGGATTTGGCGCCGCTCGGTCGGGATCTCGAGCTCGCGGTCCTGCTCGAGCTCGGCGCACGCTTGCTCGCTGCGCACCGCCATGCCGATGCGCTCGACGTGTTTCGCCAGTGCACCGAGCTGGCGCCCGAGGACGATACCGCCCTGCGTGGCTTGGAGGCCGCGGCCGAGCGAGCGGGTGACCAAGACGAGTTGGCCAGGGTGACCAAGTTGCGCGCTGATCTGGAGCAGGACCCGGCAGAGCGACGCCTGCTGCAGCTGCGACGCGCACGCATCCTCGATCGCGAGTTGGCGCGGATCGGTGAGGCCCGATCGCTCCTCGAAAGCCTGCTCGCCTCTGGGGAAGATGCCGAGGTGCTCGACCTCTTGGCACAGTCGCTGGACGCGTCAGGCGACGCGGAGCGCGCAGCCGAGCTCTGGCTCCGCGCGCGAGCTGCCACTGCGGATGTCGCCAAAGGCGACGAGTTCGCTCGACGCGCCGCGCGTGCGTACGGCGAAGCCGGTCTGGACCGCGCGGCTCTGGACTTGCTCAGCCCGCTCGAGCTCGACCCCGATCTCTGCCGCTTGCTCCTGTCCTTGGCGCGCCGGGCGGGCGACCGCACGACGGAGCTGCGTGCGCTCACCGCGCTCGCGCCGTTCGAGCATCCCGAAACCCGCGATGAAACGTTCCTTTCGGCCGCCCGGATTGCCCTCGAGCTCGGCGACAGGGCGCAGGCCGAGGAGCTGTCCCGCAAGGCCGCCGATGGGGACAGTGACGAGGCCGCTGCCGCCAGAATTCTGACCTGGCAGCTCTGGCTGACCCGGGCACCGAGATTACAGCGCCCGGCCGCCGAGCGGCTTCTGGCCGAGCTTGGCCCGATGAGGGGAGTGGCCGGCGCCAGTCAGCGTGAGATCCGAGTGTACTTGCTGGCCATGGCGACGCTGGCGGTTCGCGGGGACGGGGACGCACGGCTCCTGCTGTCGGCTGCGCTCGAGGAGCAGGGTCAAAGGCCGCTCCTCGCGGCGGCCTTGGCCGACATCTTGGTCAGTGACGAAGGCGCCAGCCTCACCGATCGACAGCAGGCGCTGGGGCTGTACGAGGCAGCCATCGGCGGCGATTTGCACGGTTTGCGGCGCGAAGGTGACCTATTGCTCGGGGCCGCCCGGGTCGCGCGCCTGCTCGGCGACGCCGCCCGCGCCCGTGGCTTTGCCTCCGCGATTGGCGACGATGATCCGTGCCGGGCGGACTCCACGCGCATGCTCGAAGACATGGCGGCCGAGGAGGCGCGGGTCTTGCGCCTGGAACGCGAGCGACGCCAGGCCGAAGAAGAGCAGGAGCAGGAGCGGCAGGCGATCCTCGAGCGCGAAGCGCGGGAAGCCGCGGCCCGCGCGCAAGCGGAAGAGGCGGCACGGGCTCGGGCCGAAGAAGAGGCACGCGTGAGCGCAGAGGAAGAGGCAGCGCGCGCGCGAGCGGAGCAAGCCGCCCGAGCGGAGGAGGCGGCGCGCGCCGCTTTGTTGCAGGCGGCCCGCGAGGCCGAGGAAGCAGCACGAGTCCTGGCGGAGCAAGCCGCGCGCGAAGCGGAGGCAGAGGCAGCGCGCGCTCGTGCCGAACAGGAGGCGAGGGCGGAGGAGGCTGCCCGCGTTGCCTTGGCCAAGGCGGCCCGTGAGGCCGAGGAAGCAGCGCGCGTGCGCGCCGAGGAGGCGGCGCGAGCGCGGGCGGAGCAGGTGGCGCGTGAGGCCGAAGAGGCGGCGCGAGCGCGGGCGGAGCAGGTGGCGCGTGAGGCCGAAGAGGCGGCGCGAGCGCAGACAGAGCGGCTTGCGCTGGCCGCTCCGGCCGGCGCTGCCTCGGAGCGCAATCCCGGCGAGCTCCAGAGCCGCGTCGCCCGCGAGCTCGAGGAGGCGGATGCGAGAGCTCGACGTCGCGAAGAAAGTGCGCAAAGGCGTCAGCTCGAGCGCGACAAGAAGGCCGATCAGCTGCTCGGTAAGGACCTAGGCAGCGCTGAGGCCGAGGAAGCTCGGCAGGCAGCCCGTCGCGCCGACGATGAGGCTCGCCGGCGTGTGCGCGGCGGGCTGGCGACGGAATCGCTCGGGCCGCCTCCAACGAGCCTTCCGGCCAACGTGCCGGCAACGGAGCTGGACCCATCCCTCGCGTCCGCGCCGGCATCGACCACGCTGTCCAGTGCGTCGCTACCGAAGGTCGAGGCCCCCGAGGACAGGGAGCGACTGCGCGCAGCGCGCGAGGAAGCGCTCCGACTGGCGAGGGAGGAAGCCGCGCGGGAACGTTCGCTTGCTCCGGCGGCCGACCAGAAGCGAGCGTCCACCGTTCCGCCGCCACGTCGCTCGACGCGCCCGCCCGGCGCTTGGTCCCTCGCGCCCATGACGCGCCGCACTTCGGAGCGGCCGCTCGCACCGGCCCCGGCTCCGACTGCCGAGTTGGATTTCCCTGCGGATGAAACGTCGGTCGTCCAAGTCACCCTCGGCGAATTGCGCGAGGTCGACGAGCTCACGCCGGCCGAGGAGGCCGTTGCAGCTCATCCCGCCGATTGGGAGGCAGAATCGGGACCTCTTGCCGTGACGCCAGAGGGTGGTCGTGGCGCGGAGGAAGAGCTCGTTTCGCGCTTGGAGGCAGGCGATGTCGACGCCGGAGTCGAGCTCTTGGAGCGCCTGCAGGCGGATCGATCGA
>Ga0247744_1000183_pt1 | contig 11975 bp, 8 predicted proteins | sample UWRJS154409C5_FD_180946 | JGI IMG/M metagenome (GOLD analysis project Ga0247744, IMG submission 180946) | Soil microbial communities from Arlington Agricultural Research Station in Wisconsin, United States - UWRJ-S154-409C-5 | ecosystem: Environmental > Terrestrial > Soil > Agricultural land... | reverse complement strand
GTTCAGCGAATCGTCTCGTCCGGGGAACCGCTGGGGAGACGGTCGACCACCAAGGCCAGCCAGGCAGTCACCGCAGCGGCCCAGCGCAGCGCGAACAAGATGCGCGGCCTATCCTGGGTCACGTAAGCGTTGCACGAGCCGAGCGACGAGATGCGGACCGCTGCGAACACCGGCAGCCCCACGTAGAGCACGCAGAAGATGCCGCCGGTCGAAACGCCAATCACGCCGAGCGCAAGAACAGCCAACAGGCGGAGCCCGAGCTGGAGGCGCGAGTGCTGCGCCGGTTCCACGGCGTCGAAATGAACGGGGTAGGCCACAGGGATGCTCTAGCAGGTGCAACATCCAAGCCAAGGAGATCGTAAACTAGAGCGTGCAGGCGACGATGTCGTCGACCAGCAAGCGACGTTCGTCTACGACCGTGCTGCCATGCACGAGCGCGATGTGGGCGACGCCGTACGACCGGTAGTCTTCCAGTGGATACGACTGCACGTAGTTCGCGAACGAGTCTGCTGGTACCTCGTGCACCTCGAGGGTGACGTCCACGGAGTTTGCCGTTTTGGTGAGGTTGAAGCTGCCGTCCACGATGGTTCCGGCCGTGCCAGGCAGGAGGGAGTCCAGCTCGAGCTGGATGCTGGACTCGAGGTAGCCCCCCGAGCCTCCCAGTCCTCCGGCACCCAGGGTGGGGTCGTGCGGCAGGCACACCACGCGGAGGTCCTCCGCCGGAGGTGTCACGTCGCTCAGCGGCAGCGTGAACGTGATGACCTTCTTGTGCAGGCAGGTGTACTGGGTGCCGTGTAGCTCATTGCCATCGCAGGGTGGATCGAGCTCAGGATCGTCGCAGGCGCCCGGCCGGGGGGGGTCTGGGTCGACCGTGGGATCGATGATGAGCCCCGGGCTCCCGCCAGCTGCCGAGGGTTGCCCCCCGGTCGGGACCGTCGAAACACCGCCGCTCGCCGCGGCGGTGCCACCGCTCGCTGAGTCGCCATCAGGCGGCTGCTCGACCTTGCCGCAGGCGAGCTGAAGGCTGAGCGCGACGCAGGCGAGCGTTGCTCTCCTGACCAGTCGAACCGAGCCGAGCATGCGCGTCACCCACTGAAGAGTAGCCCCTCGCGTGTTGGCGTCGATTGGGTAACGGAGTCGCCAACCAGTGGTTAGCCGTCCGACCGCCTGACCTCGCGGCACCGTGGGCGAGTCGTCACAGGGTGCACGGGTAAGCCCCGTCGACGAGCAGGCGCCGCTGGACCACGATCGAATCGCCCCGGGTGAGTGCGATCTGGGCAACCGCATAGAGCCCGGCGTTCGCGTCGCCAGGTCCCAGACAATTCGAGGGCCAGCCGCCCTTCACATCGATGCGGCTGAACACCGATTCGGCCGGCTCCACGATGGTGAAACTGCCATCGGTGGCTAGCTCGCCGGCCGTCTCGGGCGTCAGGGACTCCGCGCCAAGTGCTGGCCCTGAGTCCGCTAGGCCTGCCGAGCCTCCAAGTCCTCCAAGTCCTCCCACGCCCCCGGCGCCGAGGCTCGCGTCGACAGGCAAACACACGAGGCGCAGGTTCTCCGCTGGTGGGACGACACTCGTCAGGGGAAAGTTGAAGGCGACGGCTTTCACGCCAGCGCACACGACAAGCACGCCGTGAACGTCATCATCGTTGCACGGTGGGTCGAGCTCCAGATCGGGATTGTCGCATGGCGCGGGCGGAGCAAGTACATCGATGATGCCCAGTGCTCCGCCGGTCGCCTGCCCGCCCGACGCAGTCGGCAACGTGCCGCCGCTCGAGGTCATCATGCCGGGCGCGCCGCCGCTTGCTGGGCCATCACTCGGCGCATCGAGTCTTGTGCAAGCGAGTTGAACAGCAACCAGCACACTGCAGACGAGCGTTGCCCTGCTGATCAGTCGCCCCGTTCTCATCAGAGAAGACTCTAGCCCGCGGCCCTGCCGCGTCCACTGGGTAACGCTGTGGTCACCCGGTGGCTAGCTTCCTGACCGCGTCACTCTTCGGCCGCAGCAGCGCCGTGGCACTGCTTGAATTTCTTGCCGGAACCGCAGGGGCAGAGGTCGTTCCTACCGACTTTCGGCTCTTCGCGCTTGGCCGGCTTGCTCTGGGCGGCGCGGCGTGCCTGATCCAGGTCGGCCGGGGCCGGGGCGGCCGCGGCAGGCAGAGCGGGCGCGGGCGCACCGTCGCCAACGTGCCTGGCCACCGCGCGGTCGAGCTCGGCGTGCTGCTTCTCTTCGGCTTCGCGCTCGAGCTCGGCGATCTGCTCCTGGCCTTTGACCTCGGTGGAGAACAGCCGTTCGACCACTTTGCTCGACACGTTGGCCATCATGTTGAGGAAGAGCGTGAAGCCTTCCTTCTTGTATTCGTTCTTGGGATCACGCTGACCGTAGCCGCGTAGGCCGATGCCGTCGCGCAAATGCTCCATGTTCTGCAGGTGGTCGACCCAGGCCTGGTCGATGGCTTGCATGTAGAGCCAGCGGAACACCCGCAGGACCAAGTCGACGCCCATCCGGCGTTCCCGCTCGGCGAAGATGCGTTCCGCCTCGGCGAACAGCGCGCGCACGACTGCGCCTTGCTCGCCCAGGTGGTCGATGTCGACGGCGAGTGGCTCTGCGAAGAGCTCCTGGAATGCCGTGCCAACGCCCTTCCAGTCCCAATCCTCGGGCATTTTGCGTTCGGGGCAGCATTCCTCGACCACGGCGGCCAGCACGCGATCGATCAAGTCGAGCAGGCGCTCGCGCTGCTCACTCAGGCCGCGCACGACCAAGTCCTCGAGCTCTTCCAGCACGCTGTCGGGCGTGCGCTTCTTGCGGGTCTCGAGATCGAGCTTGATGCCCCACAGGTGATACGCCTCGTACTGCAGTTGCTCCAAGTCTTGCAGCGCGCCGGCATTCGCTAGCTCGTCCTTGGTCGGGGCCCGACGCTTGCCGGCGTCGTCGACGGGGGCCGGCGGGTGCTCGGTGAAGAGACCGATCAATTGGGCCACCAGGGGCCCGATGCGCTGCTGAATCTCCGGGTGGATGTCCACGACCCGGGTGCCACTCGTGGGATTGCCGAGCTCGTCGGTCGCGTCCGGCGTGTAGCGGCCCAGGCTGAGCTGCTGGCGCAACGTATAGAGCGTGCGCCGCTGGGCATTCATCACGTCGTCGTATTCGAGCGTGTGTTTGCGGATGTCGAAGTTGCGTTCTTCGACCTTGCGCTGGGCATTCTCGACGCTCTTGGTCACCCAGGGATGCTCGATGGGCTCGTCGTCGGGCATGCCCATGCGGTCCATCAGGCTCTTGACCCGGTCGCCTGCGAAGATGCGCATCAGGTCGTCTTCGAGCGACAGATAGAAACGGCTCGAGCCCGCGTCACCTTGGCGACCAGCGCGTCCGCGCAGCTGATTGTCGATGCGCCGCGACTCGTGGCGTTCGGTGCCCAGGATGTGGAGGCCGCCGAGCTCGAGCACCTCCTCGTGCTCGCGCTTGCACTCTTCCTTCACCCGAGCGACCTCTTCCTCGAACAGAGCTGGCTCGGTGTCGGGATTCTGGCCTGACTGCAGGAACTTCCAGCGCGCGAGCATCTCCGGGTTGCCGCCGAGCATGATGTCGGTGCCGCGGCCAGCCATGTTGGTGCTGACCGTGATGGCGCCCTTGCGCCCCGCCTGCGCCACCACGTACGCCTCGTTCTCGTGCTGCTTGGCGTTCAGCACGTGGTGGGGCACACCCTTCTTCTCCAGGATGCGGCTCAATGCAGCGCTCTTCTCGACGCTGGTCGTGCCGACGAGCACGGGGCGCCCTTCCTCGTTCAGCTCGAGGATCTCCTTGACGACCGCCGTGAACTTCTCGCGCTCGGTCTTGTAGACGACGTCCTCGGCATCGCTGCGCTGGATGGGCCGGTTGGTGGGGACCGTGACCACGTCCAGCTTGTACGTCGACATGAACTCCGACGCTTCGGTCTGCGCCGTACCGGTCATGCCGCCGAGCTTGCCGTACAGGCGGAACAGATTCTGGAAGGTGATGGTCGCCATCGTGCGACTCTCTTCCTGAATGCGCACGTTCTCCTTGGCCTCGACCGCCTGATGCAGGCCATCGCTCCAGCGTCGGCCGGCCAGCACACGGCCGGTGAACTCGTCGATGATGAGCACCTTGCCGTCCTGCGACACCATGTAGTGCTGATCGCGCTTGTAGAGCGCGTGAGCTTTCAAGACTTGGTTCAAGATGTGCAGGGACTGCACGTTGACCGGATCGTACAGGTTCCGGATGCCCGTTTGCTTCTGCACGAGCTCGATGCCGTCGTCGGTGAAGGTGGCCGAGAAGCCCTTCTCGTCGACGTTGTAGTGCTCGTCCTTGACCAGGCGGGTGACCACTTCGTTCAGCGTCTTGTATTTCGCGCTGGCGGCTTCAGCCGGTCCGCTGATGATGAGCGGCGTGCGCGCTTCGTCGATCAGAATCGAGTCGACTTCGTCCACGATGGCGTAGTGCAGACTGCGCTGGACGTGCTCGAGCGCGCTGTCCTTCATGTTGTCGCGCAGGTAGTCGAAGCCAAACTCGTTATTTTGGCCGTAGGTGATATCGGCGCGATAGGCCTTGATCTTGTCGGCGTTCGGCTGCTGCGACAGGATCACACCCGTCGTCAGGCCCAGCCAATTGTAGAGGCGCCCCATCCACTCGGCGTCGCGCCGAGCGAGGTAGTCGTTGACGGTCACCACGTGAACGCCGCGGCCTTCGAGCGCGTTCAGGTACACCGCGAGCGTTGCCACCAGCGTCTTGCCTTCGCCGGTGCGCATCTCGGCGATCTTGCCGTTGTGCAGGACCATGCCGCCGAGCATTTGGACGTCGTAGTGGCGCATGCCGAGCACCCGGCGCGAGGCCTCGCGACAGACCGCGAACGCCTCGACCAGGAGGTCGTCCGTCTTGGCACCGCTATCGAGCTTCTCCTTGAATTCCGGGGTCTTGGCACGGAGCTCGTCGTCGCTCAGCTTTTCGAGGCCCGCTTCCAGGCGGTTGATGCGCTCCACGAGGGGCTGCATCTGCTTGATCGAGCGCTCGTTCGACGTGCCGAAGAGCGTTTTGGCGACCCAGGTCAACATAGCGGGGGGAACCTAGTGTCTGGGCCCCCCTGCCGCTAGCAGGGCGCCCAAAGAAAAAATCGCTTGCACCGAATCCTCGGCCCGTACTGGTGAAAGCGCTTTCCCGTATGCTAAGGTCGAGAAAAGCTGCTTCGATGAGCGGTTCGACCGGCTCGTCTCCTTCCCTTCTCATGGAAAGCCCACTGCAAAGGACGCTCCTTCTCGCTGCGCTGGTCCTCTCGACCGCCTGCGGCGGAGGCTCTGGGCTCGTCGGCTCGAACGGGGAGGCGCCGGCGACCGGTGGCAGCGAGGGGATGGGGGGCGCGCCGCCCACCGTACCGCCGACTGATGAGGTGTCTCGCTTCCGCCGGCTGACGCACCGCGAGTGGGAGCAGACGACGCGCGACCTCTTGCGCCTGGGCGACACGCCGGGGCTCTCCAGCGCCTTCCGCCTCGACCCGAAGCAGAGCGGCTACTTGTTCGAGGGCAATGCCGATGCGCTCGAGGTCGATCAAAATCTGTGGAACAGCTACCAAGTTGCCGCCGCTGAGCTGGCCGCTCGCGTGACGGCGGACGACGCGGTTCTCGCAGCGATCTTGCCGCCGGCAGACGAGCTCGACGAGGACGAACGGGCCGAGCTCTTCATCGAGGAATTCGGCACCCGGGCCCACCGTCATCCGCTGACGGACGCCCAGGCGGAGGCGTACTTTGCCCTCTACGAACGGGGCAAGACTGCCTACACCGACGTGAGCGGCTTCGTCGCCGGGGTCCGCTTGGTGCTGGAAGGGTTCCTGCAGTCGCCGTATTTCCTCTACCGCGTCGAGGAGAGCAGCAGCGCCCTGGGTGACCTCATCCCCCTGGACGCCTACGAGAGAGCCAGTCGGCTCAGCTATTTCCTGTGGGGAACGATGCCCGACGACGAGCTGCTCGGCGCGGCAGCGGACGGTGATCTGAACGACGCTTCTGGGCTGCGCGCCCAGGCCGCGCGCCTGATCGAAGACGAGCGCGCAGGGGACATGCTGACCCACTTTTTCGAGCGGGTGCTGGAAGTCGAGCGCTACCAGGCGATCGCGCCCTCCGCCTCGAAATTCCCGGACGTGACCGAAGCGCTCTCCGGGTCGGCGGCCAGTGAAACCGCGGGCTTCGTGCTGTCTCAGATGTACGAAAAGGCTGGCAATCTGCGGGACCTGCTGACGTCCACCACGACCGTGGTGGATGCGGAGCTCGCCCGCATCTACGGGCTCGACGGTGAGTTCGACGTGGCGTTCCAGAGCGCGGATCTCGATCGGGAAGAGCGGCGGGGTGTTTTGACGCAAGTCGGCTTTCTCGCCTCGCACGCCACGAGCTCGGAGCCGGATCCGATCCACCGCGGGGTCTTCGTTGCCAGGCGGGTGGCCTGCATCGAGATCTCGGCACCCCCCGACGGTGTGCCGCCGCTCCCGCCGAGCACTGCCGACAAGACCAACCGGCAGCTGGTGGCCGAGCACACCGAAGCCGAGGGGACGGCCTGCCGCAACTGCCATGCGGAGTTCATCAATCCCTTCGGTTTCGCGTTCGAGAATTACGACGCGGTAGGCGCCTATCGCGACATGGATGGCGATTTTCCCGTCGATTCTTCGGCCGTCGTTTGGCTGGATGGCGAGCAGGTCAGCGTCGGCTCGGCGGTCGACCTGGCGGAGGCACTCGCCGAAAGCCAGCAAGTGCACGATTGTTTTTCCGGGCACCTTTTGGCGTACGCGCTGGGCCGACCACGGAGCGGCACGGACGCCGAGCTCGTCCAGACGCTGAGCGAGCTCTCGCTCGATCAGGCAGTCCCGTTCCGAGATTTGATGGTCGAAGTGTCCGTGGCGATCACCGAGCTCGGACGGGCACGCCCGGAGGCGGAGGAGCCGTGATGAAGTCGAAGAAATCGCCGGGACGCTCCATGGATCGCCGCGTCATCCTCCAGGGGATCGGCGGTGCGACGCTAGCGTTGCCGTGGCTCGAGGCCTTGGCCCCGCGCCAGGCCAAGGCAGCGGATCCGGTCATTCCGCCCTTCGCCGTGTTCTTCCGGCAGGCCAACGGCGTGGCCTGTGAGCAGGAGACAATCGAGCTTGGCAGCGAACCGGAGCGCTTCTGGCCGCGCGAGCTCGGCCCGCTGACGCTGGACAGCGTCGCCGATCGGGCCCTCGAGGAGCTTGGCGAGCACTTGCCCAGACTCCTGGTCACTCGGAACATCAACTCCCCCGACTTCGACTACGGCGACGGCCACGCCCGCGGAGCCCTGCAAGGCCTGACCGCGCAAGGTCCAGTCGTGGCGGCGGCAGCCGGAGACTCCGAGGCCAGCGGCGAGTCGCTCGATCACCGCATCGGTCGCGAGCTCAATCCCGACGGGCGCGATTCACTCTTCCTCTACTCCGGCGAGCCGTCGGGTTGGCTCGGCGGTCCTTGTATTTCCTATCGCGGGGCCGCCAACCGACGCAGTGCGCTCGTTCACCCGTATTCGGGGTACTTGGCGATGATCGGCAGTGGGTCGGGCTTGAACGAGGAAGCCGTGGCGCTCCTGTCGGCTCGCAATCAGAGCGTCAACGACCTGGTGCGCGACCAGCTCTCCGGATTCTTGTCTCGTTCCGACCTGTCGGTTCGCGATCGGGAGCGACTCGATCTGCATTTGAGCAGCATCCGAGACCTAGAAAATACCCTCGCTTGTCAGCTCGAGGAGAGCGAGGCGATGGCGCTCGAGGACCTGACCGGTCACGACGGCATCGATGGAGACCTGGTGCTCAGGGCGGCACGCGCGCACATGGACGTGGCAGCTTTGGCCGTCGCTTGCGGCTACACCCGGTCGGTGGCGATTCAGGTCGGCGACGGGAACGACGGCCGGACCAGATACCGCGACGAAAACGGCGAGATGATGGAGAACTTCCACTACATCTCGCATCGCCGTGCCAGCCACGATGACATGGGCACGATCTTGGTCGGTTCCGACCTCCTGCACGCGCAGATCGATCGCCAGTTTGCCCGAACCTTCGCTCACCTGCTCGATCGACTCGCCTCCTATCAGATCGGTGATCGGACGCTGCTCGATTGCGGTGTCGCCGTTTGGTACAACGACCTATCGAACGGACCTGCACACGGGCCCTTGAATGTCCCCTACATTCTGGCCGGCAGCGCCGGTGGGTACTTCAAGCAGGGACAGTGCGTGGACACCGGTGAGGAGGGCTGGGAAGCCCCGCGCAACCTCGCGCGTGTGCTCAACACCATTGCCACCGCGGTCGGTTGTCGCACGGAAGGCAAAGACGTCTGTGACGACCTCGGGGATGCCAGCCTCGACCGCAGCATTTTGCCGGTCTTGCTGGCATCGAGCTGACGCGCTGCCCATCCACTGGCCGAGGCGTCAGCGCTGCTGCAGCTTGCGGGCGCCCGTCTCGTCGACTTCGTCGTCGCCCGCTCGGTTGAGGCGATCGAGCAGGCTACTCAGCGCCGCCAGGGTGTAGGGCTTGGGCAACAGATCGTCGAACGGGGTGCCGGACAGCACGAAGTCGGTGCCGCTCGAGAGCACCAGCCGGCCCTGGTAGCCGACACGCCGCAGTTCTTCGGCGAGCTCCGTCCCGTGCATCGCGGGCATCGACTGGTCGGTGACGACGAGCCAGAAGCGTGCCGGATCCTCTCGAACCAAGGCGATGGCCCGGTCTGGTGAGCCGACGCAAACGGCGGTCTCGCCCTTGCGAGCGAGCAGCCTGCCGAGGACCCCACCTACGGCGGCCTCGTCGTCCACCACCATCACCTCTTCCAGTCCGGCCGCTGCGGGAGTCGGTTCGACCCGCACGGCGGGTTTCGGGGCCGGGTTCACCGCTTCAGTGGTGTCGACGGCTCCAGCCGCCGGGGCCAGCGCGCGCGGCAGCAGGATCTTCATGGTCGTGCCGTGCCCTGGCTTGGAGTCGACGGCGATCGAACCGCCGCAGTCCGAAACGATGCCGAACACCACGCTCAGTCCGAGGCCGGTGCCTTGTTCGCGCGGCTTGGTCGTGAAGAACGGCTCGAAGATACGGGCTTGCGTTGCCTCGCTCATGCCGACGCCGGTGTCCGAAACGTGAATGGCGACGTAAGGGCCCGGAGGCACGCTGCCAGCGCTAGCGGCGACATCGACGCCGCGCACCTGAAAGTGGATCCGGCCCGAGCGATCCCCTATGGCATGCGACGCGTTCGTGCCCAGGTTCATGAGCACCTGGTGGAGCTGACCCGGGTTGATCTCCACGAATAGCTCTCGTTCGAGCGTCACGTCGGTCGTGTGCCGAGCCGGGAGCGCGGCGCGCAGCAGGTCCGCGACCTCCTGGATCAGCGCGCCACAGTCGACGGGTTCCGTGCGTGTCGAGTCCTGCCGAGAAAAGGTGAGGATGCGACGAACGACGTCGCGCGCGCGGATGGCCGCTCCGCGCAGATTCTCTACGGAATGTTGGCCTTCTTCGTTGAGTGGCTGCGTGGTCAAGAGCTCGGCATGACCCAAAACGGCCGTCAGCAAGTTGTTCATGTCGTGGGCAATACCGCTGGCCAGCGTGCCCAGGGATTCGAGGCGCTGCGTCTGCGTCAGACGTTCGGAGTACGTTCGATTCTGTGCTTCCGCCACCAGCAGGCGCTCGCGGTCCTCCAACAGCAAGCTCTGACGGACGATGGCGACGATGACCACGCCGGCCATACAGATGCCAATCGCCATCTTCACCGCTGGCAAGAGGCTCGTCGACAAGGCGACCGCAATCGCGGCTGCAATGACGAAGGCGATGGGCAAGGTCTGTGTGACCAGGCGGTAGCCGCGCGCCAGGCTCCCGGAGACCTCGTCCCGGCTCGGCGTGAAGACGCACACGGCGAAGCCGAACAGCAGCGTGGCGTACGAGAACAGGTAGTTCAGAAGGACTCCGTCTCCGAGACGCCCTTCGAGGGTGGCCAGGTTCCAGGCCATCCACAAAAGGCCTTGCGCGAGCAGCGCGCTGGCCAAGAGACTCGCCCCCAGGCGCGGCGCCTGACCGAGGTGCAGCAGACTGAGCAGAAAAAGGCCCGTAGCCCCAAGGAGCGCCGTCGGATAGCCGACCATGACGGTGAGGGTCAGAAGGTCGGTATCGGCTCGGCGGGGCAGGTACGCTGCCAGGGTCAGGGCCAGCACCGCCAAGGCGACACCCAGCGCGTCGAGCAGGATCGCCGCGCGTCGGGCTCGGTCCGCCGCCCGCATGAGCCGCCACGTGGCAGCGACTGACAGTGGTCCCACCAGCCCGAACAGCGCGTCGGACGGGCCGGGAAAGGGATTGTAGTTCGCGGCAACCTGCACGTCCCACAGCACTTGACCGGTAAACAGCGCCAGGAGCGCGAGCACGAACCAGGTCTTGCTCTCGCGCGCGAGGCCCGTCGCCCGTCGCCGTCCGAGCCAGGCTGCCAGCGTCGCTGCGCCGTAACCGACCGTCCAATGGACGTTGTCCCAGAAGCGCACGAACCTCGGGTCGCTGACCACGCGGGTCATCACCACGGCGCCGGTCACCAGGGCGATCCCTGCCGACAGGGTGAGTGCTTCGGCTCGCGAGACGCGCGTTCGGGGCGGGCCACTGCGCCCTCGTGCACTGTCCCGCTCGCCGCTGCCCACCACCACCATGGGAGGCTCAGAATACCAACCCGAACCGGCCGAGCCTACGGCGTGGTGCGCGGGTGGACTTCCGGCGCATCCATCGGACCCGCCCACATCTGGGTACACGGGTGCTCTTGGTTACGCGCGGCGTTGGCTGAGCCGCGCCTTCTGGCGGGCCTCGCCCTGGGCGTACTCGGCCCGATCGTAGTCCGTCTCCAGGGCGAGTGGCGGCACCGCGCCGGGGCGCCCCGCGTCGTCCAGTGCCACGAACACCAGATAGGCGGAGTTCGTGTGCGTGACCTGTCCGCTGATCGGATTCTCCGCATGCACTTCGACGTTCACCTCCATGGAACTCTTGCTGACGTAGGTGACGTGCGCAGTGCAGGTGACGACGTCTCCGATCTGAATCGGCTGTTTGAAGGTCATCGAGTCCATCGCCACCGTCACCGCGCGCTTCTGCGCGTGGCGCATGGCGGCAATCGCCGCTGCCTCGTCGGCAAGCTTCATGATGATCCCGCCATGGACGTTGCCGAAGTGATTGGCGTGCTCCGGCATCATGAGCGTGTTGAGGATGACCCGGCTCCGGCTGGGGCTCTTGGGTCGACTCGCGGTGTCGGCTGTCGTCACCGGAACAGCCTACGCCGAAATGCCGCGGCGATCAGCGGGTGATGACAGCTCGTGTTTGGCCTTCCGCCGCTGGATCAGGCCGGACCATTGCCCCGCGTCGCTCTGGGCGTGGTACGGTCCGGGCCGCCGACCCTCATGGATCTGGTCTACTTCGTCGTCCTGATTAGCTCGCTGATTTTCGTGCACGAGCTCGGCCACTTTCTGTTCGCCAAGGCCTTTGGCGTGAAGGTGCTGACGTTCTCGCTCGGCTTCGGGCCCAAGGTGCTGCGGCTGGCCGGACGCGAGACCGAATACTGCGTGTCGCTCTTGCCGCTCGGCGGGTACGTCAAGATGCTCGAGGAGTCCAAGAGCGATCTGGTGTTGCCCGAGGACAAGAAGCGCACGTTCGAAAGCTTGGCCCTGTACAAGCGCGTCATCATCGTTCTGGCGGGCCCGGTGATGAACCTGGTCTTCCCGGTGCTGCTCTACTTCTCTGTGTTCGTCGCCGAGGGGCCTTTTTCGCCGCCGACGGTGGGCGTCGTTTTGCCCGAACACCCGGCGGACGGCATCCTCCGGCCTGGCGATCGCATCATGAGCGTCGATGGCCAGGACGTTGGGACCTTCGAAGAAGTAAGGCGCATGGTCGAGCGGCGCCCTGGGGAAACACTGCGCCTGAAGGTCTTTCGCGACGGCGGGCACGTCGATGTCGAGGTGGTCGTCCAAGAGCAGA
>Ga0247744_1000182_pt1 | contig 11978 bp, 8 predicted proteins | sample UWRJS154409C5_FD_180946 | JGI IMG/M metagenome (GOLD analysis project Ga0247744, IMG submission 180946) | Soil microbial communities from Arlington Agricultural Research Station in Wisconsin, United States - UWRJ-S154-409C-5 | ecosystem: Environmental > Terrestrial > Soil > Agricultural land... | reverse complement strand
CGAAAGCGATGCTCGAAATAGCCCCGGCCGAATAGGGCCCGATGCCGGGAACGCCCCGGAGACGCTCGGGCTCCTCGGGCAGAACGCCGCCGAGCTCACGCACCACGTACTTGGCGCCCTCACGCAGCCGTCGCGCGCGCGAGTAGTAGCCGAGACCCTGCCACAGGCCGAGCACCTGGTCCTCGTCGGCCGCTGCGAGCGAGCCGAGGGTCGGCAGCACGTGCATCCAGCGCTCGAAGTAGCCGCGCACGACCTCGACACGGGTCTGCTGCAGCATCACCTCGCTGACCCACACGCGGTAAGGATCGACACTCTCGGCGCCGCGCGCCCGCCATGGCAGCTCGCGTGCTTGCTCTACGTACCAGGCGAGCAAGGCCTGGCGCAGCTTCGGGAGGTCACCTTCGCTCGGCACCGCGCCGGGCAACCTGGCCCAAAGCCCCCCGGCTGTCACCCTCGGGCCGCTGCCGGCGCTCGGGATATCGTGTATGGGTAGCGGATGGCTTCGCGCATCGGGCGGTTCTACCCGTGGGTGGCGCTCTGCCTGGCACTCGGAAGTGCCTGCGGCTCGAGCAACACGGACAGTCCGGCGAGCGGCGGCGGCCCCACGGACGGCGCTGGCGGCGAGCCCTCGGCCTCAGGCGGCGACAGCCCGGAAGCTGGTGGGGCGTCACCAGATGGCGGTTCGGGGCCGGTGGGCGGAGCAGGTCCGACTGGCGGGGGCCCCCCCGCTGGCGGCAGTGGAGGAAGCGGAGGAAACGTGAGCGTGCTGAGAACCTTCGTCTATGTCGGCAGCGGGGATTGGGCCGATGCCGAGCCGGGCTTGATCACGGTCTACGAGCTCGACCGACAAACCAAGACCCTGACCTTCGTCAGCGACCACCCCGCCGGCAAGCTGGCGTCGTTCTTGGCGGTCGACCCGCAGAGGCTCCGGCTTTTTGCGGGCGACGAAGGGGATGGCGGCCTCAATAGCTTTTCCATCGATCCGGCGACGGGCGAGCTCACGAGCCTCGGCGCCACGGCGGGCCCGAACCATCCCGTCTACCTCTCGCTCACGCCCGATGGGAAGTACATCCTGGCCGCCAACTACAATGAAGGTTCGGTCGACGTGTACCCCATCGATGACAGCGGCAAGGCCGAGACGAGCTTGGGTGCGACGCCGACCGGAGAGCAGGCGCATTGCGTCGTTCTGGGCGACGGCGGACACGTTTACGTCCCCAACAAGGGCTCGGACACCATCTCGCTCCTGGGTTTCGAGGACGGAGTGCTCACGGCCGGAACTCCAGCCAGCGTCGCCCTCACCTCACCGCGCCACCTCTTCCTGCACGGGAACCAGGCCTACGTAGTCAGCGAAGAGGCTGACCTCATCACCGCCTACGACGTCGAGGCCAGCGGCGAGCTCACCTACCTGTGGGACGTGCCCCGATTGCCCGCTGGAGAAGGCACCGCGATGACGGACACGGGGGCCGACGTCCGCGTGACCCCGAGCGGCAAGTACCTCTACGCGACGAACCGCGGCGCGAGCAACACCGTGGTCGCCTACGATTTGCAGACGACGCCCCCTACCCTGCTCGAGCACGAATCATCCCTCGGGACGACACCGCGCAACTTCGCCCTGGACCCCGAGGAGGAGTTCATCCTGGTCGCCAACCACGGGGAGACGAAGACGATCGTGCTCTTCGACATCGAGGCCGACGGCCGCCTGACACCCCGCGCGCCGCTCGAGCTCGACTTTTCGCCCTACGTGGTCGTCATCGCGCAGCTGCCATGACCGCCACTAGCCCGGGCAAGTCTAGCCCGGGCAGGTGAACGGCTCGACGCAGCCCGAATCGCCCGCATCCTCGTCACCGTCGAAGTCGTCGTCCAGACCGTTCTGGCAAACGCACGGCGCCGCGCCGCAGAGCGCCGACAGCTCGTTGAACGCCTCGGCGGAATGAAAACAGCAGGGCCCACTGCCATGGGCAGGATCGCGCACCAACCGCTCCACCTCTGCCGCCGCCTGCAGCGCCAGGTCGGCATCGTGGGCGACGACCAGCGTCTCGTCATTTTCGTCGAAGCCGCCCGCCGACCAGTTCGCTGAGCCGCCAACGACGATTCCGTCCCCCTCCCCGGCGTCCACGGCGGCCAGCTTGTGGTGCACCTTGCCGGGCAGGTTCTCGATCGTCACGGAAATCCCCTCTTCGCACAGCTCTCGAACCCGCGAGCTCGATTGAGCAGCGGAGGTGGCGTCGACCACGCCTTGGGCCCGTCCGGGTCCAGTGGCGAGCGCCTCCGCGACGGCCGTATCGGTGAAGCTGAAGGCCGCAAAGTCCACCCGCGTGCTCGCGCCCGAAACGGCTGCGAGGACGAGACTTCGGGTCAGGGATGCGCCGTCGAGCTCACCCGGTGAGAAGGCCACGCGAAGGCGGGCGCCGTCGATCGCAATCTCGAGTGGAGCCCGAGACTGCTTGCTCCGACCAAAGCGCCCCGCCCAGAGCTCGTCCCATTCGGCTGAGAAGTACGCCCCGACCCCGACGTCCGCGATGCGAAACGCGTGATTGTGATTGTAGTTCAGGTCGGTCGCGGTCAAGTTCGCCGAGCCGGCCCACACCAGGCGCTCGTCCACGATCAAAAACTTGTGATGCATCGAGCCGCCGCCCTCGGGGCAGCTCGGGTCGGTGCCGCCGAACGACGAGCGGTCGTCCTTCACCTGTGCACCCAGGGCTCGAAGCTCATCCAGCTGTTGCGCCTGAGCTCCTTTTTGGTTCTCACACTCCGTCACGACGCGAACGTCCACACCCCGGCCCAGGGCAAGGGCCAGCGCCGCCAGTACGTTCTGGCGCGAAAACGTGTAGCTCGCGACGCGGACCTCCTGCTGTGCGCGCTCCAGATCGGCCAAGAGCGCACGCTCGAGCGCGCCAACGGTGTCTTCGCTGAGCGCCGCGCTCGCATCCAGGAGCGGCTCGGTGGACCAAAACGTCAGCCGGCGCGTGCACTTCCCACAGTCGACGGGACAGCTCGCGCACCCTTCACCAAAGCCGCACACGAAGTCGCCACAGCTGTCCCGGGCAGGCTCGGCTGCATCGCGCTTGGGCCGAGTGGGCTCGGGCGGCTCGCCGTCCGCTTCGCCGGAACCGGCACAGGCCATGACCAGCAGCAGCGCAGTCAGCACCCGAGCTTTGGTCCAAAGGTCGACCACGAGGGCGACAGTGCGCCCCGCGTGCCAAGCGTGGCCGAACGCTGGCCGCGCCCGCAGGCCAAATCAGGCTCGCAGGCGCGCCGTGGCGCCTTCCTGACGCACCTCGGAGGTACTGCCGCGTCAGAGGTACTGCCGCGTCAGAGATACTGCGTCAGAGGTGCAGCGGGTCGAGCTTTTCGGGATCAACGCCGAGATCGGCAATGGCGCTGCTGACCTTCTTCGCGTCGAGCTTGCCGTCGCGGTGGAGGGCATCCAGGGTCCCGATCACGATGCTCTCGCGATCGATCTCGAAATGGCGACGCAGCGCCTCGCGCGTATCGCTCATGCCGTAGCCCTCGGTGCCCAAGGACACCAAGCGACCCGGGATCCACTGCCGCACGAGGTCGGGTAGGGCCTTGACGTAGTCCGAGGCCGCAATGAAAGGACCGCTGACGCCGCTGAGCGCCTGCTGGAGGAAGGGCACCCGCTGCTCGGCCTCCGGATGCAGGCGATTGTAGCGTTCTGCCTCGAGCGCATCGAAGCGCAGCTGCTGGTAGCTGGTGACGCTCCACACGTCAGCGGAAACGCCGTATTTTTCAGCGAGAAGGTCGCGCGCTTCGAGCACGCGATTCATGATCGGGCCCGAGCCGAAGAGCTGCACGTGGAGCGGCTTCTTCTCGCTCGCTGCCGAGTACAGATAGATGCCGCGGATGATGCCTTCGCGCGTGGCCTGCGCCAGCTCATCGCTCTGCGGCTTGCCCGTCTTCTCCGCCCAGGCAGGGCTGCCGGGCATCGGCGGCATCTGGAAGTCCTCGTTGTAGAGCGTGAGGTAGTAGGTGACGTCCTCGTTCTCCTCGAACATGCGGCGCATGCCATCGCGAACGATGGTGCCCACCTCGAAGGCGAACGCGGGGTCGTAAGCCTTGACCGCCGTGAACGCCATGGTGTGAAGGAGGCTGTGACCGTCCTCGTGCTGGAGGCCTTCGCCGTTCAGCGTGGTGCGCCCAGCGGTGGCTCCCAGCAGGAAGCCGCGGGCCATCATGTCGCCGGCCGCCCAGATCTGGTCGCCGACGCGCTGGAAGCCGAACATCGAATAGAAGATGTAAAAGGGGATCGTCGGCTCGCCGAACACCGAGTAGCTGGTGGCCGCCGCCGAGAACGAGGCCATCGCGCCGGCCTCGGTGATGCCTTCCTCGAGCACCTGGCCGTCCTTGGCTTCCTTGTAATAGAGGACCTTGCCCTTATCGATCGGCTCGTAGAGCTGACCCTCCGCAGCGTAGATGCCCACCTGCGAGAAGAGCGCATCCATACCGAAGGTGCGCGCCTCGTCCGGGATGATCGGGACCACGCGCTTGCCGACCTTCTTGTCGCGCAAGAGCTTGGCCACGATGCGCGAGAAGACCATGGTGGTCGAGCCTTCGCCCTTGGCCATGCCCTGCTCGTACTCGTCGTAGAACTTCTGATCGGGCAGGCCGAGCGGGACGTCGATCTTGGACCTGCGCTGCGGCAAGCAGCCGCCGAGCGCACGCCGGCGCTCCATGCAGTACTGGAACTCGGGGCTGCTTTCGCCGGGATGGTAGAAGGGCGGGACCTTGTCCTTCAGCTCGGCGTCGGACACCGGGATCTGGAGGCGGTCGCGGAACTCCTTGAGCTCCTCCCCGTCCATCTTCTTCTTCTGATGGGTCGAGTTGACGCCGGCAAAGCCCTCGCCGAGCGACCAACCCTTGATGGTGTGCACCAAGATGGCCGTCGGCCGGCCTTGGCCCTGATTCTGCATGGCCCGGTGGTACGCCGCGTAGATCTTCTCGTAGCTGTGCCCGCCGCGCCGCATGCTGACGATCTGCTCGTCGGTCAGGTGACTGACCAAATCCGCCACGCGTTGATCCGTGCCGAAGAAATCCTTGCGCCAGGTCTCGCCACTCGCGCTGGTGAAGCGCTGGAAGGTGCCGTCGACCGTGGTGTTGAGCAAACGGCGGAGCGCGCCATCGGTGTCACGGGCAAGCAGGTCATCCCATTCGGGGCCCCAAATGAGCTTGATGACGTCCCAGCCGGCGCCGCGGAAGATGCCTTCCAGCTCCTGCACGACCTTGCCGTTGCCACGAACGGGCCCGTCGAGGCGTTGGAGGTTACAGTTCACGACGAAGGTGAGGTTGTCGAGCTTCTCGCGCGCGGCGATGCTGAGCTGCCCGAGGCTTTCCGGCTCGTCACATTCGCCGTCGCCGAGGAAGGCCCAAACGTGACTGCCGCTCGTGTTCTTGAGGCCCCGGTTCTCGAGGTAGCGAGCGAAGCGCGCCTGGTAGATGGCGGAGATGGCCCCCAGGCCCATGCTCACCGTCGGAAACTGCCAGAAGTCGGGCATCAGGCGGGGATGGGGGTACGAGCTGATGCCCGTGCCGCGCTGCCCTTCGCGCCGGAAATGATCGAGCTGGCCCTCGCTGAGCCGCTTCTCCAGGAAGGCGCGCGCGTACATGCCGGGCGCTGCGTGGCCCTGGTAGAAGATGAGGTCGCCGATGCCATCGCCCTCGGGACCACGGAAGAAATGGTTGAAGCCAATCTCGTACAGGCTGGCGCTCGAGGCATAGCTCGACAGATGCCCGCCGAGGCCGTCGAAGCGCACGTTGGCACGCTGCACCATGGCCATGGCGTTCCAGCGATTGATGCGCCGGATCTTCTTTTCGAGATCGAGGTCGCCGGGGAACGCCGCCTGCTCCTCGGGGAGGATGGTGTTGACGTAGTCAGTGAAGAGCGGCCCCCTCGGTTCGACCCGGTGCAAGCGGGCCGATTCGAGCACCCGCCGGAGCAGGTAGCGGGCGCGCTCGTGCCCTTCGTAGGCGATGACCGACTCGAGAGAGTCGGTCCATTCGCGGGTCTCCAAGGGATCGCGATCGGTGGCTTCGGGTAGGTGGGTACTCACGTGGCTTCTCTGCAGGATCCGGGGCCTAACCCCGGGGTTCTAACCGCCCTCGCCCCGGGCGTCGAGGGCATCGAAATGCGAAAATTCCGCGCCAGGATCCCGGCCTCGCCTGGACAGGGTTCCCGGGCAGGTCCAGGGTTTCGGGACCGAAACCTGCCCTGGGGAAGTGGGTCTCGCCCGGCGATAGCATGACCAGCTGGAAAGAAGCCGTGATCTGGATGGCCATCATGACGAGCGTGCTGGGCATCGGGCACTTCTATGTCTACCGCCGACTGGTCCACGATGCCTCACTGACGAAACGAACTCGGCTGGTCCTTGGCCTCGTGCTCGGGCTCCTGCTGCTCCTGGTGCCGCTGACCTTCGTCTTCATGCGCTCGCTGCCCCGCGACGCTCTCACGGTGCCGTCGTTCATCGTCTTCGGCTGGATGGGCCTGCTCAGCAGTTGGTTTTCGCTGCTCGTCTTGGTCGATGTCACGCGACTGTTTCTCGGCATCTGGGCTCGGCGCCCAGGCAGGGCAAAAGAGGTCAATCCGACTGCGCTCCCTCGCCGGCAAGCGCTCGGACGCCTGGTGGCGGGCGGGGTGGCGCTCGGAGGTGCGGGCCTGACCGGAATCGGCGCCACGGTGGCGGCTTTCGGCTTCACCAAAGAGCGGCTGGACGTGACGCTCTCCAAGCTGCCGCCTGAGTTCGACGGGTTCAAGATCGTCCAGGTCTCCGACATTCATGTCGGCCCCACCATCGGCCGGAGCTTCGTCGAAGCGATGGTCCGAGCGGCGAACGAGGAAGCCCCCGACCTCATCGCCGTCACCGGTGACCTGGTCGATGGCTCGGTCGAGCACTTGGGCGAGCACACTGCGCCGCTGGCGGACCTGGTCGCCCCGCACGGGGTCTACTTCGTCACCGGCAACCACGAGTACTATTCCGGAGCGGACGAATGGGTCGAAGAGCTCAGGCGTCTGGGTCTCATCGTACTCAGGAACCAGAGAATCGAGCTCGAGCGGGCCGGTGCCAAGGTCGACCTGGCGGGCGTGAACGACCACAGCGCCGGGCGCTACGGGGACGAGCCGGATTTCGACGCCGCGCTCGCCGGTCGCGATCGAGCACGCGAGTTGATTCTCCTCGCCCATCAACCGCGGGCCCTCACCGAGGCAGTCCGCCACGATGTCGGCTTGCAGCTCTCCGGCCACACCCACGGCGGCCAGTTTTGGCCGTGGAACTGGGTGGTCCATCTCATCCAGCCGGTCGTCGCGGGCCTGGCACGGTTCGACCGTACGCAAGTCTACGTCAACTCGGGGACCGGCTACTGGGGGCCCCCGGTGCGCCTGGGCACCCGCTCGGAGATGACGGTGCTCACCCTCCGAAGCGCTCAGAAGTCGTAGACGGTGTTCGGCTCGAGCTCGAAGCGCTCGCCGCCCGGCGTGGTGGCGGCCAGTGGCCTTTGCCACTCGAGTGCCTTTTCGATGGATGAGATCATCGAGCCGGCCACATCCTTGCCGGTCGCCAGCTCGATGCCTTCGAGACCCGGTGACGAGTTCACCTCGAGCAAGAGCGGTCCATTTCTGGAGCGGATGATGTCGACGCCCGCGACCTTGAGGCCCAGCGTCTTGGTGGCCCGCAGCGCCATCGCTCGTTCCGACGGCGTGATGCGGACGACGGACGCCGTCCCGCCTTGATGCAGATTGGCCCGAAACTCCCCCTCGGCGGCCTGGCGCTGCATGGAGGCCACCACCTTGCCGTCGACCACGAAGCAGCGGATGTCTTTGCCGCCGGCTTCCTTGATGAACTCCTGCACGAGCAAGTTCGCATTGAGGCTCTTGAAAGCATTGATCACGCTTTCTGCAGCCTTGCGCGTCTCGGCCAAGACGACTCCCCGCCCCTGCGTGCCTTCGAGGAGCTTGACCACCAAGGGAGCCCCACCGACCATCTCGATCAAATCCGTGGTTTCGACCGGAGAGTGGGCAAAGCCGCTGGTCGGAATGTCGATGCCCTTGCTCAGAAGGAGCTGGAGCGCGAAGAGCTTGTCGCGCGACTGCGAGATGGCGCTGGCCGAATTCAGGCAGTAGACGCCCATGGCCTCGAAGTGCCGAGTGAGCGCGCAGCCGTAGAACGTCACCGAGGGCCTGATGCGCGGGATCACGGCGTCGAGCTGGCCGACGACCATGCCGCCGCGGTGATGGACCTGCGGGGCGCTGGCGTCGAGCTTCATGTAGCAATGCTTGACGTTGAGAAAGAGCATCTCGTGCCCGCGCTCGTGGCCGGCCTCGAGCAAACGCTCGTTCGAGTACAGGTCCGGGTTCGAGGCCAGGACCGCGATGCGCAAACCCGTGGCCCGGCGTTCCGAGGGCACCTCGTAGGCCGCCTCGATCTGCTCCTCGCCGATCGTGCCCAAGCGACAATTCGAGTCCGGGTCGACGAGCAGGCGGCCGCTCATGGCTTCGCGACCGAGCAGCATGCGATGGCCCATCGAGTCACGATTGGACAAGGTGAGCTCGACGTCCCAGACGTGCTCCCCCATCCGCATCGGCACGCGGATCACGTAGCGCTTCTCGGTCTCGCCCGTGGAGCTCTTGATCACGCGGCGATCGGAAATGGGGGCCTCGCAGCGCACGACGATGCGCCGATTCTTGCGCACCGGATGCACTTCGAAGCTCACCCATGCTTGTTCGCTGCGTGAGAAGCGCTGGATGTTGAAGGCGTGGAGCGCCGAGGTCTTGGCGCCGCTGTCGACGCGCGCCAGGATGTGCGGCATGCCGAGCGTGGGAAAGCCGCACCATTCGGTGCTGCCGACGATGGTCCGAGCTTGCGACATCTGGGCCGGACGCATGGTGGCCCAGCGTCCCCCCGACGTGGAAGGCAGCTTCGGGGCCCGCCTAGAAAGGCGACAGAGCGATCGGGGGTAGCCCGACGCGCTCCTCGACCGGGAGCGGCTCGAGCAGGCGGGGCTCCCCGTCCTCGGACTGGTCGATGCGCCAGAGGACGTTCTGGTCGGCGTCCGCCAAAAGGCATGCTCCAGCACAAGACCCCGGGCAGTAGAGCCCGCCGTACACGATCCCTTGCCCGCTGCCGCTCGCGCCAGGCGCCGCCTCGAGCAGAACCGTGACTCGGCCGGTCGCGAGCTCGACCGCCAAGAGGCGGTTATTGGTCGTGGCGGCGAGCGGGGTCTGCGTCTTGACCAAGACGATCTCGTCACTGAAGAACGCAACATCGGGCTGCAAGGGTCCCTGGCCTAGCTCGACTGCCGTGAGCTCCGCCGTGAGCTCGAGTGGCCGCGCCGTAGCCGAGAACAGCAAGATCCCGCCCTCTTCGATGGCGTCCACCTGCCCCGTCTGATCGAGGGCGCCACTGCACACCAGGGCGAAGGTCTCGCCGCTCGGCGAGAGCGTCGGACGGCTGCAGTTCTTGTAGTCGAGCTCGTGCACGAAGGTGACCTCTTCGCCCTCGGCGGAGACTCCGACCAAGGCGGCGCTGCCGGTCGTACGGAAATCGAGTGAGATGCGAGCCAGGCTGACCAGGATCTCGTCCCCGACAAGGGCCAGCGCCGTGGGCCGCGCTGGCAAGTCGTCCCACACTGGCAGCACGATCTGCCCGCGGATCCGCGGCGGCGATAGCTCGAGCAGCAAGAGGTCCCCCCCGTCGTCGAAGGCTTGTCGTCCCGGGTCCGTATTTTGCCCGAACCGCGCCACGAAGCCGGTGCCCCTGGCCTCCACGTAGTCCTGCGGATTCGCCTCGAACCCCGTACCGATGGGGAGCTGATGGAGCACGTGCCCGCTGTAGGGATCGATGAACGTCATCACGTTGGTACCGTAGCGATCGAGCAGCACCACGAGCCCGCTGTCCTGCGCCGCGCTCGGCAGGACGACATCACCCGAAAGGGCAAACGACAGCCCATCGGTGCGACTGGACGCGGTCGACACCAGCGACTCGCTCAGCGTCTGGCCCATACTGTCGACGAGCGCAATCTGCGTCGAAGCGTAGTCGCTCAGCACGACCGCGACGCCGCTCGGACAGCCGTCTCCGCCGCCGAGTCCGAGCGATCCGCCGAGTCCCCCCGTGTCGCCGCCGTGCTCGCTGACATTGCAGGCCCAGGCCATGCCGCCAGCAAAGGCGAAGAAGAGAAAGGCGCGCTCAGTAGAGGTCAACCAGCGCATCGAACCATCGACTGGCCATCTTGTCTGCCCCGCTCGCCGGATACGGGTGGACGCCGTCCGTCGTGTCCACGGCAGGATCGAACCCCGTGTATTGGTCGACCACGAAGATGGGCGAGATGTCCGTGGAGTGCTCGGCTGCCCAGGCTGGCATGGCTGCGTTGAGCTCGGGAATGCTGGTCTGGCAGGGCGCACATTGCGAGGCGGACATGGGCAGGATCTGCGCCTCGAGCACGATGACGTTCGGATTGACGGCCCGGAGTTTGGTCACGAGGTTCTGATGCGCGGCCAAGATGGTCTCGGTCGGGATGCTGTTCCAGACGTCGTTGGTCGCGAAGTGGAGCAGGACGACATCGGGGTTCGTCGCTTCGAACCACATCTCCCAATAGACATCCGTCACCTCGGTGACGAGCAGGCCTCCGTGCCCCTCGTTGTCCGAGTCGTAATTGCCGCCGCAGTCGCTCGCGGTGAGCGTACCGACGAAGTCGATGTTGGTGATCCCAGCGTCCTCTAGCTTGTTCCACAGATCGTGGCGCCAACAGGAGCCTTCGGCCGTGATCGAATCGCCGAGCGGCATGATGCGCACGGTCTCCGCCATCGAGAGCCAGCCGCTCGAGCCGCCGGAAGCGGCCGCACCGCCGGTGCTGCCCCCGCTCCCGTCCAGCCCGCCGGTTGCTGGGGCTCCACCCGCGCTCGTTGAGCCCCCGGTCGCCGTTCCACCGGCGCCGACAGTCCCGCCGGAGCCGGTCACGCCGCCGCTGGCAGACGAGCCGCCCGAAGCCGTGGTGCCCCCGCTGCCTCCACTCGCCGCGCCCCCGCTCGCCGTGCTCCCACCCGAAGACGGGTCCGGTCCCGGAGGCACCGCAGGCTCGCAGCCGAGCCCGCACAGCATCGACGCCAGGAGGCAAGAGCTGACGAAGGGACGCACGCGCGCTTCCTAGCATTGCAGAGCTCGGCCGTGGCCCTTCCGGCCCGGAATCGGTGTACCTTGAGCGAGCTATGGCCAGCCGCCTGGAAAATCTCAAGGGGAGCGAAGCTCGACTCTGGAACCTGATCGAGGCGCGGAGTCAGCCCGGCGCCGATCTGGCCGCGATCGACCAGCGCATCTGGGACCTGTTCGGCGAGGACTGGGCCATCATGTTCACCGACCTGTCCGGCTTCTCGCGGCGCGTGGCCGAGTTCGGCATCTTGCATTTTTTGCAAGTGATCCACGAGCAGCACAAGCTCCTCCTGCCCATCGTGGACGACTTCGATGGCCTGCTCATCAAGATCGAGGGGGATAGCTTCCTCCTCCTCTTCCGTCGCCCCGAGCGCGCGCTCGACTGCGCCTTCGAGATGCAAGCGGCGTGCGATCGATACAACGCCCTTCGCAAGCCGGAGGAGCAGATCCTGCTCTGCGTCGGCATCGGCTACGGTCGCGTGCTGCGCATTGGCGACAGCGATGTGTGGGGCCGCGAGGTGAACCTGGCCAGCAAGCTCGGCGAGGACACGGCGCGCTCCCATGAGGTTCTGGTCACGCAGGCCGTCAAAGACGCCATCCCCGGCGAAGCAGCCTGGTCCTTCGAAGACGTCGGGCACGGCTTCGAGGAGAGCGAGCGCGTGTTCCGGGTCAACGCTCAGTCGGCCTCGACCGGCTGACCAGGAAACAGCACGTCGGTGAAGCCGAACTTCGTGAGGTCCCGCATCCGCGTCGGATAGAGCCTGCCGATCAAGTGGTCGCACTCGTGCTGGACGACGCGAGCGTGAAAGCCGTCCACCTCACGCA
>Ga0247744_1000181_pt1 | contig 12003 bp, 8 predicted proteins | sample UWRJS154409C5_FD_180946 | JGI IMG/M metagenome (GOLD analysis project Ga0247744, IMG submission 180946) | Soil microbial communities from Arlington Agricultural Research Station in Wisconsin, United States - UWRJ-S154-409C-5 | ecosystem: Environmental > Terrestrial > Soil > Agricultural land... | reverse complement strand
TGGAAGGGCAGCCCGACCAGACGCCCTCCTCCGCCGCCTGGCGCGTGCTGCTCGGTCTGCCGAGCGCCTTGGTGCTCGGCCTGTTGTCGCTGTTCGGTGCTCTCGTGTGGCTCTGGGCAGCGCTGGCGTTCCTGCTCAGCCAGAGCGTACCGCGGAGCGCTTGGGCGTACCTGACCGGGCTCCAGCGTTACACGTACCGGCTGCTCGCCTACCAGGCAGCACTCGTGGACGACTACCCTCCGTTCGCGCTGTCGGAGCTGCACGAGCTGACCAGCGCGCCCTCCGCGCAGTAGCGCGGGCTACTTGACCACGATCACCACGCCGCCCTCGGTCTCCTCGGGCGTTGTCGGCGTCTGCGCCTCGTAGCTGCCGCCGGTGCTCGCCAGTTGATCGAGAAAGGCCGTCGCTTGTTCGGAGCCTGGCAACCCAATCGCGTGCACCTCGACGCCGAGCGTCCTCCACTGGGAAGCCAGAAAAAGCACGCGATCGGGATCGGTGCCGCAGTTGGGCTCGCCGTCGGTGACGACCACTACGCGGAAGCGGCGTCCCGCGCCGATGAGCCCGTAGTCTTTGGCTTCCAAGATCGCTTCGTTGGCCCGCTCGAACGCGGCGCCGAGCGGCGTGCCACCGCTCGGGAAGCGGTTCTCGGGGAAAGCTTCCCACTGCTGTTTGAAACGCGTGCCCGCCTGAAACTGGATCTGCCGCGGGTCCGACAGCGGGGCGACATCGCACTCGGCCGCTTGGGGGAAGAAAATGGCGCCCAGAGTGACCGAGCTCTCGAAGCCGGCGAGCCCGTCCATGAAGGCCCGACTGGCTGCTTGCCAGCGCGGCTGACCCTCCCATGGATCGCTCATCGATACCGAGCGATCGAAGAGCAAGAGCACCGTCAGATCGCCGCTGCCGAGCCCCAAGAGCTCCACGAGCTCGTCCTGGGTCGGCGCACCGCCGAATCCGCCCGAGGTTGCAAACGAGAACCCGGTGGCGAAAATGGAGCCGGTCGATAGCGGCGGCTCCCGTTCGATGTCCTCGAAGTAGCTCTTGATGGTGCCCGTCGGCGGGGGTGGTGACTCATCCGTGGCGACCGGCGGGGTCACCGTCACCGGCGGCTGCGTGACGACGCCACCATCGGTGCTACCGGGCGTGGGCGGAGGCAATCCCGTTGGCGATCCGGAGCCGCAAGCGACGCCGCCGAGAGCGACGAGCACGAGCCACCGAGAGGGCCGCCAACCGCGCATCAGTAGCTCCCTTGGAGACCGAGCCCGAATCTGCCTCCGCTCGCCGACAGCACGCCGAGATCGAGGGGCTCGGGCCGCGATGGCCCGTCCGGCCCGGCCGCGTACACGAGACCGATCTCGGGGACGAAGTCGTACCCACCCTCGAGGTAGGCCTCGAGCCGAAACGACCTGGAGGGACCGTTCTTCGAGCCATACAGACGCGCAGCCGCCCCGAGCGTGCCCCCGGCGCTGAAGGCCCCCGTCGATAGTGCCAAGGTGTCGGCTGCACCGGCCTGCCCCACGCGCGAAGCGACGAGGGCAGCTCCGGCCAGCAAGCGCCCGTAGCCCACCAGGCCGGACAGCACGTGGCCGCGAACCTCGGCTCCCAGGAGCACACGGCCCAAGTCGATGTGCGTGGGAGTGCCGCGGGCGCTGGAGCCCGTGCCGCCGTATTGCCCGGCGGCCATGGCGAGCACGCTCCACCTGCCAGCGCGCCACACGGTCAATCCAGCGCGCAGGGCCGCTTGAGGGAGCACGTCACTGGTGGAGAACAGGTCGTATTCTTCGTCCCCGAGGAAGCTCAGGTCGAGCCCCAAGCCGAGCTCGAAACGCCCAGCCGCGTCGCCCAACACCACCGGCTCGGGGGGCGGCGGGGGAGGCGCTTTTGCCGCTGGCGCCGCCACGACATGCACGCGCGCCTTCGTCGGCTCGGCCGGTTCCGGGCCGCTGCCCTGCGCAGGAGCGGCCTCGGGAGACGCGGCCTCGGGCGCGGCCGCCGGGGCTTCGGTTTCGGCGGGCGGCGGAGCATCCGCAGCAGGCGCGGGCGCGCTCGGCTCCGCAGCCGCCGCCACTGGCTCAGGCGCCGGCGCTGCCGTCGGCGCCGCGGGCACCTCGGCTCCGGCCGCAGAGGCCAGGAAGAAAACGGCGAGAGTCGAACGAAACGTCTTCTGGTCCTTGGCAGTCATCATTCGCTCCGCAAGTGAAGTCCGGGAAAGAAGGCGGTCTCCGACGAGCTCGGCTCGCTGGCATCGAACACCGTCGCGCTGAGCCCGTTGGAACGATGCAGCACGACGGCCGAGCGCCCGCCATCAGCGCGCTCGATGTCGTGAACGCTGGACACGTTCGGCGAGACGAAGAGGGAGCGTGGGTGGAGCTCCGGCAGCTCCACGGCGGAAAAGCGACTGCTCCCGTCCTGGTAGACCCAAAGGCGCTGTCCGTCGGGAGACACGGTGGTGGCGCCGCTCGACAGCTGGCTCTCCAGCGGAAAGCTCTGGCGACTTTCGAGGTCGAGGACGAAGACGTCGGGACTTGCCCCGCGCAGTACCTTGAGGTGTTGGTTCGGCGACGGCACGTCCTGCACCTCGGTGACCGCGAAGGACAGCTGCGCCGTGCTCACGCTGCGATACGGCGTCGAGCTCGTGCTGCCGAGAGACCAGAAGGCGATGCTCGACCCCGACCCCCAGAGGAGCGCCACATCGCCACCCTCGGGCACCTCCGAGAGAGCCGCGGTGATGCGGCGCATGGCCGAGAACGGGGCCGGCAGGTCCACCACCTCCGTCACGGTGGACCCGGGATCGACCAACACGGCATCGGACAGCGTGGGCACGAGCGCGGCCAAGCGGCGCCCGCCGTCGGTGCGCACGAAGTCGATGAAACTCGGAACGCCGCCGACGTCGACGATGTTGACCTTCATCGAGTAGTCCTTGCCCTCCGTGTCCGGTTCGCCAAACGTTGCCAAAACGACGTCGGAGCTGGCGCCGAGGCGCACCGCCAACATGGCATCACCCGAATCCTCTGGATCGCCATCGTCGTAGACCACCTGCAGCGGTGGGGGCGGAACTTCGTCCGGCTTCTCACTCAGAACCAACGTCACCTCCGGACGGTCCAGATGCTCGAGGTCGAGCAGGGTGACGTCGCGGTCCGTGCGCACGATGAGGAAACGGCGCGCTCCGCCCCGCGGCACGTCCAGCTCGTCGGTGAACGCGAGCTCGATCGGCGCTCCGCCGAAGCTGCGAATCGTGGTGGCGACGGGAGTACCGTCCACCTCGTTACTCTCTTCCAGATCCAGGAGCACGAGCTCGTTCGGATTGACGAGCGACGAGTAACCACCGAACGCTGCCACCCAGCGCCCACGCGGGTCGATCGCCAGATTTTTCATGGGATCGTCGAGCACGAAGCGCTTGAGCAGGCGGTCCGCGACCTCCGACTCCGGGGCACCGTCGAAGACCAACAGCTGCGGCCCCTCGTCCTCGGGGCTCAGGCGCGGATCGACACCCGCCGAGAGCACGAACAGTCGCTGTCGATCGGCGGACGGCAAGAGCTGTTGCACGTTTTCCGGCGCGCTGTTCGACTCCAGCCCGAGCTCGAACGGTCCCGGCGAAGTCAGAAAAGACAGGCGCCGGAGGCCATGGTCGTGGAGGGCGACCGTGCCGCGAAGGGATACGGTGTCGACGACGTCGAGCGGAGCCGAATATCGTTCGGTGCGCTCTCCGCAAGCGAGAGGCAGCGCCAAGAGCATCAGCGAAAGCGGCCAGTAGGAAGTCGATCGAAGGTCAATCATTGGTCGTCCACCACCTCGGCTGAGAGCTCGAAGCCGGTCAGAGTTCGGATTTCGGTCGCAAGCAGGTCGAAGAAACTGACGCGGCCCGAAGCGTGGCTCTGCGACACGAAGCCCAAGCCCTCCGCAGCCAGGACACCAGACGAAACGGGCGGGCTCGCCAAGCGCAGCGCCTCGACGTTCAGGCTCGGCATCGAGATGACGTATGCCTCGTGGACGCCACCTGCCGAGCTCGTGGTCACGACCCCCGCGCTGTCGTCCAAGCTCGCATCCAAGACGGGCGCCTTGGTGCCCACGATGCGGGGAAAGCGTTCGTCCGCCAGCGCCACCACGGTGAAGGCGCCCGTGCTGGTGCCAACGCTCGGCTTGCCGAGGGCAATCGCATGTAGGCCGTCGGGGCTGGTTCTGACCGAGGCGATGGGGGTCTCCGTATCGACGGTGCGGGCGGGCTCGTCGAGCGAGGTGCGGACGATCGTGAGGCGATCGACGTCCTCCGCCGTCGTGAACAAGACGGCTCGCTTTCCATCCTGGGTCAGCTCCACACTGCCGACCTTCTCACCCTCGATGACCTGCATCTCGTAGTCCTCCGGATCGGCGAGCACATGGTCGACGTCGAAGACGACGATCGCCCCGAGGTCGCGCAGGACCGCTACTGCTCGACCGGTCGGTGCCAGGTCCAAGTCGGTGATCGGGGCCGGCAGCGTCATGGTCACGGACGGCAAAGCAGGATCGAGCGCCACGACCTCGATCGTGTCCGAGCTTTCGGCATGGACGACGGCATGATGGCCGTCCTTCGTCACGGAAACGTCGAGCAAGGTGCCACTCAAAGGCACGAAATGCTGGCCATCGCCATGCAGCTCGAAGGTGGAGATGCCTTGCTCGGAGACCACGATCAAAGACTCTTCGAGCTCGTCGAACAGCACCTGCTCCGGCCTGTATCCCGCCGTGAGCTGGCGGCGCTCGAGCTCTTGTTCCCGCAAATCGATCAAGGTGACGTCCTGCAGCCCCTGCGTCGGATCGAGCGTCGCCGTGCCGAGGCTGAACGCGGCAGCAAAGTCGCCCGAGGGGGCGACGGCCCAGGCGTTCGCCCCCGGGTGGGTCGGCACTTCCGTCGTCTCGACCGCGACGTCCGTGGCGCGCAGTAGTGTGGCCGTAGCATTGCCTGTGTTGAGCACGATGGCCGTGGGCAGGTCGGGCTCCGAGGGGATGGCCGCCAGGTAGGTCGGATGGAGGCCAGCCGAGATGACCCGGGTGCTCAAGCTCACGGCGTCGATCAAAGCGACCCGACCGCTGTCCGGGTTGGCGGACCACAAGAAGTGACCGCTCACCACGGGCGGCCGGAATGCGCTCGGCTCCTCAGTCTCGGGAGGAAGGGGCGGAGTGCCACCACTGCCGCCGTCGATCAGGATCGGCGTGCCGCCCGTGCCGACATTCCCCGCCGACGCCCCGCCAGTGCCGGTCAGCCCGCCATCCGTGCCACTGCCATCCGAAGCCCCTGGGACTGGTGCAGCACTTCCCGCCCCACAGGCCGCGAGGCTCAGACCGAGGCCCCCCGCGCACGCCACCCTACCGAGCAGTGCTCGCGTTCTCATGGGTCCACCACCTGGCTACTCAGCTCGAACCCCGTGACCGTCTTGGACTCGGCGGTCTCGAGATCGATGAACGTCACCTGACCCTGGGGATGGGCCTCGGCAACGAAGCCGCGATTTTCGTCCAAGACGAGGCCACTTGCCAACGGCTCGGCGCCCAAGGTGATGGCGTCGACGGTCAAACCGGGAAGGCGACCGAGCAGGGTCTTGGCGGGTAGTGTCGCCGAGCCCCAGGTCGTGATGAGGGCGCTCTGGTCCGCGACCGCGACGAAGCGCGGGACCGTGTCCGTACCCTCGATGCGCGCCGGCAACACCTGGGCGACGGGTACGAGTGCGAACGCTCCGGCCGCCTGACTGCCCGACGGCGGGGTCATGATGGTCACCGCGTGCGCCGCGTCCTGGGTCAAGAAGGCCGCCTGAATCGGAGCAGTCACGTCGACGGCGCGCGCCTCGAGTGAGTCGAGCGCGAGGATGGTCAGGCGCGAGCTGGCGATCGCGTTGGTGTAAAGAAGCGCGACCGAAGCATCTTCCGCCACGACGGCGCTGCCGAGCAGCTCTGGCGTCGCGTAAAGCTCGAAATCCTCGGGCGAATCTTGGATCTCTGGGACAGGCAACAGGGCCACGAGGCTGTCCTCGCCGATGGGCCCAGCGCCGCCCTGTCCACCTTCGCCGGCCTGGCCACCTTGCCCGCCCAGCTCAGGCTCCACCACCACGGCGCCGCCCGGTGTGCCACGCATCACCGCGACCGCCAGGCTACCGTCAGCGCTGAGGTCCAGGTCCGTCACCTCGCGCGGAAGGCCCACGACCGTGACCGCATCTGCATCCACGTCCGCCTCGAGGTCGAGGATCCGCACGGCGGCCTCACCGGCCACCCGCACCAGCGCCAGTGCCCCGTCAGCCGTGATCGACACATCGCGGGACAGGCCCGTCTCATCCTCGGGTAAGCCGAACTCGCGCAGGACGTGCGGCGGCGTTGCCTCGAGATCGATCACCGACAGGCCAGGCTTGGACACCACGTACGCGCGCGTCTCCGCCTCGTTCAGCACCACCTTGGTCGGTCGAAATCCAACCGAGAGGCGTGTGGCCACCGGCTCATCCGGGTCGAGCTCGAGGACGGTGAGATCCTGATAGCCGTCGAGAGGCCCCTTGAGGTCGTCTTGAAATCGCGACCAAGCCACGGCAAATCGGCCGCTTTTGCCCACCGCCCAGGCGCTCGCCCCAGCTTGGACGGGAACTCGCCGTTCGGAGACCGAGATCCCCCCGGCGCCGCCGAGCGAAGCCGACGCGTCGTGTCGGAAGATGGAGGCGTCATCACCTCCCACGTTGATGACGAGCGCCCCGCCGCCATCCTCGTCTCCCGGCAAGGATGCGAGAAACGTGGGGGCATCGCCGCCCTCGAGCACATCGACCGCGAGCGTCGCAGCGTGCAGGATGGCCACCCGGTTCGACTCGGGGTTCGCGGTCCACAAGTACGAGCCGGAGACGACGGGCGCGCGGAAGTTCTCCTCGAGCTCGAGCTCCGGCTCGAACGTGGTGCCGCCGGTGCCAACACCTGGCCCTTGAAAACTTCCACCGGTGCCCGTGAAGCCATCCAGAACATCCACTGCCCTGTCGCCCGAGTTGCAGGCGCCCTGCCAGGCCAGCGCCCCCACGACGAGCACGCTCCAGCTCACCGCCCTCACCACGAACACCTCACTGACCAGCGCCAGCTGTCCGTCGTCCCAAGCGTCAAGTTCACGTTGGGGACCGGGTGCAAGACCCGGGCCAATCGGCCGACGGTCCCCGTGGCACAGAAAAGCGGTCAGCCCGGCGTGGCAGTGCCGACCGCTAGTCCCTGGAGCGTGCTCAGCTGGTGACCCCACTGACCAGGTGAGCCGGCCAAGGGCGAGCGATCGATCCCGGACCAGCGAAAATGCCTGCGCTTGCCGCAGATCCCGGGGCCTGCTTGCATGAGCCTCGGCTGAGGTCCGAGTGTCACGTGATTGAAGCTTTGAACCTCACTCGGATGTTTGGCGCAGTGGTCGCCGTCTCGAACCTGAGTTTCTGCGTGCGTCCTGGGGAAGCGGTGGGCCTGCTTGGACCGAACGGTGCGGGCAAGACGACGACCTTCCGCCTGCTGACGGGCAGCCTCAGTGCCAGCTCGGGTGACATCCGGATCATGGGTCGTCGACTGGCGGACAGTCCGATCGAGGCGCGCCGTCACATCGGCTACATGCCGGAGAACGCCCCTCTCTACCCGGAGATGACGGCTGGCGAATACCTGACGTTCCGGGCCGAGCTGGCCGGCGTACGAGGCAAGCGGCGCCGCCAGCTGAGCCTCGACGCAGCGGAACGAGCTGACGCCAGCTCGGAGCTCGGTACCGCCATCGGCCACCTTTCCAAGGGCTTTCGGCAGCGGGTGGCGCTCGCAGCCGCGCTGATCGGACGGCCCGAGGTGCTCCTCTTGGACGAACCCACCGCCGGCCTGGACCCAAATCAGGTGGAAGACGTGCGAGATCTGGTGCGTGAGCTCGCCAAAGAGCGCGCCGTGCTCGTGTCCACCCACATCTTGAGTGAGGTCGAGGCTACGTGCGAGCGCGCCCTGGTGCTGTCGCAGGGAAAGCTGGTCTTGGAGGGAAGGCTCGCCGAGCTCCAGCGTCCTCCCGAAGGCGAGTACGTGATTCGCGTACGCGCGGCTCGTGCCGAGGTCGAGGGCGCCATCGCCGTGGCCATGCAACCCGGCCGGGTCGAGCTCGAAGCCCTCGACGGCGAACGGACGCAGCTCACGGGCCACGGCGACGAGGGCGCGATGAACCGCCTCCTATCGACACTCTTACAGCGCGAAGTGAAAGTGGAAGAGGCCGGACCCAGGCGGGCTCGCTTGAGCGAGGTGTTCCAGGCCGCTACGAAGGGTGAGGCGTGAAGTTCGAGCTTTTGCGCGGCAGCTGGGTCGTGTGCAAACGGGAGCTGCTCAGCCTGTGGGTGACGCCGCTGGCTTGGGTGCTTTTGACGGCGTTCTTGCTGGTCCAAGGCGGCGTCTTCTACAGCATCGTCCTGCATTCGGCGGCCATGGGGACGGAGGCCGACATGGTCGGCCCGTTGCAAGCCTACTTCGGCCAACAATCGGTGCTGCTGTCGATGACGCTGCTCCTTTTGTGCCCCGCGCTAACCATGCGCACGTTCGCCGAGGAACGTCGCAGCGGGACGATCGAGATCCTGTTGACCGCTCCGCTGCGTTCGGCCTCGCTCGTGCTCGGTAAGTATTGGGCCGTGCTTTCGACGTACCTCGTCATCTGGATGCCGACGCTCCTCTACGCGGTATTGCTGCGCGACACCGGCGTGGTCGATGCGAACGTGCTGGGGATCAGCTACCTCGGCATTGCGCTGGTTGGTTCGAGCTACCTCGGGCTCGGCACCCTGATGAGCGCGCTGGCCAAGAGTCAGCTGGTTGCGCTGCTTGCCAGCGTGTTCTTGCAGTTCGGCCTGTTCGTGCTCGGTATCGGTGAATACGTGCTGGATGAAGGCATCCTGCGCGACCTTTCGGCCTACCTCTCACTGACGACCTTGTTCGAGGAGACCTCACGTGGCCTTTTGGACTCGCGCCGCCTCGTGCTCCACCTGTCGCTCGGAGCCTGGGCGCTCTACGTCACCACACGCGTGGTGGACTCCTGGAGGTCGTCTTGAGCCCAGCCGTGCGGCTCTCCGTGCTGCGCCTTTGGGCGAAGGATCGAACCGTGTGGTCCGCTCTCGCCGTCATGGCCGCCGGCCTGCTCCTGGTCGAGCTGAATCTGGCCGGGGCTCGCAACTATCGACGCTGGGACTTCAGCAGCGACCGGCAGTTTTCTCCGACCGAGGCCAGTAAGAAGCTCGTCTCGGAGCTCGGACAGCGAGTCGAGGTCGTCGTGCTCTTGCCACTGGGCCACCCGCTCAGAGTCGACGTCCGTCACATGCTCGAGTCGTTTCAGAGTCTGTCGCCAGAGCTCGCCGTGCGCTACGTCGATCCCGATCGCGACGCGGCCGAGTACCTGGCGCTGGCCAAAGAACAGGAACGGGCGGCCAAGAATCCAAGCGAGCCCGGTAGCCTGCCCGAGGCGGCGCTCTTGGTGCGCCAGGAAGGGCGGACCTGGTTCGTCCCGACTTCCGAGCTCTACGCCACCGATGAGCAGGGTACACGTCGTCCCCGCATCGAGGCCGCACTCGCGGAAGCGATCGTCCGCGTGCAAAGTTCCGAGCGCCTCACGGTCTGCTTCGTCACCGGCCACGGGGAAAAGAGTCTGGACGACGCAGCCGACGATGGCCTCTTCGAGCTCGGCCGCTCGCTCGAGGTCAAGAATCTGGAAGGCCGTCGCACCCCACTCGACGTGCCGCGACCGGACCTAGAGCTGCGCGACTGTGACGTGATTGCCGTCGTCGGCCCCAAGACTCCGGTGCCGAAAGAGCACGAGGCAGCGCTCGTCGCAGCGGCCGATCGCGGCGCTCATTTCCTCTTGTTCCTGGACCCGATCGTGGACGCACGCGGTGCGCTCGGTAGCTCCGGCCTGGACCAGCTGACCGAACACCTGGGCGTCCGTCTGCCGCGAGGCTTCGTGCTCGAACGAGAGCCGGACCGCCGATTGCCCCAAGGCATTGGCGAAGCCTTCCTGGCCGAGGTGGCGCCACACCCCATCACCAGCTCCCTTTCCTCCGAGGAGATGCGCCTGGATCGGCGGGTGCTCCTCGTCGGAGCACAGCCGCTCGAGCTGCCTCCTGGTTCGGTCGCAGTGCCCTTGCTCAGCGCCAGCCTCGATGCGGTCGTGCTCGATCGACTGGGGACCGAGATCGAAACGCCGCCCAGCGCTCGCTCCGAGCGCCCGCTGGTCGCCGCCGCGCTGCGCAAGCCGCTTGCGACCGGCGGAGAAGTCCGAGCCGTGGTCGCCGGCACGTCGAACGTCCTGGACTCGCGCTCGTTCCGAGATCCAGCATTGGTCGGCAATCGCGCCTTTGCCGAGCAAGCCGTGGGCTGGGTCGCGGCACGCCCGCTGGCCGTGAGCATTCCCGACCGCGCGCCGTTGCCCGCCGGACTCGCGCTGACCGAAGACTCCCTCTCCGACGTTCTGTCGTACGTGCTGCTGTACATGCCAGGCACAGCCCTATTTCTGGGGGTCTGGGTGCTCTTGCAACGTCGGCGCCGCGAAGCCCTCTCGCGGACCGGACGAACGGTTCCGGAGGTTACATGAGCCTCGGACGTGAGCGCTTCGAAGCACTGGCCCTCGTCTTTCTCGCCGTCGGTCTCGGGGTCTACCTGTGGACTTCACGCGCCCACGTGACGTCCGCCGATCGAGACGGGCGTCAGACCAACGTCCTGCCCACCTTCGCGCAGGCTCGGATCAGAAGGATCGCCATCAAGCCGGGTGCCCCGGATCAGAAGGCCACCATTCTGCACCGCACTGGCAAAAGCGCCGATTTGCACGACTACGTGCTCGGCGAAGATGCAGCGGACAATCGACCCTCGCCGCCGATCGACCGAGCCGAAATTGCCAGTCTACTCAAGACCCTCGAGTTCGGCGCTTTCCTCCGCTTGCTCAGCAAAGCAGATCTGCCAGAGAGCCTTCAGTCCCACCCCCTGCTCACGCTCGAGCTCGACATGGACTCCGTCAGCTACCGGGTGACGATCGGCGGCGAAGCAACGCTTCCACCTCATACCCGCTACGCCCACACGACCGGCGACGACGGCACCGATCGAAGCGGCGTCGTCCCCGAGGCCTTCGCTAGCGCCCTGACCAAGGACTCGCGCGAGCTCCTCGGGCGGCTGCTGTTTCCCTACGCCAAGAGTCAGACCAAGGCCCTGCGCATCGAGCAAAAAGGAGGAAGCCGGTCCCTGGTAGCCGACGCCATGGGCTTCCGGATCAAGGGCGGAAAAGGCGACATGCGGGCCGATCCCGCGCGAGTCGACGGCCTCTTCTTCCAGCTGGCGCGCGCTGGCCTCGAGTCCTTTCCCAAAGAGCGCACGGGGAGCGACTCACCCATCGTCGTCACCCAAGTCCCCGAAACGGGCGCGGAGGTTCGGCTGGAAATCGGGGGGAGTTGCCCCGGACAGCCCGACCTCGTCCAGGTCGTGCGGACTACGCCGGACCCGCTCGTCGGCTGCACGAACGCCGTCTTGCTCGACGTCCTCGAGCCGGGTGACCTCGCACTACGCGGTCTCTGGTCTTTGCGCGCCGACGAGATCGACCACATCGCGGTCACGAAACAGGGGCGCACGCTGGAGCTCATCCGGGACGGTGCGGCCTTCCGCCGTCTCAGCCCGGATCCGGGGCCGATGGCCCTCGAGCGCGGTAATCAATACCTCGCCGACCTGACCGACATGATGGGAGAGCCAGCCCCTTGCGCAGGTGATGTAGCGGGTCAGGTGCGAGTGGTCGGGCAGCCCGAAGGAACCTCGGGCGGTCGCGAGCTGCTCGTCACCCTGCTCGAGCACGACGGCAAATCGCTGGCACGGCGCGAGGACGACGGCATCTGTCTCACCCTCACCGACCAGGTGCGCTGGCTCCTCGATCCCAGCGCCGCCTGGTACGAAAGTCTGGACGTCCTGAACGTCAACGAGGACGACGTCGTCCTGTTCCGCAGCTCGGGGCCCGAGCTCGGGCGCGAAGAGATCCGCCGAACGCCCGCCGGCCTGGAGAGA
>Ga0247744_1000180_pt1 | contig 12183 bp, 11 predicted proteins | sample UWRJS154409C5_FD_180946 | JGI IMG/M metagenome (GOLD analysis project Ga0247744, IMG submission 180946) | Soil microbial communities from Arlington Agricultural Research Station in Wisconsin, United States - UWRJ-S154-409C-5 | ecosystem: Environmental > Terrestrial > Soil > Agricultural land... | reverse complement strand
CGCAGTACATGTCGCCCGAGCAGATGACGGCGGCCAAGACGGTCGACGCGCGGGCGGACATCTGGGCCATGGGCGTCATCCTGCTCGAGCTGCTCACCGGCAAGACGCCCTTCGACGGCGACACCATCCCCGAGCTGTGCGTCGCCATTCTCCACTCGGAGCCTCCACCGCTATCGCGCTTCCGCCCTGAGCTGCCCATCGACCTGGGCTTGGTCATCGACCGCGCTCTGCAGAAGAGCCGGGACGACCGCTTCCCGAACGTGGCGGAGTTTGCCACCGCCCTGGCCCCATTCGGCCCGCCCGGTGCGGCGGTCTCGGCCGAGCGCATCCGTCGCGTGCTCGGCGTCAATCCGGAACGCGGCGCGCGCACGCTGCTCGTGGGCAGCGGTTCGACCATCAGCGACGCCCGGCCGCGCGAGACGAGCGCAACGATCCTGGCCGACGCAGGTACGCCCGCCAACGTACGCACGGGGTCCACGCAGGCCGGCTCCACGCAGTTGGACGCCTCGAGCACCCAGCCGAACCCTGCGGCCAAGAGCCAGAGCACCTTGCTCCTGGCAGCGGCCGCCGTGCTCGTGCTCGGCGGCGGCATCGCCTGGGCCTTGTGGCCCGAGCCCCCGGCCGAGGCCGCACTCGAGCCAGCAGGCGACGATCCCCCTGCCGCCGCTGCGGTCCAACCCGCTCCGGCAGTGCCCGCTCCGCCGGCGCCACCGCCGGTCGCCGAGCCCGCTCCCGCCGCTGCACCAGCGCCTGCCCCAGCTCCCGACGAGCCGGCGGCTGCTCCGGTGGCAACGAAAGCGCCCACCAAGAAGGCGACGCCCGTGGCTGCGTCGAGCAGCCAAACTCCGCCAGCCACGGCTTCGACCCCCGTGGGCAGCACGACCGCCAAGACCCCATCGAAGAGCCTCTTCTCCGATCGAAAGTAGCGCTTTTTCGCCTGAGTCTTGCGGCAGGACGGCTGTGCCGGGTATGCGAATGATTGCCATGCGCTACCTGGCCCTCGTGCTCTTCCTCTGTCTGCTCGCCCCAGCGGCCTTCGCCGACTCCGGCGATGCTGCCGCGGCCGAAGCCCTCTTCTCCGAGGGCAAGCGCCTGATGGACGAAGGGAAGTACGCCGAAGCGTGCCCCAAGCTTGCGGAGAGCCAGCGGCTCGATCCGGGCACCGGCACCCTGCTCAACTTGGCCACTTGCTACGAGAATGCCGGTCAAGTGGCGTCGGCCTGGAGCACCTGGCTCTCCGCCGCCTCGAGCGCTCGCACCGCCGGCCAAAGCGATCGCGAGATCCTGGCGCGCGAACAGGCGACCGCGCTCGAGCCCAAGCTCGGCCGCTTGACGATCGTCGTCCCAACGGACAAGCGCCCCCAGGGCCTCACGGTCGAGCGCGACGGTGTGGCCCTCAGCTCGGCCACCTGGGGGACGGCGCTGCCGACGGACGCTGGCGAGCACCGCATCGCTGTGAAGGCTCCCGGCTACGAGCCCTATGAGACGACCGCCACGGTCGTCGACGGACAGGCCGCCGAGATCACGATACCGGACCTGGTCCCGGCCCCCGAGCCGCCGCCCGCCCCGGCCACCGCCGCGCCGGCGGCCGCCGTCAGCGATTCGGGTGGAGCGAGCTCGACCAAGACGCTCGGCTACGTGCTCGGAGGCGTCGGCATCGTTGGCCTGGGTGTGGGCACGGTGTTCGGCATCTTGGCCATCAGCACGAACGACCAATCCAAGCAGGAATGTCTGGCTCCCGCGTACACTGAGTGCAACGCGGATGGAGTCACCCTGCGGAACCAAGCCATGACGTACGGCAACGTGTCGACCGTCGCCATCATCGCCGGGGCCGCCCTGACCGCCACCGGCGCGGTGCTGGTCATCACCTCGCCGAAGAAGAAGGGTATTGCGGCCGCCAGGGTCGAGCCGACGTTCGGCGGTGCACGCTTCGTGCTCTCGGGGGCCTTCTGATGAGCGCGCGCAAACTCGGCTGGTGCTTGCTCGGAGGTGCGCTGATGGGCGCTCTCGGCTGCAACGAGATCGCGGGCATCAAGGCGGCGCACGAGAACGAAGACCTGGCCGCCAGCTGCGACCCATCGCTGGAAATCGGGGAGCAGCGCGCCGTCGGCTGCATGTTCCGCATCGCTTGCGATCCGTACCTGCCTCCTTACAGCATGTCGGAATGCGTCAGCCTAGCCTGGCAGGACGCGTCGCCCGCAGAATCGTGCACCTTCGGTGCCGAATCGTGCGCCGAGGTCGACGCCTGCATCGGGCGCCGCTACGAGCCCGCGTCCGCGTGCGACGACTCGAGCGGCTGGATCTGCGACGAAGATGGTGAGCGCGCCATCAACTGCACCGACGATGGCAGCTACTCCGTCGACTGCGCGCTATTTGGCGGCTCGTGTGTTCCGCATGCCAGCACTGCCGACCCCTCTGCCTATGCCTGCCGAACGAGCTCGCCCCCGACCTGTCCGGCTGACGCAGAGGAGGGCGACTACTTCTGCGACGGGACCCAGCGCTTCACCTGCATCGGCGGTGAGCCGTATGGTGTCGACTGCGCCGCGACGTCGTCGGACTGCGTCGAGTTCAGCCCCGGCACAGCCTACTGCACCGACCGCACCGACACTTGCGACGATCCAAACAGCGTCTCCTGCGACGGCGACGCCATTCAGATTTGCGACCAGAACGGTTACGCCGCCCGATTCGATTGCTCGAGCGAAGGTCTGAAGTGCGACGTGGACAGCGACTCCGAGAAGATCACCTGCTTGGCCCCTTCCTGTGAAACGACGGCGGCCTGCACCGAAGCATGCCTGGACGACGGCAAAAGGATGCGTTTCTGCGCGGGAGGTGAGCCTTTCTTCCTCGACTGCACGGACTACGGTTTCGACGGCTGCCTGGAAGGATCCATCAAGCAAGGCAGCACTCCGCTCGCCTACTGCGCCCTCCAGACGGGTGCGCCGCCGCATCCGTGAGCAGCGGCCCCATCGGCTAGCTCCGCACTCAGTAGTGCCAGGGGAAGCGCGAGAAGTCGCGCGGCCGCTTGTTCACGAAGGCATCGCGGCCCTCGCGCGCTTCTTCGGTGCCGTAGGCCAGGCGCGTCGCCTCACCCGCAAACAGCTGCTGACCGACCAGGCCGTCGTCCGGCAGATTGAAGCCGTACTTGAGCATGCGCATGGCCGTGGGGCTCTTGGAGTTGATCATGCCCGCCCACTGTAGGGCGACCTTCTCGAGCTCCGCGTGCGGCACCGCGCGATTCACCGCGCCCTGACGGACGGCTTCGTCCGCCGTGTAGTCGAGGCCCAAAAAGAAGATCTCCCGAGCGACCTTCTGCCCGCATTGCCGCGCCAGCAGGGCCGAGCCGTAGCCGCTGTCGAACGAGGCGACGTCGGGATCCGTCTGCTTGAAGCGGGCGTGCTCCCGGCTGGCCAAGGTGAGGTCGCACACGACGTGCAGGCTGTGTCCTCCGCCGGCGGCCCAACCAGGCACCACGGCGATCACGATCTTGGGCATGAAGCGGATCAGGCGCTGGACCTCCAGGATGTGGAGGCGCCCGAGCTTGGCCGGGTCGGTTTCACCGTCCTCGGCCTCGTACAGGTAGCCGTCGGCGCCGCGGATGCGTTGGTCGCCACCCGACGAAAAGGCCCAGCCGCCGTCCTTCTTCGACGGCCCATTCCCCGTCAGGAGCACGCAGCCGACGTCACTCGTGGTGCGGGCGTGCTCGAGCGCCTGATAGAGCTCATCCACGGTGCGGGGACGAAAGGCGTTCCTGCATTCGGGGCGATTGAACGCCACGCGCACCGTGCCCTGGTGGCGAGAGCGGTGGTACGTCACGTCTTTTTGCGCAAAACCGGGTACTTCTTCCCATTCTGCGGGATCGAACAGCTCCGAAACGGATGTCACCTGGCTCATGGGACGCGAGTATGCCGGACCTTCGTGGCCAAAGCGGCCACTTTTTTTGGTAGAGTGCAGGCTAGTGGGCCTCCATGCAGCGTCCAAAACGACGGTCTAGACCTCGATCCGAGGGACTCGGGCTCCGCGAACCAGCCGAGCAATCGAGCCGCTCCGTCGTGCTGGCGGTCGCAGCCAAGGGATCACTCGCCTTGCTACCGGCCTACGTCCTCTTGTCCCTGACGCAGGGCCAGAAGCTCCCCGTCTTGTACCCACTGCTTGGCCTATTCTTGGCCGGCTCGTCCGTTTCCCTATGGCTGGTCCGGCGCCGCTCGCTCCGCCCGGCCGCCTTCCTGCTCGTGCTCCAGGCGTATGCCGTGGTCGCCTACCTCGTCACGAGCCAGGGCCTCCAGTCGCCGCACGTCAGCGCCTTCATGCCGGTGATCGTGGCGAGCAGCTTGCTCCTGAGCGCGCGCGCCACCCTGCTCACGGTCGTCGTCTGCATCGGGACGCTCTTGTGGACGGCCGCGGCCGAGCGGCCCTTGAGCTGGAGCACGCTCGCGGCGCCGGGCATGCTGGCCCCGGTCGTGCACATGGTGCTCACCGGCGGCTTCATCGCCGTGCTCATGCGCTCCTTCACGCGCACGCTCGAGCAGCTGCGCCAGAAGCAGGCAGAGCTCAAATCGAGCCAAGATCACCTGCGTCGTGCCGAAAAGATGGAAGCGATTGGGCAGCTAGCGGGCGGCGTTGCGCACGACTTCAACAACATTCTAACTGGCATGCTCGGGCACATCGATCTCATGCGCATGCGCCTGACCGAGGGCGCCTCCGAGCCCGGCATCGATCGGGACCTCGCGGCCCTCGAGCGCTCGGCGGAGCGTGCCGCCGACATCACCCGCCAGCTCTTGACCTTCAGTCGCAAGGAAGGGCCGGAAACGGGAATCGCCAATCTATCGCGCACGCTCGAGCAGGCCGATGTCATCTTGCGTCGACTCATCCGCGAGGATGTCGACGTCCGAGTGATCTCGCAGGACAGCGGCTTCGTACCCGTCTCTCCGACCGGGCTGGAACAGATACTGATGAATCTGGTGCTCAACGCCAGCGATGCCATGCCGCGAGGGGGGACGGTGGCGGTGACGACCAAGCGCGTGGAGCGTGATCGTTTTGCCGCCGTGACGACCGGGGAGCTGCGTCCGGGTCGCTACATCTGCCTCAGCGTCGCCGATGCGGGCGAGGGCATCCCGGAGTCTCGCTTCGAGCGCGTGTTCGAGCCGTTTTTTACGACCAAACCGCTCGGCAAGGGCACCGGTCTCGGTCTGTCCACGGTGCTCGGCATCGTGCAACGCGCCGGGGGACAGATCGAGGTGAAGTCGGTGCTCGGCGAGGGCACGACGTTCCTCGTCTACCTGCCGCTCATCGAAGACGCCGCTCCGAGCGAACCGGCGATCAGCGTACCGCCGGCTGCCGGTGCGGGGGCGCTGGTCCTCGTGTGCGAGGACGATCCGACCATCCTCGGCGTGCTCAGCGAAGTGCTCACTGGCGCTGGCTACGAAGTCTTGGCCCATGCCGACTCGGAGCGCGCCAAGGAGAGTGGTTTGGCTGCGGGCAAGGACCTGTCCCTCTTGATCACCGACGTGATCATGCCGAACCTGAGTGGTCCCGAGCTCGCCGTGGCGCTGCAGGCTGAGCACCCCGAGCTCCCGGTCTTGTTCATCAGCGGCTACACCGGAGGCCTGCTCGAAGGCCTCGGCATCGACGCTCGCGACCCACGCCTTTTGACCAAGCCCTTCACGCCGCGCGATCTTCTGGCCCGTGTTCAGGAGTCGCGGGGGAAGTGACGACCCAACTCACCTACTTCTTGCTGAGGAGCTCGCTCACCGAGCCGAGGGAGCCCAGGGCCGTGCTGGCCTCGTAGGGGATGTAGACCTTGTCGCCGGGAGTGGCGACGAACCGACCAAAGCGCTCCAGGTAGTCGGTGGCGACCAAGAAGCGGACGGCGAGCTCCGGTTGCTCGCCGACGGCCGAGACGATCTGCGTGATGGCGTCCCGCTTGGCCTGGGCCACCTGGCGGATGGCCTCGGCCTCGCCGGTCGCCTGTCGAATCTTGGCTTCGCGATCACCGTCGGCCAGGTTGATCTGCTCCTGGCGCTGACCTTCCGAGCGGGCGATGCGGGCCTGCTTGTCGCCCTCGGCCTCCAGGACCTTGGCGCGACGCTCGCGCTCGGCCTGCATCTGCTTTTCCATCGCCTGCTGGATTTCCCGCGGCGGCGTGATGTTCCTGAGCTCGACGCGGTTCACCTTGGTGCCCCATTTGTCGGTCGCTTCGTCCAAGATGATCTTCAGCTTGGAGTTGATGACGTCGCGCGACACCAGGGTGTGATCGAGATCCATCTCGCCGATCACGTTGCGCAGGGACGTCTGGGCCAGCTGGCTGACGGCCAGCGGCAGGTGGGCAATCTCGTAGGTGGCCTTCACCGGATCGATCACCTGGATGTAGAGCAGGGCGTCGATGCTGATCGACACGTTGTCGCGCGTGATCACCGACTGCTCGGGCACGTCGAGCACCATTTCACGCAGGTCCAGGCGCGAGGTCGAGCGAATGCCGGTTTCCGTGATCCACACGGCCTCGCGGGCCGAGTCGAGGAAGGGCACGATCACGTTCAGCCCGCTATTGAGCACGCGTGAGAACGAGCCCAGGCGCTCGATCACCATCACCTGGCTCTGCTGCACCACGCGAAAGCCCCTGAAAATGAGCAAGAGCGCGAAAAACGCGAGCCCCAAAAGTACGATTTGCATAGCTCCCTGATTCCCTTTTTCTCCGCTCGTCAGGCGCCTAGAGCGGCACGATGACGACCTTGTTGCCGTCCGTGCCGACGATCTTCACCTTGGCGCCGACGTCGAACGCTTGTTCGCTGACCACACTCCACGAGTCCCCGTAGAGCTTCACGTAACCGGACCCCGACGCTGGATCGACCGCTTCGGTGACCACGGCCGTCTTGCCGACCATGCCGGAGGCATTCGTCTCTTGGCGTCCGCGCTTCACGTAGGGCCACACGTGGCGCTGGAAGATCCAGTACACGACGAGTAGGGCCACCGTGAGGCTCGCGAGCACGACGCGCAGGTCTGGTGCGAAAACCGCCACGATGGCTGCGACCAGGAACGCAATGCCGGCCGGCATCGTGAAAAACGACGGCGTGAAGATTTCGAGCACCAAGAGCAGAACGCCCACTGCTGCCAAGAGTTGCCACGGCTCCATCACGTCTCCTGGCGGCCAGGATAGCGAAAAGGCCAGCACCTGCCGAGGGCAGGGAAGCTCGGAGTTTGCAGCTCAGAGCCGGCCCAGCGCGATGAGCACCATGCGGCGCAGCGGCTCGGCCGCGCCCCAAAGCAGCTGGTCGCCCACCGTGAACAGGGACAGGTAGTCCTCACCGAGCTTCATCTTGCGCACGCGCCCCACCGGAACGCGCAAGGTCCCCGTACAGCCCGCCGGCGAGAGCTGCTCGAGCGTCTGTTGCTTCTCGTTGGGCACGAACTGGGCCCACGGGTTGCCGCTCGCCAGCGCCTGCTCGATCTCGGAAAGCGGCACCTTTTGCGTCAACTTGATGGTGAGCGCCTGGCTGTGACAACGCATCGCGCCGATGCGCACGCAGGTGCCATCGACCGGGATGGGCGGATTCAGGCCGAGGATCTTGTTCGTCTCGACCATGCCCTTCCACTCTTCGCGGGTCTGACCCGCCTCGACCGGGCGGTCGATCCAGGGGATCAGGCTGCCCGCCAGGGGCGCGCCGAACTCCGCCTTGGGGAAGCTGGCCGAGCGCATGACGTCGGTCACCTGGCGGTCGAGGAGAAGTGCACTCGAGGCCGCGTCGGCGGCGGCCGGCACGGCAGCCAGCGCGCCCATCTGGGTCACCAGCTCGCGCATGTTCTTGGCGCCCGCGCCCGAGGCTGCCTGATACGTGGCGGCACTGATCCACTCGACCCAGCCGCGCTCGATCAAGGTCCCCATGGCCATCAGCATCAGGCTGACGGTGCAGTTGCCGCCGATGAAATCGAGCACGCCGCGCCCGAGGTCGCGGTCGATCTCCCGCCGATTCACCGGGTCCAGGATGATGCAGGCGTTGTCCTTCATGCGCAGCGTCGACGCCGCATCGATCCACAGGCCCTTGTAGCCGCTCGCGCGCAGCTTGCCGTGCACCTCGGTCGTGTAGTCGCCACCCTGGCAGGACACGATGATGTCCATCTCGGCGAGCGCCGACAGGTCGTTGGCGTCGCGCAGCGTGCTCGTCTTGGCATCCGCTTGGCCCACGTCGGGCGCCTTCCCACCTGCCTGCGAGGTGGAGAAGAACACGGGATGAAATGCGCGGAAGTCACCTTCCGCCTGCATGCGCTCGACCAAAACCGAGCCGACCATGCCGCGCCAGCCAACGATACCTACGGTTGTCACTGCCTTTTTTGCCTCGATGAAGGCGGCCGGTGTGACCCGGTCCGCCGGGGGGACGCGAAGTCAATCAGACGGGCAGGCCGTGTGCAAACCCCCGGGGAAAGGCGCTCGAGCTAGTGACTTGCATGATTGTAGTGACCGATCCAGTCTCCGCGTATGCGCAGGAAGGACTTCTCCCAGGTCGAGTGCTCGATCGCTCGAGCCGTCGATGAAATCGGCGATCCATGGTCACTATTGCTGATTCGCCACGCCTTCATCGGCGCTCGGCGCTTCGCTGACTTCGAGCTCGGGCTCGACATTCCTCCGACTACGCTGTCGAGTCGGCTCGACTCGCTCGTGAAGAAGGACCTCTTGCGGCGGCGCAAGTACGAGCAGCATCCACCGCGCTACGAGTACGAGCTGACGGAACGCGCCCTCGACCTCTTGCCCGTCATCGTCTCGCTCGCCGCGTGGGGCAGTCGCTACAAGGCGCCGAACGGTCCACCTCTCGAGCTCGTCGATGCAAGAACGGGCGACCCCATCGAGCCAGTCCTGGTGGATCGCCGCACGGGCAAGGCCATCACGGCGGGCGAGGTCGGGCTTCGCGTCGGTCCGGGCGCCAGCAAGACTCTGCGCCGTGCCTTCGCCTCCACCGGTCGGGAGACTCTCGTCCTCGGGGCAGCAGCAGCCAGCCAGGGGGAGGGCTGCGCATGAGGCGCGTCGTCGTCACCGGTCTCGGCTCGGTCACGCCGCTCGGCGTCGGAGCCGAGCGCAATTTCGAGCGCCTCGTCCAGGGAGCGAGCGGCATCGAGGCCATCACCGCCTTCGACGTCGGCGACCTTCCCTGCAAGATTGCAGGCCAGGTTCCGCGAGGCTCCTCGGAAGCAGCATTCGACCCCACGCGCTACCTGTCCAGCCAGGAGGTGCGCCGCTACTCGGACTTCATCCAGTTCGCCGTGGCCGCTGCCGACGAGGCCGTTCAGGGTGCCGGCTGGCATCCCGAATCGGAGCGCGAGCAGGAACGCACGGGCGTCTTGATCGGCTCTGGCATCGGCGGATTTGCCACCATCGCGGAGACGGCAGTGCGCATGCACGAAGGTGGCCCTCGGCGAGTCTCGCCTTTCTTCATCGTCGGCAGCCTGATCAACGAAGCGAGCGGCGTCGTCTCCATCAAGCACGGATACCGTGGCCCGAATCACGCGGTCGTGACGGCTTGCGCCACGGGCGCGCACGCCATCGGCGACGCCGCGCGACTCATCGCCTACGGCGATGCCGACGTGATGCTCGCCGGCGGCACCGACGCGGCCACCTGCCGCCTCTCGCTGGCCGGGTTCTCGATCATGCGAGCCGTCTCCACTTCGTTCAACGACTCACCCGCCGAGGCTTCACGCCCCTGGGACGCCGCTCGCGATGGGTTCGTCATGGGCGAAGGAGCCGGCATGGTGGTGCTCGAGGAGTACGAGCATGCAAGGCGGCGCGGGGCACACATCCACGCCGAGCTGCTCGGCTATGGCCTGTCGGGCGACGCGCACCACGTGAGCTCGCCGGATCCCAGCGCGTCGGGGGCCCGGCGCGCCATGTCCGCCTGTCTCGAGCACGCAGGCCTCTCCATCGAGGACGTCGACTACCTCAATGCCCACGCCACCTCGACCGAGCTCGGCGACCCAGTCGAGCTCGCCGCGCTCGGACAGCTCGGTCACAGGAGCCCCGAGAAGCTCAGCGTGTCGGCGACGAAATCTTCGACTGGACACCTCCTGGGCGCCGCCGGTGCGGTCGAGGCCATCTTCACCATCCAAGCGCTGCGCGCCTCGCTCGTCCCAGGCACGCGGAACCTCCGCCAGCCCGACGTCGACACGTCCTTCGACCTCGTCGGCCCCGAGCCACGCGAGCGGCGCCTGCGTCACGCGATGTCCAACTCCTTCGGCTTCGGTGGCACCAACGCCTGCCTGGTTTTCGGGCGGGTGTGAGCGGCGGCTCTGAAGCGTTGGCCAGCGGCCCGCCGCCGCGATATGGAAAGCCGGCAAAAGGCCGATGACCGTCTCCTTCGAAGAACTCGCCGATTCTTATTCCTGCATCTTTTTCGATGCCTATGGCGTCCTCAAGAGCTCAGCGGGCACCTACTCGGGGGTGATCGAGCGCCTCATCGAGTTCAATGCCCAGGGCAAGCAGGTCTACGTGGTCACCAACGACTCCAGCAAATCGCCGGAGCGCATGGCGGAGGGCTACGCCTCGCCGGGGCACGGCCCGGTCATTCCCGCGCAGCGCATCATCAGCTCCGGCCTGCTCGCGACCGAGTTCTTGCGCAACAAGGTGCCGAGCGGCTGGGTCGCGTACATCGGCAAGCCGGCGTCCGCTTGGTACATCGAGCAGGCGGGCCTCTTGTCCGTCCCCGTCTCCGAGGTGACGCACGACCACGATCCACGCGCGCTCGTCCTGCTCGACGACGAAGGCTTCGACTGGTTCAGGGACCTGAACCGCATCATCAATCTCGTCCGCCATCACAACATGCCGGTCGTGATTGCCAACGGTGACGTGACCTACCCGAGCAGCCCGACCGACTTCAACATCGCCGTCGGCGGCCTCGGCCTCTTGCTCGAGCACGCCCTGTCCCGCTCGTTCATCCGCTTCGGCAAGCCGGATCCCATGCTCTTTTCCTACGCCTACCACCACGCGCTGGGCGAAAATCCGAGCCTGACCAAGCGGGACGTGCTCATGGTCGGCGATACGCTCACCACCGACATCCTCGGTGGCAACAAGTACGGCATCGACACGGTGCTCGTCCTCTCCGGCACGACCTCGAAGGAAGACTACGACGCCCGCATCCGCGCGAGCGGCATCATGCCGAACTACGTGTGCGAGTCGATTCTGACGTAGTCCGGAGCAGCTAGTCGGCTGTGTCCGGGTCGGCGACCTTGGTCATGCGTGTTCGATAGAACTCGGTGCACCGGCCTTTCTCCGGAATAGCGACACCGCAGGCCTCGTTGATGGCCTCCACTGGGACCTCCCAGATCATGGCGTCCTCCCCGGCTGCGGCAGCGACATCCCGAAAGCGCTCGGGGATCCACGCGTTCAAGGCTACTCGCACCGTGCAGCCGTCGGGAGCTTCGACTGTGTAGCTCTCGGTCACGGTACCAGCCCTTAGGGTCGGTACCGCCTGAAACGGAGTCGAGAGCCCGCCATCGGCGACGGAGCGCGGTAGGCTCGGCTCCACGAGCTCGAGGTCGTTGATGCGGCATTGGGCGCCCTCGCCATCGCCCGTTGGGTTCACGGTGAAGGTCCAGCCCTCAGCCCACACGTCCTCGCAAGTCGACTCCGGCAATCGCTCGAGGAACTCGACCCGATAGGCCGCGTCGAAGCACGGGATCCCCGGGTCGCAGTGCGCCGACAGGAGGCTCGCGATACCGGCCAGGCACAGTCCGACGAGGACGCTACTCGAGGACAACATAGGCAGCTCTGGTCATTGTGCCGTATCGAACTCGGCCACTTTTGTCATCCGGGTTCGATAGAATTCGGAGCAGTAGCCGAACTCCGGGATGGTGACGCCGCAAGCTTGGTTGATGTCGTCCACCGGGACCTCCCAAATTACGGCGTCCGTGCCTTGCATTCTGATGAGTGCTTCCGTCGGGTGACTCCCGAGCAGTTGACGTCGTCTGAGCTCTGGTCCCAGCCGGTGCTGCTCGAGGGAGTTGAATGGCAAATGTGGGATCGCGAGCTCAAATGCAAAACCGAGGATTGCGGTTACCCTGGGTTGGGGATCCACCTGGAAAGCGTGCCGATCCCGGTGCAAACACGGGGGTTCTGGACGTCGAACGATGTGCTCTGCCGGCATGCGGTGGCAGGGCAAGGTTGTACGGAGACGCAGCCCAGACTCGAACCCGGCCGCGCGTGGATCG
>Ga0247744_1000179_pt1 | contig 12473 bp, 8 predicted proteins | sample UWRJS154409C5_FD_180946 | JGI IMG/M metagenome (GOLD analysis project Ga0247744, IMG submission 180946) | Soil microbial communities from Arlington Agricultural Research Station in Wisconsin, United States - UWRJ-S154-409C-5 | ecosystem: Environmental > Terrestrial > Soil > Agricultural land... | reverse complement strand
TTGCCGGTGACGTAGCCCTGCGTGCCGCTGACACCCGAGCCCGCCGTCACGCTGGCCTGGTAGGTCTGATCGCTGCAGGCGCTCGCCTCCCAGGGGTCGCCGCTCGGCTTCATCCCCACGGTGTCGCTCTCGAAATCCAGGCACAGGAGGTCCGCATCGCTGCACGGAGCCACGCCGGTGCCACCGCCGCTCGCCGTTTCGCCGCCGCTGCCGACGTCCCCGCCGCTACTGACGCCGCCGGTCGCGGGAGAGGTCCCCCCGCTCCCGCCGCCCGCGCCCGGCGCCCCGCCAGCAGGAGCGGTCCCACCGACTCCCAGGGCGCCCCCCGTCGCGCTGCCACCACTGCCCGTGGTGCCGCCGCTGGGCTGGACGGTGCCGCCACTGCCCTGCTCTCCGTCGACCGGCGCAGGAGCCCCGCAGCCCTGAGCGAGCGAGAGAAATCCCGCGCCCAAGGCAGCACCCAACGTCGCTTTGCTGCGCACTCTGCTAGTTCGCAAGGCAGCCTTCACTTGACCACGATGATCAGCGCTTCGCAGGGGAAGCCGGCGAAGAACTTGGTCACTTCCGGTGCTTGCCACCTGGTGCAGGAGTCGCCCAAGAGCTCGAGCACGGTGGCGCTATTCATGCGCCATTGATCCTGCGGGATGAGCTCGTCCTGGACGAAGATCTGACCGGTGTCCTCTTCGCCCTCCTTCACGGAGACGCCGCTATCGCCCAGATCGAAGATGCACGACTTGAGGCCCGAAACGGTGGAGCTGATCTGCTCGGCGAGGGCCGCCGTGTCGGCGCTCAAGAACGCCGTCGCCGTGCCGCCTTCGACCGCGTAGTTGCCAGCCGGCAACCAGCAGGCAAACGGCGCCACGTCCATGTAGTCGGACGGGCAATCGGGCTCCGGCAGCGGATCGTTGCCGTTCAGGGTCTTGTAGCGGGCCCACTCACCGCCGCCGGTATTCTTGCATGCGCCTTCGAGATCACCCGAATACTGCCCCTCGAGCTCCGCCTGGGTCCCCTTGTCCCAGTTCGGCAGCTGACCCATGCCCGCTTGCGCGAAGTAGTCGAACATCACCGGATCGGAGATGTCGGGATTGTCGATGCCGAAGACGAGCGTCTTGACGCCTTGCGCGGCCGCCAGCTGCAGCGAGGCGACGAGAGCGTCGGCGCCGCACTCCTTGGGTGGGTCGTCGCAGAAGTCTGGATCACCATCGGTGACGAGCAGGATGTAGCGATCGCCGGGAGCGTCGTCCGCCAGGAGCAGCTCAGCCCCCTGCTCGATCGCCTTGGCCGTGGGCGTCTCGCCCTTTTCGGACGGCGCGGCCAGCGCGTTGTACGCGGCCTCGATCGCCGGATAGTTGTCGACCGCGAACGGCGTAGGCGAGCTCAAGCCGGTGCACGAGGCGACACTGCCGGTGTAGCTCGCGAAGCCGAAGCGCACGTCCGCCTGCAGGCCTTCGATGACCGGTAGCACCGCCGCCTTCAGCGTGGTCCAAAACTGGGTCTCGACCGCGCCACTGAACATGCTGCTCGAGCGATCCACGAGCACGAGCACGGTCGGGATCTGGGGGACGAATTCGACCTCCGCCTCCGAGCAGTACTTGGTCGTGCCGCCGGTGCCGCCCGTGGACGCGCCGTCGGCATCGGGTTGGATGGTGCTGCCGGCGCCGCCGGTGGCGGGCGGCGTGACCTGGGTGCCGTCGGCGTTCTCGATGGTGTCGATGATGCCGTCGTTGTTGGTGTCTTTGCCGAAGCCATCGGCCTCGAGGTCGCAGTCCGAGTCGAAGCCCGGTCCGTCGATCGTGCCATTGTTGTCGAGGTCGACCGGGTCGGGCTTGCCGTCGTGGTCCGCGTCGAAGATGCACTTGCCCTGGAGCAGCGTGTCGACGATGCCGTCGCCGTTGCCGTCCGGATTGGCGGGCGGGCCGTCCGAGCTCGGCACGTTGCCGGCCGTGCAGGCCATGGCAAAGAGCAGCGCCAGACCAGGGGCGTAAAGTAAAGATAGGGCGCGGCGCGCGCGAGGGGCAAGCATGACCTAAGAGTAGCTAGCGCTGGGCGGACCGACCACAAAACTGGTCCAAATTGCCGCCCCGGCGCCTGAGGGTTCTAGTTCTATCGTGAAGATGCCGAGAAGCTGGAAGCGCGCCGGCGCGCCCTCCAGCGAGTGTGGAAGCGGTTCAGAGTTCGCCGGCGGTCAAACCTCGCAGAGCACCTGCACCGTCGTTCCAGCCGGAGCGTACGGCACCTGGTTGCCCTCGATGGCCTTGCCGCCGACCGTCAGCTTGGCGGGGCGCGCCTGCCCGCTGTTCTTGACGGTGATCTCGTAGGTGGCGCCGCGGGCACGCCGGGTGACCTTGTACTCCGCCACGTCCTTCGTCATGCACGGCTGCACGACCAGGCCGTCCCACTCGGGACGAATGCCGAGCAGGTACTGACTGATGGCCACGAAGTTCCAGGAACCCGTGCCGGTGAGCCAACTGTTCTTGGCCTCGCCAGGTTTGACCGCATCCTTGCCGGCGATCATCTGCGCGTACACGTAAGGCTCGGTGCGGTGCAGATCGCTGATGTCTTCGAGATAGCTCGGGCAGATCTTCTTATAGTACTCCCAGGCGCGCTCGGGTCGTCCGATCACGGTCTCGGCGATCATGATCCAGGGATTATTGTGGCAGAAAATGCCCGCGTTTTCCTTGTAACCGGCCGGATACGTCGAGATTTCACCGTACTCGATCACGTACTCGGTGAACGCAGGGTTGTTCAAGACGATGCCGTACGGGCAGTCGAGGTACTCCTTGACGCTATCGAGCGCCTTCTTCGCCTGGCCGCCCTCGACGCCGATGCCGGCCATCACGCAGTAGCCCTGCGGCTCGATGAAGATCTTGGCTTCCTTGTTGTCCTTGGAGCCGACCTTCTTGCCGAAGAAGTCGTAGGCGCGGAGGAACCAGTCGCCGTCCCAGCCTTTTTCCAGGACGACGCGCTCCATCTTCTTCACTTCACTGCGTACCCGCTCGGCTTCGGCTCGGTCGCCCTGACGCTCGACCATGTCGGCGTACATGGGGCCGATCGACACGAACATGCCGGCGATGAAGATCGACTCGGCCGTGCGTCCTTCGCGATTTTCCGTGGTCTGGAAGGATTCGCCCGGCGTCTCGCTGAAGCAGTTGAGGTTCAGGCAGTCGTTCCAATCGGCGCGGCCGATGAGCGGCAAGCCGTTGGGGCCGATGTTGTGCAGCACGTGGTCGAACGAGCGCTTGCAGTGCTCGAGCAAAGATTTGCTCTTCGACTCGTCGTTGTCGAACGGCACCTGCTCGTCGAGAATGCCGAAGTCGCCCGACTCCTTGATGTACGCAGCAACGCCCAAGATGAGCCACAGCGGATCGTCGTTGAAGCCGCTGCCGATGGCGTTGTTGCCGCGCTTGGTGAGCGGCTGATACTGGTGATACGCGCTGCCGTCCTCGAACTGGGTGGCGGCAATGTCCAGAATGCGCTGCCGGGCGCGCTCGGGGATCAGGTGCACGAAGCCGAGCAAATCCTGATTCGAGTCACGGAAGCCCATGCCGCGCCCAATGCCGCTCTCGAAGAACGAGGCAGAGCGCGACATGTTGAAGGTCACCATGCACTGGTACTGGTTCCAGATGTTGACCATGCGATCGAGCTTGTCGTCGCTCGACTTGACGGAGTACCCGCTGAGCAAATTCGTCCAGTAGGCCTTCAGCTTGGCGAGCTCGGCGTCGACCTTGGCTTTGCTGTCGAGCGTCGCGATCAGCTCCGTGGCAGGCTTCTTGTTGATGACGCTCTTGCTCTCCCACTTCTGGGACTTGTCGAGCTCGACGTAGCCGAGCACGAAGGAAAGCTCCTTCGTTTCGCCTGGTCCGAGCGTGATCTCGAGACACTGCGAGGCGACGGGTGACCAGCCGGCAGCCTTCGAATTCTGGCTCTTGCCGGACATGACCACGTCGGGCTCGTGAAAGCCGTTGTAGAGGCCGAGGAAGGTCTGCCGGTCGGTGTCGTAGCCCGCGACCGGAGCGTTCACGTGATAGAACGCGTAGTGGTTGCGGCGCTCCTTGAACTCGGTCTTGTGATAGATCGTCTGCCCGCCGCCCATGATCTCCACTTCACCGGTGGAGTAGTTGCGCTGGAAGTTGGTCATGTCGTCCTCTGCGTTCCAGAGGCACCACTCGATGAAGCTGAAGAGCTGGAAGGTCTTCTTCTCTTTGCTCTCGTTCGTCAGCGTGACCGCGTGCACTTCGCACGTCTTGCCGACGGGGACGAAGAACAGCACCGACACGGACAGGCCGTTCTTCTTGCCCGTGATGCGGCTGTAGCCGAGGCCGTGGCGGCACTCGTAGGCGTCGAGCTCCGTCTTGACCGGACCCCACGACGGATTCCACACGGTGTCGCCTTCCTTCACGTAGAAGTAGCGACCGCCATCGTCCGTGGGCACGTTGTTGTAGCGGTAGCGCGTGAGCCGGCGCAGCTTCGCATCCCGGAAAAAGCAGTATCCGCCCGCGCGGTTCGACACCAAGCCGAAGAACTCCTCGGAGCCGAGGTAGTTGATCCAGGGATAGGGCGTCTTGGGGGTACTGATCACGTACTCCCGGTTCTCGTCGTCGAAGTGGCCGAAGCGCATCTCTCTGTTTTCTCTCTCTAGTGGAAGGCGCCGCGCGGCATAGCAAGGCCTACGCGGCTTTGTCGAAGGCGCCCTTGCCCGAGGGACAGAGCCGGGGGGCAGAGCCGAGGGGGGCGGAGGGACCGGGCGCCGATGAAAGCGTTACCATTTCGGAGCGTAGTACGCCTGGCCGGGATCGTCCACCGCCGGACCGTGCCAATTGCCTACTCAGGGGGGTGGGCAGTCCCCCAGGCCCTCGATCGAGGTCTCGATGTTGAAGTTGGACTCGAAGGTGTGCCTCTCAGCGAAAAAGATGTGCAGGGGGTACGTCTGCCCGAGCACGAGGCCGATCTTCGGCGCGATGCCGTCCAGCACGACGATCTGGGTCATGCTCGTGTGCAGTCCGCCGAGGTCGATGACGAGCTGGCCGTTGATGAAGACCCACACGTCATCGTCGCCGGTGAAGCGAAACGTCTCCTCGCCCCAGTAGAGGAACGTCCCCACCGCTTCGAGCGTGAAGTGGAAATTGTGGAAGTTGCCTTCGTTGCCGAAGAGCTGACCGTCAATGGGAAAGAAGTCCGAGCCGTGGAACAAGTAAAGGCGTTCGTCGCGCGGTGACTTCACCAGTGGCAGCTTGACGATCGTCGTTTCGTTGACGCTCGGATCGTCGCGAAACCACTGGTCGAAGGTGGGCTTGCCGTCGGTATTGGGAGTCCCGTAGGGACCACGCGCGTACGCGGGTTTTCCATCGGGCCCGAGCTGCTGCTCGACCAGGCCGGTCTCGAAGCTGCCTTCGTCGCGCTCCATGTCCGGGTGGCTGGCATGAAAGTCCCGCACGGTGGCCTCCAGCACCGGCGGCAGCGGCTGGGGCGCATCACACGGGCCCAGCACCCCGTTCGTGCACGGCTGCTCGCCCGTCCCGCACTTGGTCGCGCAGGGCAAAACCGTATCGGGCACCTGGCACTCCGACCAGACGTGGTGCTCGCAGGTCTGCACACCCAGCCCGCACGCGTTCTCGCAGGGGGCTTCCACCTTGGGGGTGATGCAGTCGCCGAACGTGCCCAGCGTGCAGGTTCGCAGACCCTCGCCGCACTCGTCGGTGCAGGCTTCCTGGACGAGCGGCACCTCGCACTCACTCCATAGGCCATCGCTGCAGGTCATCGTCCCCATGCCGCAGCCGTCACTGCAGGCGCTCGTCGCGCCCGGTGTGCCGCACACGACACCGGCGCGGAGTCCGGTGCGTGATCCGCAGCCTAGGAGCGCGGGGGCGAGACCGCCGAGCCCGAGCAGGCAGACGGCGAGCGCCCTCATGCACGTTCCGGGTGAGCGGAGTCCGCGCGCTGAATGCGGGCGAGCAGGGCCTCGGCTTCTCCGGAAGCCAAAAGGCCGAGCGCCGGCGCCTCGACTGGGCGAGCCCACCGTGCCGCGAGCGCCCGCGCTCGCCCGAGCGCACTCTGGAACTTCGCCTCGAAGCCCGGCTCCTCGGCGCGGGCCTGCTCGAGCGCCGCTGCGGCCTCGCGCCAGCGATGGGCGCCGCCGCACACCAGGACGACGTCCACGCCGGCGCTCACCGCGAGCACCGCGGCCCGAGCGACGCCCTCGTGATCGTCGATCGCTCGCATCTCCAGATCGTCGCTGAGCACCGCCCCTTGGTACCCGAGCTCGCCGCGCAGAAGGCCTTCGATCACGGCCGCAGAAAGGGTGGCCGGGCGCTCCCCGTCGAGCTCGCCGTAGAGGATGTGAGCCGTCATGATCGAGGCCAGCCCGGCCTGGATCCAGGCTCGAAACGGCACGAGCTCGATCGCGTCCAGACGCGCGCGCCCGTGCGTGAGCCGCGGTAGCGCGCGGTGCGAATCCACGATCGTGTCGCCATGGCCAGGGAAATGCTTGCCACAAGCGGCGACGCCTTCCCACTCGAGCCCGCGCCCGAGGGCCACTCCGAGCGCCGCCACCCAGGCCGGATCGGACGACAGCGAGCGCGCCCCGATCACGGGGTTTTCGGGATTGGTGTCGACGTCGAGCACCGGCGCCAGGTTCCAATCGATGCCGACGGCGCGCAGCTCCCGCCCGAGCAGGCGCCCGACCTCGTGCGCGAGCGCCGGATCGCGATGAGCACCGACTTCGCGCATGCTGGGAACGCTGGAGAACCCGGCCCGCAAGCGGCGCACCGCGCCACCCTCCTGATCCACCGCCACCAGGAGTGGTCGTCCAGCAGCTGCCTTGAGACCCTGCGTGAGGCGCGCCACTTGGGCTGGGCTCTCGACGTTGCGTGAAAAGAGCACCACACCGAGCACTCCGCTCGACGCCAGGGCCTCGAGCTCGGGGCTCATCTCGGTGCCGGCGAAGCCCGCCAGGACGAGTCCCGCGGCCTCTGCTTGCCCGCGTCGTTCGCTCATCGCCAGGCGATCATTCGAAGCTCACATCCGCCTTCAGGCCCTCGAGGCCGCTCGGCGCTGCCGCCTTGGCGGGAGCTGCTTCCGCCGGCGCTGGCGGCGCCTTGTCCGTGGCCGGCGCGGCCGGCTTGGGGCTCGACTGAGGGGCCGGCTTGGGGCTCGACTCGGTCTTGGCCTCGGCTGGGGCAACACCGGCTGCTGCAGCACTGGACGGTGCGGGACGAGCCGACTCGGCGCTGGCCGGGGCAGGAGTTGCGGCCTGCTCGGCCGCTTTGCGCTCCTTGCGTGCGAGCTCGAGCGCACGCTCGGTCAGGGCGATGTGCTCCTGGCGTTGCCGCACCTGCTCCTTCGTCGGGCCTTTCGGGGCTGCGGCAGCTTGGTCGCTCCGGCGGGGCGCCGTCGAGAGTCCGCGCGCCGCGAGCGCGACGACGATGAAACCCAAGAGCGCGAGGCCAACCCACACCGGCGTGAGGGAACGCAGCGGCAGGTTGTCCGCCGCCCCTGGCGTGACGGGCGACCGCGCTACCTGGGAGCGAGTCATCCCAGCAATCTAGCTGGCCCGCCCCGGGGCGACAACCGACCGCGCTTCAGCTGGGTCAGCCGGCAGCGGTGAGGTCGAAGCTGCGCAGCGTATTTCTTCCGCAAAATGGACACTGCCAGCCGATGTCGACCAGCGTGCCCGCGGCGCGCGTGCGCGTCGCCGGTGCGGTCTCGTCTCGGCCGCGCTGCTGGGCCCGGCCCGACAGCACCCGCCCGTCGGGGGTCACGTCGGCGACCAGGCTGGCTTGGCACTCACAACGACTCCGAAGCACCGCGACTGTCATTTTGCGGCTTTGCGTTTAACGAGGGGCGAGGAGCGGGTCAAGGGCGGTCCCGGGTCGCCGTTTTCCTCTTCAATCGGAAGCTCTACGTGCTATCGGCACGCGCGACCTTTTCCTGTCGAGAAACCCCAGATGACCAAGAAGACCCACAAGGTAGCGCTCCTCACCGCCGGCGGCCTCGCCCCCTGCCTGTCTTCCGCCGTGGGCGGTCTCATCGAGCGCTATTCCGAAATCGCGCCCGAGGTGGAGATCATCGGCTACTTGGGCGGCTACAAGGGGCTGCTCCTGGGCGAAAGCCTGCCGGTCACGCCCGAAGTTCGCGCCCAAGCGCCCATTTTGCACCGTCACGGCGGCAGCCCCATCGGCAACAGCCGCGTCAAACTCACCAATCAGGCCGACTGCGAGAAGCGCGGCCTGGTCAAGAAGGGCGAGTCGCCGCTCGAGGTGGCAGCCCGCCAGCTCACGAAGGACGGCATCACGATCCTGCACACCATCGGTGGCGACGACACCAACACCACCGCTGCCGACCTCGCCGCCTACCTCAAGCAGCACGACTACGAGCTCACGGTCGTCGGCTTGCCCAAGACGATCGACAACGACGTCGTGCCGATCCGGCAGTCGCTCGGTGCCTGGACCGCAGCGCAAGAAGGCGCGAGCTACTTCGAGAACGTCGTCAACGAGCACTCCGCCAACCCGCGCATGCTCATCATTCACGAAGTGATGGGCCGCAATTGCGGCTGGCTCACTGCGGCCACGGCTCAGAGCTATCGCAAGCGCCTGAAGCGCCTCGACTTCGTACCCGGTTTCCACCTGCCACTGTCCAAGAAGGACGTGCACGGCGTGTACGTGCCGGAGATGCGCTTCGACGTAGACCGCGAGGCCAAGCGCCTGCGGACCGTCATGGACAAAAACGACTGCGTGAACATCTTCGTGTCGGAAGGCGCGTGCGTCGAGCAGATCATCCAGGAGATGGAAGGGCGCGGGGAGTCGGTGCCCAAGGACGCCTTCGGTCACTACAAGCTCGACAGCGTCAACGTCGGCCAGTGGTTCAGTAAGCAATTTGCCAAGCTGCTCGATGCCGAGAAGACGCTCGTGCAAAAGTCCGGCTACTTCGCACGCGCAGCCGCTGCGAACATGGACGATCTGCGCTTGATCAAGAGCATGGTCGACTACGCGGTCGAGTGTGGTCTGCGCGGTGAGCCAGGTGTGATCGGGCACGACGAGGAGAACGGCGGACGGCTCTCGGCGATTGCCTTCCCGCGCATCAAAGGCGGCAAGGCGTTCGACATCGATCAGCCGTGGTTCGGCGAGCTCTTGCAGGACATCGGCCAGGCCAAGGACCAGAAGCAGACCGTCGCGCACTGAGTGGCGCACTGAGCGCAACGTTGCGCCGAACGGGCTCGGAGGGCCGAGCGCGAGTCGCCGGCCGCGGCACGACCCTGTTTCAGTGGCGGGCGCAAATAGCACGAACGTTCGTTTTTCTTGATCTCGCTCCGAGGAGGCACGTGCCGGCTGTTCCGGCGTTCCGGCCGACCTTCCGACGCGCAGGCGCGCCCACGTCCCGGCGTTCCGGCCATGTGGGCAAACGTCCGAGCGATTAGGGCCCTCGGCGATCGTCCGCCAGCCACCACGGCGCGCCGGCGCGCGGCTGCCGGTGCGCCATGAGGTAGCCGAACACGGCCTCGGCCCACTGTCGCCTCGCATCATTGGTCGGGTGGATGCCGTCGTGGATGCGCGCCATGTGCGCGGTGTCCATCTCGCGGTTGGTGTCGTAGAACACGCACGGCGCGGCGCTCTTCTCGATCACTTCGAGCAGGCCGTTGTGTCGCTCGCTCCAGAGCGGGATCGCCACCCATAGGCACGGCCGCTGGCCGATCGTGCTGACGATCTTCTTCACGGTCTTCTCACGCTGACCGGGATCTGCGATGCCGAGCTCGTTGGCGCCGAGCGTGACGACGACCAAGTCCGGATTGTAGCGCCAGATCTCCTGCTCGAGGTCCGGCTCCCAGGCCCAGGTCGTCAGGTAGCTCGAGTCCTTGTGCTTGAGGATCGATTTCACGCCGGCTTCTTCCAGGAGCTTCCCGAGGGGAATGCCGAGCGCGCCCGCAAACGAATCGCCCACGTGCAGCACCTTGGTCCCAACCGGCGGCGGCAGGGCCTGCTCGGCTTTCGGCCCCTCGGCGGGAGGCGGCGAGGTCTCGGGGGTCTCGGGCGCAGGCGCCATCGTCGCGGGCGCAGGGGGCGGCGCTTCGGTGCTCTCGGGGGCCGCGCGTTCGGCTGGCCCAGCTGGGCTCGAGGGCGCGGCGGACCCGCCGTGCGGGCTCGCGCCGGAGCAGCCAGACCCGGCGGCCAAGGCCAGGAAAAATGCGGCCTTCTTGAATCCAGACGCCCGAGCGATGAACAGCACTGGCGCCTCGTTTATCCGCGCATTCCCCCCTGGTCAAAGCGAAGGTGATTGACCATGCTCCGCCGCCATGAAGACCCTCGCCCGTATCCTGGTGATGACCTCGCTCCTGTCGCTCGGCGCCTGCCGGAACAAGCTCGAGAGTGGCGAGCCGGTGCCGGTGCAGACCGCCGAGGCGAAGACGGCCGCGGCCAAGCCTGCCGCCTCCGCAGCGGCCCCAAAGGAGGAGAAGACCATCCCCGCTCCCAAGGACGTCGCGGCGCCGCCTCCGAACGCTCAGCGCAGTGAGTCGGGCCTGGCGTGGATCGTGCTCAAGCCCGGCACGGGCACCGACAAGCCCAATCCCGACGACAAGGTCTCCGTGCACTACACGGGCTGGTCCGCCGACGGCACCATGTTCGATTCGTCCGAGGTGCGCGGTCGCCCGGCCACCTTCAGCCTGAACCGCGTGATCGCCGGCTGGACCGAAGGCGTCGGCATGATGACCAAAGGCGAGCGGCGCCGGCTCTGGATCCCCGGTAAGCTCGCCTACGGCGACAAGCCCCAGCGACCCGGCGCACCCGCAGGCCAGCTGACCTTCGACGTCGAGCTGCTCGACATCGCTGCTGCGCCCGTGGCGCCCAAGGACGTGGCCGCACCGCCCGCCACGGCCAAGAAGACGGCATCGGGCCTGGCCTACGTCGAGCTGTCGCCGGGCAAGCCCGGCGGCAAGAAGCCGACGGCAGAGTCCAAGGTCACGGTGCACTACTCGGGCTGGACGAAGGACGGCAAGATGTTCGACAGCTCGGTCACGCGCGGGAGCCCCGCCACCTTCGGCCTGAACGGTGTCATCAAGGGCTGGACGGAGGGCCTGCAGTTGATGACCGAGGGCGCCAAGTACCGCTTCTGGATCCCCGGCGTGCTCGCGTACGGCGAGAAGCCGGCGCGGCCCGGCATGCCCGCCGGTCAGCTGACCTTCGACGTCGAGCTCCTCGCCATCCAGTGAGCCGCATGCAGACGAGGAGCCTTACCTGCGCAGCGTTCCTCGCGAGCCTGCTGAGCGCGAGCTGGCTTCTCGGCTGCGCCTCGGGCACGCCCCCGGCCGAGACGCCTGCACGGGGCACCTCCGAGCCGTCCGGCGCAGAGTCCGCGCCGCCTCCTCCCGCCGAGGGGCCGCCCACGCTGCCTCCCCTCGGCCCGGGCGTCCCCGCCGCGCCCGCCAGCTGTCCGGCCGCAGCAGCGCTGCCCAGCGCCCGAGCTGCCTGCCCGGCTGCGCTCACCGATCTGGCCCGCGCCCTGGCCGACGCCTCACCCACTGCGGACGCGACGCTCGCGCCGCTCGAAGCCTGCACGGAGTTCCCCGTCGGCATCGTCCGCGCGCTGCGCGCCGAGCGTCTGCCGGCGTGCGCCGACCAGCTCGCCCAGCCAGCCCTCGAAACCGAGGAGCTCGATCCGGGCCTGCGCTCCACGCTGCTTGCCCTTGGCCTGAGCGGCCGGCTGTCGCGCTTGGTCGGTGCGCCTCCCGCGGCGCCGCCGGCAACGTCGCGCCAGGAGATGGAGCAGTACCTCACGGGCCAGCTGTTCCCCTGGGCCACCGAGCAGGCCAAAGCCATCGGTGAGCTGTCGCGGGCCGGCGCGAAGATGCGCGGCTACGCGCGCGGCGTCGTTGCGATCGAAGCCGCACTGGCTGATTTGCGCTTCGTGGAAATGGCCCGCGCGCTGCCGTTGCCCGCTGAAATGCAAGCGCCCGAGGTGCAAGCGGAGTACTACGCCGCGCTCGACGAAGCACTCGAGCCGCGCAAGGACCGCGCGCGGGACGCAGCGCTGGTCGGCCTCGGCGAGCTCTCGGCGCTCGGCGTGCTCGACTCCCCTCGCCTACTGCAGGCTCGCCAAGTCATCGCCCGCGTCTTTGCCGGCAATCGCATCGTCGCGCTCGACACGCTACTCGTGCCGCCCGCTCCGACGTGCGCGAAGAGCAGCCCGGAAGAGATCATCGCCGCCTCCGTCGAATCGCCCTACGCGCTCGCGCTCCTCCCGAGCGCGCCGCCCACGCCTGGCCTCACCCACTGCCTGCTCGCGCGCGGTTTGCCGATCGATCTCGCTCGACGCCTCAGCGACGCAGAAGCCGCGGAGCTGACCCCAGAGCATCGCTCTGCCCTGTCGCGCGCCTACTTCGACCTCGGCCGCACGTACCTGCAGGCCGCCGCCTTCCAGCGTGCGGCGGAGCTCTACGCAAAAGCCGCCACCAAGAGCACGACGCCGCCCAGTGACGGCGATCG
>Ga0247744_1000178_pt1 | contig 12533 bp, 8 predicted proteins | sample UWRJS154409C5_FD_180946 | JGI IMG/M metagenome (GOLD analysis project Ga0247744, IMG submission 180946) | Soil microbial communities from Arlington Agricultural Research Station in Wisconsin, United States - UWRJ-S154-409C-5 | ecosystem: Environmental > Terrestrial > Soil > Agricultural land... | reverse complement strand
CAGCTCTCCCTCGCCGTCGGCGGCCTCGTCGATGCGATGGATCCTCGCGCTGCGGCCGGGGCGTCGCTCCGGGTTCCCCAGTTCACGCTCGATGGTCGTTTCGGCCTCGGTAGCGGCTGGTCTGCCGGGCTGCACTTGAACACCATCCTCGCCATCAACGAGCTCGATCTCGGCCTCTCTTGGGCGTTTCCCGTCCTGGGCGAGCTGCGTGGCGTGGTGCAATTTCAGGCGGGCGCCTTCGTGGGCATGCTCGGCAGCTTCGGGTTCGAGTCGAGGATCATCGCCCCCGAGTTCCGGCCCCTCGTTGGCCTGAGCTGGCCCAGCGGCAACTTGCGTTGGTCCGTCCGCGGCGAGCTGGTCTTCGCAGGCCCGTACGTGACGACACTCGGTGACGCGACCAGCACGCTGGCCACGACGCCGCCCCTCGCCAACTGGAACATCGCGCTCATCATGGAGAACCTGATGAAAAATGACCGCCTTTGGTACGCCGGCCTGGTCATGATGGGCTCGACCGCCAGCTACCAGAACTGGCTGCTCTTCCCCGACACCTCGTACTACGACTACTACCCGCGCGTGGTGGGGGGTTATGAGTTCTAAGCCGTTTGCCCTCGGCGTCGCCCTGGCCCTGGCGCTCTGCTTGGGCTGCGATGCGGCCGGCGAAGCGCCGATCCCGGCCTTCGCCGATGGGGGGCTTTTGCGCCTCGGCCCACCGTTGCCGCAGGCGAGCCTCGTTGCGCTCGAGGGTCGCTTTCTGGTGGATGAAGGCACGAGCCTGCTCGGAGCAGACGTCGTGCTCACGACCGGCAAGGGCACCATCACGCTCTCGTCCGGCAAGCAGGCCGCCGTGGTGGCCCTCGAAGGCGCTTGCCTGCCGGACGACCGCTTGGTCCTCGAGGGACACTGGCGCTACCCGCGCGGACGCGACGTCGGGCTCGTCCGGCTGGAGCTCGATGACCCAGAGGCCGCTCGCGATTTGTGCGCGGGCGACGCCACAGAGCGGCCGATCGCCTTTACGGGGCGCTGGGGTTCGGGCAGCCGGTCGCCCGAAAGCGCCCTCGAGCTCCGCTACGACGCGCCGCTCATCCCCTATCGCGGTCGCTTCTTCTCCGTCGCGCATCACGGCGCCTGCGAGCCGTCCGACTCGTGCGGGGTCTCGCCGAACACCCTGGAGACGATCCTCCTCTCCGAGCGCTACGGAGCGACCGCAATGGAAGTCGACGTCCGCGCGACCAGAGACGGCGTGCCCATCCTCTTTCACGACCCGGCGTTCAATTCGAGCTCGACGCGGGGCGTGTTCTGCCAGGGGGGCGTCGACGCCCAGACCTTCGATCAAGTCGAGGCCAATTGCCGGCTGGCGCATGGCGAGAAGATCCCGACGCTCGAGCAAGCGCTCGACGTTCTCTTGGACAGCACCTTGATGGACTTCGTCTACCTGGACATGAAGGTGCCGGAAGCGGTGGCCCCCGCCATCGAGCTCGCGCTCGCGATCAACGAACGGGCCGAGGAGGCTGGTCGCAGTTTTCGCGCGGTCGTCGCGCTCACGAAGGACTCGGTCACCCAAGAGTGGCTGGACGTGGCCGCCGATGCGGACGACATGCCGCCCTGCCTCGTGGAATACGACCCCGATCTGGTCGTGAGCCTCGGCTGCGTCGTTTGGGGGCCAACTTGGACCGGGGGGCCACGCACGGACGACGTGGAGAAGGTGCGGGCGGCGGGGGCCCGGACCATCTACTGGACCCTGAACGACGAGAACTTCATCGAGCAGTTCCTGCGCTCCGCCAACCCGGATGGCGCCATCACGGCGCGCACCGGTCTCTTGATGTACCTCTACCAGAAGGTCGGTCAGGTGCCGCCAGAAGTGGTCGACCCGGCATCCCCATGATGGCGCTCCGCATCAATCCCTGGCGGCCGAGCGCCGTCCTGATCGGCGTGCTCTCGCTGTCCTGGTCGACCGCTGCGCTCGCGGACGAACGAGCGGACGAACGAGCGGACGAACCGGCACAGGCCCCTGCGCGGGATCGGATCGTCAGCACCCTGGACTTCGAGGCGGCCACCTACGTGTCCTTGATGTTTGCCGAGCTCGCCGTGCCCGATGCTGGCTCGCTCAATCCCGTGGGCGCCGGCGCCTACGCAGCCCTGCGCTACGTCCCCGCCGCTTTCCCGTTCCACGCCTATTTCGAGACCGGCGGGGGCCTCTTGGCGACCGGGACGACGACCGGTTCGGGTGGCACGCGCTACGACGACCTCCTGTCGGCGTGGTTTTTCTCTCCGGGCGTCGGTTTCGACTGGGGAGCGCTGCGGCTGACGCTCGGGGTGGGCCCCGCCCTCGTCTTCACCAACCGCTCGTCTCCGAGCGAGGATACCTTGACCACCAGCCTGGCCGTGGCCGGCGACGTCGGTCTCTCGTACCTGTTCTTCGAGAGCAAGCCGTGGGCTCTGTCGGCCGGCCTTCGTTACCAAACGATTCCCGGCGCGAAGGTCGACGCGCTCTCCCTGGGCCTGCGGCTGCTCTTCGGACGAGTCGAGTACCGGAAATGAACGTTCGTTTTGCCCTCACCGCGCTAGGCTTTCTGGCCCTGCTTGCTCCAGCGGCGCGCGCCGGAGGAGAGCTCGGCGAGAACGGCTCGGAGATCGCCACCAGTCGCTATTCGATCGATCTCTACCAAACGGCCGTCTGGGCCGGCTCCAAGGTCACGAGCTTGGGCGGCTCGTACGTCGCCCTCGCCTACGACGTCGACGGCATGCTGCAGAATCCGGCGGCTCCCGCGGTGCGCCCGTTCTTTTCGGTGACGGATTTCGACTACTGGCTCGGCTTCGGTGTCACCTTCCCCTCGAGCCTCACCGGGATGGACTTCTTCAACAGCGGCAGCAAGACCGTGGAAGAGGGCGCCGACCCGGACAGTCTCGTCTACGTGACGCCCGCCGCCATCGTGCAGTTCGGGAATTTCGGCTTCGGCGTCAACCTCGAGCTCCAGAGCTATGGCCTGACGGGCGGCGGTCCGTCCGAGGCCCAGCGGCTCAGCGTCGCCTTCAATCAAGCGCACATTCAAGCGGCGTATTCGTTCTTTCAAGGGGCGTTGGTCTTGGGCGGCGGTCTGCGCCTGCTCCGGATGGAGGCCCGGGCGGGCTCGGGGCCGAATCGGACCGTGCCCATGGCAGCAGATGGCATGGGTGCGGAGTTCGGTCTCTTGTGGCAACCGCGGGGTCAGTACTTCAGCTTCGGTGCGGCGTTTCGCAGCGGCATCACCGCCGTCGCGGAGTTCCCGGCGGGCATCAGCTTGAGCGCGGAAGGCGACGTCATCGTACAGGGCCCCTCCGGCGCCTTCTACTTGCCGCAGGCGGCCAAATTGCCCTGGGATCTGCACCTCGGCGTCGTCTACAACTTTGGCGGGGCTCCGAAAAATCAGCCGTGGCGCTCCGAATCCACCGTGGTCAAGCGGCGCCTCTTGCTGCTCGAGCTCGAAGAAGCCGATCTCGAGGTGGAGTACGAGGGCAAGCTCGCTCTGGCACGGACGGACGAAGAGCGCGAAGCGCTCGAGGCAGAGCTCGAGCAGAAGCGCTCCTCCATCGCCGAGCGCGTGGCCGCTGCCAAAGCGGACGGCTACTGGCAAATCCAGGACGAGCTCGCGCGGCGCAGCCGCCACATCGCGATGATCACCGCCTCGGTCCTCATCGCCGGCGCGGTGGACAACGCCGTCGGCATCGAGTCGCTGCGCAACCAGGTCGTGAATCGATCCGGCGAGTGGCTGGTCGCCTCCCCGCGGCTCGGGTCGGAGGTGGAGGTGATCCCGGACTGGGTCCGCTTGCGCTCCGGTGTCTACCTCGAGCCCACGCGCTTCGAGACCAGCACGGTGCGCGCGCACTACACGGGCGGATTCGATCTGGCACTCGGCGTGTGGAACGTCTTTGGCCTCTGGCCGGACGACTACCGCTGGCGCTTGGGCGCCGGCATCGACGTCGCCCGTGATTTCCAGACCGTGGGCGTGACCGCAGCCGGCTGGTACCCGCGCCACCGGGGCAAAGCCAAGCGACCCTGAGACTAGTCCGGCAAACGCAAGAGCTCGACCTCGACCGTGATCGGCTTCCGGTTGCTCACGACCACGGTGTCGTAAGGATAGTAGCCCGTCTTCTCGACCGAGATGCGGTGCTTACCCTCCGGCAGCCGGAGCCCACCTTGATGCATGATCTGGGCAAGGGTGCCGATGTACGTCTCGTCCACGTACACGAGGGCCCGACCAGGCGTCTCGGCAGGAGCCTCGAGCGTGACGTCCACCGCCGAGCGCAAGCCCATCGTCATGCATCCGCCGCCGAGCAGGGAGAGCAGCACGACGAGACTGAAAACGGGCCTGCGCATGAGCCGGGGCACTTTATCACGAATCTCGCCGCGCTTCGCTCCGGGCGACAATCTGCTAGCACGTCGGCCGTGTCACGCCGAGAGTCGAGCTTTCCCGGTACCTCTGCCGCGCAGCTCGGCATGTACGTGGGTCTCGGCTCGCTGAGCGTCCTGTTCCTGGCCTCGCTCGTCGGTTATTTCGTGACACGGGCTCAGAGCACCGTCTGGCGGGACCAAGCCACCCCCGATCTACCGACTGGCCTGTGGGCGAGTAGTGCGGTCCTCCTCCTGCTCAGCCTCGCCCTGCGCTACGGCGAGCTCGGGATCCGCAAAAATCGGCACGACCGCCTGGTCACCGGCCAGGGTTTGGCCGCCGTTTTTGCCTGCGCGTTCCTCGCGCTGCAGCTCCGCAATTGGCTCGAGGTGGCCGGAGCGAGGCTCGCTGGCCCACCCAAGAGCTTGTACGAATTCACGTTCTACATGCTGACCGGTCTGCACGCGCTGCACGTCCTGGCTGGCCTGGTCCCGCTGTTCGTCGTGCTCAAGCACGCTCGCGCGCGGGCCTATTCCAGCAGTCGCTACGAGGGCGTGCATTTGACCCGCCAATACTGGGACTTTTTGCTCGTCGTGTGGGGCGTGCTCTTCCTGTCGATTTCCCTCGGTTCATGAGTCACGGACTGAACAGCGCCCAACTCGAGGCCGTGCGCACGCGCAAGGGGCCGCTCCTCGTCCTGGCCGGAGCTGGCACCGGCAAGACGCGGGTGATCACCTATCGAATCGCCGAGCTGATTCGAACTGGCACAGCCCCCGACCGGATCTTGGCCGTCACCTTCACCAACAAGGCGGCCCGAGAAATGCGCGAACGCGCCCAGGCCTTGCTCGCCAAGGAACGGGGCAAAGGCCGAAAATCCTCGCCCCAGGCAAGGCCGGAGATCTCGACCTTCCATTCCCTGTGCGTGCGCATCCTGCGCCGTCACGCACGCCGCCTCGGCTACGCCGAGAATTTCACGATTTACGATCGCGGCGATCAGGAGAGCGCTGCCCGCGCGGCCCTGCGCGACATTCGCGTGGGGCAACAGACGCTGAGACCGTCAGACCTCATCACCCAGATCAGCACCTGGAAGGGAGTCGGGCTCGCTCCAGCGGCCGCCGAACAGGCAGCCAAAAGCGATGCCGAGCTCTTGGCCGCGGCAGCGTACGTTCGCTACCAGGCCAAACTCCGCGCCTCGAGCGCGATGGATTTCGACGATCTCCTGCTCTTGACCGAGCAGCTCTTCGTCGAGCACCCCGAGGCCAGGTTCGCCGAAGCATCCCGCTTCGACCACCTGCTCATCGACGAGTACCAGGACACGAATGCCCTGCAGTACCGCATCGTCCGTGCCTTGGCCGAACGGCACCGGAACCTATGCGTCGTGGGAGACGACGACCAGTCGATCTACGGCTGGCGCGGGGCCGAGGTGGCCCACATCTTGGGCTTCGGGGCGCAGTGGCCAGACGCGAAGGTCGTGCGACTCGAGGAGAACTACCGTTCCACCGGTTGGATCATTCACCTCGCGAACACGCTCGTTCATCACAACAAAACCCGTCACGACAAGACGCTCGTGGCCGCACGGGGGCGCGGAGAGAAGCCTCGCTTCACGCGTTACGAGAACGAGACGCACGAGGCCGAGAGCGTCGTGGCGGAAATCCGTGAGCGCACGCAGCGCACGGACGAGCAGCGCGTGTCGGCGAACAGCATCGCCATCTTGTTTCGCACCAACGAGCAGCCGCGAGCTTTCGAGCAGGAATTGCGCAGAAACGGCGTCAACTACGTGCTGGTCGGCGGGCAGAGCTTCTTCGACCGCAAGGAGGTCAAAGACCTCACGAGCTATCTCAAGGTCCTGTCGAATCCGAGCGACGAGGTCGCGCTCCTGCGCATCATCAACACGCCTTCTCGCGGCATCGGTACCAGCACCATCACGTTCCTCTTGGATCAGGCCGTGCAGGCGGGGGTGCCGCTGTGGACTCTCCTGCAGGGCGCGGCTGCCCATCCGGAGGTCGGCAGTGGTGCAGCGGCCGGCATTCAGAGCTTCAGTCGCCTGATCGACCGCTATCGGGCGCGGCTGGCCGCTGAATCCCTGAGCGCCGTCGTGGCCGAGCTGATCACCGACATCGACTACAATTCGGAGATCGAGCGGGCATACCGGGATCCGGGGGATCAGGAGAGCCGGCGTAACGCGGTGCAGGAGTTCGTCAACGCCGTCTCCAACTACGAACGGCGCAGCGAAAACCCGACGCTGTCTGGCTTCCTCGAGGAGACGATGCTGTCCGGCCGCGAGGACCAGAAGGACGACGATCCGAGGCAGGCCGACTCGGTGACCCTGATGACCCTGCACAGCGCCAAGGGCCTCGAGTTTCCCATCGTGTACATGGTCGGCATGGAAGAGGGCCTCTTGCCGCACAAGCGCAGCGTGATCGAGGGGCTGAGCGGCGCAGAGATCGAGGAGGAACGGCGCCTCTGCTACGTCGGTGTCACCCGCGCCCGCGAAGAGCTCCTGCTCAGCCTGTGCAAGGAACGCACGAAGTGGGGCAAGCCGCGGCCGCAGATCCCGAGCCGCTTTTTGCTCGAAATGCGGGGTGAAACCCAAAAAGCCGAAGAGGCCGCCAAGGCAGCTCACGAGCAGCTCGTGCGGGAAAGCGGCGCGATGGGTCGAGACCCGGACAAGGCTGCCGAAAAAAACCCGCAGAAGGGCAGCCGCAAGAAGGGCAAGCGGGCCGCCGCCGATCCGGGCAAGAAGGCTCCGAGTGAGTCGCGTGCCAAGGCAGTCCCGCCGAAGCGCCGAGCGCCCGAGGCCCCGGCGGCGACGCCGCCCGCGCCAGTGAGGGCAGCCGCCCCGCCGGTCCCTGCGCCTGCGCCTGAGCCGGAGCCCCCGCAGGCGAGCGCGCCCCCGCCGGCCAAGCAGTTCACGCTCTTCGAGTGAAGCCGCCGGGGGCTACGGCAACGTCTTGAGTTGCGCCTGAGCCCGCCCGGAAAGGCCGCTCTCGGGCGTGACCTCGGCGTAGTGCTGGCGAGCCGCTTGCGTGTCGCCATCGAGCCGAGCCACGTCGCCGAGCACCATGTGCGCCTCGGCGTGCTTGGTCGGCCCTTGCAAGAGCACCTCGGCCCAGAGCTTGGCCGCTGCGCGCAGGCCCATCCTGAGGAACAACTCCGCCAAGCGGAGTGTCGCCTGGTCGTTCTGCGGGCTCAGGATCACCGCGCGGCGCAGCAGACGCTCGGCGAGGGGGAGATCACCGGACTTGAGCGCGAGCTCGGCCTCGGCCGAGAACTTTCGGCTGATCACGGCGCGGCGCGCCGCATCGCCGGCGTCCAGGCGCGCAGTACGCAGCAGGATGGCGAGTGCCTCATCCGGCTTTCCCTGCTGGTTCTTGACGTCGCTCTGGAGCTCGAGCGCCGTCCGTCGCTCGGCATCGACGGCCAGCACGCCCCGTACGTACCGATCGGCGGCGCCGACGTCGCGCCGCGCGAGGTAGAACGAGGCGAGGCCTTCGGCAGCAGGACTGGCGGGTTCCTTGGCGACGGCGCGACACATCATCTCATGGGCCTTGTCGACGTTCCCTTGCATGAGCGCCTGGCGCGCGGTCTTCCAGTAGGTGCTCGCATCCCAGCCAACGGGCGAGCTCGGGGCCGATCCGATCAGGTCCTCACAGCTGGTGACGGGCTGATCGGCACTCACCAAAAAACGGTTCAACTGCGGCTGAGAGGCGGCCGCTGCCGGAGCTGGACTCGGCCCATCGGATGCCGGAGCCGCGGGCGCCAGTGGGGCGGCATCGGCCGCGCGAACATCTGCCGGTGATCCGCTCAGCGCCCAAACCACAATCAGCAGCACGAGCAGCAGCGCGGGCGCACTCACCGCGCTCCAGAAGAGCGGAGCGGGCCACACGCGCCGCTTCTGCTCGAGGTAGACCGTGAGCGGACCCAGGGCGCCCATCAAGCGCCCTCCCGTTTGCCGGAGCGCCCCGGCGGCCCGCGCTGCCCTTGGTCCGAGTCCAGCCAGCAGTCGAGCCGGCTGGACTGCGTGGGCGGTCGGTGGTCGTGGGCCGGTGGCGCCGGGTGGCAGGGCCGGCGCTGACGGGGCCGGGATGGTGGGAAGCAGGCCGGGGCCTGTCTCGCCGCCAGCCAGGGCCGGCGGCGCCACGCCGAGCAACGTTGCCTTGGGCGCACCCACGCGCTGAGCGCTTTCGGCGCTCTTGGCCGGAGCTACGGAGTGCTGGAGGGGCGGCTCGATGCTGGCGGTGACGCGGTCGAGCAGCGCGTCGACCGGCTCGGCCGCCGTGAGTCTGAGCTGCGGGCGCGGCGCCACGTTCACCTCGGCTTCGTCCTGCTCGAGCAAGAAGCGCAGCGCTTCTTCCGGCGTGGCAGGCGAGCCAGGCATGCCTGCCGCCGCGCTGAGCTCCGCCTGACCCGCCTGTCCGGCTCCGATCGGCCAAGTCAGTCGACGGCCCGCCCCGCTGGTGCTGATCACACAGGTCGTGTCGCTGTCGGCGAGGAGCTCCACCAGCCGACTCGGCAGGATCTGGCTGAGCTCCACGACGCTCTCACCCTTCCCCGCGAGCTGCTCCAAAAGGCTCAATTCGCCCCGCCCGAGCGGCGAGAGCAGCGGAAAGACCGGCGCTAGGTTGGCCCGCGCCTCCTGCTCCCGGTAGATGCGCTGAAACGGAACCACGACCAGCGGCACGTATTTCAGGAACGGGTCGCGCCGAAAAGCGCTGACGATCTGGCGACCGCCCTTGGAGAGCGAGCGTTCGTCGACGAGTAGACCGTGCGGCGCGAAGCGACGAAGCCTCGGCCAGCGTACCTGACTGTGCTCGGGCGAAAGCAGCATGACGTCGAGGCCGTGCTCGCGAAGCTCCGAGGCCAGTGCATCGGCGCGAGTGACGTCGTCGTCGCAAAGCACGAGTCGGAGCGCCGAGGCCGTGGCGCTCGATCGCCGGTGGAAGCGAGCCCGTTGGTCGGCCTCGGTGGCACGACGCTGGTCGTCGGCCGTGAGGGTGGGGGTCGGTCGAGGTTCGTCCCCGTTCGACGACAGGCGCTGTCGAGCTTCGATCTCCCGAGCGACGAGCGCTTCACTGGCCGATTGACGCGCGACCTCCTCGTCCGGAGCAGTACGACGGACGGTCTCGGGGGGCATCGAGTCGCGCCGGGCCTTGTGAACCATCTCCGTCGGCAGCTGGAAGGCCGCTGTCGGAAACTCCTCGCCGAAGCTCGAGGGCGGGGCCTGCGGCTCCGACTTCGCCGCCGCCTTCCGTTCCCCCTGCGGCTCCGACTTCGGCAAGGCCGCCGGCGTGGTCGGCGCGGCGGCTCGCATGCTCGCGAGCTCATCGCGCCCAATAGCGTCCGCTCGAGGCTCCTTGCGCACGAAGGTCGGCTTGGGCGCTTCAAACGGCGTCTTCGCCGCGGACGGTACAGCCGCGGACGGTACAGCCGCGGGAGGTGCAGCGACGGGCTGCGCCACCGGGCTCGGGGCAAGAGCGCTCAATTTGGCGCCCGCGATGGCAGCCGTCTTGGAGGCTGCCGAGCTCGCCGCCTTGCTGAGCGCTGGAGTCGCCGCCTTGCTGACCGTCGGTGCCACGGCTTTGCCGGCGGTCGGTGTCGCGGCCTTGCTGCCCGAAGCAAGGCCACTGGTCGGCGCGTGGGCCTTGGACGGCGTTGGCTCCGCACTCGGCTTCGGCGGCGCCAGGGACATCGCCTGCAGGAGCGCCTCGCCCTTCGACGCGCGCCGCGACAAGGTACCGAGGCGATGGGCGAGCGCGCTGTCTGGCAAGTCCGTCGGAATGATCGTGCCGATCGCCGCTTTGTATTTTTGCCTGAGGTCGCGATGCAGCTGTCTGTCGGCAACGACGACGAGGGGAACCTGGCTCTTCTGGCCCTCGAGGGTCGAAACCGCACTGTCCAAGGGCTCGATGCCGATGACCAGCACGAGATCGGGCGCCACGGTCATCAGCGCAGTGGCAAAGTCCGCCGGCGACGTCTGTTCGACGAAGACCCCCTTGCCTTCGAGCAGAATCTCGAGTCCGTCGGGAAGGGACGCGCCCTTCACCAACAGCACAGTCGTGTCATCGCTCATCGGGCCAGCTAGTCTACCGGCTCCCGGCGCCCTCGTCATGTCGTGACCAGCGGAAAGCGCCGCGTGAGAGAGGGAGATCCCTACATGGTGCGACCTACTCGCGCGTCGTCGTCGAGATCGCCGCCGAGGGGTGATACCAATGCAAAATGAGCTCGTCCCTCCCGCGCTCCGTCCACGGCGATCGGTCGCCTGTACCCGGAGAGCTCACACGCCACGGTGAGGAGTCAGTGGGGCGTGGGCTACGACGCTTCCAGGACACCCTGGCCCAAGGCGGGCTCGACCTCGTGCAGCCGTTTTCGCTCGCGGCACTCGCGGCGATCAAGGTCGAACATCCGCGCCTTTCGTCCCACCGGCCGAATCAGCTCGGTGTGGTGATCGGCAACACGGCCGCCCTCTGGGGCACGTTTCTTCGTCACTTGCGGGGACTCGGCGTGCGCTCCGCGGACGAGCTCGGCCCCGATCCGCTCGATATCTACGTCGAGGAGCTGGTCAGCGCCGCGCTCTCCGATTTGCTCGAATCCTGCGCCGTGCGCGGTGCCTCCGTCTTTTCCCACGAGCTCGTGCCCGCCCCCATCCCGATTCAGCGGATCGCGGAGATGAGCGGGCTCGGCCGCGTCGGCCCCGCACACCTGTCGATTCACCCGCGCTTTGGACCGTGGTGGGCCCTCCGCGCCGTGATCGCGCTCGACCTTGCTGCCAGCGCCGGGGCCCATTTCCGGACCGAGCCGAGCGGCACGCACCCGTGCGAGGGCTGCGACGCCCCCTGCAGACGCGCGCTCTCGGGAGCGCTCCTGGGTCGAGACATCAGTCTGGGGGAGGATCGAGACCTGCCCCCCGCGCCGACGGGCCTTTCCGACAAGCAGCGACGCTGGCTGCGCGTTCGCGATGCGTGCCCCAGCGGACGGCAGCACCGTTATTCGGACGCGCAGATCCTCTACCACTACGACGGTAGGAAGGACGCGCTGTTCGGCAAGTCGAAGTAGCGCGCGTCCGGCGGGGCCTCAGCGCGCGAGCACGTCGAGCGCTGCTTCGGCCGTGGCGAGCTTGATCCGGACCGCGCCCTCGAGCACGCCGGCCTGCTTTTCCCAGGCGTCCAGGCGCTGCCAGCCGGCGAAGTCGATCTCACGCACGCCGCGCTCCACGAGCAGGTCGTCGAGCTCCTCCGGGTCGTGCGCCGGGCCCATGTGACGTAGCGCCGCTTCCATGGTCTGCACCGTCTCGACGGCGTCGGCCTTGTTGGTGCCGATGAGGCCGGTCGGACCGCGCTTGATCCAGCCCGCCACGTAGAGCTGGCGGACGCGCTCACCGCCCGGATGCGTGAGCACCGCCCCTCGATCGTTGGGAATGGTGCCCGACCCCGACTCGAACGGCACACCGGGCAGCTCATGGCCACGGTAGCCGATTGCACGAATGATCAGGCCAGCGTCGAGCGTTTCCGTCTTGCCACGACCAACGGCACGCAAGCGCGAGGCCGATTCCACCAGATCGTTTTCCTCGACCCGCACCTGCCTGACGCGGTCACCTTCGCCGATGATCTCGCGGGGCGAGCTACAGAACCGAAACACGGCTCGGCGAGCCGAGCCGTGCAGATGCGCCTCGGGCAGGCTAGCAATCAACTCACCCTTGTCGGTGGAGCGCTCGCCGCGCAGGCCCAGGTGACGCACTTCGACGGCGGCGACCTCCATCAGATCCCGCACCTCCTTCACGTCGAACGCCGCCTGGTCGGGCCCGCGACGGGCCAAAAGCACCACCTCGCGGACGCGGCTCGTGCGCAGGTGCTCGAGGGCCGAGCGAGCGATGTCCGTCTCGACGAGCGTGCTCGGATCGCGGAGCAAGATGCGGGCAACGTCGATCGCCACGTTGCCGACGCCGACGATGATCGCGACCGGATCGTCGAGCGGCGGAAGGATCCCGCTGAAATCCGGGTGGCCGTTGTACCAGCCGACGAAATCCGGAGCCGCCAAGCTCCCGTGCAGGCCCTCACCGGGGATGCCGAGATCGCGGGCGCCCGCGCTGCCCATGGCGATCAGCACCTGATCGTAGTGGTCCTGGAGCTCGGCCACCGACAGGTCGACCCCGATGTGCACGTTGGCCCG
>Ga0247744_1000177_pt1 | contig 12627 bp, 10 predicted proteins | sample UWRJS154409C5_FD_180946 | JGI IMG/M metagenome (GOLD analysis project Ga0247744, IMG submission 180946) | Soil microbial communities from Arlington Agricultural Research Station in Wisconsin, United States - UWRJ-S154-409C-5 | ecosystem: Environmental > Terrestrial > Soil > Agricultural land... | reverse complement strand
GCCGGTACAATGCAAACAGGACTGAGGGCACTCCCCAGCGCCGTCGTCACACTCCCCGTCGCAGCACGAGGCTCCGGTGAGGACGGCGATGGCCTCACGCGCGAGATCCGCGGGACCCGGAACGCACGCCAAGACCACCAGGAAAAGCCAGGCCCGGAGCCAAAAACGGGAAGCAGAGCGGGGCCGCTGCACGACAGGACAGCGTGCCTTCTCCTGGAGCGCGCTGCAAGCCCGCCTCAATCTGCAGCGGGATCGCTCGTCTTCACCGCGACCGCTCACCTGGTCTTCACGGCCACGCCGAGCCGCGTCGCAAAGTAGCGGATTTCTCCGTCCGCGCCGGGCCAGAAGGTGCCGTCCACCGGTAGCGGCCAGCTCGCCTGCCCACCGAGCGGCACCAGGACGATGTCGTCCGAGCGGACGTCGATACGTAAGCGACCGAGCCCACCGGTCGTGTCCTCCCACTCGCCGCCGTATTCCTCGAGCCGCCCGAGCTCGGGCTCGAGCTCCGTCCGCTCGAGCTCCGGCCCGAAATAGAGGGCGACCGCATCATGAAGAAACGGCAAGAAGTTGCCGGCGTTGACCGCAAAAGCAACGCCGAAGCGTCGACTCGGAATGAAGAGCAGGCCGGCGCCGAACCAAGGCAACCCGCCCAGGTGGTAGGCAACGAGCTCCTCGCCGTAGCGTTCCAAGAATAGTCCGTGACCATAGTCACTGCGGCCGCCGTTCGAGACCGAGGTCTGGCTCGTCATGAGCTCGGCGCGCAGCTCAGCCGAGAAGGCAGTCGATTCACCCAGCAGTGCTCGGAGCAGCGCGCTCAGATCCCGCGCACTGGCCCAGGCGCCCCCGGCTGCTTCGATCAGCCCACAGCCGATCGCGTCCGGAACCGGGTAGCTCCGATTCTGGCCGACGGCGCGCGGGGCATTGCCGCCTGATTTGTCATAGGTCGCGCTGCCGGCGCCAGCGGGAGAAAAGACGGCGTCCGTGATCACCTCGGGGAGACGCCGACCGGTGAGTGCTTCCAGAGCCGCGCCGAGGAGTGCAAACCCGCCATTCGAGTAGTTGAAGAGCACCCCGGGTGGAGCCCAAACTGGATCCGCGGCGTGAGCCCTCGCCCAATCGCTCGGTGTGTCGAGGCCCGGTTCGCAGGCGGAGGAGTCGGGGACCCCAGCCTGGTGGCTCAGGGCCAGCCGCGGCGTGATCGCCGGATCGGCCCCGCTGACGTGACTCTCGATCGGCGCATCCAAGTCCCAGAGCTCCTGCTCGGCCAGGGAGAGCGCAGCGGTGGCCAGGAACACCTTCGACACGGACGCCAGCAAGAACAGGGTCTCGTCCGTGACGGGCTCGCCCGTGCCGTCGGTGTCGCCGAAGCCGTCCGCGAGCAGAACGGCGCCGTCTTTGACCACGACCAGGACCCCCCCGGTGGCATCGCTCTCGGCCAACCGGTCCTCGAATTCTTGCTGGAGCGCCTCGGTACGGCTGTCGTCGTCGCCCAGCTCCGTCACGTCCCAGCCAGGCTCGTGCGTCGCCACCGCGCCGGGCAAGAAGCGCTGACCGTCGACCGGGACCATCTGCTCGGCATCGCTGCAGCCAGCCAGGGTGGCGAGCGCGAGCACAAGAAAGCCGGCCTGGTGTCGAGTCTGCACCCGGCTCCGCTAGCACGGCTTGCCTCCTCGCGTGGAGTGGCCGAGGATGCCGAGGATGGAGACGTTCGAGCTCCGAACTCTGATCGCGTGCGTGGCGCTGATCCTGCCCATGGCCTGTGGGGGCGCGACGGACGCGGATGCGACCGGGGGCAGCGGCGGCAGCGGGGGCACGGCGGGCGCAGGTGGCGGAGCGGCCGACGGCGGCACGAGCGCGGGCGGCTCGATCGGCCAAGCCGGAGCTGGGTCAGGCGGCGACCCTACGGCGGGTGCGGGAGGAACGGACGAGTGCCCCGTCGCGCCGATCGCCCGCCTTTTCCCGGTCATCGGACCGTTTTGGTTCGGGCCGGATCCTGGTCCGTGTTCGGACACGGACAGCTCGACCTACGCCTACGAGAACGACCTGCTCGCGAGCTCGACGCAGGGTGGCGGCGAGACCTACGTTCGTGACGATCAAGATCGTCTGATCGAGGTGATCTCGAGCAGCGACCCGGCAACGTACGAATACGTGGATGGCGAGGTGCTCGAGACGCGAACCTCCCACACAGCCGTCTACACCCTGAGCGAGCGCGGCTACCCGCTCGTGGCCAGCGTGCTCTTCACCGATTCGGGTGAGCTCGAAACCTACGACTACGTCTACGAGGATTGCCGCCTCGTCCTGCGCAGAGGGCCAGCGAGCCGCGGCGATCGCTCGTACACGTACGACGAGCCAGGCCACATCGCGACCTTGAACGACGGCGGAAGCGTCACCAGCTACGACTACGGCTGCTGGTGACATCGGCCGGAGGGCAAGAACTCTTGCAGCTCTCAGACTCCGCCTGACCCGCCATCGTAGGGGGCATGAAGCTCTCTCCAATTGTCGTGAATCTAGCGATCGGCGCCGCGTTCGTGGCCAAAATCTCGCTGGCAGTGGAGGCCGAGCCCTCGCCCGGCGATCCCGACTTGCCGTCGGCAGGAGCGGAAAGTCCTGCCGAAATCCAAGATGAGCCGGAGCCGGAGCCGGAGCCGGAGCCCGAGCTCGAGCCCAAGCCCAAGCCCAAGCCCAAGCCCAAGCCCAAGCCCAAGCCGGAACCGGAACCCAAAGCGAAGCCGAGACCTGCGCCTGAGGCCGAGTCTGGTGGGCCGGTCGGTCGCGTGCTGCGCGTCGAGGATGGCATCGTCGTTTTGATCAAGGATCCCTTCGGCACCCTGCAGCTCGGCGACCGGGTCGGCTTTCGCGACGCGCTCGGCGACGAGCGCATCATCGGCAAGGTCGTGCGCGTCAACAACAAGACGTATTACGTGCGCATCCAGGTCAACGAAGAGGTCAAAATCGGCGAGCTGGCCTACCGCACGCCCTCCGAGCCCACCGGACGCCTCGTCCTGCCGGTGTCGAGCGACTACCGCGCGCAGTTCGATCTCGACATCAAACCCTGGGTGGGGCTGAACACATCGGACTCGGGGGCACTCTTCGAGGCCAACCTGCGTTTCCGGCTGTCGGAACGTCTGCGCCTTTCCGCCGTGCTCGAACCGCTGGTGCCCCCCGTCGGCGCGACGCCCCTGTCCTTCGAGGCCTACGTGGCCCCGTCGGTGTCATTCAAGCTGGCGGAAATGGGCTTCGGCGTCGGCGCCGGCACCACGAACGTCAATCCCTGGGGCGATCCGCAGGTGGGTGTCCTTCTGACGCCCATCCTGCGGGTGGGCCACGAGGACGGCCTGACCTTGCGGGCGCGGAGCAGCGCCGTCGTCTATGGCGGCCGCGCGCTGTTCGCGAGCTTTCGAGCGGACGCGGCCATCCCGGTCGCCTATGGCGCCCGGCTGCTGGCCGGCTGGGGCGGTGGCGACAGCGGCTACAGCTACTTCGAAGTCGGCATCGAGCTCCTGTTGGTCGGCAACGGCCAGCGCGGGAGTTGGTTCGGTCGTGGCCTGCTCGGCTACGGGGGCGCGCATGCGACCGAAGCGGACCCCGACTACGGAACGACCACCTACGTCAGCTCCGGAGGACCTTACTTGGCGCTCGGCGTCACCCGCCGCTTCTGAGCTGAGCCACTCGCGCCCGGACGGGCGGCCGATGTGAGCGCCACGCCAGTCGCCTGTCCGAGCGAGAGCAGCGAACGGTAGGTGGCAGGGGGAGCCGGAATTTCTGAAGGCTCCGCTCTTTTGCTAGCCTCGGCCCCATGCTCGTCGTCATCGTCGATGTTTGGGTCAAGCCGGACAGCGTCCCAGCTTTTGCCGAGGCCACCAGACACAACGCCGCGGCCAGCCTGCAGGAACCGGGGATCGCCCGCTTCGACGTGGTCCAGGACAAAGCCGATCCCGCGCATTTCGTCCTGATTGAGGTGTACCGGAGCGATGCGGCGCCCGCCGCGCACAAAGAGACCGCTCACTACGCCCGCTGGCGGGATACGGTAGAGCCGCTGATGGCCCGGCCGCGTTCGAGCGTGAAGTACGGGAGCCTGTTCCCGGCCGACGAGCACTACTGAGCGGGCGATGGATTTTTCGTTTGCGACAGCCGCCGAGATCATCTTCGGCCGAGGCGTAGCGCGTCAGCTGGCGCCCCGGGCTCTGGTGCTCGGCAGTCGACCCTTGGTCGTCACCGGTCGAGGGGCCGCGCGGCACGCCTGGCTCTTTGCTGATTTCGAGGCGCGCGGGACCCCCGTCGTCCACTACGTCGTGCAGGCGGAACCAACGACCGAGGACGTAGCGGCAATCGTCGAGCTCGGTCGTCGGGAGCTGGTCGACGTGGTGGTGGGTCTTGGCGGGGGGAGCGCCCTGGACCTGGCCAAGGCCGCCGCCGGCCTCATCCCCGCCCCGGGCGAGGCGCTCGACTACCTGGAGGTGGTGGGCCGCGGCGTCACGCTGCCGGGACCAGCCTTGCCGAGCGTGCTCGCGCCCACCACGGCTGGCCCTGGCGCCGAGGTGACGAAGAACGCCGTCATCGAGGTGCGCGAGCATCAGCTCAAGGTCAGCTTGCGTAGCCCACTCCTTCTGCCGCGCGTGGCCCTCGTCGACCCGGAGCTGTGCGTGAGCCTGCCGCCCGACGTGACCGCAGCGACGGGCTCCGACGCGCTCACGCAAGTCATCGAGCCGTTCCTGTCCTGTCGCTCGAACCCGCTCACGGACGCGCTGTGCCGCGAGGGCATCGTCCGCGGGGCCCGTTCGCTGGTGCAGGCCGTTCAAAAAGGCTCCGACCTCAGCGCCCGCGAGGACCTGTGCCTGACGAGCTTGTTTGGTGGCCTGGCGTTGGCTAACGCCAAGCTCGGAGCCGTGCACGGCTTCGCCGCACCCCTGGGTGGCCTCTTGCACGCGCCACACGGCGCGCTCTGCGCGGCCCTGCTCAGCGCGAGCTTGCGCGTCAATCACGCAGCGCTCTCGGCGCGCGAGCCGGACTCCCCGACCTTGGCCCGCTTGGACGAGCTCGGCGTGCTGCTCACGGGCTCTCCGAGCGCGAACGTGGAGGACGCCTTCGCCTGGTGCGAAAGCACGACGAAGGCCCTGGGGATACGGGGCCTCTCCGCGCTCGGGCTACGGAAGGGCCTTCTCACCGATGTCGTGCGCAAGGCCAAGCAAGCGAGCAGTATGCAGGGCAACCCCATCGTGCTCACCGACGGCGAGCTCACGGAAATGCTCGAGCGATCGCTGTGAGCTAGCTTGGCCTACTCGACGTGACAGATCACGGTCGACAAGTAGAGGCCCTGAGGAAAGGCCGGAGGGACCGGGTGGTCGGCGCCTTGAAACACGCGCTCGGCGACCACCGCTCGTCGGCGCGCATCCTTGGCACCCAGCGCCACGGCGCGCTCGATCTCGACCATGCCGATCGACTGCGAGCACGACGAGAGCACGACCAAGCCTCCCGGCGTCACAGCGCCGAGCGCAGCAGCAGCGATGCGACGAAAGGCGCGAAGAGCGCGCTCCCGCGCAGCCCGGCCTGGCGCCAGCTTGGGCGGGTCAGCCACCACGAGCTCGAAGCTGCCCGGGTGGGCCGCCATGAACTCCACGGCATCGGCCTTGCGCGCGATGACGGACACGCCGTGCGCAGCGGCGAGCGCGCCCAGCACTTCCAAGGCGGGTGCGCTCGAATCGACGCTCGTGACCTCGCGCGCGCCCCCGCGTGCGGCGGACAGGCCAATGGCACCCACGTAGCTGTAGGCGTCGAGCACGCTCCGGCCGGCGCTTAGCGCTTCGACGCGCTCTCGGAGCGGTCGCTGATCGAAATAGAAGCCGGTCTTCTGGCCGAGCGCCAGCGGTAACTCGAAGTGCAGCCCGCGCTCACTGAGGCGCAGAGCGTCCGGCGCCGTGCCGAACAGGACCCCGAGCGGACGCGCGAAACCTTCCGCCTCGGCCACGCGCGGACTCGTGCGATCGAGGATCGCCTGTGGTCCGAGCACGCTGCAGAGTGCTCGGACCACGACGTCCACGCGGCGCGCCATGCCGGCCGTCCCGAGCTGCAGCACCAGATGCGGGCCGTAGCGGTCCACCACCAGGCCCGGCAGGCCATCGCCTTCACCATGCACGAGCCGATAGCCGTCGGTCGGGCGAGCTCCGCCGTCCGGAAGGCCGAGAGCGCGTCGACGCTCGATGGCCGCGCGGAGCCGCCGTTCGACCAGTGCCTCGTCGAAACCGCCTTCCTCGGCCGAAGCGAAGAGTCGCACCGCGATGGCCGAACGCTCGGCAAAGAAGCCGCGGCCGAGCACGTGCCCTTCCGCATCCACCACCACGACCTCGTCCCCGTGCGCTGCTGCACCCCGCACCTGGGCGATGCCCTGAGGAAAAACCCACGGATGCCCGGCCCACACCGGCTGAACGTGCCCGCCCTTCAGGACCACTTCGGCCATGCGGGGCCCCCATACCACGACCCTTCGCTGCGGCTGGGACCGACTCGGGGTCGCGAGATCGCCTCAGACCCTTTCGTGGTCCGAAGCCAGGTAGCGAAAACAACCACACAGCCTGAAGATCGAGCGACAGCAGAAAGCGACCTGACACGCCTGTCCTGGGCCGTGTACCTTCGTGCGCGCACTTGGAGCTCCGGTCGGGCGTTGGCCTCACGGTCGACCCCAATAAATGGCTGGATTCGTCGCCAAGCACGCTGGGGCCTAGTCACCCGTACCGGGCGCTGGCGTGTTTCCAAGATGGCGCGCCCCATGCATCGCATCTTAAATGCTTGGGGCCTTTCAAGTCCCCGGCCTTCCTTGTAAAAAATGTCGGGTTCGTTCGGGGCGCGGTGTCCCTCGCGGACACGAGAACCACTCTCACTAGGAAGGTGAGACTGGCTTCCAACGAATCAGCACTCGAGGCAGTCCCACGAACGTGCGGGGCAACTTCGACAACAACACCGCGGGCCCCGTCCCGGTAAACGAGAAAAAGAAAGAGGAGCTTTTAGCAATGGCATTGATCAAGAAGGTGGGTTTCTTCGGCGCCCCGCTGCTCATTATGGCAGCCGGTGCGCTCGCGACGCAGGGCTGCGACTCGAGCGACGTGTGCGGTCCGTGTGGTGACGTGGAAAAGGGCGCTCTCGGCATTTCCGGTAGCGCGAAGCTCGACGGCTTCTTCAACGCCGTCGCGGTCATGAAGACGAATGCAGACGCCTCGGTGAAGGAGTTCGAGATCGGCCTCGGCAATCTCGAAGTGGCCTTCACGGGTGAGGTCGGCACGGGTGACCTGAGCGCGCGCGTGGACGATCTCGTCGGCGCGATCCAGGCCGACATCGCGGCCAACGTCGAGGGCAGCCTCACCGTCGATTACGTCGAAGCACAGTGCACGGCCAACGTCGACATTGCCGTCAACGCGCAGGCCAACTGCGAAGTCGAAGCAGGCTGCGACGTGAGCGCCGAGTGCGAGGGCGGCGAAGTCTCCGTCAAGTGCGAAGGCTCGTGTAGTGGCTCCTGCGAAGGCACCTGCGAAGGCATGGCCAAGTGCGAGGGCGAGGTCACGGCGACCGCTGACTGCAGCGGCACCTGTGAAGGCAGCTGCGAGATCGAGGGCTCGGCGACCTGCGAGGGCACCTGCCGCGGTTCGTGCTCCGGCAACTGCTCGGCGTACGCCAGCAGCGACACCGGCGCCGACGCCGAGTGCGCAGGCGAGTGCGACGGCGAATGCACGGGCACCTGCGAGCTCAAGGCTGCGGCGAGCTGCACCGGCACCTGCCACGGCAAGTGCACGGTCGACGCTTCGGCGGACGTCGAGTGCTCGGGCGAGGTCAAGTGCGAGGGTGAGTGCAAGGGCGAATGCTCAGGCGGCTGCGAAGGCACCGCGACTCCGCCGAGCTGCTCGGCTGAAGGCAGCTGCGATGCTTCGGCTGACTGCCAGGCTTCGGCCAGCGCTCAGGCGAGCGCCGACGTGAAGTGCACGCCTCCGAGCATCAGCGTCGAGTTCGCACTCGCTGCCAACGCCAACGCCTCGGCTCAGGCCGAGTTCTCGGCCAAGATGGCTGCTCTCCAGGTCAACGGCGTCGCCATGCTCGGCTCTTTCGCCAAGTACGGCGCCCTGTTCGAGGGTGACACCTGCGCTGCCGCCAGCGTCTCGACGGCCCTCGACGGGGTCCTCGAAGGCGTGATCAGTGGTGAGCTGGTGGCCGAGGTGCCCGCCGGCAAGCTGCCGTGCGTGCAGCCCGCAGTCGAGTCGTCCATCAACACGATGGCCAGCCTCGTCTCGGAGTCCGCCGCCAACCTCGAAGCACAGGCTTCGTTCGCTGCCGCCTTCACGGGTGGCTTCAGCGGCGGCTGAGCTGATAGAAGCCGCGCATGGCCATCGGCGATGCGCGCAACCTTGGACGGCTGCCAGGAATCCTGGCAGCCGTCGGCTTTTTGTTGTCGGGGATCCTGGAGTGGATCCACATCCAGACCAACGTCTTTCCTGCCGCGGATAGCTACTGTTCGGTCGGGGCGAAACTGGACTGCACGGCAGTCGCCGCGTCGCCGCACTCGGTCGTGCTGGGCCTGCCCCTGGCCGTCATCGGCCTCGCGGGCTTTTTGGCCCTGTTCATCGCGAGTCGTCAGCGCTCGGTCTGGCTCCTGCCGCTCTCTGCTCTAGCAGCGGCCGCCTCGCTCGCTTTGGCGGCGCTGAGCGCCATCAGTCTGGGCACGTTCTGTCTCCTGTGTGAGGCGGTTCATCTCACCGCCGTCGCGCTTTTGGTGGTGGTGGTGAAACGGCGCGCGGCGCTCACGGGCAGCTATCAGGACCGCTCGACGCTCGCTGGCGTGCTCGGCTTCCCCGCCCTCTTGCTGCTGGCCACCTGGGTCTCGCTCCCCCCGTACTGGGCAGCCTTCAGCTACAAGGGCGTGCCCCCTCTGCCCACCGGGGTCACCGCAGACGGTGTGCCCTGGATCGGTGCCGCCTCCGAGCCAACCCACGTCGTGGACGAGTTCACCGACTACACGTGTCCGCATTGCAAGGTCGGCGCGGCGCGGTCGCTGCGTCTCCTCGCCAAGCATCCGAAGGTGCGCCTCGTGCGGCACCAGAACCCGCGCATGCGCTGCGTCCCGGGCACGAGCGCTTGCTTGCCCGCGCGTCTGGCGGGTTGCGCGGCCCAGCAGGGTCGCTTCTGGCAAGCCGATCGCTACCTCTTCGCCTACGCGGACGCGCGCAGCAAACTGGACGTGCCCCGGTTCGCCAAGGAGGTGCACCTCGATCGGGCGCGGCTCGAGGCCTGCTCGAAAGCGCCGGATGCTTACGCCGAGGCCGAGCGCGGCTTCGAGCTCGCCCGTAAACGCCGCTTGCGGGACACACCCGGCTATCTCGTGGACGGACGGCGCGTCCCAGTGGACGAGCTGGAGAAAGCCCTGCGCTGAGCCGGGCACTGGGCGCCCGGCGATCGACTGGTGCTTTCCGCCGGCCCTGCTACCTCCGCCGCATGAGCTCTGCGCCAGCGCCTGGTGGCCTCCCCGACGTCCAGAACGTCCTGCTCGTCATGAGCGGCAAAGGCGGGGTAGGAAAAAGTACCGTCGCCGCCAACCTCACCCTAGCCCTCAAACGCCAGGGCTACCGGGTGGGGCTTTTGGACGCGGACATGTACGGCCCCAGCGTGCCCACCATGTTCGGCATCACGGGCAAGCCGCAAACCAACGGTCAGAAGATCCTCCCGCTCGAGCGCTTCGGCGTCAAACTCATGAGCATTGGCTTCTTGCTGGATGACGCACGTGCGGCGGTCGTGTGGCGCGGACCGATGCTCCATGGGGCGCTGACCCAGTTCATCGCGGACGTGGCCTGGGGACCGCTCGACTACTTGGTCATCGATCTCCCGCCCGGCACGGGCGACGTGGCCCTGACTTTGTCCCAGAAGCTCGCAGTCACCGGCGCGGTGATGGTCACGACGCCTCAGGAAGTTGCGCTCGCCGACGTCTACAAGTCCGTATCGATGAACGAAAAAGTCGGAATTCCCATCGCCGGCGTGGTCGAGAACGCGAGCTACTTCGTTTGCGACGGTTGCGACAAGCGGCACGAGCTCTATGGCAGCGGGGGCGGGCAAAAGGTCGCCGACATGGCCGGGGCCCCGCTGCTGGCGCAATTGCCGCTGGAGGCATCCGTGCGCTCGTGGGGAGACGCCGGTACGCCCGTGGTGCAAGCCGCCCCAGGGTCGCAGATTGGGCAGGCGTTTCTGCAACTTGCAGACCGGGTCGTGGCGCGCCTCGCCGAGATGAGCGAGAGCGCGGAAGCGGCTCCAACCATCGACCGCTCGGGCGGCCAGAACCGGCACCTGCCCATCACCCGGGGCTAGGCCCTAGGACGGGTTCCGCCCGTTTGGATCCGCGACCGAGGCGCGATATGAGCGGTCCCCGGACGGGCGCCTGAGCGCCCAGCCGGACCAGCGATGGCCCCCAATTCTACACCTGAACCCTCGGCACCGGACCAGCCCCCGGGGACCGAATCCCCCAACCAGTCCAGCGCCCTCCCCAGCGAGAGCGAGCTCGCGCCGTCCGTCGTGCAGGGCGAGGCCGTGAGCTCGTTCAGCGCGCAAGGCGATGCAAGCCCAAGCGAGAACGTGGACGACTCGGAGGACGGCTCCGAGGACGGGACGGACGACGGTGACGCGGAGACGCACGACGAAGAGGTAGCCTCCGGCGACGCGGCTTCAGGCGAAGCGCCAGCGAAGAAGAAGAAGAAGCGTCGGCGCAAGAAGAAGCCCGACGGCCATCACCACGCCAGCGAGCGGGCTCCGTTCCACGTCGGCGAAGAGGTGTTCGGCAAAGTGACGGCCGTGCTGGACACCGCCGTGATGATCGATCTGTCAGGCAAGGCGCTCGCCATTTTCGACCGCGGCGAGATGGCCGAGGACGATCTGGTCCCGGCCGTGGACGATCGCTTCGTCGCCAAGGTCCTGTGCGACGGCGCGCGCGGAGGGCTGGTGGTCCTGACCAGAAAGCCCCTGCGCGAAGAGGAATCCAAGCCCAAGGTCGAGCAGGCGGCCAAGGACGGCACACTCGTCATGGGCCTGGTGACGGGCGTGATCAAGGGCGGCGTCGAGGTCTTGATCGACGGCTTGCGCGCCTTCGCGCCCGCGTCCGGGATGGACCTGCACCCCCGCGCGGCCAATTTCGTGAACCTGGTCGGACAGCGCCTCGACTTCAAGGTTTCGACCTACGAGAAGCACGGCCAGGACGTCGTCGTCACGCGGCGGCCCATGCTCGAGAAGGAGGCGCACGAACGCCGCAAGCGCGCGCGCGAGCTCCTCCAAGAGGGCATGGACATGCAAGGCCTCGTGCGCACCGTCGTGGAGTGGGGCGCCTTCGTGGCCTTGCCCGCGGCCGAATATCTCGAAGGCTTGGTGCACGTCACGGAGCTCAGTCACAACCCGCGCGATCGCGTGGCAGACTTGCTCAAGCCGGGGCAGAAGATCGACGTTCGCATCCAGAAGATCGACGAGAAGGGCAAAATCTGGCTCAGCCGCAAGGCATTGGTCGAGGATCCCTTCGCCAAGCTCACCGAGCACCTGAAGCCCGGCGCCGTCGTGGAAGGCACCGTCACGCGAGTCGAGGACTTCGGCGCGTTCATCCAGATTGCCGATGGCTACGAGGGTCTCTGCCACGTCTCGGACATGGGCGTCACCCGCATCGAGGATGCCCGCAAGGTGATGCAGCCTGGACAGGTCGTGCGGGTGCTCGTGCACCACATCGACCCCAAGGATCGCCGCGTTGCCCTCCACCCCGCGCCAACCCCCGAGCAGGAGGCCGAAGAACGCCAGAAGGTGGTGCGCGGTCAGAAGCTCAAGGTCGAGATTGTGAAGATCGAGCAAGCCGGCCTCACGGTGCGCATCCTCGGCGCCACCGGCCGCCATGCGCGGGGCTTCCTCCCCGCCGGCCAGACTGGAACGCCACGCGGCGCCGAATTGCGCAAGCATTTCACGCAAGGCTCAATCCTCGAAGTCTTGGTGTCCGAGATCGACCCCAAGCGCCGCGAACCGAAGCTCAGCGTGACCAAACTCGCGCAAGAGGAAGAGCGCAAGGCGCACAAGGAATACCAGACCAAGATGCGCAAAGAGTCGAACTTCGGCACCTTGGGAGACTTGCTCAAGAGCAAGCTCGGCGGCTAGCTCACTCGCCGCCGTATTTGACGGCAGTGGTGCAGCGGGGATTGTCGAGCATGTCCTTGATGATCTTTTCGCCCCGATCCACGTTCACCTGGAGCTTGGCGATTTCTTCGTCGTCGAGCTTCTTGAGCTGCGCCTCGCTGGCATTCTGCAGGCGCTCGCGCCACGGCTTCTGTTCCATCTGTTCGTAGGACGAACGGATGGTCATGCCCGAATCGTAGATGTTCTCGAGCCCTTGCACGCAGCCGTGCATCTGCTCGCGATCGGGACCCTCCGGGCTTTCGAGCGTGCCGTCGACGTACCAATCCAGCACCTTCGGGTCCTCGGCGTTCACGACCCAGCCGTAGTCGGGCACGCTCATGATGCTCGCGCGGTCCTGCCCGCCGCGAACGAGTGGGTGCAGGTGCTTTTCGGCAGCAGCGATGATGTCGTCGAACGTTTTGCCCTGGCGTGCCGTCTCGTTCGGCTCGTAGCCCTTGTCGGTCT
>Ga0247744_1000176_pt1 | contig 12669 bp, 11 predicted proteins | sample UWRJS154409C5_FD_180946 | JGI IMG/M metagenome (GOLD analysis project Ga0247744, IMG submission 180946) | Soil microbial communities from Arlington Agricultural Research Station in Wisconsin, United States - UWRJ-S154-409C-5 | ecosystem: Environmental > Terrestrial > Soil > Agricultural land... | reverse complement strand
AGCCTCAAGGAGGGCGCGGTCGAGCTGAAAGCACGCAGTGAGCCGGACCCGAAGAAGAGCATTGCTTTGCCCATCGAGATAGCGGCGTCCGAGCTGATTTCGCGCATCAAGCAAGGCCTTTTGCAGTCATGACCCAGCCCAAGAGCCCCCGCTTCGCCCGATCGACCGACGCAATTCACGCCGGCATCCACAAACGGCGTCCGCACAACTCGCTGGCCCCCGGTGTGGCCCAGACGGCCACCTATACCTTCGAGAGCACGGCCGATCTCGAGCAGTACATGCGAGGGGAAGACGCGGACCCAGAACGCGAGGAGTACGGCCGCTACGGTAACCCGACCGTGCGCGAGCTCGAGCGCCGTCTGGCCGCGCTCGAAGCCACGGACGATGCCGTCGCCTTCTCCACGGGCATGGCCGCCATCACCAGCACGCTCTTTGCCCTGCTCAATCAAGGCGACCACGTCGTCTTGTTCCGCGACTGCTATCGGCGCACGCGCCAGTTCGTGACCGGCTGGCTCGGGCGCTACGGTGTCCTGCACACCGTCGTGCCGCCGGGGGACCTGGAGGCGATGGAGGCAGCCATCACCGACAAGACGAAGCTGGTGATCACCGAATCGCCGACGAATCCCTTCAACTATTGCGTCGATTTGACTGCCTTGTCGGGCAAGGTGAAGGCCAAGAACCGGCGCACCAAAACGCTGGTGGATTCCACCTTCGCGACGCCGATCAATTGCCGACCACACAACTTCGGCATCGACCTGGTCGTGCACAGCGCTACCAAATACTTGAGCGGGCACAACGACGTGCTCGGCGGCCTCGTCGCCGGACCGGCTCATCTCACTTCTCTGGTTCGCGAGGCTCGCGACGTCACCGGCGCGATGCTCGACCCGCACGCGGCCTTTCTCATCGCCCGCGGCATGAAGACGCTCGGCCTCCGGGTGCGCAAGCAAAACGAGAGCGCCGTCGAGCTGACGAAGATGCTCGCGGCGCACCCCAAGGTCACCGCCGTCTACTATGCAGGGCACGCTGGACATCCGTCGTACAAGACGGCCTGCGAGCAAATGGACGGCTTTGGCGGCGTGGTGAGCTTCGAGGTCAAAGGCGGCCGAGCAGCGGCCTCTCGGGTCGTCGACGCCGCCGAAATTCCGTCGATCGCGCCCTCCTTGGGCGGGGTCGAGTCCCTCATCGAGCAGCCGGCGCTGATGAGCTACTTCGAAATGAGCGACGAAGACCTGGCCAAGATCGGCATCTCGGGAGCCCTCATCCGCTACTCGGTCGGAGTGGAGGACACCGAAGACCTAGTGCGTGACCTCGAGCGCGCTCTCGACCAAGCCTGAGCGGTTCGGATCGACGGCTAGCCACACTGGCAGGCGTCGCCGCTGCCCGACGCCGCCGGTCCGCATCCGAGCGTAATGCCGCCCTGGCTCGAGCACACGTCCCGGCAGGGGAGGTCCGTGCAGGTGCCTGCCCAGGTGCACGCGTGGATCGCGCGAGCATCCACGCACTTGGCCGTGGCTTGATTCAGGTCGACGCACGAGGCGACGAGCCCCGCGGCATCGGCCGCCAGCTGGCTGCAGTCTGCGCCTGCGAGGCAGGCTTTGGTGCCGGCTGGGTCGGGGATCAAGGGACCGAAGAGCGGAGCGGTGTCGTTCTGGCAGGCCGCCGTCTGCTCGGCAGACCAGCGGATCCCCGTGCAAGCCTCCGCGCGCTCGCACAGCGCCGCTGCCAAGCCCGCTCCAGCGCTACCACCCGAGCCGCCGCTAGCGGGGATCCCGCCCGAGCCTCCTCCGCCGCCGCTGGGAACACCCCCCGTTCCGCCACTGGGTGGCGTGCTGCCGTCGAGGAAGTCCAGCGACGTGTGGAGCGCCGCGCAATCGATCTCGTAGCGCCAGCGTTCGAACGGACAGGCGCTGTCGTTCGCTAGCGCGACGCAATCCAAGGGCGCCAAGCAAGCGCCATAGGTCGCTGCAGAATCCTGGCAGCGCAGGATGGCCTGAATGTCCATGTGGGCGACCGTCACACCCGACACGATCTGCTCCGGGTCCCGGTACGCCGTGTCGCAAGGTCCAACCGGGGGACCGCCGCAGACCACCTGCTGATCACAGATCGTCCTGGCAAAGTCCCACGCCTCGACGAAGTCGGCGACGACCTCGTCGTAGCTGCTGCCACCGCTCGGTGTGCACCCGAGCCCCACGAGCAGCCAGCCGAGCGCACGAAAGCGCAGACGCCCACCCCCGAGGGAGTGGGCGCGCCTCGGGTGGGCGGGCGGGGCGAGCTTCGTCACGTTACCGACAATGGTCCCAGAACTCTGCCGTCCTCGCCACAAATCCGGGCAAGCAGGGCCTGGCTGGCCTGGTTTGGGCCGGCCTAGCGCGCCCTTACCGCGAGGCGTGCTCGACAGCGGCGGCGCCGGGCGCAATCGCCACGCGGCGGCGGAAGCCGTCGACGTCGGCACGCGTCATGCTCGTGTTGTCGCTCAAGACGGCTTCGGTGGCCCAGGTCAGGCGGGGCAAGAACTCGTCCTTGCCGCCGTAGAGCAGCGTGTTGCCCCGGATATCGATGAGCTCGGCGTTCTCGATGCGCCCGAGCCCTGCGGCCGACACGAGCACCGGGTTATCGAGCAGAATCAGCTGCTCGACGTTTGCCAAGTTCCGTAGGCCGTCCAGCCGCGTCACGCCCGTGTCCTCGATGGCCAGGGTCTCGAGCGAGGTGAGGCCGTCGAGGCCGCTGACACCGGTCAGCAGGGGCGCCCCCTCGATCACCAGGGAGTTCGCGCTGCGCAAGCCGGAGAGAGCTTCCAAGCTGACCAGGCTCGGGTTGTCGCGCAGGCTCAGACGACCCACTTGGGTCAGCGCTTCCAAGCCGGCCAAGCTGCGCAGCTTCGGGTTCTGGGAGATGTCGAGCTTGCCGCGCACGACGCGCAGGCTCGACAGGGCGCGCAGCGAGCTTGCGCTTCGAATGCGCAGGTCACCCGTCACGACCGTGCAACCTGCCAGCGAAGCGAGGGCCTGGTCGGAGCGGACCTGGCCACCAGCGCAAGGGACGCTGACCCGAGCCGTGGGCGCAGCCGCCACTCGACCGGCCGGGACGGCCTGTCCGCAGGCGACGACGGAAAGCGAGAGAGCACCCGCGGCCAGGGCCCGGAATGCGCCGCGGAGAGAACCGAGAACCGAGAGTGTGAGGTGGGTCATGCCACCAGCCATTGCAACCGGCGGGCCAACCACGGCTATCGGTGATCTGCAGGCAAAAATGGCTGGGGTCAGCCTTCTCCGGCCCCGAAATCCGACCCGTTGCGCAGGTACCTGCTCAACATGAGCAACCCCGCTGCTCTTCCTGCGCAAAAAGAATCCAGCGCCATTGTTTCTGATTCAGGGCGGGATGGACGGCGTCCGCTTGCGGGGGCGAGGCATGTCGAACTGCCCGAGACGCGTCACCAGGGTGCGGCGAGAGATGCCGAGGAGCGCGGCAGCTTGCGTCTGGTTGCCGCCGCATTGTTCGAGCGCCGCAGCGATGCGACCTCGCTCGAGATGGTTCAGGCGGTCGATGAGAGGGGCCCGAGGGTCGAGCACGTCACCCGCGACCCCCTCTTTGCGCAAGAGGCCGCTCGGCAGGTGGCTGAGCGCAATGCGCCCTCCGCTCGACAGCAGCACCGCCCGCTCGATCACGTTGCGCAACTCGCGGATGTTGCCCGGAAAACGGTACGAAAGCAGCGCTTCCTTGACCTCGGGGTCGAGCTCGGCCCGCTGGCCGCTGGCGCGGCAGGCCGCGCTCAAGAAGTGCTCGGCCAGCGCCAGGATGTCCGCCGGTCGGTCGCGGAGCGCAGGCACGTGCAACGTGAGGCCGTTGAGACGGTAGAAGAGGTCCTGCCGAAACTCGCCGTCCGCGATGGCCAGCTCGAGATCGCGGTTGGTGGCCGCCACGAAGCGCACGTCGAGCGCGCGAGGAGTGCGCCCACCCACGCGCACCACCTTCTTCTCCTCGAGGACACGCAGCAGCTTGACCTGCGTCGACAAGGAGAGCTCCCCCACCTCGTCCAGGAACAACGTGCCGCCGTCCGCCGCTTCGAACAGACCAGCCCTTGCCTGAACCGCCCCGGTGAACGCCCCTTTTTCGTGCCCGAACAGCTCGCTCTCGAGCAGGCTCTCGGTCAGCGCAGCGCAGTTGACCGCGACGAACTCACCGCGCCGCCCGGAGCGCTCGTGCACCTCGCGCGCCAGCACTTCCTTGCCAACGCCGGTTTCCCCGAGCAGAAGGACGGAGATGGCCGCGGGGGCGGCCCGATCGAGCTGGGTGACCAGCTCGCGAATGGCCGGATCGGCCAGAATCGGGCGAGTCGGGTCGCCCGAGGCCGAACGCTCCGACACTGCCGACGGCTCCTGCCCGGCCGCCCGCTGCAGGTCGGGCGGGGAGCTCGAGATGCGACGCCGCAGGCGAGTCGCCACCGATTCGAGCAGCTCGACCCGAGAAAACGGCTTGGTGATGAAGTCGTCGGCTCCGAGAGCCATCCCGCGCCGCACGTCGGCGCGTGCTGCACGCGCCGACAGGAAGATGAAGGGAGTGGCGGCCGTTTCATCGTGGCCACTGAGCACCTCGAACACCTCGAACCCATCCTGTCCGGGCATGTTGACGTCGCAGACGATGAGCTGCGGACAGGACTCGATCGCTCGCCGTATGCCAGTGCCCCCGTCCGCCGCGGACACGACGTCGTACCCCTCCATGGTGAGCAGCTCGACCAGATTCTCGCGTACGGCATCGTCGTCATCGATGACGAGGATCTTGGTCATGCTGCCTCCCCAGGGCCGACTCGGGCCGGTACCCGCACCACCACTTGGGTGCCTTCGCCAACCGTGCTCTCGAGGGAAATGGAGCCGCTCTGAAGCTCGACCGCATGCTTGACGATCGACAGCCCGAGGCCCGTTCCGCGAATGCGACCCACGTTGGAGCCGCGGTGGAAGGAGCTGAAAAGGTGCCTCTGGTCCTCGGATGGAATGCCAATGCCCCTGTCCTTGACCTCGAACTCCAGATTCCCGTCCACCATGGCCACGCGCAGCTGGACCGGCTCGCTCTCGGCCGAGTACTTGAGCGCATTGGAAAGCAGATTGCCCAGGGCGTGCCTGAGCAGGACCTCGTCCCCCACGAGGACCATATCCGCTTCCGGTAGGCTCATGGCGATACGACCCTTGGGCCCGTGGGCGAGCTCGACGCTCTGGACCAGGTCGTCGCAGAAGGCCGTCAGGTGGAAAGGAGCAGGTGTGTACTCCAGGCGGCCGGATTCGGCACGGCCGAGCAGGAGCACGTCTTCGAGCATCCGGGTCATATGGAAAGCAGAGGTTCGGATCCGGGCGAGATGCTGAGCAATCTTCTCCGCACTCCATTGCTGACCGTACGCGCTCAGCATCTCCGCCGAGGACAGGATCACACTGAGCGGAGTGCGAAATTCGTGGGACGTGGTGGACACGAAGCGACTCTTGAGCTCCGCAAGCTCCGCCTGCTTGTTGCGTTCCTCCCGGAGCGACAAGACGGCCTGTTCGAGCTCCAGGCTCGAGTGATGGAGGTCCGTCGCGGCACGACGCAAGCGCAGGATGACGTAGAGCGCGATCGCCGCACCGGCCACGAACACGAGCCCCATGAGGAAAATTCCGCTCTGCGCCTCGCGCCCGAGCGCCGCCCGATGCGCGGCCAAATACGTCGACAGCGTGGCGTCAGCCGTCTTTTCCGTGGGCAGGTTCTCGAGCTCACGCAAGAGTCGGTCGACGTAGATGCTCTTGTCGACGACGATCTCCCCATGTCTGAGCACGAGCGCCAGGTCGGCCGAGGTCCATTCCGTGGCCTTTGGTTCCTCCTTGCGCAGCCGCACCAGCGCCTTCTGGGCCAGCTCAACGGCGATCTGGTCGTGGTTCACCTGCAAGGACAAGAGGTCGCGCAGGAGGGCGTCGAAGGCGCGGACCAACGTGGCACCCTCGGGGGTCGCGGGTTCGAACTTGGCCACCTCGCGGGCCAGCGTGGTCAAAAACCCCGTCGAGTTGCGCAGGATGGCCAGCTCTCGCTTGAACCGCTCCACCGTGCGCTCGGCCTCTTCGCGCACGGCTCGCGAAGCGGCCAGCCGCCGCTGCAAGGCAGCTGCTTCACTGGGCTCCAGGAACCCGGGCAGCATCTCGACCCGGTCGTGCACGCGCCGGAGCTCCATCTCGACTTCCGCGAGCGCATCGTAGTGCCGTATCAGCCCCGAGCGGCTGAGCAGGATTTCGGAGCTGCGCCGGAAGTTGAGCGTCGAGATTTCGCGCAGGTCGGCCTCGAACTCCGCCGCCGCACGCTCGTCCACGGCGTGCAGGCGAGTCATCGCTGCGAATCCGACGAGAGCGGTCACGGCCAAGGCCGCAGCCAGTCTGGCGAGTTGCACGTTCACGGCACCTCCGGGGTCCGACCGGTCAGCGTGACCAGGAAGGCGACGATGTCCGCCGCTTGCAGGTGCGTCAGCTCGCGGCCGAGCTGATAGCGGGCCATGGTCTGAACCGCCTCGACCAAGGTTGGCGCGCTGCCATCGTGAAAGTAGGGCGCGGTGAGCGCTACGTTGCGTAGGCTGGGAACGCGGAACACGTGACGATCCTCCTCGCGCTGGGTCGTGTTGTAGAGTCCGAGGTCGGCCTTTTCCACGTGCCCGCGCTCGGAAAAATAGTCCCGCATCACTCCAAAGCGCTGAAACATGTTTCCGCCGAGGCTGACCCCTTGGTGACAGCTGACGCAGCCGTATTCGCGGAACATGTCGTACCCCCGCTTCTCTTGCTCGCTGAGCGAAAGTTGGCCGCGCAGGAACTGATCGAACCTGGCGCCTGGAGTGACGAGGGACATGTTGTAGCGAATGAGCGCATCGCGCAGCGTTCTCGGCGTCAGTCCCTCCGGATAGGCTCGACGAAAGTCGGCCTGGTAAGTCGAATCGCGACCGACGCGAGCGAGCGCCGAATCCCAGTCGGTAGCCATGGCGTTCTTCAAGCCCAAGGCGGTATCGATCTGTGCACCGACATCCACGAACTTACCGCTCCAGGCATATCGAAAGTCGTAGACGAGATTGAACACCGTTGGCACGTTGACCGGTACCGGCGCGCGGCCAGGCAGATCGGTGCGCGCCTGCGCATTGGCGCCGCCGAGCGCCAGAACGTGACATGTCGCGCAGGCCACCTTCTCGTCCTCGGACAGGCGCACATCCTGAAACAGTCGGGCGCCGAGGCTCACGCGCAGGTCGGGCGCCGGAGGCTCGTCCGGTAGCGCGGCCAGCACGCCATCGACGTACGTGACGTCTCCGCCGGGCGGGTCAACATGAAAAACCTCGCGGTGGTCGAGCGGTGGTGACGGGGCGCAGCCAACACCGACCAGCGATATCGCTAGTCGCACGACCCCCTTACCCACGTTCCTCACGCGCCCACATTACAGCAAAAACCAAGTGCATGGAGCCCACGCTCACCACCCCGGGGGCGCTTGTCCTCCACTCGCGCTGAAACCCGCCCGATGACGGGAAGGTTTCGGTGAGTCCTTTGCGAGGTGAACGGCGTGATGAATTGCGTGATGAACTGCCTCCACCACCCAAAGAACTATCTATGCCTGCGAGCTAGGGGCTCGTGTACTTCGCCTTCACCTCTTTGCCGGTCAGTGCGCCGAGGAATGCGACGAGCTCGGCCTTTTCTTCTGCCGTCAGGCCGAGCGGCTGCAAAAATGGCGCCTTGGTTCCCGAAACCGGGGTGCCGCCGCCTTGGTCGTAGAAGGCAACGACCTCTTCGAGCGTCGCGAGCTGGCCCGAATGCATGTAGGGCTCCGTGACCGCCACGCCACGCAAACTGGGCGTGCGGAACGCGCCCCGCGTCGACTCCGGCATGGGATTGGTGAGATTGGCGAGCTTGGCCGCCCCACTGACGGGGTCGTCACTGAAAGTTCCGGCGACGTTCATGCCGCTCGCCAAGAGGGGCGGCACGTCCTTGAAACGGCCATCGTCGCTGGCCGGCACTTTCTCCCCTGTCTGGGGCACGCCCAGGTTGTGAAAGCCATTGCCGGTGAAGAGCGGGCCACTGTGGCAGCCCGAGCATTTGGCCTTGCCCACGAAGAGCCGCGCGCCCGCCTGTGCCTCGTCCGACAAGGCTTCCTTCTTTCCGGCCATGAAGCGATCGAACGGAGAGTCTTCGCTGACCAGCACCCGGAAGTACGCGGCCAGGGCTTTGCCGTAGTTCACGAAGATCCGATTGACGATCGTCTGGTCGTCGGGAGCCATGGCTTCCCAGGGGCCGTCGGCGGCACCAGCCGCCTTGGGCTTGCCGGCGCCGGGAAAGCGCGCCAGATCGGTGCCGAGCGCCGGCTCGAGTGGCCCGAACACCTTCTCGTAGGCGCTCTTGTACACGTCGAAGATGCGGTGAGCGACGGCCAGGCGATTGCCGTTCATGATCACACCACTCTCGGTCACCGGCATCGGCAGCTCCCACTGCGCCGCGAAACGCCCGCCCCAGTTGGTCCAAGTGAAAAAGGAGCTGTTCACCAGCGCCGGGGCATTGCGGGTGTGGAAATCGGCACCGAGCGACACCGTGCGGGGAATCGACCGCCGGTCGTCGAACATCGGTCCGGAATGGCAGCTCGAGCAGGCGACCTTGCCCACGTCACCGACCTGCCCGAGGTCGCTCGCCACCTTGAGCGGGCCGGAGAAGCCAGGGTCGAAGAACAACTTCTGACCGAGCTTTCGTGCCGCTGGGTCCTCCGCCACGGCGTTCGTGGTGTCGGGCGGGACCGCGGGCAGCGGGGTGTGCAAGAGGAGCTTGTCCCACTCTGCTTGCGTGAAGCCGGCCGGAACCTTGTTGCAGGCGGCCTCCTTGCTCGCCAGGGGCGAGCTGCTCGAGATCACGTCGGCGTCGGGGTCGCTACCTACCGCGCAGCCGACGACGAGAGTCGTTAGTGCAAAAATGGTCAACGGTCGGAGAATGAGCTTCATGGTAGCTGGGCTCAGCAACAACCGTACCAGCGCCGTTTCTCACCATTGCGTGCGCAATCCACGTCCCGCTTGCGCAAGGATTGGTCGATCTGCTGCGCACGTTGCGCAAGCGCTTGCGCAAGCCGCCGGGCCGGTCCCCTCGACCAGGCCCCGACAGACGAGTAGAACCGCGGCCATGGCGCTGAAGGACGAGATCAAGCAACGCATGTTCGCCGCGATGAAGGCCCAGAACACGGTCGAGAAGGAAATCCTGCGCGTGGCGACGGGCGAGATCACCATGGCCATCGCCCGCGCCGACAGCGGCACGATTTCCGACGAAGAAGTTCAAGGCATCTTGAAGAAGCTCGTCAAATCCAACGGCGAAGCTCTCGCTGCCGGGCCGGACGCCGCCCGCAAAGCCGCCCTCGAGCAGGAAATCGCCATCATCGAGAGCCTGCTGCCCAAGCGCCTCTCGGTTGCCGAAATCGTCCAAGCGCTCGCGGACGTGACGGCTCCGATCAAGGCGGCCGCCGGTCCAGGCCCAGCCATGGGGGTGGCGATGAAGGTCCTCAAGGCGGCGCGAGCAGAGGTCGACTCCAAAGACGTCGCCGCCGCCATCGCACAACTGCGAGGTTGAGCGGGTATGCCCACCTGCGCGCCCTCCGCTCCACGACCAGTGCTGTCCGTCCTCGTGGTGGAAGACGACGAGCTCATCCGCATGGCCCTGGTGCGCGAGCTGAGGTCCTGGGGTGCCCAGACCACGGAAACCGACCAGGAGGCCGAAGCGATCACCTTGCTCGGGCTGAGGCCGGACATGGTCGTCCTGGACGTGAACCTGAAAAATGGCGGCTCGGGCGTGACCGTGGCCCGAGCAGCCGCGCGGGCAACGCCCATGCCCATCGTGCTCGCCATTAGTGGCGCCGTGACCCCGACCCAGGCGTTCGATCTAGCGCAGGCCGGCGTCGTGGGCCTGATCCAGAAACCGCTCGATCTCGAAACGTTCACCGCGACCGTGGAGGCGTACCTCGATCGACACTATCCGGTAGAACAAGGCATTGCGCTTCAGGTTGGGCGCGCCGACTATTCGAGCGTGCTGGCAAACGTCAGAAAGACGATGCTGGCTCAAGCCCTCGGCAAAGCTGGGGGCAACAAGATGGCAGCTGCACGGCTGCTCAACATCACACGGCAGGCAGTCCAGCAGATGATGCACGACTTCGAGCTGGACCCTTGAGCTTCACAACGCAAAGTTAGGAAGGCGCATCGGATGGCGACGAAGAAGGCGAAGAAAACGACGGCAACCAAGGCGACGACCAAGAAGGCCGCGGCGAAAGCGAGGGCCAAGGGCAAGGGCAAGGGCAAGAAAGGCAAAGGCGAGATTCTCCGCACTTGGGGGAAGAAGCTACCGAAGGGCTACGCACAGCCCGAGTCCGGCCGGGACTACGCCATTGCTCTCGCCAAGCTGGGTGTGCTCGAGGGACCCATCGGCGATCAGGTGCTCGCGCCGGAGCTCGTTCCGATCGTCGGCGCCTTCCACGCAGTTCTGGCCGGAGGCCAGCTGTCGGGCCCACTGCCCAAAGTCATCGGCGGTTCGCCGGACGACGCCGCAGAGCTCGACGGGCTGCTGAAAAAGGCCATTGCGGAGGCCAACGGCTTCGGCCAACCTCCAGGCGTGATCCTAGCTTGGGTGTAGCGCCGCATGGGGCGTGACCGCTTCTGGGCGGCTCTCGACGACTGGGTCCGTGGGCTCGATAGCGGCCTGCGCAAGTCGACCATGACCATCGGGGCCTTCGTGGGGCTGACCTTGGTGTCAGTCACCGTGATGGCCGCCTTGGCGTATGCGCCGCTCATCCGTGACTTCTTCCAGTTCGACTTCTGGGGGGGCGTACTTCTCTTTCTGCCACAACTTGCACTCGGCGCCGTGCTCATCCGCGTCGAGGCACTGGGGAAACTGACCTCGCGCCGGTTCGGAGTGATCACGCTGGCCGGCGCGTTTCTGTTTCAATGTTACATGTGGGCCATGGTGCCGCTGTCGAGCGGTCCGGGCGCCATGGCCATGTCGGCATTTCCTCTCTTGCTGACGTCGTTCCACGGCTATCTCTACGGGGCGACCTTGAAGGAGCCCTTCTCGTTCGTGATTTCCGTGCTCGCCCTCGGGTTCAGCTTCACGCTGGCCAAAAGCACGGACCACTACGCCATTCTGAGTGTGGTGGGCGGCGCTGCACTCGGCAGCCACCTCGTGCTCGGCTACGTCGCCAAAGGCGGCCGCACGGTCCGGCGACAGGCGGAAGCGCTCAAGGCCGCGGTCGACGCACAGGTGCTCGACGATAACGTCGCCGAGCTAAGGCACACCGAGCGTTTGCTCGTCGAGCTGCGCGGGCGCGCCCATGACGCCGGCAACGCGGTCACTGGCCCTCTGCTCAACATGCCCCACCTGCTTCGGCTACTCGAAGGCCCGCTCACCGACACTGCACAGCGCGAGGAGGTCACGCTCGTGGCCCGGGCCATCGCACGCAGTCTCGAACGCCTCCGCGACCTCTTGGGCGAATCGCGCCGATCGATTCGCGCCGCGGTACAAGAGGCCAATTTCGTGTGCGTCGCTGAGGTGGCGACCCAGGTGGCCCTGGAATGCGGCGACCTGCACCCTGCAGTCGACGTGGCACTGCGGATAGCACCCGAGGCAGAGACCGTACTGGTGCCCCTACAAGGCGGCGCTGGTTCCTTGCACCGCATCCTCACCAATCTGGTCATCAATGCACTCGAGGGCGATGGTCGAGTCAAGCCGAGCCGGGTGACGATCGAGGTCGACCAGCCCGGCACGTCCACCGACGTGCGCGTCGCCGTGGAGGACGATGGCGGCGGCTTTCCAGCGCACCTACTGACCGGACCGGTGCAGGCGCTGCGGACCACGAAGCCGACCGGAACGGGGCTCGGTCTCTACACCGTGTCACGACTCGTGGCGGCAAGTCGGGGACGGCTGGAACGCAGCAACGTGACACCGCACGGTGCGCGAGTCACCTTGCTGCTCCGGCGAGACGAGGAGCCATGAGCGGCGGGGTCGTACGCCGGACCTGCATCCTGGACGTCGTTCGCGAAGTGGAGGAACAGCGCCTCGCCCTGCATCTGCGTCTTCTGCTCGGGGCGTGCCCCGACACCTACTTGCAGTTCGCCTACGAGCTGGCTCGAGCGGCGAACTGGCCGCGCGAGATCGCCCTGGCGCGTGCAGCAGCCATGGCGTTCCGCCACGTCGCCATCGAGCTGGCGGACGACGTCTGCGACGGCGACTGCCCGGATCCGCTCGATCCCCTAGCGGATGCGCCCGTACTTTTGCTCGTGCTCGAGCAACTCGCGCTCGCGGCGGCCCTGCGCGGCGGCGTCAGTCCCACCGCTTTGGCTCGCGTCGCACACCTCAACCTGCAGATCGCGAGTGGGCAATACCAGGATCTCTACACTCGGTCCTGGACCCGAACGCTCGCCTTGCAGGCGGCACTGCGACTCAACGGAGATCAGTTCACCGCTCACCTTCACCTGATCTGGGACGGCTCACGGCTAGAGGACCTGGCGGAGGACATCGGCCGCGACTTGGGGCTTTCGCTCCACGTTCTGTCGGACCGGGTAGCGGCCGATCGACGGTTCGCCGGCGTTCCGGCTGCCGGACGCTCCGACCTCGTGGCCCTTGCCCGAGGAGCGGCCGAGCGACTGGCCCAGTGCCCGATTGCTTGCATTCGCCA
>Ga0247744_1000175_pt1 | contig 12679 bp, 13 predicted proteins | sample UWRJS154409C5_FD_180946 | JGI IMG/M metagenome (GOLD analysis project Ga0247744, IMG submission 180946) | Soil microbial communities from Arlington Agricultural Research Station in Wisconsin, United States - UWRJ-S154-409C-5 | ecosystem: Environmental > Terrestrial > Soil > Agricultural land... | reverse complement strand
CGTTATTGAGCGCCGTGCGAATCGCATTCGGCACGGGGAACTCGACATGGACCCACTGCCCTTTCGGCAGCGTCTGAAGCGAGCGGTAGCCAAGGTACTGCTGATAAACCCCAGCGGAAGGAGCATCGATGGTGAGCTGCGTGTCACCATGCCAGGCGGGGTTCGGCTGGTTGGTCGGGATCCAGATGTCGTAGCCGACGACTTGCGGCGTCTGCTGGTCGTCTTTGGTGAGCGGCGTCAGGTTGCGGGCTGCGATGTAGCCCATGCCGCTGAGCGCGAGGGACTTCGCGCCTTCGCTGTGATTCGTGCTGGAAGCGAGCGTTCCGACGCCGGAAAAGCGATGCCAGTCCGACAAGAGCTCGAACTTGATCGTGCGGATCTCAGCTGGAGTGAGCGCCTCCGACTTCTGGGCCGGTAGCGGGTCCTCCTGTGTGCATCCAGTCAGGAGCGAGAGAGAAATGAGAAAACCAAGCCAGCCACGAACGAGACGAGTCGCCATAGGAGTACCCCTTCGGCCGGCTCGTAGGCTGGTTGCTAACCAAAATCTATTTCAAATGATTTCAACACTTTTTCTGCGGCCAATCGGATCGCTTTTTCAAGCGTCATAAGGACGTCACTTAGTGAAATATTTCACGCGCCGTCCGGAGGAGGTCGGCGGCTGGTACCAACCCCACACGCAGATTCCTCATTTTGCCGCCCGCGCCTCCCGCCAAGTGCCGAGCGCCATGAGCCCCGTAATGAGCACGCCGAAGAGCGCCGGACCGAGGAAGAAGTACCTGAAGCTCAGGTAGGTGTTCGCTGCCTGCGACACGGTAAGCGCCCAGGCGATCGGTGCAACCACGGGCCACGACTCGCTCGGGACGGAGGCGAGCACCCAGCTGATGGCGGCCGAAAGCAACAGGAAGATCGACGCGCAGAGGCCGAACCCGAACCAGAAGCCGTAGTAGGTGCAGTCGGCGCCGTTGAAGTCGAATTGGACCGCCTTCATCTGGGCGAACACGGCATCTGCGGCCGCGCCCAGGCTCTTCTGCCCGAGCATGCCGCCTGCGGTGTGACCGAGGCAGAAGACGAGCAGCAGGTACGTGGCCAGGCGAAACGGCGCGAGATACTTCACGAGGTGGACTCCAGGTGGCCATCCAGCCACCCGAGCACGCGTTCCCAGCCGACGGCGTGGCGGGTGCAGGATTCCGCGCGTTCCCCGAAGCCTTCGTGCCGCAGGGTGAGGCGCGTCCCGCCTTCGATGGGTTCCAGCCGGTAGGTGAGCGTGGTCGGAAAGCTGCCGTCCCAGCCCGCTCGCCATGTTTGCACGAGGCGCCGGGGTGGATCGATCTCCAAGTACTCGCCGCCGACGGAGAAGGGCGCGCCGTCCTGGCCGATGCCTTCCGCGAGCCAGCTGCCGCCGACGCGAAAATCACTGGTCCAGCGCGTGGTGCGGTACGTGTCCGCCGAGCCCCACCATGCGGTCACCTCGTTCGTCGTGAGGGCGCGAAACACGCGCTCGGGCGAGGCCTTGATCTCGACCTGGGCGAGCAAGATGCCATTAGCGACGTCCGCGACGGCGCGGGCCGACTTCAGTTGGGCTTGCGGTGTGGGCAGGGACATGGGGGGCGTTCTCACTTTCCAGTAGGTGCTTGAGATTGTTCAATCCATCGAGCCAGAAACGACGGTAGTGATCGAGCCAGCCTGCTACTTCACGCAGCGGCGCCGCCTCCAAGCGATACAGCCGCTCTCGTCCCGAGCGACGCTCCTCGACGAGGTGCGCTTCACGCAGAATGCGCAGGTGTTTGGAGATCGCGGGCCGGCTTTGATCGAAGTCGAGCGCGAGCTCGTTCACCGGGGCAGGACCCGCGCGCAAGCGATCCAGGAGGGCCCGACGAGTGGGATCGGCGAGCGCGCGAAACACGTCGCCGCCTGCCGCTTCCGCGGGCGAAGCGCGGGCGGATACTGCGCGGGCCAGGGATCTGGAAGGCATTCGCAATAGGTAACCAAATGGTTACGCGTTGTCAAGCGGCGTGCGCCCGGCGCCCGCACGAATCGAGCGCCGGAGGTCTACCGGTCAGCGGGCCGCAACCCCTCAGAAGAGGGACAGCGCGACGCGCGTAATCAGGCCACTATCGAACGTAGCGGAGTCGCCGCCGCAGAGCTGCCAGATCCCGAGGGGATCCTGCCCGGCCAAGCTGGCGAGGGTTCCTGGAGTCGCGGCCCCTGCGTTCGGGGCGAAGGCGCAGGACATCTCGGTCCCGCACTGGGAGTTGCCGCTGTCCATGTCTTCCGCCGAAGTCGCGGCTCCGTCGCGGAAGACGAGCTGCTTTTCAAATACGAGGTCGCCATTCGGGCCCAGGATGGCCGCGCCGTCATCCGTGGCCTCGAGGGCGCCGGGATGGCTCATCAGGGTCACCACCGTGCCCGCTGGGGAGACCAGCTTGATGACCAACTCGCCGATGTAGGTGTGCGACATGTTGAGCGCGACCCACACATCCGTGAGGGTACTCGGCGCACCCGCGGCCCCCGTCACCTCGAGCGGCACGCAGCCCATCGACGCGAGCGTTCCGTCGTAGGTGCCGTCGGGGATGGGCTGCGGCGACGCGAGCTCGTTCACGACCGTGGCGGCATGACAGGTGGCGCCATCGCAAATGCCGCCCCATTCGCAGCTGTTCGAGCAGGTGTTGGTGTCGTCCGTATCGCCGTCGTCGCAAATCTCGGTCCCGCCGAGGACTGGGTCGGAAAAGCCATCACCGCAGCCGAATACCGGAGAAGTCGGAAGCTCGCAGAGCGCGTCGGGGACCAGGACTGGGCAGTTCTGATCGTCCCACTGGTTGCCCGTCACGCCATGCAGGCAATCCTGGTTGCCATCGTCGTTGGGTTCGTTCGGGGCCCAAGCGCCCGATCCCGGCGGAACAATGGGATCGGTCCATGCTTCACCGTTGGACCACACCCAGACGCCCTCCGCGGCGGCATCGGTCCCGCCGAGCCACCAGCTGTCCATGGTCCAGCCCGAAGCGTTGACGGCGGTGCGCTCCGCCTCGGTGGAGAGCGCCGCGAGATCCGCACCTGCGCCGAGCTGCTGACACAGCGCGCGCGCGGTGTTCCAGTTCTGGCTCTTGGCGATGTGCACGTAGCAGTGGTCCGTCGCTGGATCGCGATGCGTCTCGACCCCAGCGGGAAGACCCGCACACGTCGCGTCGCACACGGTCGGCTCGTCCGCGCAGGCGAAGCCGTCCTCGATGATGCAGCTCGCCGAGCAACCGTTGCCGTCGACGGCGCCGCCGTCATCGCATTCCTCCGCCCCAGCGACCTCACCGTCGCCGCAGGTGGTGCTGCACGCGCTCGGCTCCCCGTCGCAATCGTAGCCATGCTCGACGAGGCAGCTTGCCGAGCAGCCGTTGCCGTCGGCCGTCCCGCCGTCGTCGCATTCCTCCGCCCCAGCGACCTCACCATCGCCACAAGTCGTGCTGCACACGCTCGGCTCCCCGTCGCAATCGTAGCCGTCCTCGATGACGCAACTCGCCGAACAACCATTGCCGTCGACCGTCCCGCCGTCGTCGCACTCTTCGATGCCGCCGATCTCACCATCGCCGCAGGTCGTGCTGCACACGCTCGGCTCTCCGCTGCAGTCGTAGCCGTGCTCGACCGCGCAGCTTGCCGAGCAACCATTGCCGTCGACCGTCCCGCCGTCGTCGCACTCCTCGACGCCGCCGATCTCGCCGTCGCCGCAGGATGCGCTGCATGCGCTCGGCTCCCCGGCACAGGCGTAGCCGTGTTCAATGACGCAACTGGCCGAGCAACCGTTGCCGTCGGCGGTCCCGCCATCGTCGCACTCCTCCGCACCAGCTACCTCACCATCGCCGCAGGTCGTGCTGCACACGCTCGGCGCTCCGCTGCAGTCGTAGCCATGCTCGATGGCGCAGCTTGCCGAGCAACCGTCGCCGTCGGCGGTCTCGCCGTCGTCGCATTCCTCCGTGCCCGACACCTCGTCGTCGCCACACTCCGGATCCGAACTACCGTCGCCGCCGGTACCGCCCGTGTCGCTGCCGCCGGTCTCACCGTCGCCGCCGGTACCGCCCGTGTCGGCGCCGCCGGTCTCACCGTCGCCACCGGTACCGCCCGTGTCGGCGCCGCCGGAGTCCCCGCCGCCCGTGTCGGCGCCGCCGGAGTCCCCTCCGTCCGTGTCGCTGCCGCCACTGTCGCCGTTGGAGTCACCGCCCTGGTTGTCGGACGTACCGCCGTCCCCACTACAGGCGGAGAGGGTCAGGGCCAAGGTCAGGCCGAGCCCAGCGATGGCGCGCGCGAGTTTGCTCGAGGTCCTCATGGCGGCCCGGATTCTACTTGCCGCCCGCGCAAGGCGTCGAGTCGGAGCAAGGACCTGGCCCCGGCGCCACGTGGGAGGACTTCTCCGCCGCGGCCTCGAGCGCCTGCAGCCATTGTCGCAGCACCGTTTCGAGCTTCTTCTTGCTGAAGAACAAGGAGATCATGAAGCCGTCCATCGATTCCGAGGTGGTCACGCGCGTGCGGCTAGGCGAAATCTCCTCCAGCTGCCAAAGGTGAATCGCCTTCATTCCCATCATGGTGCCGGTCCAACCGATGAACTTTGGAGCCTGAACGTCCACCAGCTGCGAGGAGACGGTCGGTCCGCCCCCTTTCCATTTGAAGCGCCCCTCGGCCGCTAGCGGGCCGCTGAGGTGCGCCTCCTTGACCTTCGCATGCCAGGTCGGCCAGCCGTCCACGTCGGCCAGCAGCGCCCACACCGTGGCGATCGGGGCGTCGATCTCGATCGAGAGCCGCGCGGCGATCGGCGCGTCTTCCTCGATCTTCCGCTGGTAGGCCGAGCTGCGCATCGTGGAGAGAGAGCTCCCGCAGCCGGACAGCAGGAGAGCGGCCAAGGCGAAGCTCATCCACGACTTCATGCGGCGGCGCCCACGGCTACAGCCACTCCTGGCTCGTGCGCTCGAAAGCGGCGAAACCGAGGCCGATTGGGCTCCAGGCAAAGGTCATCCCCATCGAGAGGCCATCGTAATACCCGGCCCCGGCGTAGACGCCGAATTTGACGGGACCGACCTTCAAGAGCCCCGGATACACGTTCACGGCCACGCGCGGATGCATCGGCCCGGCGACGATCAGCGAGGCCAGGAGAGACTCGTTGCGATCCCAGAAGACACCCGTCTCGAACTGGAGGTCGTCGGGGATCATCGTGCGTCCCCCCTGCTCGGTGTACTGCGCTTGCATGGTGAACATGCGCGTGCCCAGGCCGACGGAGACGCTTTCCGTGGGTGAGGTCGGAATCGAAAGCCCGAACAGCCCGTCGGCGCCCGTGTAATAGAAGAGGCGCCAGTCGGTCTTCGGCAGCGCGATCTTGAAGCTGTAGTTGCTGCCGACGTTGGCCAAGTCCCCACGGGTGAGATCGAGCACGGCCTGATCGGGCCAGTAGCTGAGCTTCACCGTCGTCGAGAAAAACTCGGCCACCCCGTCGATGGAGAAGAGGATGTAGCCGATGGGGTTGAAGATGTAGAAATCGGCCACCGGATCGGTGTTGGCGCCCGTGAAGTCGCCGTTCTCGGCCACCTCGTTCATGAACTGCGCCGCGGCCAGGTTCAAGAGGCCAAACAGCTGCGGAACCGGCACACCGTGCGCTTCGTACCAGCTCGACAGCTTGCGATAGAGCATGCCCTCCCCGAGCGCATGCAGCGTGTAGTTCGGCACCCACTGCGCGTAGTTCCGGTTCAGGCCTTTGATCGGAAAGACCTCGTGGGCGATGAACTCCTCGGCGCCGCCGTTCTTCTCGATCGCCCCGAACGGATCGGCGAGGTTCTCGGCGACGTTCGAAAACGCCGTCCCATAAGAGATCTCGAACGGATTGTTCTGGTAGGAGGCGCTGCGGAGGATGTCGAAGGCAACGTGGATCGACGCCTGCACGGGGCTGAACTGACTTTCGCTGCCGTAGTCGAGCTCGCTGTAGAAATAGAGTTTTTTCGGCGTGGCCGCGCGGGCGGGGGCAACTGAATCGGCTGCGTTCGCCTCCGCCAGAGCGGCAGGAGCCCACGTCAGGCAGGCCGCCCAGGTGGCTGGGGCAAGGGCGCCCAGGAGCCAGCTTCTCAAGGCGCACGCCGTTCTTCGAGGTCGAACACGCTGAGCCCTCGTATGCAGGTGGCGCGCTGAGGTCAAGCAGGACGCGCTCACCCAGGACGGATCAGAATGTACATACAACGTACGTACGAGGCGCGCAGGTTGGTGGGCGAGCCCGGCCCGTCGACTTCCTCCCGCTCACCACGAGGAGGCCGAGTTTCATCGCTTCGCCAGTACGGCCCCAGGCAGCTTGGCGAGGTTCCTGTCGAACGTGCCCAACGGAAGGTGGCCCGCCGCTCGGGCCACTTCGAGGATCAGGCAGTCCGAGAAGCCCAGCGATGGCCGCTGCCGAAAATGCTCGAGCGCTCTGCGGACGACATCCGGCTCCTGGAGCGTGAGGGCCTCGTGGCTGAGGAGCATCTCGATGGCGGTGGCAACTTTGGCTGCATCCAGGTCGTACGCCGACGAGAGGACCCAGGTCGTTTCTACGAGAGCTAGGTGCGAGATCCAGGCTCCAGCTGCGACGAAAGCGTCAGCATGGACGGCCTGGCGGGCATCGTCCCGAGTGAGCAAGCGCACCAGGACGTTGGTATCAACTGCGCGCATGCTTCTTCCGAACGTACTCGGCAGGAGCCGCCTTCAGCTCGCGAAGGGTGCGCCTGACGGGCGGCTTGGGGAAGAGCGCCTGATGAACGTCCGCTGAGCTGAAAGTGCCCGCGCGACGCACCATCATCTCGCCGCCGACCTGGTGCCATTCGATGACCGACCCCGGGCCGAGGCCCAGCTTCCTCCGAACTTCCGCCGGGACCGAGATCTGGCCTTGCGCCGTGAGTCGAGACTTCGCGGTCGACACGTCCTTACATTACCCCAGTAATGAACGGGCGGCAACTGCCCAGCGCAGCAGGCCCCAAGGAACGCGATGCTCGTTCACGCGCGGCTCGGGAGCACGGCGATCTCGCTCCCGAGGCGGAGCAAAATGTACGTACGAAGATGTACATACGTGAATGTATGTACATTGCGCGCCGCCTGGGGAGGAGCACTCCCCTCGCGCCGGCGAGGCCGCTTCATCACTTCCCCACCTGCGTGGCCGCGAACTTCTGCAGCATCCGCCGACCGAAGCTCGACCGCACCCGATGCGCCAAAATCTCGTCTGGATTCATGCCCTCGGCAACCAAGGCCTCGCGACGATCCTCGATGTAGTCGCCGACGATTGCTGCATCCATTTCGGGGTGAAACTGCACGCCCCAGACTTTGGGGGCGAAGCGAATGGCGGCGTTCGGCTCGAGCGCCGTGCGCGCCAGGTTGACGGCGCCCGGTGGCAGCACCGTCACCGAATCGAGGTGCGTCATGATCACCGCCGGCTCGTCCCGGATGCCCTCGAGCAGCTCGTCCGGCTTCAGCAGCTCGAGAACCGGCGTGCCGATCTCGCGGCCGTTCGGGTTCGGTTCCGCCTTGCCGCCGAGGGCATTGCCGAGCAGCTGATGACCGAAGCAGATGCCGAAGACCGGCGTCCCTGCAGTGGTGAAATCGCGCAGGCTCTGCTCGATGCGGAGCATCCACGGGTCACGGGTCGCCACGCGGGCCGGGGAACCGGTGACGATGATGCCGGCGACGTGGTCCGGGGTCGGCAGCGGCGCGTCCGTCGTGGCGTCGTAGTCGACCAGGGGTCCGGCCCAGCTGCCCTCCAGAGCCGCCCGGATCATGTCGAAGAAGAGGCCCGCGCGGGCGCGGGCGAGCGGAACGGGCAGTCCGGTGGTCAGGACGGCGAGCGGGCGTGCCATGCGAAAATCATGATAGCCTATCCGTGGTGAACCTTCCCAACCGACCAGCGCCACCCACCTTGGGTGAAGACGGACTGGCTCAGCTGCTCTTGCCCTTGCCGGGCATCGACGAGCATCCGCCGACCACCCTCACGATCCCGCGCGCCGACCGCGTGTTCGCGAACCGCAACCTGCGCATGGGCACCATCGACTGGGTGGGGTTCGACATGGACTACACGATCGCCATCTACCGCCAGGCAGCCATGGACGCGCTCTCGGTCCAGCTGATGGCCGAGCGGCTGGTGAAGCGCGGCTACCCGGAATTCTTGCGCGAGCTCCAGTTCGACACCGAGTTTCCAATCCGTGGCCTCGTGGTCGACACGAAATTCGGAAACATCCTGAAAATGGACCGGCACAAGCTGGTGTCCAAGGGCTACCACGGCACGAAGGCGCTCAGCCGCGAGGAGATCGAGAGCCTCTACACGCACCGGAAGGTGCAGGCCCACACCAAGCGTTACCACTGGATCGACACACTGTTCGCCCTGTGTGAGGTGACGGCGTACGCGGCGTTGGTCACCGCCCTGGAAGAGCGGGCGGTGAAGTTCGACCCCCAGCAGCTGTTCGTGGACGTGCGCGCTTCGATCGACGAGGCCCACGCCGATGGCTCGGTGTACCGCACGGTCACGGCCGACCTCGGCCGCTTCATCGAGCAGGACCCCGGGCTGGCTCGGACGCTGCACAAGCTCCGCTCGTCGGGCAAGCGGCTCTTTCTGCTCACCAACTCGCCGTACCACTACACCGACACGGTGATGTCCTACTTGCTCGATCAGAAGGACGGGCAGTATCTGAAGTGGCGGCAGTACTTCGACGTCGTCGTGTGCGCCGCCAAAAAGCCGGTTTGGTTCGGCGAAGGCACCGAGCTCAAGGTACGCACGTCGGGGCAGGAGCGGACGGAGCCTGCATCGCAGGTGCATGACGGCCCGCTCGAGCGAGGCAAGATTTACGAAGGCGGCGGCCTACAGGAATTCGAGCAGCGGCTCGGCATCCAAGGCTCGCGCGTGCTCTACGTCGGCGACCACATCTACGGTGACATCTTGCGCAGCAAGAAGGACTCGACCTGGCGCACGGCCATGATCATCCAGGAGCTCGACCGCGAGGTGGAGGCGCTCGAGAAGACGGCGCACGCTCGGGTGCGCCGGCGCCAGCTCTACGAAGCGCACCCTCTGCTCGAGGACGAGCTGCGCTATTTTGCTGCCCAACTGAAGGCGGCCTACCGGGCCGACCCGCCGCGGGAGCACCAGATCGAGGGAGCCAAGGATGGCCTCGAGCGCCGGCGCGAGCAGCTGAGTAGCCTCGAAAAGGAGTACGAGGCAGTCGAGCGCGAGATCGATCAAGCGTTCCACCCGTACTTCGGCTCGCTCTTGAAAGAGCTGAACGGCCTCAGCATCTTTGGGCAGCAGGTCGACCTGTATGCCGACGTGTACATGCGGCGCGTCAGCTGCCTGGGTGAATATTCACCCACACAGTTTTTCCGCTCGCCGCACGACCTGATGCCCCACGAGATCTGAGCCCACGCCGATCCAGCTGAATTTCTGGGTCTCGGAGCCGGAACCAAAGGCCTGTGCCGCTGGTTTTTCTTTTGTGCTACCGCTCCCCGGCCTCGGCCCGCCCGGCGGTGCCGCTCGACGACAGGAACCTCTTCATGAATCTCGTAGAATGGCTCCAGCGCCTCATGACCAACTTCGGCGCGGAGTGGATCATGTGGGTGCTCATTGCGCTCAGTGTCGTCTCCGTCGCCATCATGCTCGAACGGGCCTGGTTTTACTGGTCGCTCCGCGAGGACCTGCCACAACTGGCCGTCCGCCTGCGCGACACCCTCCGCCAGGGCGACCTCGGCCAGGCACAAAAGAACCTGGAGGCCTCCTCGAGCGTGGAAGCCGCCGTGGTCGTGGCCGGCCTGATGGAAGCCGACCGCGGACCACAAGCCGCCGAGGAAGCCATGGCGGGCGCCAAGGCCTTGCAGAAGATGCGGCTCGAACGGCGCCTCGCCTTCCTCGGTACGCTCGGGAACAACGCCCCGTTCATCGGCCTCTTCGGTACGGTCGTCGGCGTCGTCAAGGCGTTCGAAGGCTTGGCCCACGAGAGTACCTCGCAGGCGCAAGGCTCGACCGCAGCGCCGCAGGAGGTCATGGCGGCCATCGCCGAGGCCCTCGTCGCCACCGCCGTGGGCCTGGCCGTGGCCATCCCAGCCGTCGTCGCCTTCAACTATTTCTCACGCCATTCCAAGTCCATCCTGGGCAATACCGAGGCGCTGAGCCGCGTGCTCATGGCTCATCTGGTCGGAAAGCCCGCGCCCGCCGCGCCGGCCGCCCAGGCGGAAGAGTGATATGGCGGCGAGCTCGAACAACGACGACGACGACGGCCTGATCACCGCCATCAACGTGACGCCACTCGTGGACGTGGTGCTCGTGCTCCTGATCATCTTCATGGTGACGGCCCGCATCATTCACGCCCAGGGCATGCCGATGGACCTGCCCAAGGCCGCCAGCGCGGAGTCCATTCAAACGACCTTCAGCATCGAGCTCGGGGCGGACGGGTCCGTCATGGTCGACTCGGAGCGCATCGCCAATGACGACGCCATTTCGCCCCTGGCGGTTGCAGCCCGTAGCAAAAACCCCGACATCCGCACGGTGATCCGCGCCGACAAGAAAGTGGAGCACGGCCGGGTGATCCACGTGATCGATCTGCTGAGGCGCGCCGGAATCAGCAAATTCGCGCTTGCCGCAACCCAGGCCGAGGTCAAAACTGACGCTCCTCCGCCCGTGGACCCGCAAAAGAAGTAGCGGGCACGCCGGCACGTCCCCGAATGCAGCGCATGGCGACCAGCGCACTCGAAGATCCCCCCGACTCCTTCGTGCCCAAAGAGCGCGAGCCGAGCTCCCCTGGAGTGGCCGGAACGATCTGGGGCGCAGCCACGACGGCTGAGCGAAGCGGTCAGCAGCTCGGCATGGTGCTGGCGACCGTTCTGCACGTCGGCGTGGCCGCCTTCAGCCTGGCCAGCTTGTTCGAGCTGCGCGATTTTGCGACCGAAGTGCAGGGCGTGGCCCAGGCTCGCTTCGACACCACGGTCGACATCGCCGTCGATCCACCCGAGCCGGTGGCTGAACCGGAGCCCGAGCCCGAGCCCGAGCCCGAGGCGCCCAAGGAGCTCCCGCCCGAAGCCGAGGCCCCCGCACCCACCGAGGCCCCGGCGCCTGCCGCTGCCGAAGCCGCTGAGGTCCTGACGGCCGCCCCCGATCCGAGCGAGCCCCTCGACCTGACCGATCAGGGCTTCATCTCCGGCACGGGAGACCGCTTCGCGGGCGGCGTGACCGCTGCGACCGGAACCGCCAACAAAGCCGTGCGCACCGCGACGGCCAGCGCGACTGGCGTCGTGGGCGGGCAAGGCACCGCGAAAGCGCCCCCTCCCCCGGCCGCCGATAAGTCGCAGCCCGCGGGCCTGCCGCCCGGCAAGGTGTGGTCGTGCCCCTTCCCGCCCGAGGCCGACGCCGAAAACCAGCACGAAGCGGCGGTGCGCCTCGTCATCGCGGTCGGGGTCGACGGCCGCGCGACCTCGGTCAGCGTGCTGAGCGACCCCGGCTACGGCTTTGGCCAGGCGGCGCGGCAGTGTGCGCTGCGCAGGCGCTACGTTCCGGGTCGCAACGCCGCCGGCAATCCCATCGCCACCTCGACGCCGCCCCTGGTGGTGCATTTCCAGCGCTGAGGACCCAGGCTAGATTGGGCCGGTGACAACGGATCTGCTGGCGCAGCTTTCGGGGATCGAGCTCTTTTCGGGCCTCAAACCGGTGGCGCTCGACCTGGTTGCTCGCATCGCCACCGAAGAGACGTTCAAACGGGGCGACAAGATCTTCCGCCACGGGGATCCCGGCGAGAAGCTCTACCTCATCCTCGAGGGCAAGGTGCGGATCAGTCGGGAAGTCCCCGGCATGGGCGAAGAAGCCCTCGCGGTGCTCGGCCCGGGCCAGTTGTTCGGAGAAATGGCCCTCTTGGACGAATCCCCCCGATCCGCCGACGCCAACGTGCACGAGACGTGCCGCCTCTTGGCCGTCCCGCGCGACGCATTTGATGATTTGTTGTTTCTCAACAAGGACTTAGCGTACGAGGTCCTCTGGAGCATCGTGAAGATGCTCCTACGCCGCCTGCGCGAGACGAACGACAAGCTGACGTTCCTATCCACGACCAACAAGTTCTGACGCTGGCTGCCCGAACGAAGGAGCGAGCCGGGTGAAGTCCGCGGTTCGGTTTGGCAAAAGTTTGACCGGCTGACACCCGTTCAGTACGATTCGAACGCCATGCAAGGTCTCACCAAACGCCAGGAGCAGACTCTCGACTTCATCCGATCGTCGATTAAGGACCGCGGCTACCCCCCGACCCTGCGCGAGATCGGTGAGCACATGGGCATCCGTTCAACCAATGGCGTGAACGACCACCTGCGCGCCCTGGAGCGGAAGGGCTACCTGCGGCGCGAGGACATGAAGAGTCGGGCCCTGCGGGTAGTGGGCGAACAGGACGCGGAGGTGGCGGCGAGCGGCCTGGGCGGGGCGAGCGGGCGCTCGAGCTCGGACGACGACACCATCGAGGTGCCGGTGCTGGGTCGTGTCGCGGCGGGCCTGCCCATCTTGGCCGAGGAGAACCTCGTCGACAGCGTGCGGGTCGACCGCATGCTCGTCAAAGGCAGTCAGGACGTCTTCGGTCTGCGCGTGCAGGGCGATTCGATGATCGAAGCCGGCATCCTCAGCGGCGACTACATCTTCGTGAAGAAGCAGAGCACGGCCGACCGGGGTGACATCGTGGTGGCG
>Ga0247744_1000174_pt1 | contig 12710 bp, 9 predicted proteins | sample UWRJS154409C5_FD_180946 | JGI IMG/M metagenome (GOLD analysis project Ga0247744, IMG submission 180946) | Soil microbial communities from Arlington Agricultural Research Station in Wisconsin, United States - UWRJ-S154-409C-5 | ecosystem: Environmental > Terrestrial > Soil > Agricultural land... | reverse complement strand
AGGCCTACGGAGTTGGCTCGATGAACGCCTGTTTGCCCCCCGCCGCTCTCGTGAGAAGGGCGGTGCGATCCCCCAGCTCGACGCGGCGGTTAGGCGTCTTCGGGCGGGGGACTGGCGTAGGTACGGCCTGCATCCAGACGCACGAGTCATCCCAGTGCTGCTTACCCTCGACAAGCTTCCCGGCGCCACGGCGCTTCCCGGTTGGCTTGACCAGGAATCGAGCGAACGCGGCTTGCTTCAGGACGGCGACGTACTCCCCGTTGTGTCACTAGGTCCATTCGACTTCGAGACTCTCCTTTCCTACGCACGTACGAATGGCGGCGTTGCGAACCTTCTCGCGCGCAAGGTCCAATCGCTCCGTCATCGAGGGCGAGCGTTTGATCAGTTCATTCTCGACAAGAGCGTCGTTCGGGCCCCACGGGATCGTCGCCTTCCGTCGTACGTCAGGGAGTTCGAAACGATCACAGGAATTGCGCAGGAGGATGAACCGCCAACGGTATGAACCCTCGGAGTGGGAGAATTGACGTGGGTCCGTCGAACGCGCAGCGAAGCAGCGACAAAACTCTGTCAACTACCGAGGCGTCTTCCGGCACTTGACCTTCGTTGTTCCGGCGCTCGTTCCGCGTACGGTGGCCCCCGTCGGGGTCGTATTGATGTCGGCACTTGAACTGCTTGTGCTCGTCAAAATGCAATCGCTGTCGCCGAACTCGAAATAGTCGATGGCGCGTTCTGTCGCCCTAACAAAAGCCTCGTGTTCTTGTCGCTCGATTTCGGCGTGCGACGCGGTTCGGTCTGCCTCAATGTTCGCCAGGTCCTGCTGGAGCTGGTCGTGCGAAGCTTTTCCATTGGAATGCCGTACTAACCTCTCAATGCCTTCCGGGCTGTCGCACCTGTCGGGGTACCCTTCACACCAAAGCATTACCTCATCCCAGTCGGCGTACTTGTAGTGCATCTGCAGCCGGCTCCAGAAGATCTTGAGCAACCGTGCATAGCAGTCGTCTGGCCAGCGCGTCTGACCTGTTTCCTCGTCGGCAGTCGGCTCTCCGCAATAGCGTCGCACCGCCTTCTCGTTCTCGTAGAGTCCTTTGTAGACACTCTTGTCGGCACTGCGTTGTTCGTGCTCGTGCGCAGCCTCGGCGCGCGATTCATACGCCTGGTCTTCGACGGTCTGATGGGCAGGTGCCGCACAACCGGCAGTGAGCAAGATGGCGAGGCCAAATGAGCGCATGGCTATTCCGAGGATACGGAAATCTCGTCCGCTCGGAAGGTGCGCCCTGCCAAGATCCCCGAACATACCAATCCCATCAAGCCTGGGGATTGGTTCCCGGCCTGCTGGCTCGAACAAACGACACGTGGCGAAGGGCGACTTGCCTCCGAGACCTGGCTCCCGCTCTGCCTGTGGACTGATGAGCGGGCCGCTGGACGATTAGGCGCTCGGAGTTGGAGGGGTCGGATGCCATCCCACGAAGCGACCCCTCACATGCAGTAGGCCGCCCTTGCCAAGGTACTTCGTGAGATACGGGGCAGCGCGTCGCCGTGCTGGATGAATGCGCGCCATTCCGCACACGTACGAAGTCTCTTCCCAGATGTGCTGCCACCGCTTGCGGCGGTGTTCGTCCAGCCCAGGAGCCTTCGCGACAAGGTGCAGGTGGACCCGACGATTCGTCGTCCACTCAACGGCGCACACGCATGTAAGCACCGCTTGGTGCCCCGATTTGTCCCGGCACGCTTGTGCGAGCCGGGCGAGCCATCGATCCAGGAGGCGATTCCCCCGGCCGACGGACACGTCTTCCTTGAAGGTGAGGGTCACGAACCACGTCCACGGCCCGTTCACCTCGATCCATTTCGCCCACTGGTCGCGAAGCGCCACGCGCATTCCGACGTTCATGGGCCTGTCGTCCCAGCGCTCGCACGCTTGCCCAATCGGCGAGAAGCGCTCGCGCGGTTTTCCGTGTCGCCTGCGGCGACCCTCTTTCTTGTCGCGGCCGAGCTGGCTCCCTCCCGTTTCGCGGAGCCAGCGGCGGCCGACGACCTCGCGGGGCTCTGCCCCGGACCCCGGACGGCTCTCGGCTGGCGCCGAGAGCGGGATCCCCCCGACCGAGCTCATCGCCTCCCTCGAACCAGGGGGGCGGTCGAAAGGGTGTCCACGGCGCTCGGGCCCTCGGTCGACGAATCGCCGGCCGGGGGGATCCCCCCTGGGAGGTCAGGCCCAGGGCCCGAGCGTCGTGAACGTTCGAAATCGGTGTCCTGGCTGGTGCAGAGGTCGCACGGGCAGGACCAGTCCTCGTCAGCCATGGTCGGCCGCCTTCGTGCTCTCCTGGGCGCTCTCGAGCACGAGGCTCGCGAGCTCGGCCACGGCGCGCACCGCGTGCGGGCCGCCTGCCAGGACCTGCAGCACGAGGCGTGCGACGTTCGAGGTCTGGGCTACCTGAGTCGCGAAAGCGGAGAGGCGCGCTCTGTCCTGCGGTTCGCCAAGGGCGATGCTTCGGAGCAGGCTGAGCGCATCGGTGTGGAGCTCGGCGGGCTGGGAGAGTCTCCCAATTTGGATGCTTTCCGGTGCCTCTGGGTGCCCTCCGCTACCTCCTAAGTGTGCGAAGTCCTTTGGCCGTTCGCCCTGTGAGCCGATTGAGGTGCTAGTGGGGTAACTCCTGTGGAGGTTCGAGTCCTCTCCTTCGCACAAATCCGGAATCGCTGACGATTCCAAGCTCGACGGGCCCGCCGCTTGGCGGGCTTTTTCGTGGCGTCATCTCAGTCAGTGGACGCGCCAAGCCGGCCCCGCCAGCGATGCTGACGAGGCAAGTCGCTGTCGAGGCGAAGGGGAGCCGGGTCCGGACCCCTACGGCGTGCCGCCCGTGCCGCCGGCGCTGGCGCCGCCCGAGCCAGCCCCGCCCGAGCCGCCTTCGGGCTCGGTCTCTAGGGCCCCATTGGCAACCCACTCCGTGAGGTAGTCGATGTACTGTTGTTGGAGCGCGTCGGAGCACGGTAGCTCGGGGTCGACGCAGCCGCCGCCGGGCATGCGCCCCATGTTCTCGCAGGGCTCGTTGAGGATTCGGATGAACGCGCTGTTCTCCGGATCGCCCGGCACGATGAGCTTCATCGGCTGGCCTTCCGAATCCAGGCAAACGTTGTCAGACATCGCGGTGGTGATCCGCTCGTAGAGGCCGTCGTCGAGCGCGAAGCTGATGTGCGCGGGGGTTCCGCCGTGGCAGTCGGCACCCAGGCAGTTATTGGGATTCCACTGCTTCACGAGCCGCCGGAAGAACTGGAAGGTCGGACCTTCCGGAATGGCATTGAAGTCCTCTCCGCCGCCGGTCCCGTTCATCGTGCCGCCCGTTGCGCCACCGGTTCCCGCGGTGCCGCCGCTGGGCGTGCCACCCGACGCGCCGCCCGCCCCTGGGGTACCGCCGCTGGGCGCACCGCCCGCAGGCGTCCCGCCCGCCGCCGTGCCGCCAGCAGCGACCGCGCCGCCGGCTGCGGGCGAATCATCGGTCATGACGGCCGTGCAGGCTCCGAGCGAAGGCAGCACGGCAAGTAGGGAAATGGTAGCGAGGGCGAGGGGGCGGAGTTTCATGGTTTTTGGGCTGCGATGAAGGGCAGAAGCTGACGGTAAAGATAGCTGGCGGCCCGCGCGGAGCAAACCGAGAGGGGCAGTGGAAGCGCGCTTTTTTGCTTGTTACGAGGTGATGTCCGACACGCAGAGAGGGTGACAGGTGTCCGCTGACGGACACTGCGTGCGGCGCCGCGCGCTGCCGACGACGACGCGCCCTGCGCGAAGCAAAAGACCCCTCCCGTGAGGGAAGGGCCTTCGCTGAACGGCTCACCCGGAGGCGAACCGTTGTCTCTTCGCCGCTCTCAGGTGCCGGCCTTGAGCTGGTCGAAGCCGCCCGGATCCTTGATGTTGCGCGGCTTCCCGTCGGTACCACCGTGGATGAAGTCCGTGGTGTCGTCCCAACGACCGAAGTGCGTGATCTCGGCCGTGCCGCCAACCGTGGCGTAGCCGGTGGTCGCGTCGCCCTTCATACCGAGCGCGTTCATGATGTTGCAGTAGTACTTGTTGACGGGCGCGGTGCCGATCGTCGCGTCGGTGCCAGTGGACTGCTTGGTGCCGTCGACCGTGTCTGCAGCGCCGTCCTTGCACAGGAAGTCGCTCTTGCCGGGCGAAAGCTCAGGCATGCCGTCATGCACGTTCACGGCCTGGCCCTGCTTGAAGTAGCCACCGCAGCTGCCAACCTGAACGATCGGCATGTTGTTCAGGTTGTGCGCGTTGCCGTCCGACAGCTCGTTGAACCAGATGGCGGCGCAGTTATCGAGCACCTTGCCCTCGCCCTCGCTGATGCTGTCGAGCTGCTTGACCAAGAACGCGAACTTCGCGGCGTGGTACTTATCCAGGATCTCGAGGTTGGCCAAGATGTTCGGCTTGCACGTGCCGTTCATGGTCGCATCGCCGATGCGGTGCGACATGCTGTGATTCTCCATGTCGAGCCCGAGACCACTGTAGATGTAGTTCGAGGGGTACTTCATGAAGATGACGCGGTTGGCGTCGCAGACGGCTGACAGCACGGCCAGGTTCGAGAAGACGTCGGCGACGTCGATGTCACCGATCTTCTTGGTCAAGCGATCGCCGCCGCCGAGGCCGCCGCCGCCGCCGACCGAACCGACCACCTCGCTCGACAGACCGAGGTAGGTTGCCTGTTCCTCGTTGCACTGCGCCGAGGCGATCGGGCCGCTGGTGTCATCGAGCAGGGCCTTCCAAGCTTCGAGCTTGTCCCGGTCCGAGGCGCTCATGTCGAAGCCCTCGAGCGTGTTGAGGTCACCGCGCACGAGGTCGATGATGCTCTTGCCCTTGATGGCTGCGTAATCGTCCGCCGTCGGCGTGTCTCCGCCGCTCATGAACAGACCCGTGAGATCGCTGTAGATCTGGGTGGCGCTGTCGAGGCCGGCGTAGCGCTCGGTCTTGACGTAGTTGCCGTCCTCCGAGTCGGCCCCGGAGTACGAGATCGACGACATGCCGTTGTCCATGGAGCCCGCGGGGCGCATGAAGAGCGGGATGCCCGTGGGGCTGATCTGCTCGGCGCAGACGTGGTCGAGCGACGGTCCGACGGGCCAGGCGTTGTTCTTCGCGTCGTTGAAGATCACCGGCTGGTCGTTGTGGGGCGTCACCGGCTGACAGGAGAAGTAGGAACCTGCCACCTGGGTGTGGGGATCGTTCCCCTGCCCACGGCTCATCTGGATGTTCCACTCGTTCATGTTGCGGATGCCGCGGGGCAAGAGCGTCTTGCCCACGTACGGGGCCAGCGCCTCGAGCGTCGTGCCCGTGAGGTCATCGGCCGTCAGCGCACCGTGCGCCTTGGCAGGGAACCACTTGGTCGTGATGCAGCCGTAGTGCGTGAAGAGCACGATGAGACGTCTGGGCGGACCAGAGACTGGAACGCCTTGGGCCTTCGCTGCTCGCTCCGCGACGGAACTCAGGAACGGAGCGGCCACGACAGCCCCACCCAGGCCGCGGAGGAAGAGTCTTCGGTTCAGGTTCGGTTTGATCATTTTGCTGGGTTTCCCTCTTTATTGTCCAACGGTGCGCAGACGCAGGGAATCTGCTTGGGTGAGGTCGGTCAGGAGATTGAGAACGGTGTAGGTGTCGCCAGCCAGCGCGGTCTGGAGCTGCTGGACGGTGCACGCGTCGTTCGAGTTCGGGGCGCGACCGGTCGCAAAAGAGGTGACCTTCTCCGCGAAGTTGCGGCGAGCCGAGGGCGCAGTGGCGATCTCCGTCATGAGCTGGAGGGGCGTCGCAATGGGCTTGCTCGCTCCACCGATGGTCATGTTGACCTGGGTGCTGATGGGACCACCCAGCGGGTCGGTATCCTGCCACTTGCCGATCACGTCGAAGTTCTCGAGCGCGAAGCCGGGCGGGTTGACGTAGGTCGAATGGCAACCCACGCACTCCGCGAGCGAGGTCAGGACTTCCGTGTACTGACGCTGCGACGTGTACTCCATGTCCGGAGCCATGGTCGTGGTCGCGTTCGGCGAGGGCGGACCGGGATCGAAGCCGATCATGCGCAGGGTGATGAACGCACCGCGCCAGATGGGGCTCGTCGCGTTCGCGTGCGCGTAGGAGGCCAAGAAGCCGGCGCGCGTGAGGAAGCCGGGGCGAGTGGTGGGGTCGAGCTCCACCGGCTCGAGCTCCGTCCCATAGTCCGCGGGGTTGAGGTCGTAGATGGCCGCGTTGTCCTGGTTCACGAAAGCCGTGGGGCTGAGGAACAGGTCGGCGAACGAGCCCCCTCCGAGCGCGACGTTGGCGAAGAAGAGATCGATCTCTTTGGACAGCGTCGCCATCGTGGTCTCGGTGAACTCGGGGTGGATCGTGCTCCACCAATGCGAGTTGTCGTTGTCCATGTCGGCCCAGGAGCGAAGCGCGAGGGCGACCTGCGGTGAGACCTTGTCGGCTTCGCCCACCATGCGCTGCGCCTGAGTCAGGATCTGCATCTTGGTGGTGAGCATGTCGGCGTCGGCTGCCGCGTTGAGCTCGTCGTCCGGGATCGAGCCCCAGAGCAAGAAGGACAGGCGGGCGGCTACCTCGAAGCTGGAGAGCTTGATGTCACCCTGGCGGGCATTGTCCTCGGGCAGGGGAGCTCCAGCGACCAGCTCGGAAATGGTCAGGAAGGATGGCGAGACGAGGAAGGCATTGAGCGTCGTCTCGGCCACCTCTTCCGGCGTGCCGGGCGGAGTTGCGGTGGCGGCATCGGCGGACAGCTGCTCGAAGCGTGCGATCTCGTCCGGGGTCAGCTTGCGACGGAAGGCCTTGCGACCGAAGGCGGTGATGGTGTCCGTCAGACAGCCCGCCGTGGCTGGGTCGCAGGTGATGAAGTTGGCCTTCAGGGTGGCATCAGCCATCACTTGAGCGGCAATCGTCTTGCCGGCGTTTTGGAAGGCGTTCCACGCATAGGAGTTCATCGGCCCTTCGTAGTCGGGGTTGAGCAGCGTCGAGGGTTTCTCGCCGCTGGTGAGCGCAGTCACCCCGAGCAGGTCCCGGACGACGTTGTCGTACTGGAGCCTGGTCAGGCGGGGGAACTGACTCGTCTGCGGAACGCCGGGAATGCAGACCGTCGGGTCGTTGGTGCCGCCCGTGCCGGTGGCTCCACCGCTGCCGGGGCCGCCGCCGCCCGTGCCCACGCCAGCGCCTGAGCCGCCACCGCTTCCGGTCGCGGCGCCGGTGCCATCAAGGCCTGGACCCCCGCCGCCGCAACCGGCGAGGAAGGCCATCGAGGTGAGTAGTGTTCCGATGAACGAGAGCTGCCCTAGCGTTCGCATACCCGTGCTGTTCCACCGGGCCTGGTTCCGAGTTCACCTATTGCGACATCAAACTGAAAACTTTGAGATTTTGCGCACCGCAGCTGGATCGCTGCACCAGGAGCGGAGCGTGCGGGTTGAGGTAGGGCTTTCACGGAGTTGAGCGGACGGGAGGAGTCCGAGGAGGACTCGTTCTCCGATCGATACAACGTCTGCGGAAAGTCGCAGTGCCACGGGATTCGATGGCGCACGGGCCATTCTTGACCGTCTGCTTCGACGCAGCCACATGAGCCAAGAAGTGCGCCCTGCGGATCTGTTACCAGTCGGGTAGTCCGATGACGAAACGACTTCGACCTTTCTTCTTCGCCGCGAGCGCGGCCGTTGCCCTGCCGCTGGCCTGCGGCGGTCGCAGTGATGTCATGGTCGACGGCTCGGGCGGCGCGAGCGGTGGAGTGACGGCGACGGGTGGTAGCTTTCCCGCCGGCGGTGGTGGCAGTGCTGGCGGTAGCTTTCCCGCGGGCGGCAGCTCCCCTGCCGGTGGCGCGGGCGGCAGTGGCGGTGGTGGTGGTTCCGGCGGCTTCGGTTGGGACGGCGGCGGGCCCAGCACCGGTGCGTTCGGTGGGCTCGGTGGGCTCGGTGGGGCGTCGGGTGACTTCTACCCAGAAGACATCGAGGTCGCGACGTCCGGCAGCGGGTGCTGGGACCTCACGCTGACCGGCTTGACGGTTCAGGATGGACCGAGCGGGCTCGAGGTCTTCGGCGCCCTACGCAATGACGGGGACATCCCGACGTGCGCCGTCTCGCTCGACATCGAGGTGTTCGATGGGTCAGGTACGTCGCTTGGCTCCGCGGTCAACACCATGAAGCATCCGAGCCAATGGCTCTATTCGCTCAGCCAGAGCGACCAGTCGTTGGTCGTGTGTCTCGGCCCCGGCGAAACCGCCATGGGCCATGTCGACCAGTTCCCGCCGGGCGTCGAGCTCGCATCCGTCGCGCGCCTGAATTACCGCTGCTCGTCGTTCATCCTGGACGTCGATCCGATCGATGCCATCGCCCTGACGAATGTCCAAGCGGTGACGACCGTGGACGGCACTGCCTACACGGGGGTCTACGAGAACCATCTCGAAGTACCGATCAGCAACGCCACGGTGTTCGTGTTTCCCACGACCGCCACCGGTCGACCGCTCGACATGACGGAGGTCGTGGCCGGCAGCGACGTGGCGGATAGTGGCAGCTGGAGCTTCGAGACGCCGGCTGTCGACGACCCCGGCGCCTCACAGGCGGCATTCCCCTGGTTCGACGATCCGCTGTAGGCCCTCCTTCGGATCCCGCGCTCACCGGTCCGGTTCACTCGTCTGGGAGCGGCGGCAGTTTCTGGTCGTCACTCGCTGCATCGCCGGCGCAGGCGACGTAGGTCGTGGAGTTCGGCTGGGGCGTGCGGTCGCCGACGAAACGCAGCATGCGACGCTCCGTGGCGCCGCAAGCGGCGACGTTCGGGTTGATGCAACCGTCCCAAGTGGCCGGGTTGCCTTCCGCGCAGGTGCCTGCGCTGCTCGGCAGGCCGCCGGCGTCTGGTCCTTTGGCGGGATCGATGTAGCAGTAGCCGGGCGCTTGGGATTCGGGCGCGGCGCTGCCGAAGCACGCCGCCTTGCCGGCGTCGTCAGCTTCCAAGATCTCGCACACGGTGAACTCGGAGCAGAGCGGCAATGGTCCGTCGTCGCTCTCCTTCTCCTTGCACGTTCCGCCGTCGGCCATGCGCCGCTGGACCGAAGCGCGGGCGCTGTCCGTGAGCTCGGCGCGCCGCTGCGTGACATCGCAGCTAGTGGACCCTTTCGTCGCCTCCACCACCACGCAGGGGACGCCGTTTTTGGTAACGGTCAGCGTGCGCGGTAGACACTGCCCGTTCAGCTTCGTGGCGAGGCGGTCGACGATGGCGTTGACGGCGGGGTTGTAGCCGAAGGACGGGCTCTGCTGGTCTTCGATCTTGGGGCAGATGGAGGCGACGATGGAGTTGTCGCCGAAGTCGCGTAGCACACGCAGGACGCGGCTCGGTGGGTAGGCCTTGCCGTAACGCTGGGTGGTGTCGGCGGCGGTGCTGGCGTCGGGGCTCGCCTTGCAGAGGGGGCGCCCCTTGCGCGGCTCGTCGCTGCAGTCGCAGTTGTCGCCGCCGCTGCAGTTTTCTTTGATGGCGCCCGCTTCGAGCGGGAAGATGCAGCTGTATTGCAGGTCGTCGTTGGCGGCGCCGTCATCCGTTTCCAGCGTCGGCACGGAGTTGTCGTACTCGTGGCCGTTGATGCTCGACCAACCCGAGCCCCCGAGCCCGATGATCGAGTCGCCGGTGATCGGGTGCGTGCCCGAACGCGGCTCAATCGACTCGATCAAGAAGGGGTCGAGCGGAGGGTTGGGCGCCTCGCCCTCTTTGCTCGGTAGGCCGAGCAAGAGGTCCCAGCGGCTCCCGCCGATCGTCTCGTCGACCAGCCGGAGTTCTGCGGCCGATCGGTAGCGGAGGCTGGTCGGGTTCTCGAGTGAGTCGTCGGTCGCGACGTCTTGCCAGGGCACGCCGACGATTCCGGCGAAGAAGACGCGGTCGGGACTGCGCTCGGCGAGCAGGGGGTTCTGAACCGACTCCCCCGTGTGCGAGTTGACGATGACCGACTTCGTCAGCCCGTCGACATAGCGCGACGTCGGATAGAGCAAGTCGACACCGAAACGCCGCTTGCCGTCGAAACAGCGCGCGTTGGCTCGATCGTCCTCCGGTTCGAGCTCCGGACTATCCGGCCGTTCGCAGGTGTCCACGCAACCTTCGGGAGCGACCAGATCGCAAGAATAGCAGCACGGATCATTGGGATTGTCGGCGCAGGCGGTGCTCGCCACGGTGAACGGACTTCGGGTCGACGGCAGGACATAGCCGCTACCAGCAAACGGATACACGTTGCCGCCCTCCATCACCGAGCAGTCGTTTTCGTCCGTCAAGGCGACGATGGCCACCAGGCTGCCCGGGCGCAGAAACTCGGCGCGCTGTTCGAGAATCGCCGTGTCGACGCCGGTCGAAACCGAGACCTGGCCTTCGACCACGACGTCGAGCGGCGGTGCCGGGTCGACCAAGAACCGATACCAAGCCTCGAGCGGCGCTTCGAAGCCGCAGCCGTCTTCGCCCGCAGCTGCCACGTGAAGCGCCAAGTCGTTTTCGAGCGTTGCGAGCGCAGTCTCGGCGTCGCCGCCCTCCGCTGCGCCATTCCACGCCAAGAAGCCGTGCCCCGTCGGATTCGGTACCGCCTCCCCCGTGGACTCGACCACGTCGCGCACCACGGGGATGAGGCGCGACTTGTCCAAGTCGTCGGGATCATCCGCTGGAAGATTGCAGCTCGTCGAACCGAAGCCGCCGAGCGACGAAGTGATGACGCCGAGGTGGATATCGTTCACCGGTCGGAACTCGGGGAAGAACTCCGCGCCGTAGCTCGAGCAGCTCTGCCCGTCGTCGGGATGTCGTCCGTCGCCCTGGTCGACGCAGTCCGGCTGAATGAGCCGCCGCACCATGAGCGGCACCGCATCCCGCAGGAGCTTCTGCTTGTCCGCCATCGACGCGGAGTTGTCGACCACGAACAAGAGATCGATCGCCTCGATCGCCGTCACCTCGATCTGATTGGCGAAGAGGTTCGTCGTATACGGCTCGATGGGAGCGACCGGTCGATCGATACATCCGGCGCTCAGGCAGAGCGCGCCCGCGCCCAAACCGACAACGATGTTGGCGCCAACTCTTCTGGCACCGCGCGCACTTCTCCCCACCCGCACACGGCGGGAAACCAGCCCAGTCATAGACCTTTCAGCGGCGTAGCGAGAAAATCGGCACCACCCTGGAGCGCGTCTCGCTAGCTCACGACCTGTCTTGCGGCGACCGCGACGAATCCTTCATCCAGAGGAAACGGGTCTGCACATATCCCAGGTGCCCGGCCGTCAAGGCAGGCAGTCGCTCGAGCCGACGGTCGTCTGATGGGCGCAGATGACGATGGCGCTCGGATCGAACGTCTCGCCCCCGACCGTGGCCAGCGCCGGGGCGGTGAAGGTCGCGAGGTTCGGGTTGTGGTAGAGGTCGAGCGCGTCGGTCACCGTCTCCAGGACCGGCAGGTTCACGGACCGGAGGGCGCCATTTTGCACCAGTCTCAAGTTCTTGACAGTGACTAGCGAAGGGAAGGTCACCGTTGAGAGCTCGGGGCTCGCTCCAATCCCGATTCCCGTCGATGTCGTCAGCAAGGGGAGGTTCATGTGTGCGAGCGCGTCGTTGGAGTTCATGACGATGCGGCCCGCGGTCATGGCCGGAAGCTCCACCACGCTGAGCGCTGGGTTGCTCAGCGCGTCGAGCGATCCGATGGCGCCGAGCGCGGGCAGGCTGAGCTCGGCCAACACATCGTTGGACCAGACGATCGACGGCCCGTCGCCCACCGTCTCGAGCTGGGGCAAGCGAACCGCTCTGAGGGCATTGTTGTCCAAGAGGACGGCCGAATCCCCGATGGCCCGGAGCACAGGCAGGTCGAGCTCCACGAGCGACTCGTTATAGCCGACGCCGAGAATCCCGCTCACCCATTCGAGCCTCGGCAGATGCACGCTCGAAACGGACGCGTGATCGATCGACAGATTTCCCTCGATGGCGCACACGTCCTGGAGCGCGCCCAGGTCCGCCTCGCCCTTGACCGTGACCTGACCGCTCAGAATTCGGCAATCGCCGCTCGTGCTGCCGGTGGCGTCGCTTTCGCTGGTCGAAGGGACGTCGGCGGTTTCACCATCGCTGGCCGCGCCGGACGCATCCGGATCGCCCGATACGGCGCCACCACAGCCGGCAAGGAGCGATACGCCGAGCAGCGCGACGCGCTGAGTCCTCATCCCTTCATCTCTACGCCAGACCTAGTGCGGTCGAACACTGGGTTTCGGAGTGCTCAGAGCGGGCACTCGACTGAGCAGCGTCGATTTTCTGAATCCTTTTCGGGCCGGCCGGGCTTCTTCAGTCGAAAGGAACAAGACGGAAGCGGCGATGAAGACGCGCCCGCATCGGGCGCGGGGGCTCTGCTGGCGCCGTTTGGCAGGCGATGAAACCGACGAGCGAGAGGAAAAGCACGACCGTTCGTTTCATCGGAAGTCCGCGCACCAAGGAGCGAGTGTACCGGCCTCGCCTGCTACGGGCACCCGTGCTGCTTTTTTTGAAGAACGTACGCAACGACTCGGCGCCTCGGCCGAATCACGGTCCATGCAACATTGCGTGCGTCGCCCGTGGCGGGGGAGGTTCTGGAGCGTTTTTGCCCTCTTGGCGGTGGGATTTTCGGCCGTCGTCATTGGCTGCCAGGCGGGCGCGCCGGACGCCCCGGGTGGTGCGCCGGACGAGGACCAATGGAACGGACCCGATTCCTCGGAACGCGGTGGAGCCGGGGGCGACG
>Ga0247744_1000173_pt1 | contig 12711 bp, 8 predicted proteins | sample UWRJS154409C5_FD_180946 | JGI IMG/M metagenome (GOLD analysis project Ga0247744, IMG submission 180946) | Soil microbial communities from Arlington Agricultural Research Station in Wisconsin, United States - UWRJ-S154-409C-5 | ecosystem: Environmental > Terrestrial > Soil > Agricultural land... | reverse complement strand
AAGATGATCGCGCGCGTCGCCGAAGAGGCGGCCCACGCCGGCCCGAGTGTCGGCATGGCGCCCGCTGCACCCTCGACCGCAGCGAGGCCAGAAGCTCCGCGTCCCATGGCCTCCGTGCCGATGCAGAGCGCACCCGAACCGCTCCAGCGTCCGGGCTCGGCCCCAGCCGCGACGGCTTCGACCGCTGCGCGGCGACCGCCGGCACCCGCGTCGATGGCCAGTGGAGCACCGCCGCGCACGACGATCTCGAGCGCCCAGGGAAATACGGCTGCAGCAGTCGTGCCCCTGTCGGCGAGCGCTGCGTTGTCATCGAGCGCTGCGGGAGGTTTGGCCGCCAAGCTCGAGGGCCTGGGTTTGACCCGCGAGCAGGTGGCAGCCGTTTTGTCCTTGTCACGCGAGGTGGTCGAGCAAGCCGTGTGGGAAGTCGTGCCCGTGCTGGCGGAAACGCTGATCAAAGAGGAGATCGCTCGCCTGACGGCCGAGTGATCGCACGGGCGCCGTGGAGGACGACCCGGAGGACTTCGACGCGGACGAGGCCACAGCCATCGTCCGCGTTGCCGACGTGCAAAAGTCCGCTGACAAGCGCAGCGAACACCACCTGCTCGTGCACGTCCAAGGGACCGAGATGGGTCGCGTGCGTGCGCTCGACAAGCCGGTGATGCTCATCGGACGCAGCACCGACGCCGACATCTGGCTCTCCGACGACGGCATCAGCAGAAAGCACGCACGCTTCGTGCGCCAGGGTGGGGTCACGGTGATCGAGGACCTCGAATCAGCCAACGGCACCTTCGTCCAGGGCGAGAAAATCACGCGCCGCGTGCTGAAAACGGGCGACCAGATCCAGCTGGGGCCAAGCTCCCTCTTTCGCTACTCGATCACCGACGATGACCAGCGGGCCCTACTCGAGCAGCTCTACTCCACGAGCGTGACCGACGCGCTCACCGGCGCGCGCAATCGCGAGTACCTCGACACGCTGATGGTGAGCGAGCTGTCGTACGCGAAGCGCCACGACCACGACATTTCTTTTCTGCTGTTCGATCTGGACCATTTCAAGCGCATCAACGACACGTTCGGCCATCCGGCGGGCGACGCGGTGCTGGTTGCGGTCAGCAATGTCGTACGCGGCACGCTGCGCGCCGAGGATTCCCTGTGCCGCTACGGCGGCGAGGAGTTCTGCGTGCTCCTGCGGTCGATCGACCTGGTCGGCGCGGCCGCTTTGGCCGAGCGCATTCGCAGCCTGATCCAGGGCCTAGCGGTGGTGCACGATGGGCGCACGATCCCGGTCACGGCCAGCATTGGTTGCTCCAGCCGGGTCGAGCTCACGGAACCGAGTGCCTCCGGCCTGGTCGGCTTGGCTGACCGGCGCCTGTACCTGGCCAAGGCCGCGGGCCGGAATCGGGTGGTCGCCGAAGGCTGAGCGAGGAACCGAGTGACCCTGGTTCGATTTTCGGTCAGCGCCGATCCGGAGCTGCTCGACGCCCTCGGCGACTGTCTGCTCTCGGCCGGAGCGGGAGCGCTCGAAGAAGGGCCGTCGAGCCTGAGCGTCTATGCCGATTCGGACGAGCTCGTGCAGGCGCTCGAGGCTGCGGTCGCCGACTTTCGCCTGCGTGTGGCCGAGGCACTGCCCGACCTCGAGGTGCTCCCAGCCGAGATCACGGCGGTCGACGAGAACTGGAACAAGTGGCTGGAGCATCTGGCGCCCGAGCGCCTGACCAAAGTCTTCGTCGCCCGCCCCACGAGCAGCCCGGATGCCCCGCCGGAGGAACGCACGATCTGGCTCGAACCGAGTGCCGCCTTCGGTGAAGGTGGCCATGCATCGACGCGCCTGGCCGCCTGCGCGATCGAGCGCCAAGCCCCAAATTACGCCGGCGGGCGGCTGCTCGACGTGGGCACCGGCACCGGAGTCCTCGCGCTGTTGGGCCTGTCGAGCGGTCTCGGTGACGCAGTGGCCATCGATAGCGATCCCGTCGCCGTCGAGGCCGCGACGAAAAACGCGGCGCACAACGGCCTCGGAGAGCGCTGCCGCGTCTCGGCGTCCGCCCTCGCTACGGTGAGCGATCGTTTCGACATCGTCGTTGCCAACATGCTGGTCCCCACCTTGCTCGAGCTCGCGCCGCTGCTCACGGCCCGCCTGGCGCCGCGGGGGGTGCTGATCTTAAGTGGCCTCCTGCGCGAGGACGCGGACGCCCTCTCGGCTAAGTTCAGCTCGCTCGGCGTGCACGAGACCGCGCGCTACACCGACGGCGATTGGTGCGCGCTCGAGCTCACGTAGTCCTCGAGCGCGTCGAGCGCACCGTCCACGGTGTGGACCTTGGCCTCCACGTCGACCCTGATCCCGAGCTCGCGGCACGTCGCCGAGGTCACTGGACCGATCGACACCACCGTCACGCCCGCCAGCTCGGCTGCCGCCGAAGGGCCCAAAGCACCGGTGATGGCAAGGGCCATCGAGCTCGACGTGAGCAGCACGACGTCGACGTCGTCCCGCACCGCACGACGCAACGATTCGAGGTCTTCCCCCGTAACGGCGCCCGTCTCGTAGGCGGGCACCACGTCGACCACGCGACCCGCTGCTCGCAACGTGTCGGGCAAGACCTCACGAGCCTGCCGAGCACGCAGCAAGAGCAGCCGATCCCCCGCCTTCGTGCTTTCGAGCAAACGCTCGGCCAAGCTTTCGGCCACGTACTGTGGCGCGACCAGGTCAGGGACGAGACTCAGGGCCTCGAGTGCATACGCCGTCTTCTCGCCAATGACCGCCAGCCGAGCCGAGCCGAACAGCCGCGCATCGCGACCCAACTCACGGATGACCGCAATCGTCGCTTCGACGCCGTTGGCGCTGGTGAAGACGACCCAATCGTAGCTGCCGAGAGCCAGCACCGCCTGGCGCAGACGCTGGGGCTCGGGCGGCGGCCCAATCGAGAGTGCGGGGACCGCAACGGCCTGCGCACCGCGGCGCCGGATCGAGGTGCAAGTCCGGGCCGCCTGCCGCTCGGGGCGGGCCACCAGGATGCGCCGGCCGAAAAGCGGCTTGGTTTCGTACCAGCTCATCGCCTGTCGCAAGGCGACCACCTCACCCACGATGACGATCGAAGGACTACTCAGGCCTGCCGCCTGAGCGAGCTCCGCGATGTCGCCCAGCGTTCCGATGATGGTCCGCTGCTCGGGACGTCCGCCCCACATGACGACGGCCGCCGGCGTCGTCCGAGCGCGTCCACCAGCAATGATGGCCCGACTGATCTCGTCCAAGCGCCGCATGCCCATCAAGATGCAGATGGTGCCGGTCGCCGTCGCCAGTTTCTGCCACGCCTCGGGCGACCACTCCTTGCCCGCCTGGTCGCTGCCCGTGATGAACGTGACGCTGGACGACAGGTCGCGGTGGGTCAGCGAAATGCCCGCAAACGCCGCCGCGCCGATGGGCGAGGTGATGCCCGGTACGATGTCGAAAGGAATCCCAGCCTCGGCCAGAGCGAGGGCTTCTTCGGAGCCACGCGCGAACACCAGCGGATCGCCGCCCTTGAGTCGCACCACGCGCTTGCCGGCGCGCGCGAGCCGAATCAAAAGCTCCGTGATGTCGGCCTGAGGTGTGGCCCGCTCGCCATACTTCTTGCCGACGTCGATCTGCTCTGCCTGGGGACAGGACTCGAGTAGCCCGGGATGACTCAGCGCATCGAACAGCACCACCTCGGCCTCGGCCAAGAGCTCCTGCCCGCGCACGGTGATCAGATCGGGCTCGCCTGGGCCTGCGCCCACCAGCCACACCTTGCCGGAACCTCGCTCGGTCATGGGGACGGCAGGAGGCTACTACGCGCCCGAACGGTCCAATAGGAATAGCGCCACGCTGGGACCTGTATTATGGCCCGCCGTATGGGATCGAAGCGAAGAGTGCGAGGGCTGCTCGCCATGGCGTGCGCCGCGCTCGGCGCCCTAGCTTGTTCACCTTGCCAGATGCGCGGCCAAGAGGTCGAGCGCTACGAAGGCGGCCACGTGCTGCCGAGCGGCACCGTGTACGAGACGAGTGTCCCGACCGGACCGTTCCTCTCGTTCGGGGGCGGCAAGACGTACGACCTCGTGCATGGGCTCGGCGTCGTGCCGACCAGCGTGCAGGGTTACGTGAGCTTCGTGCCCGAGCTGACCGAAGACGGTAACCCGCTCGACGTCGACACGCCCAACAACCTCGCGGAGACGGCCGGCAATCAGCTGGTCGTCGAGCGCTGGGACGACGAGATCGTGCGCGTCCGAAACGACACCTGCGGCGAGTTCTACTTGCGCGTGGTGCTGGTCGCGGATACCGGCGCCAGCGGCGCTGGCCAGGCCGGCGCCGGCGCCAACTGAGCCGGGACCCTCAGGGCGCCGTCCCTAGAAACACGTACGCAGCGCCGAAGTCGTTGTCACCGGAGGCCCCAATGACCGAGGTGTCTCCCGAGAGGGCCACCGAACGCCCAAAGTTGGCATGACCGCCTCCATCCGGAGTACCGCCCGGGAGGGCCGCTACCAGCTTCTGTTGCACGGCCCAAGTGGTGCCGTCCCGCGCAAACACGTACGCCGAGCCCGAGGCCACACCCTGCGCGTTGTCGGCGTAGCTCGCGACAATGGCCGTGTCCCCGTCGACGGAGACGGCCTGGCCGAAATAGTCACCCGCCGCGCCGTCGAGGGACCCGTCGTCCAGCGCGGTCAAGAGCTTCTGCTCGACCGTCCACGTCGTGCCCTCCCGCACGAAAACGTAGGCAGAACCAGAGTTGACCCCCTGATCTCCATCCTGCTGACTTCCAACGATGGCGGTATCCCCCGAAACGGCAACGCTGCCGCCAAAAAAGTCGCTGGCCGCTCCATCGAGGGCGCCTCCGGGCAGGGCGGCGACGAGTTTCTGCTCCGCCGTCCACGTCGTGCCCGCCCGCACGAAGACGTACGCGGAACCCGACTCCGCCCCCTGAGGGTCGTCGGAGTCGGCGCCAATGAGAGCGGTATCGCCCGAGATGGAGACAGCAGCGCCAAAGCGGGCGCCGGCGTCGACGTCCGTCGCCCCACCGGGCAGGGCTGCGGTCAGCGTCTTCTGGAGCGGCCAGGACGTGCCCTCGCGCACGAACACGTACACGGTCCCCGCACCGTTCTCCGCATCGACGTCGTGGTACGGGCTGCCAATCAGGATGGTCGTGCCCGCGATGGCAACGTTCCGGCCAAACCGGTCCGCATCGCCGGCTGAAGGCGCCATGAGCTTCTGCTCGACCTGCCACGTCGTTCCCGTTCGCAAGAAGACGTACGCGGAGCCCGCACCGCTCGCTGCATCGTCGTCCTCGTCGCTTCCCACGACGGCAATGTCCCCCGAGATGGCGACGGAGCGGCCAAAGCGATCGTCCGCGGCACCGTCCGGGACCCCGGACGGGAGCGTCGCCAGGAGCTTCTGCTGCGGCGTCCACGTTCCGCCCTGCCGTATGAACACGTAGGCCGAGCCAGAGCCACTGCCTTGGTCGTCATCCCCGTAGCTGCCAATGATGGCGGTGTCGCCAGAAACGGCCACGGAATAGCCAAACACGTCACCGGCACCGCTGTCTCCTCCGCCGCCGGGGAGCGCAGCGAGCAGCTTCTGCTCCACGGCCCAGGACACGCACGGCGGGTCGGTCCCGCCACAGGGGCCACCGCCGCCGGAGCCGCTGCCGCCGTCACCTTCACTGCCACCGTCACCCTCGCTGCCACCTTCGCCCCCGTCTCCATCGCTCCCACCGGCTCCATCGCTCCCGCCACTGCCGCCAGCGCCCGCCCCACCCAGGGGTGCATCACCGCCCAGGTCCAAGACCGACGAGTCGCCAGCTGCCCCGCCGAGATCGCTCGGGGCGTAGGTTCGAGTCGGCCCGCAGGCGAACGGCATGCTCCCCGGCGCGGCCGCCAAGGCCAGGCGGCTGGCTTGGTTCATGCGCCGCCCGCGGAGTGGATAAGACATCATACCCGCAGCCTTGCTTTCGACCGCGGACCGGTCAACTCGCCCGGCGGGAAAAAGAGAAGGGCGGCCCCGGTGGGAGCCGCCCTCATCCTTCGCTCGGCCTGACTTGCCGAGCCCTGTCCCGGGCGATCAGCCGCCGCAGGTCAGGTCATCGCCACCGTTCGACTCGGGCACCGGAGCGTCCGAGCAGACGAACTCGGGACCGTTCTCGTCCCAGTTCTCCACACAAGAACCGTTCTTGCACAGGGTGGAATCAGCGACGCCCGCGGTGACCGCATCCTCGCAGTCCTCTCCGGCGTCGAGCTGCGCGATGCAGACATCCTTGCAGGTCAGGCCAATGCCGCAGTCGAGCTTGCTGTCGTCGCCGATGGTAGCGTCGCAGTCGTCATCCAGCTCGGCACCGGCGGTGCAGGTGTACGGCCAGACCGGATCGTTCACGTCCGTTGTCTCGCAGTTCAGGCCAGGGGCGCACTCCGAGGGCAGCAGGTTGGTCACCATGTCGTAGCAATGGTCCCCCGAGCCACGCAGCTCATCGGTGCATTCCCACTGGCCGGCCGTGGCGTTGTACAAGCAGAGAGGCGCATCCGGACCGCAGCCGGAAGACACACCGACCGTCGCTGACGGGTAGAAGCACGGCGCTGCTGCGTCGAAGTACGCGGCACAGAGCCCGGTTGCCGTCCGCGCAAGACCGAACTCGTCCGCCGTGGCGAGATCGCAGAACGACCCTTCCTCGCACATCTCGTTACTGGTGCACGGATCGGTGTTGATTTCGATGTCATCGGCGCAGTGGCCTGCGTTGCAGTAGTCACCGGCAACGCAGTCGTCGTCGGCGTCACAGTCATCGCTCGCGGAGTCGCCGATCGGCAAGCACTGGTGCCAGCTGGTGGCATCGTCACCAATGGTGACCGGGGCGCACACGTAGTCTTCGGGACAATCCGTATTCACGAGGCACGGGAAGTCCGGTGCACAGTTGCTGACACAGACGTGCTTGTCGTCGGCATCCACATCGGGATTGCACTTCAGACCGGCCTTGCAGCCTGCATCTTCGTCGTCAGGAAGCGGATCGTCGTCGTTGAACGTGCACTCGTCACCTTCGTCGCCCTTCTCGGTGCAGCCGCTATCCGAGTCGCAGTAGTAGTTGTAGTCGCAGTCGTCGTCCTCGGTGCAAGGGACGTCCGCCTCGCCGCGCTGCACGCAGATGGGAACGGTGCCAGTGTTGTCGGGATCACCTGCGGGCACGCAGGTCGTGCCAGGCTTGCACTCGACATCGTTTTCGAGGCCTTCCTTCAGGTCAACGTGGTCCTTGCATTCCTCCCCCTCGTCGAGATCGGGATTGAATAGGTTCCCCAGGGCGCAAACGTCGGTGCCGGGCTCGCTCGGCTGCTCACAGTAGCCGAGCACTTCCACCTGTTCTGGACAGCCCATGTCCTCGTAAGCCGCAACGCACTCGCCGATGCCAGCCGGGTTCTCCTTCACGTGGCTCGGAACCACGACATACCCGAGCGTGCCCAGGAGACCGCTCGCAGGGTACGGGTTATCGACCGTGTTGGAACTGTGATACTGGAAGCTGAAGACGTCGATGCAGTCTTGCACGTCGTCGCCAGCGGAGCCGAGGCGATAGGTGAGCTCACCTTCGTTGCAACAGCCGAACTCCCACGCGCAAATGGCTGCGATGAGGTCATCGATGGTTGCATCGCCGACCGTTGCCGTGCCGCCCGTGCCGTCCGCGCCGGCTCCGCCGTCGGTGCCGCCCGTGCCGTCCGTGTCGTTGCCACCGGTGCCGTCCGTATCTTTGCCACCGGTACCGTCCGTGTCGCCACCACCGCCGGTGCCGTCTTCATCGTTCCCCGCACCGGCCATGTTGTCGGTCCCGCCGCCACCACCACAGGCCAGCGGCGCTGCCCCTGCGATGAGGGCGATCGCCACTCCCGCGATCCACTTCGGCATCTTTCGAATCATCATCGACTCCTATTGCTATGATTTCGTTCCACGGTCGGAGCAGAAGCAACTCGAGCCTCTCGGCCCCGACCTTCTGACAAGCCTCGGCAGTCTAGGGGAGGCATCTCTCGCGACCAAGCGCTCGAGCCTCTCGGAGGCTCCAACTGATGCGTAGCGGAGCACACGCCGCTTTTACGTCTGGTCTCGCTGGAATCACCGGTCCGTAGGCCAACGCTGAGCGCGATGAGAGCTAGGTGATTCCACACGAATGCGCGCTCAAGAGCCACGCCCCCCGCAAGGAATGGCCGCTGGCCCGGGTACGCAGGGCGCGCCCTCTGTCCTACATGCCCCGCGCGGGCCCGCTGCCCGACCAGGCCAAATGACCCTGAGATCCGGGCGAAGACCCCCGGACCGACAGGGCCCGTTCAGCTGGCGCGAGCCATCTGCAAGTCGTGGAGCGCTGCGTAGAGGCCATGCTGCGACATGAGCTCATGGTGAGTCCCGCTCTCGACCACGCGACCGCGCGACAGCACGATGATGACGTCCGCCGCCTGAATGGTGCTCAAGCGGTGCGCGACCACGATCGCGGTACGGCCCGCCATGAGCACGGCCAGCGCCTTCTGCATGCGGGCCTCGGTGTCGCTGTCGACGCTCGCCGTGGCCTCGTCCAAGATCAAAATGTCGGCATTGCGATAGAGCGCCCGCGCGAACGCGATCAGCTGCCGTTCGCCGGCGGAGAAGTTGCTACCGCTCGTTTGGACACGAGCCAAAAGGCCGCCCTCGCGCCGCTCGAACAGGTCGAGCACGTCCATCTGCTCGAGCACCGAGCGGACCCGGCCGAGGTCGGGTTCCTGCCCGAGCGCGACATTTTCGGCCAGCGTGCCCGGGAACAGCAGCACCTCCTGGGGCACCACGGAAAACCGTCCGCGCAGACCTTCTGGGGCGAGGCCGAGGACGTCGTCGCCGTGCACGAAGATCTTGCCGCTCCAGATTTCGTAGAGTCGGAGCAAGAGTGCGGTGACCGTCGTTTTCCCGCTGCCGGTCGGTCCGACGAGCGCAATGACCTGCCCCGGCTTGGCGCTGAAGGACACGTCGTGCAGGATCGGCAGCTCGGATTTGTAGCCGAACGTGACGTTCTTGAACTCGATCGCCAGGTCCGGATCACCGCGCCCGAGCGGGATCGGAGCCGCCGCGGCCGCCTGCATGTCGCGACCCGGCTCCGCCAAAAGGCCGAACACGCGCTCGGCGCCCGAGAGCGCGTTTTGCACCAGGCTGTAGAGCTGCGCCAGCGTGGTGATGGGCTCGAAGAACATGGTCAAATACGAGCTCAGCGCGACCACGGTGCCGAAACTCGCGTGGTGGTAGCCGAGCGCCACGATGATCATGGCCATCGCGATGGAACCGACGGCGTCGACGCCGGCATCCTGAATGGCTTCGTACTTGATCGAGCGGACGTTGGCGTCGCGATAGGCGGCGTTGATCTCCTCGAACTGTTCGAACATGGCGCGCTCTTGGCCGTAAGCCTGGACCACCGCCAAGCCCGTGACCTGCTCGTTCATGTTCGAGTTCATCCGCGCCGTTTCGCCACGGATCGCCCGGAATGAATCGCGGGCACGGCGCCGCACCCAAACCACGATGAGGCCCACCAGCGGCAAGGACGCAAACGTCACCAAGGACAGCTCGATGTCCAAGGTCAGCATCAAGACCACGACGCCGACCAAGCGAACGATGGAGCCGAGCACGCTCACGATGCCGGAATTGAAGAGCTCCTGAATGCTGTCGACGTCGTTGGTGACCCGGGTCACCAGGCGTCCTACCGGCTGGTGGTCGAAGAACGACTGCGGCAATCGACCCAAGAAGCGAAAGACCTCGAGCCGCAGGTCTCCCATCGCCCGCGCCCCCACGATTTGAGTGGCGTAGGTTTGAATGAAGCCGAGACCCTGCTCGAGCAGCGCCGCGGCAGCAAACACCACGCCGCCGAGCAGGATGAGCTGGCCATCCTTGCTCGCCACGCTGCGATCGATGGCCCAGAGCATGATCAGGGGCCGCACCAGCGACAAGGCCGAGGTGAGCAGCGAGGTCACGATGGCCACGCTGAGCCAAGCGCGCTCCGGCCGGAAGAACGGCCACAGCTTGCGCAGGAGGTTCTGGTCGCCCAGGCCGCGTTCGAGCCGCTCGGCTTCGATGCGCTGTCGTTCTGCTCGCCCGGCTGGACCCGGACCCACCCGATCGAGCGCCTCGACCTCTGCAAAGGCCTTGCCACGACTGGGCTTGCCTTGGCCCCCGCCCGCTACCTGCTCGCCGTTCTTTCGCTCGAGTTTGGAGGTCGTATCCATCACGGTGCCGCCTCGCTCTGTCGACTCGGCGGCTGGGATCCCGACCAGTCACCCAGCGCTTGCAGCGCAGCCTCGATGCGCTGCTCCTCGGCGAAGCGCGCGTAAATCCCGTCCTTTTGACAGAGCTCGTCGTGAGTGCCGCTCTCGACGATCCGCCCCTGGTCCAAGACCAAGATCCGATCGCAGCGGCGCGCCGCTACCACCCGGTGCGTCACCAGGATGACCCCGCGCTCCGCCCGCTCCTGATCGATCGCATCCAGGATGCCCCGCTCCGTTCGAGCGTCGACGGCGCTCAGCGGATCGTCCAAGACCAAGAGCTTCGGCGAGAGCACGAAGCCGCTGGCCAGGGCCACGCGTTGCCGCTGCCCACCGGACAGCTGCACGCCGCGCTCGCCCACCACGGTATCGAGCCCGTCGGGCAAGCCGAGCAACTCGTCGAGCACGTGGGCGCGCTTGGCAGCGCCCCAAATCGTCTCGCGCGCAGGCGCAGACTCGATCTCACTGAGCGCGAAGCCGATGTTCCTCGCGGCCGTCGTGGAGAAGAGAAACGCGTCCTGCTGAGTGTAACCGATGGCGCCGCGAACGACCGAAAGCGGCAAGTCGCAGATGTCGATTCCGTCCAGGAAAACGGCACCATGCGGGACGTTCATCAACCGCGGCAAGAGGCGCGCCAAGGTGGACTTGCCACTCGCCGTTCGACCCACGATGGCCAGGGAGGCCCCGGGCTCGAGCTCGAACGAGACACCGTTCAAGACGGGCTTGCCCGGCTGATACGAGAAGTGCAGGTCACGCACCGTGAGCCGCCCGAGCAGGCGTTCGGGCGCAGGCAGGGCGCCGTCGACCACGTCGGGCTTCGCCAGCAGAATGTCGGTCAAACGGCTGTAGGCAGCGCGGCCGCGCTGCACGAGCCCAATCAAGAAGCCGAGCGCCATCAGCGGCCAGCTCAGGCGCCCGAGCGCGCGGAAGAACGTCAAAAAGCCTCCAGGATCGATCTCCCCGCTGAGCAACATGTGCCCGCCGTACCAGAACACGATGATGACCCCGATGCCGCTGAGCGATCCCATCGCCGGACCGATCGCACCGCGCAGTCGCGCCAGCGCCAGGCTCTTGTCGACGTAGCTCTGGTTGACGCGCTCGAAGCGCTCGGTCTGCGCATCCTGCAGCGCGAACGAACGGATCACGCGCGAACCGGTGATCGTGGTCTGCACCACGTCGCTCATCTGGCCGAGCGCGTCCTGGTTGGCCTTCTGCCGGCCGTAGATCTGACCGCCGAACACGCGGGTGATGAGCACCAGCGCCGGCATCGGCGCCAGGGCGGCAAGCGTCAAGGTGGGTGAAATGCTGAGGGTGACGGCAAATGCGCTGATCAGGCTGAACGTCGTGTTGACGGCGTTGAGCACGGCAAAGCCGAGCAGCAGCCTGACCTGCTGCAGGTCGTTCGTGGCCCGGCTCATGATCTCGCCGGGCGGCATGGTCTGGTAGAAGCTCGGTCCGAGCGTCTGCAAGCGCGCCAAGAGATCGTTGCGCAGGTCGTACTCGGACTGCCGACCCGCGTTGAAGATGGTCACCCGCGAAGCGATGCGAATCCCGAGCGCTACCAGCGCGATGAGCGCGAGCTCGCCGCCGATGGTGAGCACGTCCTTCGTGACCTTTCCGGTCACCGCGTTGATCGCCACGATGAGCCGGGTGTCGAACAGGTACTGGGCCGTCTGATACAGCGCGAGCAAGCCAACGCCGACCAGGTAGCGCGGCAGCTGGCGCCTCAGCTGTCCGCGCAGGCTCGCGGGCTGCGCGGAGGGTGGCGGCTCTGTCATGGTCGCAAGACGTAGCTCACCATCCCCGCGCGGTCACGGGCCCGGCCTAGAACAGTCCTATGCTGAAATGAAAGGCTCCCAGGTCCTCCCAGGTGCGGGGCGGACGACCCTCGAGGACGAACCCGAGCTCGTTCAAAACCCGGTCGAAATTGAAGCCGTAGTCGAACACCAGGGGTCCAACCGGCGTGTCGACGCGCAGGCCGGTGCCGAACGAATAGCGGAGGTTGAAGGGGTTGATCGTATTCGGGTCAGTCCAGACGTTGCCGGCGTCGATGAAGATGGCCGTCTCCAAGCTGCCGACGAGGGGGATGCGCAGCTCGACGCGGGGAGCGATGAAGAAGTCGCCACCGCGCAAGACGATGTCCTGGATGGTCAGCACCTCATCGGGGGGGGTATCGGGCTGCACCACACGGTCGGCGAGATCCTGCGGCACGAGCGAGTCCTGGGGGTAGCCGCGGAGCGTGTCCACACCGCCGACGTAGAACAGTCGATCCGGGTAGGCCTTCGATTCGGGGAGGACCACGTCATCCGTCTTGTCTGGGTCTCGAACCAAGTGGTGAATGACCCCGCTGCGCACGCTCAGAGCCAGCGTGAGCCCCTTCTTGGACAGGGGAATGTAACCTGCCAAGCGGCCCGTGTAGCGAAAGAGGTGGCTACAACCAGCTGCGAGCGCGTTGTCCGAGTCCTTGTT
>Ga0247744_1000172_pt1 | contig 12762 bp, 11 predicted proteins | sample UWRJS154409C5_FD_180946 | JGI IMG/M metagenome (GOLD analysis project Ga0247744, IMG submission 180946) | Soil microbial communities from Arlington Agricultural Research Station in Wisconsin, United States - UWRJ-S154-409C-5 | ecosystem: Environmental > Terrestrial > Soil > Agricultural land... | reverse complement strand
CCAAGAGCCCATCGGCGGGATTGCGACGAGCCAGCAGTGTGAGCTCGTGTCGACCTGGAACGAGCTGCACCCGCAGCGCGCCCGAGCGTTCCAAAGACAGCGCTAGGTCACCTTGTACGCCGAGCGCCACGGTGTCCTTCAGGTTGGGATCCGGCAGCAAGATTTCGCGCGCGCTGCCGGAGACGCGGAAGACGAGCCGCGTTTCGACGACCATCGGCAAGCCGTCCTTGATCTGGCGAAAGACCGCCAGCTCAACCTGATCCGAAGCGGCGCTCTCCTGAACGCTGTCGCTGAGGCCCTTGAGCCAGAGCTGCCCCGCTTCCCGCCGAACGAGGGGCACGTCCTTGCCCGCGAGGCGCAAACTCACGACGCCCGTGAGCGGGCCGACGTCGAGCACCTCGGGCAGCCGGTTCCAGACGAAGCGTCCTCGGATGGTGGAGCGCCCCGGGCCGAGGACCACCGCCGGCGTGCCCTGCTCGTCGACGACCGCGGCGGGCTTGCCGTCCACTTCGACGTCCTCGGGCCAGGCACCCGGCCGCCCGGGAAGCCGGTGCAGGAGCCGCGCCTCGGCCAGCACCCGCTGTTCGAAGCGCCCGCCCGCGGCGTCGAGCTCGAGCTCGAGCTCACCCGGCCACACGCAGCGCGGCTCTCCGCCGATGTGCGTGCACAGCTTGGTTCCGAGCTCCGCTCGTACCCAGGGGACCCACTCTCGCAACTCCGCAGGCACTTCGTCCGAGGCCGTTTCGGCTGCCACAGCCGGTAGCGCTACGAAAAAGGCCAAGGCGGCCGCAAGGAAACCGCGCAGAGCAGCAGCGGACAGCCAAAGAACCCGGGGCATCATGGGCCAGCACTCTCTCACGAGGTGGGGCGCAAGCGAACTTGGAAACATCTGCTTCGGTTGGACGGCCACGAGCGCCGAAAGTTCTACGGGCCGAGAGGTCAGACCAGAGGCCAACCCGCGATTGTCAGCGATTGTCCTAGTGTGTCATTCATCTTCGGGCGGGCAGCGCGCGCGGGCAGCCAAAGTTACCTTGATCCGTAGGTCATGCGCGCTCGTTTGGCACACAGGTGGTCGGCCGTGGTGCTCACCACGTTCGGCTGGGGTTGCGCCCCGGCTGGCACGGCACATCACGTGACCTGGCCCGAGGGCTACGCCAGCGACTACTTCAGGCCCGTGCCCGAAGCGAGCGCCGGCCCCACGCTGCCCGGTTCGCTCAGCGGCGCAGGGCCAACACCGCACACGGCCACTGGTTGGTCCTTGGCAGCCCGTGAGTGGGGCTCGGCCACGGAGGGCGGCTTCCCCACTCCCGAAGGGCTCACGGCCGAAGAGATGCGCCGCATCGACGAGGGTTGGACCGTAGCCCGACCCTTCGAGTTCAACGTCAGAGAACACTCCTATGTGGGCGGCGTCGCATTTCAGATCGTCGAGGCGTCGACCGAAGAGGTGCTCTCGGCTCTGCTCGATGTGAATCAGCTCCCCCGCGCGCTGCCGCTGACACAGCGAGCCACCCTCGTCTCCCGCTCCGATGCGGACGACCTCACGGTCGAGGTGGTGCAGGGAAATGCCCTGGCCAAGGCGCGCTACTCGGTGCGACTGACGCGCGTCGGCGAGCACGCCATCCGCTTTTCCATGGATCCGAACCGCCCGCACGACATCCGTGACGCCCGTGGCTACTTCACGGCCACCCGGTTCTCCGAGCGGCACACGCTCGTGACCGTCGCCGTGGGCATCGACCTCGGTCAGGGCTTCGGACGCTCGATGCTCCGCCGCCAGGTGCAAAAGGTGGCCCTCTCGGCCCCAGCGCACCTGCGCCGTTACGTCGAACCTCGAGCGGCCGCGAACGCGAGCGTCGTCGCGCTCCGCTGACGGTAGGCGCGGCATCCGTGCTAGCCCTGGTCTCATGCTGCGCTCGTCGGCCTTAGCCTTCATCCTCGCTACCTGTACGGCGTCCTGCGCTGGGACGATGAAAGGTGGCGACGCGGCAGGCGGCGGCGCGCCCAGCGCGGGGGGCAGCACGAGCAGTGGCGGTGCGACCACCACGGGTGGCGCGCAGGGAACCGGGGGCAGCACGGCGAGTGGGGGCAGCACGGCCAGCGGCGGCACCCCGGGAGCCGGCGGCCAATCCGGCAGCGGTGGCGGTGGCGGCAGCGGCGCCGCGACCAATAGCGGCGGCTCGAACGGAGTCGCGCTCGATCCACCGAGCTGCCCGACGGTGAGCAGCCTGCCCGTGCGGTTGGTCGGACGAAACGACGGCTGCGCCGTGCCGGGTGTCCGGCAGGCTTGGTCGGGCACGGGATTCGTGGCGGCCATCAACGGAACCGGCCTGCTCTTCGAGCAGGACGGGCCGTCCGTGGAGTACACCGTCATCGTCGACGGCAGCGAGCAGAACAAGATCGTCACGCAGGCTGGTCGCAACGCAATCACGGCCGTCGCCGATTTGCCGAGTGGCGAGCACACCATTGAAGTCTATCGGCGCGGCGAAGCAAGCTTCGGCGCGACGACCCTCTACGCCGTCGAAGCGGATGGAGGCCTGACGATGACGCCGCCGGCCGCGCCGTCGCGGCTGATTGAGGTGATCGGCGATTCGATCAGCTGCGGCTACGGCAACGAAGGCGCCGACACCAGCTGCGGATTCTCTGCCGATACCGAGAACCACTACATGGCCTACGGCGCCATCCTGGCCAGGACCTTCGACGCCGACGTCTCCACCGTCGCGTGGTCGGGGCGCGGCGTGGTCAGTAACTACAACGGCGAAGCCGGCCCCACCCTGCCCGATCTCTACGAACGCGCGATCCCCGACGACGAGACCAGCATCTGGGACTTCGCGGGCAACAAGGCCGCGGACCTGGTGATCATCAACCTCGGGACCAACGACTACAGCACGGATCACGACCCGACCGACCAGAGCTTCGTCGCCACCTACTCAGCCCTGCTCGAGGTGCTGCGCGCCCATTACCCGAAGGCGGCCATCCTCTGCACCGTCGGTCCCATGCTCTCCGGCACCGACCTGGACACGGCCCGCGCCAACATCGCCGCCGCCGTGGCCACGCGCGTCAGCGCGGGCGACAGCAAGGTCCGCGCTTACGAGCTGACGACGCCGAACGACAGCCCCGGCTGCGACTGGCACCCCACCATCGCGACGCACACCGCCATGGCCAGCGAGCTCGCCCCGATCGTGACGGAGATGCTGGGCTGGTAGCCCAGGTCGATCTTTCTCGCCGGCCCGGAAGTTCCCGAAACGAAAGGCTTGATTCGTGCCCTCTCGTAGCGCCCATCGGCTACTGTGATGGAGGTGATGTCGTTCCGCATTTCCGCAGCCTCCGGGCTGATTGCCCTGCTCGGCGCGGTCGCCTGTGGCACGCCGCAAGACCCAGCGGACGGGGCGGATGGTGCAGGCGGCTCCGGCGGCGCCGGTGACAGCAGCGACGGCTCGGACAGCGACGGCAGCAGCGGCGGCAATAGTGACGGCAGCGGTGGAGCCGACGGCGCCAGCGGCGGTGCGGAAACTGGCAGTGGCGGAGAGCCGGCCAGTGGCGGCTCGAGCGATGGCAGCGGTGGCAGCGCGGACGGCAGCGGCGGCGAAGGTGTCCCCGAGGACGCGGTGCCGAGCGCCGGCTGTGACTCGACGACGACGCCGGTGGACGGAAAGCTCACCATCGACGTCGACGGCACCGAGCGCGAGTACATCCTCACGCTGCCGGGCGACTACGATCCGGCCCGCCCCTACCGCCTGATCTTCGGTTTCCACGGCGCCAAGTACGACGCGGAGTGGGTCGCCAACGGTGAAGAGCCGCTGACGGGCCCTTACTTTGGCCTCGCCGACGAAGCGAACGGGAGCGCGATCTTCGTGGCCGGGCAGGCCAACGGCGGCTGGAACGCCGAGGACCTGAGCTACGTCAGCACCCTGCTCGACAAGTTCGAGGCGGAGCTCTGCATCGACGTGAGCCGCGTATTCGCGACGGGCTTCAGCATGGGGGGCATCATGACGGTGCGCATCGGCTGCGCGATGGGTGACGTGTTCCGCGCCATCGCGCCGATGTCGCCCAGCCTGCCGAGCGATTGCGGAGACGGCAGCGAGCCCATCGCCTACTGGTCGTCCCACGGTCTTTCGGACACGACCATCACGCCGGAGCAAGGAGCCCTGGCCCGGGACGAGTTCCTGGCGAGAAACGGCTGTAGTGACACGACCGTCCCCGCCTCGCCGGACGGCTGCGTCAGCTACGAAGGTTGCAGCGAGGGCAATCCCGTCGGCTACTGCACGTTCGACGGTGTGCACGAGCCCGCGCCGTTCGCGGGCACGGCGATCTGGGCGTTTTTCTCCCAGTTCTAGCGACGCCGACCTTGGACTGACCCGGCGGCAGGACGTCACATCTGTCGCATAATGCGACGCCTCCGAGGCAAGCGTGTACCGTCCCGGTGCGCCAGGTCTGCAGGTTCTGCCTCGTGAAGGACGCTGGCACGCCGGATGCTTCTCCACGACGCCTGCGAACAACGCAGGACGTCAACGTGGAGGGAAAAGCCATGCATCCAATCATCCTCGGAGGAAGCCACCTCGTACTCCCAGCCCTCGTGGGGGCAGCAAAATCCATTCCGGCGGCGCAACTTGCCAAGTACGGACTGCTTCGCGGCCCGCTCGTCGGCTTCGGACCCGTCTTGGGGGCCTTCATCGGTGGTGCAGCCACCGTGGCGCTCCTCGCTCCAGGCAGTCGCGCCTGGATCAAGGCCCACGGCGGCGAGCTGCTGGAGTTCCTGAAGGGGCGGAACCCCAAATCCCCGGGAGAAAACGGCTCGAGCGACGGGCCGCGGCCGGCGTACCACGCCGAGCCAGCTGCCGACATCGGCGAGTAGCGGCCCGCCAGCCTCTCCCCAGCTCGGGGAGAGGCTCGAAGCGAGCTCAGGTGGACTCGTCCACTACCCAAGCGCACGTCGTCGCGCATTCGACCGTGGCAGCCGCGCACGACTCGTCGTCGATGCAGTGCTCACAGTCGTTGGCTTGTTCGGCGAAATCGGGATCGTCCTGTGCTTGGTCTTCGCAACGATCGGTGCATTCGACCGTATCGACGCCATCGTCGATGCACTCGGCATAGCGAGTGCAAACTCGACCGCAATCGTAGGTGCGCTCTGCCTCGCTGCAGCCCACGCTGACGCCGGCTCCGAGGGCAAGCAGCGCGAGCATCAGGCTCGAATTTTTTCGAATCATCATGGTGAACTCCCGTCTTTCTCTGGGGCAGGCAATCGACGCCTTGGCCGACCCGTTGCACGGGCCGTGCCAAGGCACGCCAACCAGCCACATCCCCGTGAAGAGAATTGCACCTGGGGCCTGAGTGCTCGCTAGGCCGATGGTGTGCGCCACGTGCGGGGCGCAATGCCCCACGGTCGCTGCTTGCCTGGGAAAATCTCTTGCGCCACTTTCACACCGGCGAAAGACTGCCCGGCCATGTGCAGGAACATCCGGCCGCTGTTCAATTTCGACCCACCCGCCACCGATGAAGAGATCCACGCGGCGGCGGTGCAGTTCGTGCGCAAACTCAGTGGCTTCACCCGCCCGTCGAAGGCCAACGAGGCGGTCTTCGACCTGGCGGCGCAGCGGGTGAGTCAGGTCGCGCGCGAGCTCATCGAGTCGCTCGTGACGGACGCGCCGCCCCGGGATCGGGCTATTTTCGAAGCCAAGCGGCGCGAGGTCAGCCTGCGTCGCTTCGGCGCACGGCGCGGCTAACCGTCAAGCGGCCTTCCACTTGATGTTGCAGCCGATGCTCGGCGTCTGCTCGAGGCTCGGCTGCTTGCCCGCCAGGAGTGCTCCGACGGCTCCGTAGAGGTCCTCGCCCGTGATGGGCACGCCATTGCCCGGACGACTGGCGTCGAACTGGCCGCGGTAGGCTAGCCGCCCCTCGCGATCGAAGACGAAGAAGTCCGGCGTGCACGCCGCGTCGAAGGCGTGGGCCACGTCCTGGGTCTCGTCGTAGAGATAGGGGAAGACGTAACCCTGAGCCCGCGCGTCTTCGGCCATCTGCTCTGGTCCGTCCATCGGGTGCGTCGCGACGTCGTTCGAGCTGATCGCCACCATGCGGACGCCCTCCTGGTCGCAGTAGCGGCCAAAGGCAGCCATCGCCGTCTTGAGGTGGATCACGAACGGGCAATGGTTGCAGATGAAGACCACGACGCCGATCCGGCCGCCGAGAACGTCGCTTTTGACGGTCTTGCCGCTCACCACGTCGGGCAGGGCGAAGGCGGGAAGCGGGGTACCGAGGGCGAGCATCGTGGAAGGGGTCCGAGCCATGCGCCGAACTTGGGATCAGCGCGGGCAGAGGTCAAGGTGATTGCCAGGCGCAACGCGTCTGATACGAAGGGGCTCATGCAGGTCGGCCGCGTCCCCCAGCTGGTCCCGCTCGCGCTGGCCTTGCTCGTCCTTGGCGCGACCGTCGGCTGTGTGAAGCTCGACCAAGGTGGTGGTGGCCCGAGCGCGGACGGGTCGGGTGGCACGGGTGGCGGTTCGAGCGGGACGGGCGGGCGCCCGCACAGCGACATCCCGGCCTGCGCTGCTCTGTTCGACGACGCCTGCGAGAAGCAGCCTACCTACGACTACTACCTCCAGCTGTGCGAAAATGAGGACTCGAGCGCGGCCGCGGCCATCCTCGATTGCGTGGTGCCCGACTGCAAGAGCCCGCTCGACGAGAGCACGGCAATGTGCGTTCAGCTGGCCACCCAGGACGAGCAGAGCGGCGCAGTCTCTTCGCTGATGTATCAGGTAGAGTCGCTCTGTGGCTCACAGCTCGACAACGCCGACGTCCGCGTCGTCTACATCCACGCGGCCAGCATCAAGGTTGCGGACCACTTGCAGGCGCTCACGGATTGCCTGTCGGGCGTCTACTGTAACCAGATCACGAAGTGCGTCACCGACCCGGACGTGGCGCCGTGGTGGTACGAATAGGCAGGACGAGTGAGCTCCGTTTTCACCTGCCCCGCGTGCCAAGCGCCCATCGAGCCGGACGTGCGCGAGGCCGGTTCGGCTTTCTCCTGCCAGAGCTGTGGCCGCACTTACCCGAAACTCGGCGACATCCCCCTCCTCCTGCCCGACGCCCTTGGAACGCTCGAGCTCTGGCGCAATCGCCTGGCGGCGTTCGTAGGGGAAACCCAGGCCATCGAGCGCCATCTGTGGGCCGAGCTGGTCGAGCCGAAGCTCACGGACGCCACGCGCCAGAGGCTCCGCGCCGTCGCTGAGGCGATGCCCCAACAGCGAACCTTGGTGCTGGACCTCTTCCACGAGGTCGGATTGGGTCCAGGATCACAGCCCGCACCGACCGAGCCGGGGTCGATCCTCGACTTCTTGACGCTCGTCTTTCGCGACTTCGCCTGGGCACCCGAGATCGATGAGGTGACCCCCGCGTTCGCGCGACTCGAGGCGGTCCTGCCCCCCGACCTGACCCTGGGAAAAACCCTGATCTTCGGGGCTGGGACGGCGCGCATCGCCTGGGATTTGAGAGAGCGTCTCGACCCGAATGCCGAGCTTTTCGCGCTCGACAACAATCCACTGCCGTTCTTGGTGACGCAGAGACTGCTGCGGGGTCGTAGCGCGTCCCTGTACGAGCTACCCGGCCATCCCCGTCGCGCCGAGGACGCAGCCGTGCGACGCACGCTCCGTCCGCCCTTCGCGACGCCGCCCCGCCTGCAGCTCGTGTTCGCCGATGGGCTGCGGGCTCCGGTTCGATCGGGGACATTCGATACCGTGGTGACGCCCTGGTTCGTCGATCAGGTGCCGAGCGACCTCGCTCAGTTTCTGCCCGAGATCTCCCGCGTGCTTCGGCCTCGGGGCACGTGGCTGCATACTGGCCCCTTCGTTTACGATCCGGGACGCACGAAGCCGGCGCATCGCTACAGCCGCGAGGAATTCCTCGAGCTCGCCTACGCGGCAGGGTTCACCGTGACCGCCTGCGACTACGCGCCAGCGCCGCATCTGTGCTCGCCCCTGTCGACGCAAGGTCGGCAGGAGTGGGTTCTCTCGGTGCATGCGGTCAAGACGGGCGGCCCGGCGGACGCGTCCGAGCCCGAGTGGCTCGTGGCCGGTGCCGTTCCAAGGCTCGAAGTGCCGGCCGACACCCAGTGGCCGCTCCCGATTCTCGAGCGCGTGCTCGAGGCCATTGATGGCGAGCGCAGCGCCCAAGACATCACGCGGGCGCTCTTGGAGCTTGGCGAGCTCGCAGATGACGGCAACGCCGAAACCGTCGTCCGCGGCTGCTTGCGCCTGATCTACAAGGCCGTGCGCTGAATCAGCAACCGCTACTCAGAGCACGAGATCCGGCAGCGGACCGGTTGCACCCGAGGGGTCGCCGAATGTCGTCATGTCGGTCGCGCCCATGATGTTCGCCAGCGACACCAAGAGCTGGTTGTTGTCCTTGGGTGCACTCTTGTAGTCGACGACGCGGCCCGTATTCAGCTTGCCGCCGCCGCCCCCCGCCAACACGTAGGGCATGCGGGTCAGGTCGTGATTGGTCGACTCGCCGATCTCCGAACCCCAGAACAGCACGGTGTTGTCGAGCAGAGTGCCCGGTCCCTCCTGGTAGGAGTCGAGCTTGGCCAGGAAGTACGCCAGCTGCTGCGCGAACCACACGTGGATCTGGCCGTACTCCATGAACCCGGTGGTGCCAGCCCAGTCGTGGGAGATGACGTGGTGGTTGCGCGTCGGTCCCAAGAACTGGAACAGGTGCTCACTCTCGGCGAAGTTCCACTGGAGCGTGATGATGCGCGTCTGATCACAGGCCAAGGCCGCCGCAGCCAAGTCCATCTGTAGCTGCCCGGTTTGCTCGATCGTCTGGTCGTCGGCCAGGTCCACGTTCAGATCGCCGGTGGGCACCGCGCAATCGCTGGTGTCCTGCCCCGTGGTCGCACCCGCGCCCGCCACGGTGCTCAGTCGCTCCTCGATGTCCTGGATCGACTGCAGGTGTGCTTCGAGCTTCAGCCGGTCCTCGGCGCCCAGCCGCTTCTGCAGCCGGATGATCTCGCTACGGGTCAGGTCGAAGACGCTGCCGCGTTCGGCGCGCAGTTGATCCATCGCCGGGTCGGACCCGCCGCCGCCGCCCGCGTCCCCGAACAGCGCATCGAAGACGTCCTGGGGTTTCTCGCGCGGTGGCACCGGCTGGTCCGCGCCCTTGTAGGAAATCCGGCCGCGGACCTGGGAATCGCGCACATGCACGCCCAGCTCCAGCGTCTTGAAGCGCGTGGGCAGGTCCAAAATCTCGCCCAAGTGCTGGTCGATGGAGATGCCCGATCCCCAGCCCGAGGTCGCCATGAAGCTCTTGAACGTGCCGGTCCCGAGCGGCCGAGCCGTGAGCAGACCGCCGATGCCGCGCGCGTGCTCGGAGCCGTTGAGCCCGCCGGCGAAGCCGTTGTCACCGACGACTGCCGGGCAGTGCCGGATGCCGTCGAGGAACAGGAGCCTGTCCTGGAACGGCTCGAGCGGCGCCGTCAGCTGCGGAAAGGTCATCGTGCTGCCGTTCTGCGTCGGCCAGAACAGGTCGTTGCGGGTGCCATTCGGCGTGGCAAACACGATGAGCCGCGTCGGATACTGAGTCTCCTGCCCGACCGCGCGGTGCGCATCGAGCAGTGGAATCGCGGCGGTGCCGGCCAACGCTCCTTGCAGGAGGTCCCGGCGTGAGATGCGGCCGAGCGAGCGGCTGGTGCGAATCATGGGGTCACCTCGGAAGTGCGGCGGTAAAGGAAGGCCTCGGTTTGGGTGGTGTCGACCAAGAGGTCAATCAGGTTGGCGCCGCTCTGGTTGAAGGCGTCCTGCAGGGGAACGAGCGAGCACGCGTCGCCCGCCTCGACACCGCGGCCAACCGCGAACTTGAACCACTGCTCGGCGACGCAATCCTCGACCTGATCGCTCGAAGCCAGGATCTCCGTCATCTGCTTGGTCCCGACGAACGGACCGTCGATGTCCTTCGTGTAAAGGAACTCCCCCGACAGATCCATCGTCGCCCCACCATCCGTCGTGCGGAAGCTGCCGAGCGCATCGTAGCTCTCCATCGGGTAGCCGAGCGGGTCCATGGCGCTGTGGCAGTTGGCACAGGAAGGCTCCGTCTGATGTGCGCTGAACCGGTCACGCGCCGTCGTGCCTTCGGCCGGAGGCGGCACCGAAATGTTCACGTTGTCCGGTGGCGGACTGATTACGTCGCACAAGAGCTTGGTGCGGATGAACTTCCCGCGCAGGACGGGGGACGTCTGGTCGGGATGCGAATGGCTGGCCAAAAAGCCCGGAGTGGTCAAGATGCCCGAGCGCTCGGCCCCGTCGAGCGCGGTGACGCCCGCGGCTTCGGCCACTCCGTAGAGCTCGGCCAAAGGTCCCGTCGGTAGCCCGAGGGGCGCCGTCAGCAGGCGGTCGAGCGTGGCATCGGTGCCGAAGACCACGTCCTCGACTACGGCGTCACCCTCGGCCTTCATCGCCGCACGCATCGCCTCGCTCCAGAGCGGGAAGGCCCCTGTGCCCTTGCTGATGGTGTCGAGCCGCGTGAGGTCGAGCCACTGCCGGTAGAACTCGGCTACCGCCAGGCGAGCCTTCGGGTCGCTCAGCATGCGGCGGGCCTCGCCGGCCACTTGCTCCGGCGTCGCCAGAGCGCCTGCAGCCGCTGCATCGAGCAGCGCGTCGTCGGGGGCCGAAGACCAAATCAAATAGGACAGCCGGGTTGCCGTCTCGTAGCCGCTGAGCCGCGCCATGGTCAGGGGCGTCCCCGGCGGCTCCGCCCCCGTGAACTCGACTCTGAACAGGAAGTGCGGCGACTGCAGCATCAGCCTTATCATGACCTCGATTCCGTGCTCGTAACTGGTGGGCGAGCCCAGCGCGAACGCCTGGAGCAGGACCGACACGTCCTCGGGCTCGAGAGCGCGTCGATACACGCGGCGACCGAAGGTCTCCGCAAACTGGCTGGCGCAGGCCTCCGCTCCCGTGGCGACCGGATCGCAGGCAAAGAGCGTGTCCAGATGGGTGATGGCCTCCGCGGCCAGAGCCTCCGCGGCGTACGTGTATTTCTCGGCGTGCAAGGACGACACGGTGAGCACGACGGCGTTGTTGCTGAAGCCGTCCGCAATCTCGTCCGGCGGAAAGTCGAAGTCTTCTGCAGGACTGAGCGTCGTGCCGAACAGATCGCGCACGGTGCTGTCGTACTCGAAGCGCGTCAGCCTGCGCAGCGGGGTCGGCGGGCGCTGGAGCGTGTTACAATCGACCGTGGTGCCGTTCTCATTGACGATCTCTCCCGGAGCAACGGTCTCGGTGCCGCCAGTACCCTGCGTCATCCCTCCGTCGGCCGGAGGAGCGCCATCGGAGGGTGGACCACCCGAGCCGCAGGCGAGCGCGAGCCCCGCTGCCAAGAGAGGCGCGGTCCAAGGCAGCAAGAGCGAACGCGACCAGGAAACGTGAGTCGAAGCCATCCCGCACGCTCAGTAGAGGCTGCAGAGCGCGAGGCGGTCCACCTCGCTCTGACAAAGAACGCACAAATCGACGTGTTTCGTGCCCTTTCAAGGCAGCATTGCAGCGCCCATGAAGACCTCACATGGCTCAAAAAAGATCACTCCGCGGGCCGCGCCGATCGAAAGTGACACCCTCCGGCATCCAGGTTCAGGGCGGCAACGCATCCGTGGGGCTGGGCCCAGTCCTCGGCCGAGCACCCTGGCTGTGGACAATCAGTGACAACGGAAGTTTGGGCGAGAAACCCCGAAAAATGCGAAGGTCAGACAAAATTATGACCCAATTTCGATCCAATGCTGATCGAACTGGGTTAAGGGGTGGGGACGGTCGGCCATGTCCCCTCTTGCCAAAGACACGGATCAAGCTGCGACCTCCCGACGGAGACTGGTCGGGGTTGCCGAGCCAGCTACTGGTTTCCGGAACTCCACCCAGCGCCTCCGATCCTTGGGCGGAATGGGAAGTCGCTGCTTGGTTCGTTCTGGCCGAGAGGCGGCTGCTGGGGACTCCAGCTGACCGAACGCAGACCGGGGCGCCCGATTCCCGCAGAAAGGCGCGCCCCGGTCTCTGCGTGCTAACCAAGGCCTGTGGTTTCGTGGCCCTCCTGGGCGCTTTCGGCTGTACGGAAGCACCCGGCGACGGCGGCGGCTCCGGGGGGCAGACCGCTACGGGCGGGGCTTCGGGCGGGAGCCCCAGCAGCGGAGGTGCGGGACCGAGCTCGGGGGGCACGAGCAGCGGCGGAGCGTCGAGCGGCGGCACGAGCGGTGGCGGCGCGTCGAGCGGCGGCACGAGCGCGGGAGCGGGCGGTCTGGCGACCAGCAGCTGCGGCGATGCCTGTAGCAATCCACCCTCTGGATCCTGCGACACTCCGGAAGTGCGCGTGACCGAGGTCGAGCTCGGCATTCCGGTCCTCAATAGCGAATCGGAGACGGAGCTCGAGCCTCTGGTGCTGGCCGCCATGCCGTCCGGCGGGGCGCGCCTCGGCTTCATGAGCGACGACGGCGCACTGCACATCGCCGAGCTCGACTGCCAGGACGGTTTGGTCGGTAGCCCGTTCGCCTTGCCAGCCCACGACTTCGAGGACCTCGCCGCCGACGCAGGCGGTGGCGTGGCTCTCCTCACCCGGGACGCGCGCGGCGGCGGCACGCTCAACTGTGGGCAGCCGGCGAACCTGTGCGACGGCGGGCCGGATCCAGCCATTGCCTGCCACGAAATGTGGATGGTGCGCTTCGACTGCGAGGGCACTCCGAGCTGGGAGACGACCCTCACCACGTCGAGCGAGACGTTGCCGCCCTATTCCACCGGACCA
>Ga0247744_1000171_pt1 | contig 12781 bp, 8 predicted proteins | sample UWRJS154409C5_FD_180946 | JGI IMG/M metagenome (GOLD analysis project Ga0247744, IMG submission 180946) | Soil microbial communities from Arlington Agricultural Research Station in Wisconsin, United States - UWRJ-S154-409C-5 | ecosystem: Environmental > Terrestrial > Soil > Agricultural land... | reverse complement strand
AGCACGTGTGGGCCCCCGAGACCATCATTGACTCGAGCACGAGCCAGTACGTGGTCTACTGGTCGTCACCGCTCGATGAGAACCCGAGCTCGTCGGATCCGCACAGCATCTACTACGTGCTGACCAGCGACTTCGAGACCTTCACGGACCCGGAGGTCCTCTACGGTCGAAGCGGCCGCAACTTCATCGACGCCACCATCCGCGCCGATGGCGACGGCTTCCTCATGGTGCTCAAGGACGAGGCCGACGGACAGAAAAACCTGCGCGCGCTGCGTTCGACCTCCCTCTTGGGCGCCGAGGCTTGGAGCGTGGACCCCTCCGCCCCCCTCACCGGCAACTACGCCGCCGAAGGCCCGTCGCTGCTCGAGCGGGATGGGGAGCTGTTCCTCTACTTCGACAAATACGGAGAAGGCGCCTACGGCGCGCTGCACGCCACGGCCGAGAACGACCTCGATACTCCGGGCGCGTGGGACGACATTTCCGCCTCCGTCTTCTTCCCCGGCGTGCGCCATGGCACGCCGATCGAGGTGCCGTGGGACGTGTATGAGGCGGTGGCGCTGGCGGCAGGCGAGTAAGCTTCCCTACGCCCTGCTTCTTGGCTAGGAGGTCCAATGGAATCCGAGTCGTGCAGGGTGTGTGGCGGTGACGGACGCATCACCAACTCCTTCGGCGGCAGCTCGAAAACGTGCCCCGGCTGCCATGGCACCGGGCGCCGGTCCAACGAGCCGCTCTGGCACGACGTGACCAAGACCAAGGCGTCGCATCACCAGCCGACCAACCGGGTGGTGAAAGAGGAAAAGCAGACTTGGCCCAGCACCGCCTCGGGCGCAGCGCTGGCAACCTCGGTCAAGAACTCGGGTCTGGCGGACGACACGAAGACGCGCCTCGTCCGCGAAATCATCGAATACGAAGCCTCTCACGGCTCCTGCACGAAGACCTTCGAGCGCAAGATCCGAAAGCAACTCTAGGGCCGAACGCCTGCGTCACTCCACCAGGGCGCCGCGCTTCAGCTTGCCGCTGTCTCCCGGGTCCTCGTACGCACTCTTCTTGGCGGCGTAGTCCTCGGCCGACACGTGCTGCCAGGGGAATACCTTGACGATGACGTTGTCGCCCGGATCGGGCTCGACTTGCAGGCTATTCTGGGGCCTGCGCTTCGGCTCGAGGTTGTCCGAGCCACCTTGCAAGACCAGGCCGCGGGAGCGCGTGCAGGCAGGGGCTTGCCGGGTCGCCTCGCCCGACTGGAACTTCAGCGCGCGCGTCCGGCAGCCGGGGTCTTTGCCGCCCGCTGCCATACTATCGAGCGAACCGAGCGTCTCGTAGTCCGACATGCGGGAGGCGTCCGCAGCGGCCATCTTCTCGAGCTCCTGCTGGAACTCCTGATTCGGCCGTGGGCTGACGAAGATGTACAGGTTCTCGGTGCCGAGATCCTTTTCGTCCACGCCAAAGCTGGCCGGTTCGGGTGGGATGCGATAGCTGCGCCCCGCTTTGAGCGGATTTTCGATCTGGATCTGCTGGTGCGGAAAGAGCGCGCTCACGCCGAGCGCCTCGGTCTTCTGGAACATGTAGAGGTAGCCGTCGGTCGCGAGGGTGACCTCGAACCAGGTCGAGGTGCCGGTCGGGATCGGTTCGTTCGGGCGCACCACCTGCACCGAGCCGTCGGGCAGCTGCGCCAGCATGCGAAAGACGAGCGTCTGCTCGGGGTAGCCGACGAGCCGGCCGTCTGCCCCTTTGGGCTGCTGTTCCTCGAAAACCCGAGCAAGCTGCGCCTTCTGCTCGGCGGTCGCGAGGTCGACGAGCGCGAGGCGCGACTCACGCTGCAGGTCGGCGAACTCGGCCCCCTTCACCGCGCACGCGTTGTGCTGCTCACACAGTTGGCGAAACGATTCTTGATAGGCCTGCACGCGCTCGGGCGCGTCGCGCACGGCTTCCGGCGTGGACGAGCCGTTGGCGCTGAAGATGCTTTTGATGGCGGCCTCCGCCTGCACGGCGTTGCCATTGTATTGAATCGTGCCGTCGCAGTTCATCGGCAGGATCTTCGACCCGTCGGGACACTCTCGTAGCGTGGGCGGGGGCGACTTCGGCTGGAAGCAGCCCAACGGAACGGATCCCACAGCCAGCAACAAGAACCACGTCCAAGATCCCGGCGCTCCAAGCTTCATCGCCATCGCATAGTAGGCAATCCACACAGCGCCCCGCCAGAGCCGAGCCTGCCGCGTCCATCGGGCCGGACGAAACACGGACGGAAAAGCGACAACTCTTTGAGGAGCAATTCTAGCCACTTGAACCTGGTGCGCTGGGATAGTCCGATTTGCGACCGACAATAGGCGCATGGTGGGTGGAGCTGGACCCTAGTCGGCTCGCGCGGAGGCGCGCCGATATGGAGCACACAGCCACGAGTCCCGAAGCACAGACTCCCGAAGCACAGAGTCGCGAGGAGCCGCTGTCGATCGTGGGGCTCGGGGCGTCGGCAGGCGGGCTCGAGGCTCTCGACCTGTTCTTGAAGCAGGTTCCGGCCAAGAGCGGCCTCGCCTTCGTCATCGTTCAGCATCTGGAGCCGACGCACAAGGCACTGCTCCCGGAGATCCTGCAGCGAGCTACGCCGATGCCCGTGGTCGAGGTCACGAGCGACGTGACGGTCGAAGCAAATCACGTCTACGTCATTGCCCCGGGCACCGATCTGTCCATCCTTCGTGGTGTCCTGCACGCGCTGCCGCCCGCGGAAGCCAGCAAGGTCCGGCTGCCGATCGACTACTTCTTCCGCGCGCTGGCTGCTGATCGAGGCGAGCGGGCCGTGGGTGTGATCCTGTCGGGGATGGGTGAAGACGGTGCACTGGGTATCCGGGCCATCCGGGAAAACGGTGGCGGAACGTTTGCCCAAGACCCGACCTCGGCGAAGTTCGCCAGCATGCCGCGGGCGGCCGTCGACTCCGGCGCGATCGACGGGGTCTATCCACCGGAGGAGCTGGCCGGTCGGATCGCCGAATACGTCGAGCACCTTCGACCGTTCGTGCCGGATGGAGCAGAGCTCGGCATCAAGGACCGTCGCGCCATCGAGAAAGTCTTTCTGCTGCTGCGCGCGCAAACGGGGCACGATTTCTCGCTCTACAAGCAAACGACGATCCATAGGCGCATGCAGCGCCGCATGGGCCTGCATCGGATCGACTCGCTCGACGACTACGTGCGCTACTTGCGAGAAAATGCGCAGGAAGCGGACCTGCTCTTCAAGGAGCTCTTGATCGGTGTCACTGCCTTTTTTCGCGACCCGAACGTGTGGCTCCAGCTGCGTGACGAGATGATCACGTGGATCCGATCGGCCCCAGAAGGAGGTCGTCGCTTCCGGGCTTGGAGTGCTGGCTGCTCGACGGGCGAGGAAGCCTACACGATCGCGATGATCTTCAAGGAGGCTCTGGCAGAGGTGGGTCCCGCCGCCCGCTGCTCCTTGCAGGTCTTCGCAACCGATCTCGGCATGGACGCAATCGCCCGGGCACGCGCCGGCGTGTATCCCGCCACCATAGCCAAGGACGTTTCCGAGGAACGCTTGGCGCGCTTTTTCGTCCGCCAAGGCACGGGCGCGTTCTGCGTGAGCAAGGAGATCCGGGAGACCGTGGTGTTCGCCCAACAGAACCTGGTGATGCACCCCCCGTTCACCAAGCTGGACTTGGTGGTCTGTCGAAACCTCCTCATCTATCTGGACGTGGAGCTGCAGCAGAAGATCACGTCGCTGTTCCATTTTGCGCTCAATCCGGCAGGTCTCTTGCTTCTGGGCACGTCGGAAACCGCGGGGCCGACCGGCGAGCTGTTCACGCCCCTGCCTGGAAGGTCGCGGCTCTACCGGCGACTCGCGAACGTGCGGCCGCCGGACGTCGGCGCCTTTCCCTTCCATCTCACCAGCGAACGTCGGGACAAGCAGGGGGTGGTCAAAGCACCGCCCGGACCGACCAACCTCCAGGCGGCGGCTGACCAACTGCTCCTGGCCCACTTCGCGCCGGCCGCTGTCTTGGTCACGAGTAACGGTGACATCCTCTACGTCCACGGGAAGACCGGTGAGTACCTCGAGCCTGCTGCGGGCAAGGCAAACTGGAACGTCTTCGCCATGTCGCGCGGTGGGCTCGGCACCGCACTCAGCGAGGCCTTCCACAAGGCCATCCGTCACAACACGACCGTGGTACTCGAAGGTATCAGCGCCCCGTCCGGCTCGGCGCTGGAGCGCGTCGACGTCACGGTGCAGCCCATCACCGAGGCAGGCCCGCTAGAAGGCATGGTTCTGGTCGCTTTCCGCAAGACGCCAGCGCACTCACCCCTGCGGCTCCCGACTTCACTCGACCGAACCAAGGCCGATCGAGAGCGCGCCCTCGAGATGGCGGAGGAGCTCAAGACGACGCGCGAACAGCTGCAAGCAGCGCGTGAAGAGATGCAAGCGTCTCAAGAGGAGCTGCGTTCGGCCAACGAAGAGCTGCAGTCCTTGAACGAAGAGCTGCAGGCAACCAATGAAGAGCTGACGACCTCCGTTGAGGAGGCCCATGCCATGAACGAAGAGCTGCAGGTCGTGAATCACGAGACGCAGCACAAGCTGGATGAGCTGGCGCACGCTGGCGACGACATGAAGAATCTGCTCGACAGCGTCGATCTCGCCATCGTCTTTCTCGACCCGGAGCTCTGCGTTCGCCGCTTCACGCCTTCTGCGGTGAGCATCATCAAGCTCATTCCCACCGACGTCGGGCGTCCAGTCACCGACCTGGTCACGGTTCTCGATTACCCGGACCTGGCTGTAGACGCTCGGGCGGTACTCGGCACCTTGGTGCCGCTCGAAAAGCAGATTCGCACCACCGACGAGCGCTGGTTCTCCCTGCGCATCATGCCCTACCGCACCAAGCAGGATCGAGTCGACGGCACGGTGATCACGCTGTCGGACATCACCGTGACCAAGAACCTCGAGTCCGTCCTGCGCCGCGCGCAGCCCGACGTCGACGTATCTTCGAAGCGTAACGGAGAGGACGGAGTCTAGTCATGTCGAGCGCTCAGGAAGTCGAGCCGAGACGCGAAACAGGGCCGGCACTCGACGAGAATGCAGATGGCACTCCCGTGTCCACCGAGGACGCTCGTCGTTTTCTGCTCGAGCTGCAAGTTCACCAGGTCGAGCTCGAGTTGCAGAACGAGGAGCTCCGCTTGTCACGGGCGGCCGTCGAAGAAGGCCTGGCGCGCTACACCGAGCTCTATGATTTCGCGCCAGTGGGCTACTTCACCTTCTTCAGGGACGGCACCATCCGCGAGCTCAATCTGCCTGGAGCCCGACTCCTCGGCACCGAACGAGAGCGCGTTCTCGGTAGAACCCTGAACGGCTTCTTGGCCCGGGAACAACGAAGCGCCTTTGCTTCGTGGCTCGAGGGCACTTTCTCGGGAGCAGAGCCGAAAGGCCACGTCACGACGCTCCTCGGCAGGGACAAGGTGCCGCGCGCCGTCGAGTTCGATGCCACCGTGTCGCTGTCTGGGACGCTGGCGCGAGCCATCGTCGTGGACGTGACCGCGCGTCTCGAGCTCGAAGCACAGCTCCGGCAATCGCAGAAGCTCGATACAATAGGCCAGTTGGCTGGAGGGGTAGCGCACGACTTCAACAACATCTTGGCGGCCATGATGCTGAACCTCGACTGCATGGAGCGGGACCACGACCTACCGGCAGCCTGTGCTCCGGTCCTGTCGGACCTGCAGGGTCTGGCGAAACGAGCGACCGATTTGACGCGCCAATTGCTGCAGTTCAGTCGGCGTCAGACGCTGGAACAAAAAGCCTTCGATCTGAACGCTGCCGTCCGCCACCTGCTCGACATGCTTCGTCGGGTCCTGGGTGAACAGATTGTCTATGTCTGGAAGGAAGCGGAACCGTATCTCCCCATTAGGGGCGACGTGGCGCAGATCGAACAAGCCATCGTCAACCTGTGCCTCAACGCACGCGACGCCATGGGAGGCTCCGGCACGCTGACCATCGAGACGAGCAGCGTGGAGTTCGACAGGACGCACACGCCCGAGAATCCCCACACGCGAGCTGGACGATTCGCCTGCGTGGCCGTGAGCGATACTGGCTGTGGCATGACGGACGAGGTGTCGAGCCGCGTGTTCGAACCGTTCTTCACGACCAAAGCAGTCGGCAAGGGCACAGGGCTCGGTCTCTCGTCGACCTTGGGCGTCATCGAGCAGCATGACGGTTGGATCACCTTGGAAAGCGAGCCGGGTCGAGGCACTCGATTTCGCTTCTATCTCCCGCTATCCGCGGCCCCATCCCGAAACACCTCGTCAACCCTCCCACCTCCGGGCGAAGCGCAGAGCGAGCAAACCATCCTCCTGGTCGAAGACGAGAAGCTCCTGCTGGCGGTGTGCACGCGCGCGCTCCGAGCCTTGGGGTACCGCGTGTTGTCCGCACAAGACGGACCTGCGGCCCTCGGCGTGTGGTCCGACCACGCCGCGGAGGTCGATCTACTCCTGACCGACATGAGAATGCCGGGTGAGATGACCGGCCTCGAGCTGGCCAAGAAGATCTGGACGACCTCGCCCACGCTCCCGGTGATCATCATGAGCGGCTACAGCAACGAGATGCTGCACGAGGGTCCGGCCGGCACGTCGGGCTATTCGTTCCTGCAAAAGCCGTTCAACTCGAACGTTCTCGCGAAAGTGGTCAGCCAGGCGCTGGCTCGGGTCGCAGCGACGGCGCCCGCTTGGCCGCCGCCGCTTGGACGGCCGTGAGCGCCACCGTGTAGACGATGTCGTCCACCGTGGCACCACGCGACAAGTCGTTGACGGGAAGCGCCAGGCCCTGCAGCATCGGGCCCACCGAGAGCACGTTGGCGCTGCGCTGAACCGCTTTGTACGTGGTGTTGCCCGTGTTCAAATCGGGGAAGACGAGCACCGTGGCGCGACCGGCGACGGGACTGTCGGGCGCCTTGGTCGCGGCGACGCTGCGGGTCACCGCGGCGTCGTATTGAAGGGGCCCGTCGATGGGCAGGTCCGGACGCAGCTTCTGAGCCAAGGCCGTGGCCTGTCGCACCTTGTCGACATCCGAGCCGCTGCCCGACGAACCCGTCGAGTAGCTGATCATGGCGACCCGGGGTTCGATGCCGAACGCCTCGGCGCTCTCGGCACTCTGAATCGCGATGTCCGCGAGCTGCTCGGCGTCGGGGTTCGGATTGACGGCGCAGTCGCCAAAGACCAGCACTTGCTCGGGCAAACACATGAAAAACACGCTGCTGACCAGGCGTGCCCCCGGACGTGTCTTGATGAGCATCAGAGCAGGACGAATGGTGTGCGCCGTCGAGTGCACCGCGCCCGACACGAGTCCATCTGCCTCGCCCATCTTCATCATCATGGTGCCGAAGGTCGTTACGTCGCTCATCGCGTCGCTGGCTTTTTCGGCCGTATCGATGCCCTTGTGGCGGCGCAGGGCAATCATCGTCTCGACGTAGCTCTGAGGTGGGTCGAGCGGACTTCTGATCTCGATGTCCCGGGGCAAGCCCACACCCGCCCTGCGCGCAGCCGCGAGCACTTCGTCTCGCTCGCCGAGTAGGATCGGACGGGCAATTCCCATGTCGATGCAGACGTGGGCCGCACTCAGGACCCGAGGCTCGGTGCCTTCCGGGAGCACGATGCGCGCCTGCGCTTTGCGAGCGCGCTCGATCAGCCGGTAGCGAAAAGCCGCCGGACTCGTACGGGCCGTGTGCTCCGTCTGCGAAAGCTCGGCGATCCAGCGCGAGTCGATGTGATTGGCCACCGTGTTCATGACCAGTGACGCCCGTTCGCGGTCGGTGGATGGGATCTCGTCGTTGAGATCGAGGAGCATGCTCGCCACCTCGTAGGTGCCTTCGGCGACGTGGAGCAGCGGCAGGCCGGTATCGAAGGCGGGCTGGCAGAACGCCATCACCTCGGGGTCGACCGGATCGGTCCCGGAGAGCAGGATGCCAGCCAGCTCGGTCCCGCTGAGGGTCGCCAGTGCGGCGCCGACCAAGATGTCCGCGCGGTCGGAGGGCACGACGAGCAGGCTCCCATGGGAAAACGCACGGCGGGCCCGTTCGATGCGCATGGCGCAGATCCGGGTGGAGCGGATGCGGCGTTCATCCCAATTGCCGGGGGACAGCGCGGTGGCGCCGATTTCCCGCGCCACGTCCGACACCCGCGGCGCCACGAAATCCTGCACCACGGGCACGGCTCCGAGGGGCCGAATACCGACGGCACGCAGCTCGTCGAGCTCCCTGCCAAAGCGCAAATGCTGGTCGGCGCTGCCGGTCCGTGCGCGCACGGCCGACAAGGACGGCGGAGCCGTCGACACGTCCGAGCCGATGCGATTCAAGACGCAGCCGGCCACGTGCCCCTGAAACGCCGCCGCAGCGATGCGCACGTCACCGAGGACGTCCTCGAACGAGGCCTGCCGACCGTCGGCGATCAGCACGACCTTCGCGTCGAGCGCCTCACACAAGAGGTGATTGATGCGCTCGGCAAACGGGTGACGATCCGTGGGGACCATGCCCTCGATCACCACGACCTCCGCCCCCTCGCCCGCCTGCTGAAAGCCGGCGATGAAGCGCTGCTCGAGCTCATGCTCGGCGCCCTCCGCCAGCAGGCTCTCCACCTCCGCCGCGGGGATGGGCGTGGGCGCGGAGATGCCCATGGTTTCCTTGACGAGAGCCGTCGAGGCCTCGATGCCGTCCCCGGCGTCCGCACGAGCAGCGCTGGGACGGATCTGCGCGACCGGCTTGTAGAAACCAACGCTCAGGCCTGCCCGATCGAGGCTCTGCAGGAGACCGAGCGAGATGCTGGTCAGGCCGACTTTGTGGCTGGTCGGAACGGTGAGAAGTGGATGGGGCATCTGGGGTCTCAGCTGGCGCGCGCTAAAAGGACGAGATCTCGGGCATCCCGGGCAATCATCAGCTCTTCGTTGGTGGGGATGACCAAGACGGCGACTCGGCTCTGGGCCGCATGAACGAGCGATTCCCCGCGTTCGTTCTTGGCCAAGTCGAGCACGACGCCAAGCCCCGCCAGGCGCCCGCACGTGGCGGCCCGCACGCTCGCCGCATGCTCGCCGATGCCGCCGGTGAAGATCAACGCATCGAGCCGCGGCAGCGTCGTGGCCAAAGCGCCAAGGTACTTGGCGAGTCGGTGACAAAAGACGTCCAGCGCCAGGCGAGCGCGAGCCGCATCGGTCCCCTCGCCCGCCGCCGTCTCGATGAGCGTGCGCACGTCGTTACTCTTCCCCGACAGGCCGAGGAGCCCACTTTCCCGGGTCAGCACCCGCTCCACCTCACCCGAGGACAGGCCCGCGCGCGCGATCATGTGGAAGATGACCGCCGGGTCCAAATCGCCCGAGCGCGTGCCCATGACCAGCCCCTCGAGCGGCGTCAGGCCCATGGTCGTATCCACGCTCGCGCCCTGGGAAATGGCCGCCGCACTGCAGCCATTGCCAAGGTGCGCCGTGAGCAGCTCGAGCTCGCTGAGCGGCTTCTGCAAGAGCTCCGCCGCACGCCCCGCCACGAAGCGGTGCGAGGTCCCGTGGAAACCGTAGCGGCGCACGCCATACTCCTCGTACCACGCCCTCGGCACCGCATAGCGATACGCCGTCTCCGGGAGCGTTTGATGAAACGCCGTATCGAAGACCGCGATGTGAGGCAGTTCCGGCAGCGCCCGGCGCGCGACACGGATCCCCAAGAGGTTGGGCGGATTGTGCAGCGGCGCCAAAACGGCACAGCGCTCGATCTCCTGCTCGACGCGGTCATCGATGACGCACGACTGAACGAACGCCTCGCCGCCGTGCACCACCCGATGGCCCACTGCAGCCAATGAGTCCATCAACTGCCCCTGCCCACGCAGCGCCGCGATCACCCGATCGAGGGCGCGCGCATGATCCCCGAGCGGGATGGCGTCCTCCTCCAGCTGCCCCGGCTGGCCGAGCTTCAGCGTGGCCTCCTCCGTGCCGAGGCGCTCCGCGCTGGCGCTGAAGAACACCTGCCCACTGTCCGGATCGAGCAAGGCCCCCTTGAGCGACGAGGAGCCGTTGTTCAGGGCCAGGACGAGCACGACCGCATCATCCACCAGCAGGGCAGGCCGCCGCTACATCCCGATGGGCTCAGCCGAAAGGACCAGCAGGCCGGGATTGTCCGCGTAATAGACCCGGTAGCGACCGCCTGGAACGAAGCACTTTCGCACCTCGGCCGAAACGGGGAACCCGACCTCGCCGATGCTGACGAGCAGGATGTCGGCCCCCCAGCCGCCGCTCTCCTCGGAGCTGAGCCGCGCAATGCCCTCCACCGCTCGCAGCACGATCTCGCCGCGCGGCCGATGCCCCCGAATGAACCGCGACAGCCCCCAGCCCAACAGCGCGAGCGTCGCGGCAAAGCAGATGGTCCCCAGGAGCACCTCCGCCAGGATGCTCTTGCCGCCCAACGTCGCGGCTTGCCGGACGTAGGCTGCCACGCCGAGCACGAGCATCAAGCTCGTCGTCGTCATCCAAAGCGCCCGAGACCGCCTCCCCTTCGACGCCGGGTCGAGCCAACCCCACGAACGCTCCCAGGCATTCTTGTAGTAGGCCACTCGCTGCTGGAGGTCTTCGCGCTGGGACGCGCTGAACTGCCCGCTGCGGTTCGCTTCCAGGTCGGCGGGGGTGAAGCCGAGCGCGTCCGCTAGCGACAGTCGGGGTGCCGGTCGCATTCGGGGCAAGCATCGCAGCAGAGGGGCGAGGCGGCCAGTCAGGCCCAGGGACGTAGGCGCCATTCCGCCTCACTGAGCGGAGGCGTCACGGGCTCGCCGAGCGCACGGAGGCGGTTTACCCCGCCGGGCACGTGGCACGCATCGTGCAAAACGGCTCCTCAGTGCAACTCATTCGACGACCTGTCCGGGTAGATCCATGCTCCTCGTGATCCGCACATCGCTATTCATCGACGCACCGCGGACGTCCGTCTGGAATGCGCTCGTGCGGCGCGATACGGTGCTCGCCATCCTTCCCGTGACGGAGGTCACCTTGGGTTGGCGCGAGGGTGAAGCGTTCCTGTGGACGTTCGACCTGGGTTCCCGCCGCTCTCAGGTGGAGGGCTTCGTGCACCGCATGGAGGAAGACCTCCTGCTCGACTACGAGTACGCGGACCCCCGCCTGCAAGGCGTCCGGCAAGCCGACAGCGTGCGTCGCGTCACCATCGAGCTCACCGACGATGCCGATGGCACGCGCGCCACCGTCACCGAGAGAGAGAGCTCCACGCTCACCGCGCACGCCCACGCCGAGAGAGACTGGCGCTTCGCGCTCCACAACCTGAAGCACGTCGTCGAACTGGAGCAGCACCTGCCGGCACGGACGCGCGCGCGGTGAGGGTGGGCGCACGGTCGCCCGCATGGCTCCCACCCGACTAAGCGTCCCCCGTCCGCGCGCTACTCGCCGGCCGGGCAGACCCGGAACACGACGGATCCTTTCTCCGGTGTTTTCGCGCCGACGAAGCGCAGCAGGCGGGCCTGCTCGCCGGAGGGCAGGCCGGTGCACACGGTCGTGTTCGGGTTCTCGCAATCCTGCCAGGTGTCGGGATCCTCGGTGCAATCGTCGCCGAGGCCACCGGCAGCAGGACCTTGGGCGGGGTCGATGAAGCAATAGCCCGCAGGCTGGTCATCGGCCGAGGTCGAGCCGAAGCACGGCTCCACGTCGTCCACCTGCGTGATGGCGCACAGGCCTAGGTCCTCACAGGGGACGTCGCCGTCCGGCGAGCAGTAGCCCTGTTCTTCGAGGTAGGCCCGCGCGCCGGATGCGAGCGCGTCGTCCAGCTCCGCGCGACCTTCGCGCGAGCAGTCGAGCGCAACCTGCGTGGCCTCCACGATGGCGCAGGCTCCCCCTGCTTCGGACTCGTCCCAGTCGGTGCCCGACTCGAGGCAGAAGCCGCCGCGCGTACCGGCGAGCCGCTCGACAATCGCATTGAGCGCCGGGCTGTAGCCGTAGGCGGGGCTATTCGGGTTGTAGGTGATCTTGGGGCAAATGGAGGCCACGATGGAGCCATCCCCGAAGCCCTTCAGCACCTGGAGCAAGCGCTTGGCCGGATAGGCCTTGCCCCAATACTGGGTCGTCGTGGCGGCCGAGCTGGCCTGCGAACCGGGTAGCTTGCACAGCGGGCGGCCCTTGTCCGGTTCTTCTCCACACTCGCAGCCGAAGTCCGAAGGGTCGCACTCGACCTTCACCGCGGCCTCCCCCAGCTGGAAGATGCAGGCGTACTGCAGGTCGTCGTTGGCGGGAAGATTGCCGGCGGGGACGGAGTTGTCGTATTCGCTGCCGTTGATGGGGGACCAATCGTCCGCCCCGATGTCCACGATCGCGTCCCCGGTCAGCGGATTTTCTCCGCTGCGCGGCTCGATCGAGTCGACCATGAACGGATCGAGTGGCGGGACCGGCTCCTGACCGCAAGCAGAGGGAGGATCGTCGCCCTGGCACTCGAGCGCCGCCGCGGGGAGACCCGGCTCACCCAAAATGAGCGCCCAGCGGTCCTTCCCACCGAGCGCGTCGTCGGGCTCCGCGAGGCCTTTGGCGTCGAGGTATTCGAGCGCATTCGCATCTTCGCGAGTCGCTGGCGTCGCGATGTCCTGCCAGGGCACGCCGACGATGCCGGCGAGGAACACGCGCTGGGGCGGACGGGGCGAACGCTCGGCCGGATCGAGGCTGGCACCGAGGAGCAAGGGGTTCGGGGCGAGCACCGGATCCTCGGGGTCCGTGGTGGCCTGGCCGTCCACGACCATGGTCTCGGTCAAGCCATCCACGTAGCGCGACACGGGGTAGAGCAGA
>Ga0247744_1000170_pt1 | contig 12796 bp, 12 predicted proteins | sample UWRJS154409C5_FD_180946 | JGI IMG/M metagenome (GOLD analysis project Ga0247744, IMG submission 180946) | Soil microbial communities from Arlington Agricultural Research Station in Wisconsin, United States - UWRJ-S154-409C-5 | ecosystem: Environmental > Terrestrial > Soil > Agricultural land... | reverse complement strand
CTGTCAGCGCTAGCTGCCAGCGCTCGCCCTGTGACGCTGGCGACCGTCCGAGCCAAATGGTAGCCGCCAACCGGTGAACGCCGCCGACAGCCTCAAGCAAAAGGCCGCCGTGGCCGCCCTCGCCTACGTGCCGGAAAGCGGCGTCGTGGGCCTGGGAACGGGCTCGACGGCGCGGTTTTTCATCGAGGAAATCGGGCGGCTCGTCCGAGCAGGCCGCCAGCTCCGGGGCGTTGCCACCAGCGAGCAGAGCCGCACCCAAGCGCTCGAGCAGAATATCCCCCTGCTCGCCGACGACGAACCCTGGGACATCGCGGTGTGCGTCGATGGCGCCGACGAGGTCAGCGCCGAGTTCGATCTGATCAAAGGCGGCGGCGCTGCGCACACGCGTGAGAAGATCGTCAACCGCCACAGCCGCCTGAACGTGATCGTCGTCGACGAGAGCAAGCTCAGTCAGAAGCTCGGCGAGAAGTGGCCCGTACCGCTCGAGGTCTTGCCGTTCGGCCTCGGCTCGACGCTGCGCCTGCTGTCCGACCTGGGCGTGCCGACCGTGCGCCACAAGGCGGGCCAGCCGGTGGTGACCGACTCGGGCAACCGGGTCGTGGACCTGTCCGCCGGCATCATCGAGCGCCCCCGGGACCTCGACCAGGCGCTGCGCTCGGTCCCCGGGGTGGTCGAGACCGGCCTCTTCTGCGGGCGGGCCGACGTGGTCCTGGTGGGCGGACCGGCCGGGGTGCGGACGCTCCAGCGGGCCTGAACGCCCCTCGGCCGTAGGGCTGCGCTAGGTCAGCGATTGACAAGCTCCCCGCCGCCCGCAGACGATGAGATGAGGCGCCTTCGCGCCACAGGCCAAGGACCAGTCGCTTGCACATCGAGGTAGCCGGACAGACCGACGTGGGACGCAAGCGCGCCCACAACGAGGACAACTTCGCCATCTTCGGCGAGTTCGGCCTCTACATCGTCGCCGATGGCATGGGTGGCCACGCCTCGGGCGAAGTGGCCTCCCGTCTCGCCGTCGACACGATGCGTGACTTTTTCGCGACCACCGCCGACGACCCGGAGAAGACCTGGCCGTACAAGATGGACCGCGGCCGCGGCTACGAAGAAAACCGACTGATTACGGGCATCAAGCTCAGCAACCTGCGCATCTTCGAGTCGGCCAAGCAAAACCCCCAGCAGCGCGGCATGGGCACGACGATCGTCGCCCTCTTCGTCACCGGCGAAGGCTGCCACCTGGCCCATGTCGGTGACAGTCGCATCTACCGCTTGCGCGAGGGCATCCTCGAGCAGCTGACCGAAGACCACTCGCTGCTCAACGATTACAAGAAGATGAAGCAGCTGACGGCCGAGGAAGTCGCCAACTTTCCGCACAAGAACGTCATCGTGCGCGCCCTGGGCATGAAGGAAAGCGTCAAGGTCGACAGCCGCTTCGAGGCCCCGCGCTCGGGCGACACGCTGCTGCTCTGCTCGGACGGCCTAGCCGGCCCGGTCAGCGACGAAGACATCCAGCGCATCCTCGAATCCACACCCGACCTCACCCAGGCCGCCGCACACCTGATCAACAAGGCCAACGAGAACGGCGGCCCGGACAACGTGACGTGCGTGCTCGCGCGCTGGTCCTAGATCGGTTTCCTCCTCTGGCCGGCGAACCTCCGGCCGCCTCCGCTGTCGGTAAGGTCTGATGGACGACAAGGAGCAGGACCCCGAGTTCGACACTCGCTTCGTCCTGCGCCTGCAGCGCCGCGACGAGCAAGCCTTCTCCACCCTCGTCGTCACCTACGAGAAGCGCATCTACCAGCTGGTCTGGCGCATGCTCGGCAGCAGAGAAGAAGCCGAAGACCTCACCCAGGAAGTCTTCGTGCAAGTCTTCCGCAGCATCCACACCTTCCGCGGCGACTCCAAGCTCGGCACCTGGCTCTACCGCATCGCCGTCAACCTCGCGAAGAATCGCACCATGTACCTCGCGCGGCGACATCAGCGCTCGCACAGTGACATCGTCGATTCCGAAGCCGTGGACACCCACGAGCGCGCCCAAGGCATCACCGCCGGCGAAACCCGCCGCCCCGACACGGACCTCGTCGGCACCCGCACCGAACGCATCGTCATCGAGTGCCTGCAAGCCCTCGACGCCGAACACCGCGAGCTCCTCGTCCTGCGCGACGTCGAGTGCCTGACCTACGAAGAAGTCGCCGCCATCACGGGCCTCGTGTCCGGAACACTGAAGAGCCGCCTGCACCGCGCGCGCGCCCTCCTCAAGGAGGCCGTCGAAGCACGGCTGGGAGAAAAGGTACCATGACGGACTCCACACCCAACGACCGCGACAGCTCGCACGACGACGACCCGTCGCTGTCCCTGCTCAGGACTGCCCTGCGCGACGCCCCCCTGCCCGAACGCAGCCTCTTGCCCAAGATCCAAGACCGCATTCGCCTGCGCACCCGCGGCCGCTACTTCCGCAGCCGCTACAGCCGGAGCCTCGACCCGATCTCGCTGATGCTCATCGTGTGCCTCTTGGTGCTGCTCGTCCTGACTGCGGTGTTCCTGGTGTTCCAGCCGCTGTCGAGCGAGCCGGAGCCGCACGCCTTGCCACCGCCGCCGGTGGATCCGTTGACGGCGCCGGCGCCGTAGAAAGACCGTCGGCGTGGCTCCTTCAAGGAGCGACTGCGCGGGTCATGAGGGTGACCATGTCGACCTCCTCGCCTTCGAACTTGTAGTGCACACAGCGCTCCGGTCCGTCGCACCTGAGCCAATTGGCTCCCTCGCGAAGGACCAACGAGTGGTCCCGAGCGTACGCCCTGATTTCCGCGGCAGACCTCAGGTCCGGAAACGACACGAGCCCGCGCTCGAGTGCCGAAGGCGGGTCATGGAGAAAGATCGTCGTGCAGTGCTGGTCGGCATCGAAGAGTAGCTCGAGCGAGAGCTCCTCGGATTCCACGGTGTACGAGTCGTCGGTTCCCTCATGCAAACGGTCGAACTCGTAAACCACCTCGAGATCGAAGGTCTCGAGAAACTCGATCATCTCGTCGTCCTTCAGCCTCATTCCCAGGTCGATCATCAGCCGCTCCGGCCGTCATCGTACCATCGCTCGGCTCAGGACCGAGTTCCGGGCCAGGAGCCCCGCCCCGGCGAAGCAATCGACGCCGCAGCGCGTTCCGCGGTAAATCCGCCCCATGTTCGTCAGCTACCGAGGATCGATCCTGGGCACGATGGGCTGGCAGTGGCGCTACATCCTGTTCTTCACCGTGAGCTCCACGCTCATCGTGGCCGCCGTGAAGTTCGCGCCCGCCGCGTACCGAGAGAACCTGGCCCTGCCCGGCCTGCCACTCGGCGTCCTCGGCGGCGCCATCGGCATCTTCACCTCCTTCCGCACCAACTCCGCCTACGACCGCTGGTGGGAAGGCCGCAAACTCTGGGGCGCCCTCGTCAACAACTCCCGCCACTGGGCCAGCCAAGTCCTGACGTACGCCTCACCCGGCGAGAAGCCGCCCACCGACCTCCAGACCCGCCTCGTCCGCCGCCACATCGGCTACGTGCACCTCCTGCGTGCCGTCCTGCGCCGCCAACCCCTCGAAAAAGACCCCGACGTCCTGCGCTTCCTCTCCCTGGACGAGGTCGCGTCCCTGAAAACCTCCACCAACCCCGCCTCCGCCCTGCTCCACGTCCAGATGCAGGAGCTCCAAACCGAAGTCCGCTCCGGCCGCCTCGACCTCTTCCACCATCAGCTCCTCGACACGACGATCCGCGAGCTCCTCGACGTGCAGGGCGGCTGCGAGCGCATCAAGAACACCCCCTTCCCCCGCGGCTACGGCTTCATCGCCGAACGCCTCATCCTCGCCTTCAGCCTGCTCCTCCCGCTCGGCATGGCCCAAGAGATGGGCTGGGCCACCGTCCCGATGAGCCTCCTCGTCTGCACCGGCTTCTTGCTCATTAGTGAGATTGGCCGAGTGCTCGAGGACCCGTTCACGATGTTCTGGCCCGCGCTGCCCTTGTCAGCGCTGTCGACAACGATTGAGCTCAACTTGCGGGAGCGGCTGGGGGAGCGAGATTTGCCGGGGATGCCGACGGAGAACAAGAAGGGGATTTTGATGTAGGGCAGCTACCGGGCTCCCGGGACAGGCGCAGGGCTTGTGTCAGTGATCGCGCCAAGCACTGCGAAATCCGCAAAGATCTTACGTATGTCGGCAAATGGATCGTCCTCATGGTCCTGCGCGCACTTGATGTACAGGCGCTTGAGCATGCCGATCTCAACCTTGGCTCGCGCCGCAAAGGACTTAAGAATCGGGCGTCCCGGGAGGAGCTGCTTCCACGCCTCATCATCCGACTGAAGGGCATCGCTGAGCTCTTGGTACTCTCTGAGCACCGCCTCCCGAATGGAAGTCGCGCTCAGCGCGCTGTCAAGGCGAAGGTACTCCTGCTCACGGCGCGCCTCGAAAGCCGCTGCCAACTCCTCGGCGCCAATGCCGTGGCAACTCCTCGGCATCAGGTCGACGTTGCCCGCCGCCACCCGGAGTCGATGCGCAACTCGGAGAGCTGCACCATAGGACACAAGAGGCTTCGCCAACTCTCTCATAGCGTCACGGAGCCGAGCAGGATCTCGAAGCCAAGACTGCTCCGGCTCTTCCAGTCGAGCGAAAACGGTAGCCAAGACTTGTTCACTAAGGAAATAGTTCTCCAAGTGATATCGGGGGAGTAGTCGCAAACGACCGCCAGAGTGAGTCTCAGCCGACGGAGCGTCAGCGATAGCTGTTGCTGCATCGCCATCGGCCAGCATGAACCAATCGATTCCCCAGAGCGCTTTCCGAAGCACTCCTGTCAATGCACCGGCAAATGTTGCGAGCGTTCCCTTGCCACCCGCCGGCACAAGGACGAGATCCGTGTGGTCGGCACCGACGATGGCGCCGTACGTTTGCTTGTCCAGGCTTGTCTTCTCTCCTTCAATGAGAACAATTCGGCGGCCCAGCGAGATCACTCCAACGGACTGTCCAAGAAGGCTGAGCACCGCAGCATTCTGATCATCCTCCCGGACCGCAATTGCTTGATTGGCCGATGGCTGACTCGGCGGCGCAATGAAAACAACCGTCTGGTCAAGAGACGCGGTGATGATGTCGGGCGAATGGGTGCAAAATATGAACTGATTGCGTTCCCCGGCTTCGCGCAATGTCCGGAGGAGACGATAACTCAGTTCAGGATGAAGGTGGAGCTCCGGCTCATCGAAAACTACTATACAGTCCTGCGGGCTTCGAAGGAGAAAGTCAAAGACGATCGTCACTACCTCACGCTCTCCAGAGCTGAGCGCCGTGAGCGGGAGGGTGGTAGCACCCGCCTTGTATTGAATCGCCTGCGTTTTCTGATCCAGCTGCAGAAGGGTCTTACCCGGAAGAAGGCGTGCGAAGGCCTGCTTGAATTTCTCCAAAGGATCGCCAAGTTCGAGTGGCATGCTGGTCTCACCCGCGTTCATCAGGGCGATTGCCCGGTCGGAGATGCCCTCCTTGTGGCTGCGAACCTTGCGAAGCATCGAATGGATCACATCCTGAAATCTGTTCCGGACGGGTTGGAAGGAGTGCTCCCAACCGATGTCTTCTTCGAAGGGATCCTGAAAGTCCCATGACCACGCGTACGGCTGTATGTTCTCGAACGATCGAGATGAGTCGAAATTGAGGACTCCGCCGCGCAGCTCGCCACGCTTCTGCGGCCGCTGCAGGAACGCGCGAAGGCGCCTTGCCTGACCTTCGTCTGCCGTGTCCAGTGCCGCGAGGCCTCCCCAAGCCTCGCGTTCAAGCGCGGTTGTCGCTGAGACTTTCACTCGAACCCTTTGATCGCTATTCGCATTCTTGAAGTGATTCAGCAGTGCGGTCAGCGTGCGCGTCTTGCCGACTCCGTTCGGTCCGGCGACGACTACGACTTCCGTCAGGTCGGTGACGTCGGCCCGTTGAATGGGCGCGGTGTTGTGGACATGGAATTCTACGAGTTTCAAAATGGGCTCCTCATCTACCGGTTTCGACGGTGCTCCCGCACGCCGAATATCCACCCGCCGAGCAAAACTTGATGCGGCCGACTACCCCGTACGATCGTGGTCACTTGCTTCGTCTTGTGGGGAGATGGGGATCAGGCCCCACAGCACTTCTTATACTTCCTTCCGCTTCCACACGGGCAGGCGTCGTTTCGGCCGGTACGCGGGGCCCGAGGCTCCGGAATTCTAGGATTGGATGCGAGCATCACTTTTGCTTGCCTGAGGAACAACTTCGGGGAGTCGCCACGAAACCACTTCTCCAGCAAGAAAGTATCAACGCCACTGGCGGCCAGTCCCAGACCAGCGTTGGCAAGACCGACGGCAGTGGTGACCACCAACCTGAGCGTCTTTCCGGGCAGACTTTCAAGAAACGAAGGCTCCCCAGACTCCTGAATGAAACGGCGAACAACCTCCATATCGGATCGCCCACCGCTAGACGTCCTGAACCAATCGCGAAACGCCTGCGCGTTTGGGGAACTTCGAAGGGCAAGGAGTTTCTCGCCAGAGAGAACTCTAGTGGCAAAAGCCACCCCGATGTCGGGCACGCCGTGCAGTTCTTGTATCGTTGTGAAGGCGTCCGTCCCTGTGAGTGAGTAACCCAAGCGTTGCCCCTTGGCTCTCAGCAAGGACAGGGTGGAATCATCCCCGACGATTTCAGTGACTCCCGCCTGTCCAGCGAACGCCAATAGAAAATTCTCGAACGCAGCGCGCAAGACGGAGCGAATCTCCGGGGATTCCGTTGGTTGAGGTGCAACGTGCGGAGAAAACACGGACAATTGGTTCGGATTTAGACCACGTAGCGCCTTGATAGAGCGACCCGCGTTGCGGAGAGCGAGCTGCTCGCGAAGATAGGGGCTCCCCAGAACATCGCGGTAGGTCTCATCAGGTAGCTCGTCAGCTATCTCCTTGGTCGGAAGTTCCACAACATTGTCGATCAACAGATTGGTCAGTTCACGTCGACGCTCGGCGGTCGAATCTGGCTTCGTCGATACCAGGGCCGTCGCAATCATCTCATCAAGTGGCTTGTAGTATGACGTTCCGAGATTGGGCACTCGTGGATTTTCTGGATTGTCCAGAACCCGAAAAAACACGATGCCGGCCCCGTTTCCCCCGTACGCAAACCACTGATCGTAGCGGGCAAAGACAAGAACCTTCGTTCGAACGAGCTCATCGAAGGTCCTTTCGCCCAACATCAATCTGAGTACGGGTAGTACTTGAAGGTTTCCCGTCGGGATTACCAACTGATCGTAGAGCAAGAGGTAGTTCGCAAGGCGCGACCAGTACTCTTGAGTTCGAATCAAGGCTTCCGACGGCGCAGCCACGTTCGTGAGGACTGGCCAGATACCGAAATCTGAAAGAAGCACTTTGCGCATCGTGTTCCGACTACCAGTCGCTGAAGGCCGAACCCCATCTGCGAGCGAGAAGATCTCCTGCCCTCTAACGAAGCGGATGAAGGCCCGAAAGCCAAGTGCGAAGACTCGATCTCCGCGTTGGCGATACAAGCGAACGCAATCCCGCCGGGACTCCGAAACGCCCCCCTTCCCGAGTCTGCCTTGTCCAGCGTCACGCCAGTAGCCCGGCCAAAAAAAGCTCGCTTCCTACCCCGGAAGCCATCGATTGCATCCCAGCCCGTCCGCCGCCCCCCAAATCCCGCCCCCGAACGTCGACCCCTCCCCGCTCGAAGAGAAGACGTCGCCCGGGGGCTCATGCATTCACCGAATGCTCACGGCGTCGCCGTTTCGTCTTCGGTGGGGTCCGCGGCGAGGGTCGAGGGCTTCTTGGCTTCGCGCTTGAATTGCTCGAGAGCCTTCTGCACTTCGGGGTCGTCGCGGTGAGCGGCGCGGAGGACTTCCAAGGTCCTCATGTAGCGCGCGTAGCGGGCTGCTTGGGACCGAAGGAAGGCTTCGCTGGCGGACGCTAGTTGGCGGTCGAGGTCGAGCTTGGCCTGACGTTCGGCTCGCTGGTTGGCGAGGTCGGTCGTCAGTTCTTGCACGTCGATGCCGATGAGCGTCCAGCCCTTCTGGCCGATGTACGTGAGCAGGGCTTCGAGTTGGTCGTCGAAACGCTTGGGCACGCTGCGGTTTGCTGCCTTCATAGTTCTTGATTCCTTTCTGCTCCCTCACCCAGCGCAGGACCCCGAGAGCTCAGACCGCGCGCCGGAGCCAAGTGCCCGTTTCGACCAGCGAAACGACGCATTGTTTGGCTCTTGAGGTCTGATTCGGACGGTCAGCGCGCTTGTTGCGTGCCTCGATCACTTTTTGATCGGGCTCGGGCGACTTGATGCCGGGCTTGGCCGCGGTGAAGCCGGGCTTCAAGTGGGTGGAAGCCAGGCTCGGGCGGTTTGAAGCCGGGCCCGGGCAGCTTGAAGCCGGGCTTCAAGGGGGTGGAAGCCGGGCTCGGGCGGCCTTTGGTCGGGCTTCAGCGGCCGAATGCCGGGCTCGCGGGCGCTGAAGGCGGGCTTCAGCAGGGGTCACAGTCGGCTCCAGGCGGACCGAGCGGGACTTCACACACTCCGAGCTCTGCTCCAAGCCACGCGGGCACAGATCCGAGCGGTGGCCCCTTTCGGACACCCAGCGTCGTGTGTCGACGTCCGGTTGACGCGGTATGCCTACGGGATGTCGGACGCTGAACGCCTTCTGAAGCTCGCCATGGAACTCGAGCCCGCAGAGCGCCTGTCGCTCGCGACGAAGCTGCTCGACAGCGTCGAGGAGCCGGAGAGCGAGGAATGGTCAAAGGCGTGGGCCGCAGAGCTCGACCGACGCATCCAGTCGCTGAGGGACGGCACCGCCGAAACGGTCAGCTGGGAAACCGTTCGAGAAGAGGCGCTGGCGAGGCTCCGCAACCGGTGAAGGCCATCCGCCGGGCACCAGAGGCACGCGCTCGCCGTAGCGGGCGATCTAGCCGGTTGGATCGAGCCGGCGCACAGCAACCACCTCGCCGTCCGCGAGCTCGCGCACATCCGTGGCCATCAACGTCAAAACCGCGCGGGTCTTCCCCAGCGCCGTGAAGAACTCCACTTCGTAGCCACCCGCCTCGTAGACGTGGACCACGGTGCCCAGATCCCCACTTTTCAGCCCTTCGCTTGGAAGGTCGCGGGTCAGAACGACTTCTTCGTGCAGTGCGGCAGTCATGTCGGGTAGGCCGTCACGAATCGGGGCAGGCACGGTCCCGATTCGATGATCCAAATCGTGCAAACGGAGGCCGTCCTTCCGGATGGCCCTGTCAAGGTAGCATGAATCTCGAACTTGCGACCAAACGGGCTTGCTGCAGTCTCCGCTGCGTCTCCAGTGGCCGCGATCTCGAGCAGGCAACCCCGAAGAACCTCCCAGTCGTCCGCAGCAAACCCGAGGGCCTGAAAGAACACCGGCTTGCCACGACTGCGCGGGTTCGCGGGGGCGAGGAGGTACCCACGTACCTTGTCCTCCGCCACGATGGCGCTCGATCCTTCGGGAAGCCTCACATGGAGAGCAGGCCAAGATCGAGGCCGGCCGTCAAGCTAGTCGGTGGGGAGCAAAGCACCACGTTCATGTTCCTTCCGAACGTGCTGCTCCCAGGGCCGCCGCGAATGTACATACAAGCTTGTACGTACATTCGTGCGACCTCTGCGGAGAGAGGCGGTAGCGCGGGCTGCGGGGCCCGGACGGCCCCCGCCAACCTCACTGACTGACGAACGTCGACACCGTCATGGCTGGCAAAGCCATCGGCAGCGCGCCGGCTGCGACGGTCACCGCAGCGCCCGCCTCCCAGTTCGCGGTGCCCGAGGTCACGTAGGGCACCATCGCGGTCGGAGCCGTGCCGCCGGCGAAGGCGAGCGAGATGCTCTGGGCCGCGGTCGTCTCGTTGATGGCGACAATCACGACCTCTCCAGCGTCACCCGTGAAGGCGCTGACCAGCACTTTGTCAGGGAAGACTCCGGTGACGGACACCCGGTGGTAGCCCGGTCGAACGTAGCGGGTGAAGTTGCCGAACGTGTAGAAGCGCTTGGTGGTGGCGCCGCCTTGCTGCACCAAGCCTTCGTTCGTGGTGTTGCCCGAATACCACCACCAAAGCCAGGCGTTCGTTTCGCCGACGGTGAGGCCGCTGTGCACCCAGCGCGCGATGGCCACGCCGTTTTCGATGGTGTTGCTCGGTCCTTGCTCCGGCCACCACTTCACGCCCGACATTTCCGTCTCCCAGACTTCCTTGTCACCTCGGGGCGGGACGTCGTCCGGCCAAGGGAACGCGACCTGGGAGTCGTATTGGTGGGTGCCGAGAATGTCGAAGGCTGCCCAAGCGTCCGGATCCGCGGCGAGCGCGTGTCCGTAGTCGTACCCGGCGAAGTTCGTGGTGCAGGCCGCTGAAATGGGATCGCCGTTGAACCCGCCGCAGTCGAGCGGATCGGAGCTCGGCAAGCCCGACGGCTCCGAACAGCAGGCGGACTCGTTCGTCCACACGTGGAGCCACTCCGACGCTTCGCCGGACATGGGGACCACTCCCTTGGCGCGGAGCTTCGGTCCGACGATCTTCTGGAAGTCGGCGGCCTCCTTGCCGGTGAAGAGCGTGGTGTCGTAGTTGCCGTTACACGGCTCGCTCGTCCCGCAAGAAGCGAAGTCCACTTCGTTCTGCGGGGACATGGCGTAGAGCGTCGTGTTCGTGTTTTGCTCGATCTTGTCGGCAAAGGCCGCGATGGTGTCCGACCAGGACTCGTAGCACTCGGTCTTCAAATGCCCGCCGTCGATGAGGCTGTTGTTCGTCTTGCAGTTGGCCGGCGGCGTCCACAGGGTCGCCATGATGTAGTGCGGCTCGCTGCGGTCTGCCGTGATGCTGGCGACGTTGTCGATGTCATCGTAACAGCTGCTGCCGTTGTAGGGCTGGCCGTCCTGCCCCATGCCGACACGCAGGATGTTCAAGCCGAGCGAGTCGTCACCGAGCCCGTAGAGTCGATCGGCGTTACTGCCGATGGCTTGCCAGTTGTTGTTGATGCCGAAGCCGCGGATCAGCTGACGCACGTCGCCGAGCTGCACCGTGGGGTCACCCGAAACGGTGCCACCCGTGCCTGCACCGCCGCTGCCCGCACCACCAGTACCCGTCCCGCCAGTGCCCGCACCACCCGTGGCCGTCGTCCCACCGGTGCCCGTGCCGCCGACGCCGATCGCGCCACCGCTGGCCGAGGTGCCACCAGTAGCGGCGCCGCCAGTACCCGTGTTGCTTCCGCCGACCGCAGTCGATCCACCCGTTCCTGGACCGCTCGGCGGGGTCGGGGAACACGCTCCAATGGAGGCCAAAACTACAACTGCGAGGACACTGCCCTCACGCATGAATCGAGTGTTCCGCACTTGAAGCTCCTTGGTTCCTAAGCCACGCCTAACAGACGGGGGTGCGCACATCGTCTCACTTGCCAAGACAGTGGGCAGGGGTGGAAAATCTCCCCTGGTGCCCGCGAGGCGACTGTGCCCAGGGCCCGGGCGATCCGCCGCCACGTGAACCTTCTCTTCAGGCTGCTCGGCCGACGGGGTGGCAGGCGAGGCGGACCGAGCCTGACCGCGCTGGCCGCACGTCAGAGGCTCGGCCCCAAAAACGAACGTTCGTTCGCTGATGTCGTCGGCCGAAGGCGAGTGGGCGTCAGAGCCCCTGCACGTCCGTTGGCGTGAAGATGGCGGTCACCGTGCTGTCGGACACCCCGCCGAAATCGTTGCGGCCCCAACACTTGACGCCACCCGTCGAGGTGACGGCGCAGGTGTGGTCGGAGCCTGCTGCGAGCGAGACGACACCGGAGGACAAGCCGTCCACGTCGACTGGCACGAGACTGCTGGACCCCTCGTTCCCGAGCGCGCCGTAGACGTTGTACCCCCAGCACTTGACGCCGCCCGCCTCGGTCAGCGCGCAGCTGTGGCTCCCACCAGCGACGACGGCGGTGAACCCGGACGAGAGCCCTGAGACGTCGACGGGCACGTTGCTCGACTCTTTGGAGCCCTCGCCGAGCTGACCATCGCCATTGGCGCCCCAGCACTGCACGCCGCCCGCCGCGGTCACCGCGCAGCTGTGACTAGTGCCGGCTGATAGCCAGCGCACGCCCGACGACAAGCCGACCACGTCGACTGGACTGAGGCTATCGATGTAGCCCCCGTCACCCAGCTCGCCTTCGACGTTGCTCCCCCAGCATTGGACGCCTCCGCCAGCGACGAGCGCACAGGTCTGCGTGCCGCCAGCCGCCACCGCCGTCACGCCTGAAGAGAGCCCGATCACGTCGACCGGCGTCGCGCTGTTGTCCCTCGTGTCGTTGCCCAGCGCTCCGTTGTTGTTCCACCCCCAGCACTTGACGGCCCCGGCCGAGGTGAGCGCGCAGGTGTGATCGACGCCCGTCGAAACGGCGATGACGCCGGATGTCAGACCGGTCACGTCGACCGGCGTCGGGCTGTCCGCGCCCTCGCGGCCGAGCTCTCCTCCACTGTTGCGTCCCCAGCACTTGACGCCCCCGGCCGCGGTGAGCGCACAAGTGTGAGAGTAGCCGGCAGCTACAGCCAAGTTGGGCGGCGGCAGGTCGAGAACGTCCCCCGGGCTGCTCCTGTTGGTGGTCGTTCCGTCTCCGAGCTGGCCGAAGTTATTTCGACCCCAGCACGAGATCTGCCCGTTCGAAATGAGTGCGCAGCTGTGCGCATCGCCGGCCGTGACCACGGTTTCCCCGTCACCACAGGCGTCGCCGCAACCCGGGGACCCTCCGCTCGCGCTCGCGCCTCCGCTAGCGCTCGCGCCTCCACTAGCGCTCGCCGAGCCCGAGCCGTCCTGCGCCATGTCTGAACTGCCCGAGGAGCC
>Ga0247744_1000169_pt1 | contig 12947 bp, 9 predicted proteins | sample UWRJS154409C5_FD_180946 | JGI IMG/M metagenome (GOLD analysis project Ga0247744, IMG submission 180946) | Soil microbial communities from Arlington Agricultural Research Station in Wisconsin, United States - UWRJ-S154-409C-5 | ecosystem: Environmental > Terrestrial > Soil > Agricultural land... | reverse complement strand
CGTTCTTGCCTTCATCGGAGGCGCGCGCTTGGAGGATATCGCACAGGACCTGTGCAACTTTCGAGCTGCCGGCAAGCGCCTCGAGCAAGAGGGCGATCCGTTCGATCCAGAGGGGCTGAGAGACCTTCTCGAGGATGGTGCGCACGTCTTCCAACGAGAGGTCGCGGGGCTCGGTCGCTTCGAGAAACTCCTCGTCCGAAAGCTCAAAGGAGTGGTCCTCGGTCTCGATCTCGTCGAGCACAGCGAAGGCTGCCCGGCGCAGCATGAATCCGGGGTGGACGTCGATGGACTTTTCGAACCAGGTACGCGACTCGATGTCCTTGAGGGTGCAACCATAGAACGCGAGGATCGCATCCTTGGAATCCGTCTCGACCGCCCCATCGACGATGAAGGTCATTTTCGGGTAGCCGAGCGCCCAGGCCAGGTCCATCTGGCTATTCCACGAGAAGCCTTTGCGTAGGCCAGCTGCGCCGGCGGCCTGCACGCCGTGCTCGAGAGCGCGGGTCGAGAAGACGGGCAGTGCCGCGCTTGGCGGGGTGAGACTCTTCATCAGCTCCGTCTGTGCCGATTCGAGGTCCACCCAGAGATGCTCGGGCCATGGGCAATGGGCGACCGGACGGGCGCTGGAGGTCTCTGCTGCCTGGGTCGCGTTGGGCTTCTCGTCCTTGGTCGGCTTCTTGGTTGCGCTCGTTTTCTTGCTGGCCATCGCGGCTTCCCTCCCGGTTTTCTGGCAAGAATCTAGGGGCCAGGTGGCGTCCAGACAATCGGCCCGCGGGACATTTTGCAGTCCCTTCGCCGGACGGCGCGTGGGCGAGCCCGGGAGTCGTCGTTGTCTTGCCGACCGAGTTTGAGTAGTTCTCGGACGATGAGCGCCGGGGCTGCGTGGGAACGGTCGGAGCTGTCGGAAACGAGCGTTCTGGAGGTCCTGGATGCGGAGACACAGGGCGAGTGGCCGATCTTCCGCAGCGACGAGGAGCGTCTCGCCTACCATGCGCTGCGGCTGATCGTCTTCCGGAAGCCGAAGGGCGACGGCTACGCGATCGTGTTCGAGGCGCTTCTGGGCGCCAAGGAGGGGCAGCTCCAGTTGCTGCGGACGATCGTCTCACCCCAGGGGGGTGTGCTGGCCGACGACCGGGGCGGCGCCGAGCTCTATCTCGAAAAGCGTTGGAACCCAGAGGGTGAGAACGTGATCGTCGGGCCGGCGGGCGAGGTGACGGTGACCGCGCAGGACCTCGAGGCTCTCGAGCCGAATCGTGCGACGGTTGGCGCCCAGAGGGACATGCTGTTCACGCTCCTGGTCCGCGCCTACTTGAATGCAGAGCCGCACGGTATCTGGCCGAACGGGGTCGTTTTGCGGCGGCGGCTTGGGCCAGACTTCGATCTCGACGGGTATGAGCTTTTCCTCGAATCGACGGCCTTCGAGCATGTCGTCGGCAGAACGTGGATTCAGGGCGATCCCGACGGGATCGATGCCGTGTGGAGAAAACTGCCGAGCGAGAGTCCCACCTATTGCAGCCTCGCCAAGGCGATCGTGCTCGGGGACCTTCACCTGTTCGAGCCCGGTCAGAGCAACCTCGACTGGCGCCTGCATCTCGACGCCCCGGTGGCCGAGCGACGGGTCACCTGATGGCCGAGCGACTCCGCATCGAACCCGGCAACGACTCGCGCCAGGAGGCAGAAGGCGGGGCTTGGTGCACCGTCTGGGGCTACGTGTTCGACAGCGAGCGCGCGCATGCCGTGTACTACGTGCGCTGGAACGACACGCTGCTCGAGGAGGCGGAGTTCGTCGTTTCGGTGGGGCCGTGGGGCGAGGGCAGTGGGCCGGGCGACCGCAGCTGCGTCGCAGCGTTGGGCAGGGAGCACGAAGGTCGTCTGAGCTTCATGCTGGTCGATGCTGCAAGGACTAGTTTTGCCGATCAGGCGTTTCTGGGCGCTATGTGCGCGGCCGGGGACGTGCGCGGCCGCGACCTAGCGCGGGCGGTATTTCGGATCCTGGACGAAGTGCTCGTGCAGGACGACCGAGTGGCCGTCCTCCGGAGTCGGATCGAGAGGGCCGCCCTCACTTGAACGCAGCGACGATGGCGGCGAGCTTGGCTTCGAGCTCTTCGGCGCGCGCCTTGTGCTCGGCGGCGACGGCCATGGCTTCGAGGAAGGCGGTCAGGAGCGAGCCGCCGGGCTCGAACGTGATGCCGAGCTCTCGGGCTTGGGCCTGAATTTCGGCGGCGAGCGTGGAGCTTGCAGCGGGTCCCGCGCCGCCCGAGGGCTTGGCCGCGGGCGCTGGGGGGGGCGCCCCCCCGACCGAAAACTGGATCGTGCCTGGTTCTGGCCGCGCCTCACGAGGCGCTGGCTGAGCCGGTGGCGTGGCTGCTGGCTGCGCGGAGCTCTTCGCGGGCGGGTTGATGTCGCCCGTGAACTGGCTGGTCACGCCGACGATGCCGCCGCGCGGCTCGGGAGGATTTTCTTGGAATGGAGAGCGGAGGGCTGCCTCGAGCTCGGCGGCGGTGCCGAGGCCGATGTGGTGGGGACGGAGCTCGATCTGCGGCGGCACCGTGTCGGACACCCCCAGGCGCAGCTGCCACGAGCGCAGCACGGGCTTGGGCAGGTGGCTCCACACCTCCGTGTGGCAGGCCGCTTCCATCGCACCGAGCGTCGAGCCATCGAGCGGCTCCCCGCGAAAACGGGACAAAACTTCGAGCATCTTTTCCTCGTACGTCACGCTTGCCTCCCCAGCTTGGGACCCGAATAGGGCCTGGTCCGCGCGCCCCTGCGCGGGAATACGGCGCAGCCTAGGGAGATCGGCGTTTCCACTCAATCCGGCCGCTCGCCCGGGGTCCCAGGAGGCGGCGTTCCCTGGTAGAACGGCCAGTGTGAGCACCCTCGACGAACAATGGGCAAGCCGGGTCCGTGCGCTGGGATCGGAGCCCGAGGACGAGCAGCTCGGGGCGCTGGCAGGGGACATGGTGCATCAGGCCACGAGCCCCGGTCGCGTTGCTGCGGCCTTGTATGCCGAATCCGAGCAGCTGGGGCGGCGCCTCCTCAGTGGTCTGGACTTCGTGGGCCTGCTCGGCACCTTGTACGGCTCACCGCCGCCGTCGCCGACGGCGCGCGCTTGGGTGCTCAGGCACATGGTCGAGAGCGAGCTGCATCTGCGCGGCCAGCTAGCAGCACGCCTACGTGAGGCGCTTTTCGATCGCGAGCTGGTGGAGGAGCCGCCGGTGCTCGTGCCAGCGGAGCGCAAGAGCCCGCGGCGGCGCGTGTGCGACGAGGCGTACCTGCTCCTGCGCAGCCTCTTCCATCCCGAAGAAGACGCGGTTGGCTTCGTCGTCGATCGCGATGGCTTTTTGGCCATGCCCGAAGCCGAAAAGGACCGGCTGATCGAGCAGGCGCTCATCCGCGGCGCGTGGAACCTCTCGCCCTTCGAGCTTCCGGACGCGCCGGCACCATGACGAAACCGACGCTCCACGTTGCGCGCACGTCCGACGGCCTGGATCACAAGAACGCGCTCGATCTAAGGCTCGAGGATCGGCACATCTTCCTCTTGGAAGGCATCGAGTTCCACAACGATCAGCTGCCCAAGATCCTGCGGGTTCCGGAGACGCTGGTCAATCCGAAGACGAGCTTTGGCACCATGAAGAGCAAGAAGGCGCTCGCGGTCCAGGTGACCGATGCCAATAACTGGCAATACGAAAGCCGCGAGCAAGGCGTGCGCTACATCTTCCAGCGGCTCCACACGCGCACCGCCTTCAAGGATGCCCTGCAAACGGAGAACGCCCACGTCATCTATTCGGGCCACGCGCGCTTCGGTCGCGGTCCCTGCTTCGGTCGGGGCACGAGCAAGAGCAAAGGTGAGGAGTGGGAGGACGGGAAGGGGCCGGACACCGGCATCTTGCGCATGGGCATGCGCTTTCTGTCGATCCCCATCAGCGACCTCTTGCACCACGGCTACACCGCCAATCTGGTGCCGGCGGACGTGACCGTGACCGCGGACGACTGCGATGCCGACTTGAAGCCCCGCGTCTCGGCGCTCAAAGCCAAGAAGCCCGCTGAGATCCACCCCGAGCTCCTGCCTCAGCTCAAAAACCCCGACCCAAACCAGAAATTCTGGTCATTTTCCGGCAGCGACGAAGGCAAGAACACGAACTTCGTGGTGCTCTTCGCCGGCTTCGAAGACACGACCACGACGCCGCTCGATCTTGGCGCGACGGACATGAAGGCGCGTCTGTTCGGCCATTTCGGCTGCAGCACGCTCAAGCACAACCAAAAGGTCGTCCAGGACCTCAAGGGCTACAAGCTCGAGGACGACAAGCGCTACTCGATTTTCACGACCGACCTCTCGAACGGGACGGAGGTCGTGCTTTACTTCTACCACCTGCTCACCTGCCCGGAGGCGAGCCGAGGCGGCGCGTGGAAGGCGTCCGTCGAGTATGCCATTCAGAAGACGAACGCCGACCTGGGCGCCAACGGGGAACGGCATCGGTTGAAATGAGCCGCATCGCGCTATTTTCGCTGCTTTGCGCGCTCGCCGGCTGTAACCAGCCGAGCGTGAGCGCCGAGCCGCCCGCGTCGAGCGCGCCACCAGTGCCCAGCGCGGCCCCAGCGCCCCCGGCGCCCGCCCTGCAGGACAAGCAGCCGGCGACCGGCGGTGCGTCCTCCACCACCGCCGCTGCTTCGCCTTCGGGTGGTGCAGCATCGACGAGCGCCCCGGCCAAGCCGCCCAAGGCGAGCGCCAGAAAAATCGACAACTCGCAAGGCCACGACGTGTGCCAGGGCGAGCCGCGCGAAGGCTGCGTGCCCAAAGACGATCCGCACGGTTTCGTCGCGCGCGAGTGAGCGCTCAGGCGACGGCGGTCTCGCCGTCGTCAGCGCTGGCTTCGTCAGCGCTCGCCTCGACTTCGGCCTCGTCGTGGCGCGCCAGGAGCTCGGCCTGGGTCGCCTCGTCGATGTCGCCCGTCGGTTCGAGGCCGCAAAAGCGCTGGAAGGCGGCGGTCGCCGCCTTGGTGTTCTTGCCGACCTTGCCGTCGACGCCTTTGGGATCGAAGCCGAGGTTTTGCAGGCGCGCCTGCTGGCCTTTCACCGTCGTTACCGGTTCCAGCGTGCCCAAGGACACGTCCCACTCGAGCGGCTTGCCGCCGGCGGGAGTGATTTTGAGCTTCCCCTTTTGAGCCGAGACAGGCACCTCGTGCTCGATGAGCGCGCTGCCTTCGTGGTCGCTGCGGAAGGTCGCGCCGCCGACGCTGAGGACGTAGGAAAAGGGCGTGTCCGATTGGACGACCAAGCGCAAGCGCTGCACGGGACGCGACGCGAGCGTGAAGGGCGTGAGGACGCCCGAGGGCACGGACTCGGGCTCGGCTTCTTTCGGGGGAAGCGCGAGCTGGTCGCCTTCGACCAGCTGGTTCATGTTCGGGCGCGTTTCGCGCAATGAGTCGTTGTCGGTCGAGGAAAAAAGGGCGTCGACGTCGAAGAACCCTTTCTTGGCGGCGATCTGCGGCACGTCCTCACCTTTGGCCGCCTTGTGCTGGCTGCCCTGCGCGCCTGCTTTCGGGTCCGCCCCCCAGTCCCCTGGCGCGAACGCCGTGAACGTCAGCTTGGACGGCCCCGGTTTGATCCCATCGACGAAGCCTTCCCCAAGTGCGTTCGTCTTGCCTTCGTGCACGCCGCCTTCTGGATCTTCCAGCTTGAACGCCACGGGGGCCGGTGGAGGTGCGTCCCCGGCAAACTTCAGCGAAAAACCGACGCTCGTCGTCGGCACGAGCGCGCCGACGCCGCCGAACATCACCACGTCCAGGCGATCGTTCTGGTCGGTTTCCGCTTCTGCTGCGCCGCCCACGCTCAGCTTGGCGCTCACCTCGATGAACAGCACGCCATCGGGGATTTCTGGCAGGATCAAGTTCGAGTTCGCGAAGAGCGGGTCCATCATGGCCTCGAAAGCCGCGACGTCGAACTCGAGGCGGAGCGCTTTGCGCTTCGGACGACTACGATTGGCGGGGCGCACCTCGGGCTTGAGGGGCTTGACGTACTCGATCAGGCCGGGCAGGCCCTCCGCGTCGGGACCATTGATGAAGATGGGCTGCTTGGACGGCCCGCGCAGCTCGAGCTGTCCCTTGAGCACGGCGAACTTTTCCGACTGCTTGGGCTGGCCGAGCGGGTCCCCCACCTCGGCGAAATGAAACTCGAGCTCGGCGTCCACCTTGCTGCCGGCTTGCGCCTGCGAAGTGCCACCGCCCCGGCGCAAGAGCTCGAGGCGAAGTCCCTCGACCCCCACCGTGCGATCGCTGGCCGGGGAGGGCAGTGGCTGGAGCTTCAGACGGAGCGCAGACGCCATGACGGGCCGGACAGGGGGCCGACACGCTCCCCACGAGACTCGAACTTACCACGGGTGCTTCGCCGGCGGCAGGTCTGCTGGTAGGCTTCTCGTCGGCGCTTTACGGCCCGGGGAACGCATGAAGGACTGGCTCGTCAGCCTGCCGGGGAAGCAAGTCGCCTGGAGCCACGGGCCGACGGGGACCTTTCCCAGCACCGATCCGGGCACCGCGCACGGACAGGTGCGCGAGCTCTTGCTCAACCTCAAGCGGCCCGCCGTGCTCAGCGCAGCGCGCTCGATGCACCGGGCGCTCACGGGGCAGCGCCTCGAGGGACCGTTCAGCCCGTTCGAACCCTCGGCATTGCGCGAAGAGCGCGTGCTCCGGCGCTCCCTGGTTTCCGGCCTGACGACTGGGCGCATGCAGGCGACCCCGCTGACCACCCCGGCCATCGCCATTCCCTTGCCACCGGAGGAGTTCGCGCCCGTCGGTGTGCTCGGACCCAGCAACAGCGAGACGGAGAGCATCTTCGAGGTGTGCCTGCTCGACGTGGGCGGCACCACTCTTTCCGGAGTGGAAGTCACGTTTTCCAGCCAGGGCAAGCAGGAGAAAAAGAAGACCGACGGCAGCGGCGTCGCGCGGTTCGAAGGCTTCGCCGGCAGCTTCGGCCAGCTCAGCATCGACCCGAAGTCGCTGGCCGACGTGGCGGAGCCGCTCTGGGAAAAAGGCGTCAAGCCCGTCAACTTCAAGGGCAAGGTCGATCAGCTCATTCTGACGGACAAGATCGAGCCCTTGACGCTCGAAAACGAGCTCCGGCGCACCATCGTCTTCCGGCCCGAGCCCGGCATTCTGAGCCTGGAGCTACGCGACAAGACGGGCCAGGTCGCCTACGCCGGCTGCGAGTACGAGGTGACAGGCCCGCTCAGCCTCAGCGGCGTCACAGACGAGCTCGGCCGTCTGCGCCACGACGAGGTCCCGCCCGGTGACTACGAAGTCTCGGTGAAGGTCCAGTACATCGAGGACCTGAAGCTCGACCCGCAAACCTTCAAGACGAGGGCCGTGGTGCTCGACGCGGGCGATGGACAGCCGCAAATCCGGCTGATTGGCGCGGTGCCGTTCGTGCGCATGGCGCGCTTGCGTGGCCTGCTCTTCGACTTGAACAAGACGTTCCTCCTGCCGACGGCGCTCGAAGGGCTGGAAGGCTTCCGCGACCTGGCGGACACCCTGGGCCCCGCGCATTTGCTCATCGTCGGCCACACGGACACGAGCGGTGAGCCGAGTATCAACGATCCACTCAGCAAGAAGCGCGCAGAATCCGTCCAGCAGTACCTGGAGCGCGACGTCGACGCTTGGCTCGAGAACTACTCCGGCTCGGGCGCTGGCGTGTGGGGCAACCGCGAAGATCGCTTGATGGTGGCGGGCATTTGCGACACCGAGACGCGCAAGCGCCAGGCCGCTGGCGCCGAAGACGCCGAGGTGACCCCCGGCGACGACGACGTGATCACGTTCTACCAAGCCTTCCACAACGCCCAAGTCGACGAGGGCCTGAGGCCTGACCGAGACAAGCTCGAAGAAGATGGCGTCGCCGGCGACAAGACGCGAAAAGAGCTGATCACCGACTACATGGCCATCGGCGGCCTGGGCTGGACGGAGCTCGCGGACTTGCCGCTCAGCATCGAGTGCCACGGCTGCGGCGAAAACTTTCCGCTCGATGGCACAGGCCTCGAGCTGGATGCTCGTGCGGTCAGTGAGCGTGACGGCGAGCACGACCGGGTCGATCGCCGCGTCGAGCTCTTCTTCTTCGACAGCACCTTCAAGGTGGCGCCGGCCATCACCGGCCCGAGCGGCGAGGAGTACCTCACCTGGCGCAAGCTAGCGCTCGAGGACCGCGACCTAGCGGTGGAGGGCGTGACGCAGAAGGCGCTGAAGCTCCCGCTGACGGACGCGCACTTCCGCACCGGCAGCGCCGTGATGCTGCCCGAGGGCACGGACCCCTCGGGCGATGGCTCGGCGCCGCTCACCTCGGTGGGGGCGTTGGCGATCGCCCTCCGCTTCAACGAAGAGCGCCCGGGGCACCGCTTGCTCATCGCCGGGCACACCGACTCAGTCGGGTCCGACGCCTCGAACGACAAGCTGTCGGTTCAGCGCGGCGAGCTGGTGCACGCGGTGCTGATGGGGGGCTCCGAAGGCCGAGACAAATTCGTCGACTTGGCCATGAAGACGGGCACCGTGAGCGACTGGAAGCAGATCCTCAAGTGGTCCGCCGCGGCCTTCCCGAGCGTCGATCCGCTGGTCCCCAGCGACGCCGAAGACGACGAGGCGGCCGAGGCCAGCGGCGAAGACGGCGAGCTCGGGACCGGCTTTTCGCTCGCCGACCCCGGCACCGTCGACGACAACGCCGCCAGCGCGGCCCCCGCCGTGAAGGCGTTTCAGCAGGCCTACAGCGACAACTTCAAGCTGCTCGGTGGTGACGGTGCCATCGCCGTCGACGGCGAAGTCGGCAGGGAAACCTGGGGCGCCATTTACGACCTTTACCAGTACAACATGGCCCAAGAGCTCGGCGAAGACCTGGACGGCGTGGGCAAGCTGCGCGAGCTGGTGACGTTCCTGCCGGACGTGGACCCGTTCATTGGTTTCGGCGAATCCGCACCGGTCGATGGCATCGCGGCAGACAACCTCGAGTCGCAGGTGAATCGGCGCGTGGAGGTGCTCTTCTTCGCCAAGGGCCAGGAGCCGGATTTGGCCGTTTTGGCCGAGGACCCGAAGGCGAGCGAGCTGTATTTGCCGGAGGTGTTCGAGAAGGAGGACATCGAGGGACGTCCGGGCGGGGCGAAGGCGCACTTGACCTACCGTCTCGTCGTACGCCAGGCCCCGGGAGTCTACAGCAGCTTAACCTATCGCGTCTTCTCCAAGGACGGCGTCTACGACCAGTCTCAAACCTTGCCCGCGGGCGCCTCCGACACGATCACGATCTCGCAACTGGAGTTCCAGGACATCCCGCTCGGGGCAGAGATCACGGTCGAACGAACCGCGCCGGAAGGCACCCGTACCCACGTAAAGAGCGTTCTCGCGAGTGCACTCGTGACGGGTGAAACCCCGTCGTCCTTCGAATCCGCCAAGGCCGAGCTGGTCGTTCGAGAGGTTCCTGGGAAGGTCTTCGAATACGACTTGGAGGGGGCGTTCGCCCACTAACATCCCATGGCGCCGCCAATCAAGAGACCCACGCCACGGCTGGCGAAGGACCAGATCGACCTGTCGACAGCGCAGGCCCCCTACACCGAGATCGAGGTGATCTCCTCGGCTGGCGACTTCACACCTGGACTCGCAACGACCGGCAAAAAGTTCTCGCTCCGAATCCAGGACAGCGTGAACAGCAAGGCCAAGACGGTAGAAGTCGACGAGGTGCCTCCCGAGGCCTTGGCCCTCAACAACAAGCGGTTCTTCTACCTGTTCGTGGACTCCGCGATCGTCTCTGCGAACTTGCAGGACGCCGCTGATCCCGACTTCCAGTCGCAGGTCCACACCGGACGCCCGTTCGACAATTTGGCGGACACGCCCTTCGTCCTGACGGGCCTGCATTTCATTACCCAGGCTGGGCTTTACGAAGAGGCATTCGCCTCGGACGTGCGCCAGGCTGCAACAGCAGGGACAGCCCCGCCGACGAGCCCCGCGAACCCGACGGCGAACGTCGTGCTCTTCACCACCTCACAAAGCTTCATCATCGGCACGGGCGCACCGTTCAAGACGGAGACGATCGATGGTTTCGAGAAGGACGGCTGCCCGAAGCCGTTCCCCATCTTCAATGCCGACTCGGTCTTTCCCATCGTGGCGCGGACGCCGCAGTCATTCAGCTTCGTCTTTCCGTCGATCGATCCCGTCGTGATGACGCAAGCACTGACGAAGAAGTACCACGCTGCCTGCGACCTTTACCTTGCTCACGCTCAGGACTTTTCGCAGCCACCCGTCGCACGCAAGACCGACCCACAGGTCGCCACCGGCTACCGCAACTACCTGAAGAACAGCCTCGCCCATGCCTTCCTGCAGCTGCTCAAGGTCGTCCCCAGCCTCCGCAGCGCGGTAGGTCAAGGCGGTCAAGCCCACAAGAACTTCATCCAGACCTACAAGGACGGCATCGACAAGCTCCGCACCGATCGAGAGAGCGCCGCCAAGGACCTTGTCGCGTGGCTTCTGAGCGACTTCATGGAAGTCGTCGAGCTCTGGTACCGCTCGAAAGACGCCCTCGACCAGGTGACGATCAGCGGACAGCAGGAACTCACCATTACCGAGTACGTGCAAGCGGTGTCGTTCGCCTGCTCACGCTTGGTCGAAACGCAGGCGGGCGTGGACTGCGCGCTGAGCCTGATCAACGATGCCAAAGGGACGGCGCCTGCCAAGGGGGTGGCCCGAGTCATCGACGAGTTCATTCTCGCCGACAAGAACTTCGGTGCTGATTGGACCAAGGTCAGCACGACTGCCTCGACCGGCATTGTGAATGCCTGGGCCACCTTCGCCGGGATCGTGGCGATGAAGACGGCCAACGGCGAGGCACTGGACTTCATTCGAGCGCGTTCTTCTACCGGCCAAGCTGCGCTCAACGACGCAATCGAAGTGCTCGTGCGCTTCCCCAACAACGTATTTAACAAACCGCTAATAGAACTCCGCAAACTTCGAGAAGCAGAGCTCGACGGTCCGCTCGACGAATTTGCCGCACGGCTCAAGGCTCGTCTCGACCAGCCCCTGCGCATTGGCGGCCTCGCCGACACCATGCAGCAGTTCGCTCCCGGAAAGCAGCCGACAGCCGGTAGCCTGAGTCCGCAGGGACTCACCCTGACCCTGGGTGCGGTGAACGCCGTCATCAAGGTTTCTGGACTGGTGGAGGAGGCAAAGAAGGCAACGCCAGGAGCGGCGCTCAACGATGCCACCCTCGCCGCGCTCGAAGGCCTCGTCACTCTGGCTGACGAGATCGGCAAGCTGACGCTGGCCAAGACAGCGGCAAACACGGCTTTCTCACACTCGCTCGGGCTCGTCGCCGCGGGCCTATCGCTCCTCGCTGCCGAGGAAGGCGCTCGCGATAAGTGGGAAAACCACGACTGGGACGCCATGGCTGCCAAGGTGGTCGAGGGCGTAGGCGCCGGGGCCACGGCCTTCGGCATCTACCTGATGGCCACCGCACCCGCGACGGGACCGACGCCTGCCGCTGGATTTCTGTTCTTCGCCGGAGCCATCCTGGGTGTGGGCGGCGCCGTCTGGGGTCTCTTCGCGGCCGATGTGCCGTACGAGCAGCTCCTCAAGTTCTCGGTCTTCGGCTCCGACCCTTCGGCGAGCGTGAAAGCCCCGCTCTGGGCGCTCGCCGACACTTTCGCGGAGTGGAACGAGACGGAGGAAGGCCTGAAGCTCCAGCTCCGCGCAGCAGAACAGCTGTTCCACGGGTTCATGGTCGAAGGGATCATTCCCCCTGGTGCTTCGGCAGCAGCCGATGGCGCCTTTCGCATCACGCCGGCGTCAGTCATCCGGGGCTCGACGTTTCACATCAACTACACGGTTCAGTACAAGCCGTTCGGAGGAACTCCCCAAGGACCAGTGACGGGGTATGTCCGTATCGACATCGAATCAGGCACGAATCCATCGACTTTCGTCGGAAAAATGACGAACGACGCGCAGACCTTCGAAACGGCGAACGCTGTCACAATCGGCAGCGTCGGCGGGCAAACGGTCGTCGACATTCGGCTCAAGAAACGTCCTCCCGTCGTTGATGAAAAAGGCAACCCGATGGAGCTCGAGAACTTGACGTGTCGAGTGCGCCTCGACGTCAACGGCAATGGTTCGAGCGCGGCACAGGGCGCGGATGCGACACTCGTCGTCCCCAACTCGAAGAATGGCGCGAGATTCGTCGACTGCCTGGCGGTAGCAGGTGCGAGGGTGAACGGAAAGCAAGTCAAGAGCTACGAGGTCACCTAGCGTTGAATCCCCAGGGCCTTGGCAATGCTCCGGTCGCAGTCGTCCTCCTCACTGCCACTCAACGCGTACTCGGTGCAGGCGAAAGGTGGAGCCCCCAGCGCCCTGCACTGCGCCAGGCGGGCCCGCCGCTCCGGATCGAACGGACCCACCCCAACGCGCGTGAGCGCAAACGGACAGAGTCCCTTTGCCTCCTCGCCGCTATGCAGCATCACCAGTGCTTCACACAGGTAGGGATCCACGCGGCAGTAGGCCCCGAGAAGATCGACGCCCCCGGCGTCACGCAACTCGCTCCGCTCCAGAAATTGGACCCACGTTTCGGTGCCGATTCCAAGCTCCCGCTGCAGTTCCGCCGTCAGGTGGTTGGGGCCAGTGGTGCGTCCGTCGTGCAGCACCCCATCGGGCCCAAACCGAAAAATGTAGAGAATCGACTTGTCGAGCCTCGAGCATCCCTTGATCCGCGGCCCCCACGTCCCCCCCCCAATGTACCGTTTGAGTACGTAGTCGTAGATCTCGGGTACGCGCGCTGGTCCGGCTCGCAAGACGAAGACCACGCCGTGTACGTAGGCGGGAACCAGGTGCCCGAACCGTACCCAGGGGTCTCGCTCATCGGCATCCGCGATCGCTTCGCAGACCTGTTCCTCGGTGGCGCCGTCCGGAAACTGGCCCTTCGCGATCGGCTTGAGCCGGGGC
>Ga0247744_1000168_pt1 | contig 12951 bp, 9 predicted proteins | sample UWRJS154409C5_FD_180946 | JGI IMG/M metagenome (GOLD analysis project Ga0247744, IMG submission 180946) | Soil microbial communities from Arlington Agricultural Research Station in Wisconsin, United States - UWRJ-S154-409C-5 | ecosystem: Environmental > Terrestrial > Soil > Agricultural land... | reverse complement strand
CACCATGGAGCTGGCCGCGCCAGAGCAAGAATGCAGACAGGGCCATCAGCGCAATGAACAGCGAGCCAAGGCCGGCCATGATATGATAGGCATAGTAGAGAAGCGGAACATTGTCCGGCCACTCGCTCTTTGGATACTCGCCGAGGCCGAGCACGCGCGCATTCCAGCGCTGGAAGGTGAGCAGGGAGAGCATGTTGGGTACCACCAGCGGATTGTCCAGCGTCTCCGTTTCCATGTTGGGCTGCCCAACCAAGGTGAGCCCAGCGCCGTCCTCGGTGCGGAAGTGTCCCTCCATCGCGGCGAAGCCGATGGGCTGATGCTCGGCGACCAAACGGGCTTGCAAATCGCCCGTTGGGAAAGCCGCCGAAATCGTCGCCAGCGCGCCGACCGTCACGCCGAGGGCGAGCATGCGCCGGGCGGCGTCCGAGGTCCGACCGCGCAGGACGTAGAAGGCGCCGAGCGCGCTCATGGTGAAGCAGCCGGTGATGAGTGCGCCATTCATCGTGTGCAGGTACTCGACCCAGGCCCAGGGGTTGGTCAAAAGGGCCGTGATGCTGGTGAGCTCCAGCGTGCCGTCGGCGGCCACTCGATAGCCGACGGGATGTTGCATCCAGGCGTTCGTGCACACGATGAAAAATCCACTCAGCCAGGTGCCGATGAACAGGAGCGCCGAGCTCAGGTAGTGCAGGCGACGGCTGATGCGCCCTTCTGCGTAGAGCAGTAGATACAGGAACGATGACTCCAGGAAGAAGGCGAACATGCCCTCCATGGCCAATGTTTGACCGATGATGCCGCCACTCATTGCGGAGAAGCGTGCCCAGTTCGTGCCGAACTGGAACTCCATCGGGATACCCGTCACGACGCCCATCACGAAGCTCAGGCCGAAAATCCTGAGGCAAAACTGGGCTGCCCGATTCGACGCTTCGTCAGACCAGTAGTAGGCGCGCGTCTTCAGGAGGAAGATCAGACACGCCAGCCCCATCGTGAGCTGCGGGAACAGGTAGTGGTAGGTGATGGTGAACGCGAACTGCAGGCGATGCGCCGCAAGCGTGTCCATGGGGGCTCCTTCCTGCGCACATACTCGGGCTCAGGTTTCCGGATGGCGTCGTCTCGGCGAACCGCTCAGTTGCGCAGCTTTCCCTCGGCGACGGCTTCTTCGAACTGAAGGAAGCGATCGAAGGTGACGTGCGTCATGTCGGCGCGGGTGAGGAATGCGTTGAAGGCAAAAGCAGAAGTCAGCGTCCGCAGGTCGCGCGCCCAGTGCGGGACGTAGCGTGGCGGGGCGATGAACCCGGTCTCGCAATACGGAGCGAGCTCGACCACGTCGCCGAGCGTCAGGCGTCCGCAAAAAAGAGCCGCCGCGAACTCAGGCCGATTCTCGTGCACACAGGTCATCAAGAACGCGTACACCTCGAGCATCCCTTTGAGATAGACGCTGTCTTTGGTGAACGCCACTTTGCCGCGCACGTCGCCGCCGCGGAAACAGCGCACGGTCGACTGGTAGCTTTCTTCCTCCGATTGGCCCGCATCGAGGAAGGTGGCGAAGACCTCGATGAAGTTCGCGCCGTCGAGTACGCGCGCGATGGCCTTCACACGCAAGGCCAAGCGACGAAGTCGCGACACGTCCAGCGACAGCGTCAAGAGCTCGGCCAGCACTGCCAGGCCCTCTTGCGTCCGCGTCGTGCGGGGCGCCCCGAGTGCCAGGAGCTGCAGGTTCGGCTGGCGGCGGCCGTTGAGCATGGTGGCCGTGTGAACGTGAGCCTCATGATAGAGAAGCTGGTCCAGATCGAGATCCGAAAACAGGGCTCCGGCCCGCAAACGGATGCGTTTGGAACCGGCAATTGCCTTGGACGACAGGCCGGGATCCAGCACGACCTCCACTTGATCCTCGACGAAGAAGTCGTCCACGGCCTTCTTGAGCCGCAAGGCAAACTCCTCGGCCGGTATCGTCGCCTTGGTGGGTGGCACCACGTGGCCCCCGACGAGATCGTCGGTGCGCTCCAGGAAGTAGTCGGCCGCGTCGAGCGCGGTGAAGTCCTGGTTCTTGTAGGGGTCGTCGGGCTTGCCGTAGAGCTCGATGGAGTAGCGGCTGAAGTCCGGCGTGCCGATGGCACCGAGCATGCGGGCCGCCGATTCGTAGCTGCGCGCGGTCTTGTAGACCAGGTTGTCCAGCGGGTGCTCGCGGTCGCACTCGGCTTGCAGCGCCTCCAAAGCCTCGATCTCGCGGCTGTGATCTTTGGGCGCAAGGGCGATCTGCGGCAGCTCTGGCGTCCCTGCGCGGAACTTCGCCAAGAATTCGTCCTCAGCACTGCGCGGCCAGCCCAGGCTGCTCAGGACTTTGATCGGGTCGACGATGGCCGCCAAGCGCACGTCGAGATCCTTCACCCGCTCCAGTCGACTCACGCTCATCCGCTTTCGCAGTAACTCTGCGCCAGCCGACAAGCAACCCCCGCTCGCAGAGGACGGGCCTCGAGCTGGCCTCGTCGCGCGTGGCGCTCAGAGGCCCGTCAACGTACCAGTCGCGTCCGCGGGGTTGCCCTGAGTGCCGAAGGTGTCGATCTCCGCGCCGAAGGCCTGGGCGATCGAGACGAGCAGCTTGTTGTTGGGCGACCCCGTGAAGGTCGCGCTGTCGAACGTGCACCACTGATCGCTGCTCGGGCAGTCGGCGGGCATGCGCAGGCGTCGCCCCATCTGGAACTTGCCGCCAGCACCGCCCGCGAGCAGGGTCGGCACGTTGCGCGTGCTGTGCAGTGCGGGGTTCCCCATGTCGCTCGAGGCGTAGATCAGCGTGCTTTCCAGGGCGCCCAGCTCGTCGAGGCGCTGCATCAGCTTGGCGATCTTCGAGTAGTTGTAGAAGTTGATCTTGGCGAGCGGCAGCCAGGTTGCCGGATCGCCCGGACCGGACGGACGGCCATCGGAGCCGAGCGGCGAGCCGTTGTAGGTGTGGGCGACTCCGCCGTGGTTGTCCACCGGCAAGTTGAACGGGTTTCCTGCGTACGACAGGTCGGCCAAGTAGAGCGTGGCGAAGCGCGTGATGTCGCAGGCCATCGCTTGAGCCAAGATGTTCACCATCAGGTCGGTGATGACGTCGTAGTAGGGCTCGCCGCCATTGTACGTCTTGATGGCGGGGAACTCGGCGGGATTGGGCTTGTCCGGTGCGGAACAAGAGGCCGACGACATCGTCTCCTCGAATTGCTTTCGAGCTCGCGCAACGACGTCAGGTGCTGATCGAGCTTCTGCTGCTCGCGCGGACCGACCTTGCCCCGGAGCCGATTGATGTCGCCGTCCAGGAAGTCGATCACGCTCTTGCCGAGAGCACGCTGGCGCGCGGCCAGCTCCGCAGCAGCCGGGTCGTCGCCAATGACGAAACCAGCGAAGAACAGGTCGAAAGCTTTGACCGGATCGATGATCTTCGGCAGCGGGGCGCCGCCCTCACCATAGGACAGCGTCATGCCTGCCTCGCTACCATCGGTGCCGACCGCCAGGGCCGCCGAGGCCACCTTGTTCGAGCTGCCCAGGCCGAGGGTCACAGCCAGATACTGGTCCAGGGACAGGTTCGACGGCTTCCCGCTCACGCGACTGCCGGTGAGGATGGTCGCCGCGGTGTCGTGCCCGTTGGCCGAGGAGAGCAGTTCGATGCCCTCGATAGCGATGATCTTGTCCTTGTAGCTCTTGCCGTAGGTTGCGGCGTCGTCGAACGGCGCGAGCGAGCAGTTCTCGTAGGCGATGTCGAACGACGTCTCCGTATCACCGTCCTTCATCGCCCAGTACTCGGCCGAGATACCGTGTGGGTGATAGATGCCGATGAACTTGAGCGGCTGGTCGTCGGCGGCGCGCGCCACCGAGTCGGCCAACATGTCGACGAACGGCAGTGCGATCAAGCCGGAACCAACGGACTTGAGGAAGGAACGACGAGCGAGAGCTTGACGCGGAGTCATGGTGGACGGCCCGGGGACGAGAGGAGAACGGCGGAACATCGGTCGAGACTTCATGGCGCACCCCGCAAGGTGAAGAGCTGGCTCTTGGCGTAGGTCACGAGGATGTCGAGCAAGGCACCCTGCTGGTCGGACGGGACGGCCTCCCACAAATCGTGGAAGGACTTCTCGTAGGGATCGGAGCTCTGCCCTTCGGCGGCAGCCGAGCGGAAGACCTGCCGGGCGAAGCAGTCTTGTACGGTGGGGCTTGCGGCCAGGGCTTTCGCCAGAGCGTTCGAATCGTCGTAGGGCCCGTCGAAATCCATGCCGAAGCCCACTTCCACGACGCTGTCGATCGGGATGCCCGCGGTCGCGTCCTTCGGCCATTCTTCCGCCCGGTAGGCGCCCATGCTGTCGAACAGCTCGAACGAAAAGCCGAGCGGATCGATGTTGCGGTGGCACTGCGCGCAGTCCGCATCCAGAGCGTGGACCTCGAAGCGCTCGCGCGTGGTCTTGGTCGGGTCCGGCACTGGCGGCACGATCTGCACGTTGAGATTCGTGGGGAGCTCGATGTCGAAGCAGGTGACCCGTCGCATGACGGCCACGCCGCGGAGCACTGGCGCCGTCTCGTGCGCGTGCCCGTAGACCGAGAGGAAGGCACCCTGGTTGAGCAGGCCGATGCGGTCGGGCGTGTCGACGCGGCCGCTGCCACTCACGCCGTAGACCGAGGCCAGCGCTGGATCGATCACGGTCCAGTCGGCGCCCAAGAAGTCGGCGACGGTTCCCGGCGTGGTTTTCAGTACTTCGCGAACGAAATCAGCCGTCTCTTGACCCATCGCGTCGCGCACGCCGGCAAAGTCCGGATAGATCGTGGCGTCTTTGGCCGTAGCCGCGATGCGGTCGATGCCGAGCCACTCGCGGATCAACTGGACCGCGTGGGTCTGGCCGGCCTCGGTGGCGAACAGTCGCCGGACCTCGGCCTCGACTCCCTCGGGCGTGTCGAGAGTTCCGTCCACGGCCGCCTCGAGCAGCGCGGCGTCGGGCGGGCCGCCGGTGATCGTGTAGCTGACCTCGGAAGCGACCTCGTGCGGGGTCAAGGTGGCGACGTTGTCGGTCACGGTACCGTCGCCGATCTCCGTCAGGTACAGGAAACCCGGTGACTGCAAGATGCCGCGGATGACGAGCTCGATGCCGTCCTCGTAGCTCGCGCCTTCCGCACCGGCCTCGTAGAGGGCCAAGAGCGACGCGCGATCGTCATCATCGAGCGGGCGGCGATAGGCCTTTTCCCCAAACGAAGCGATGAAGCTCTGTGCGCACGCTTCGGCCCCGCCCGTCGCATCCGCGCACGGCGCCAGGTTGTCGAAGTCGGCTCGTGCGGCAGCTGCCAAAGCGGTGGCGCTAGCGTCGAGAGCGCGAGAGAGCACGGGATCCACGCGCTGCGCCTCGTTGGTCGTGTAGCCATGCTGACGAGTGTCCGGGGGGAATTCGTCTGCCGGTGACTCGCTGGTGCCGAGCAGGGCCTGCACCGATGCGTTGTATTCGGCGTTGGTCAGGCGGCGAATGCGGGCTGGCAGAATGTTGAGGCCGTCCACCGTGACCATCGGTCCACCGACGCCCCCGGAGCCCGTGCTGCCGGTCCCCGCGGACGAGCCGCCGCCCGTTTCCGAGCCAGAGCCAGCGCCACCGCTGCCGCCATGGCCTGGCAGGGGCGCTGCGGTGCAACCGAGCGGGAGTGTGAGGACCAGGGCTAATAGAGAAGTTCGAGGCAACACGCAGAGCACCACCCACAGTATGAATGCGCTGCCCGCTCGAGTCAGTCAGTATTTCTGAGTGATTTCAGTCAGGTGGACTCGTGGCGAAACATTGTTCATCCACTGGAATCCTCGCCCCCTTCAGTCAGGAATCGACTAGCTCGGCCTCGCGGCCGGAAAGAGCTGACTTCCTTCGAGCTCAGGGCACCGCGACGCGCGCGAAGAGTCAGTAACGAGCGCAGTCTGCTCCGACATGCGATCGTGGGCTGCGAGCGCGCCTGCTTACATCGACCGACTACGTCCCCAAGCGCTGTTCGATCTTCTCGATCGCGCGGGGCAGGGCGTCGTCCAAGTTCATACACGGATAACAGTTGTCGAAGTCGTCGAGCGAACAGACCTTGTGCTCGTCGAGCTCGCGCAAATACTCGAGTGCGTGCCGGCCGCCCGCCTCGGCGGCGAAGGCGAGCAGGCTCTTCTTCCCCTCGCACGTCGGCGCCGTCAACAGCTTGAAGGCCGCGTAGAGCGGCAGTGGCGCCTTGTTCTCAAAGTCCTTGGTGTAGATGAACGAGATGGCTCGCTCGCGCACGCCTTTGCGTGCGGTCCTCGAGGTGGAGATCTCGTAGAGGATCTCTGCTCCGCGTTCGCCCATCGGGCCGATCAAGAGAGCGTGGATCTGCGTCGAAGCGAGTCGATCCTCGGACAGCGCACCGCGCTTCACGATGCGAAGGAACGTTGGGTCGTTGGCGATGCCCGCCGTGCGCGCGAGGGCACGCTCCAGCACGGGAACCGCCTCCGCATCGCGGCCGGCGTCCATGAGGTTTTCCGCGAGCGCCAAGAGCAGCGTGGCCTCCATGCTCAGCCGCGGCGGAGCGCTCCGCTGTCCGGAGGAGGGCTGTCCGGAGGAGGGCTGTCCGGAGGAGGGCTGTCCGGAGGAGAGCTGTCCGGAGGAAGCCTGTCCGGTCGAAGCCTGGCTGATGGGAAACTGGCTCGCCGAAAGCTGGGCGGTAGGTGCGCGATTCCGAGCGCCAGACGCGTTCAGCGTCGCGCCGGCACCGGGCGACGAAGCGACCGGCGTGCTGCGCTGCCCGGCTGCCGCCAGCGAGGCCGACCCCGGTGCGGCCTTGGCTGCCATCTGCGACATCGGCTTGGAGTCGTCCACCGCGCCCGGCAGGAGGAAGCCCAGGGTGAGCAGCACCCCGAGCATTGCGAGCGCGTAGGGGGCTCCCGTGCGCAGCCAGCCGCGTGGCGGCGGAGCGGGGAAGGACCACCTCGGAACAGGCCAATGCCGGGGATCCCAAGACTCGAGGAGCCGAGCTTGCTCGAGACGCGCTCGAAGCTGGGTCCAGTAGCTCTCGCTCTGAATGCCGGCTTCCTCCAGCGCGTCCCTGAGCCAGCTGAGCGCGCCATCGAGGTGCTCGCGCACCACGGACAACACGGCGCGGGCACCGAAGATCCCCGACTTCTCGCGGGGCTCCAGGACCGTGGGCGGCCAAGAGGAGTAGTCGGTCGGCGGTGCGGCCGGCATGGGAGGGGGCGGGATGGCGGGGACCGAACGGCGGTACGCCTGGACGTCGGCCGGTGGATAGTCGTGCCGCACGGGCGTGATCTCCACCTCGTCCGGCACGAAGTCCTCGAGCCTTGGGTTCTTCACCAGCGTGGGCTCTTCGCCCGCCGGATCGCTGTCAGCCGCCTGCTCTGGATGCGCGTCTGCGAGCCGCAGCAGCAGCGGCGGCGGTCGCGATGAGGAACGAGGATGGGGCGGCGGAATGATCGACATGACCGGCCTGCTGAAGAACGACAATCTCGCACCCGAGGATACATCAGCCGAACGGGCGGTCGAGTAATGAACCGCTTCCATGGGGATCGCGACCGGGCTTTTCGGCGAAAGAACAACCCGAGCGGAATTCGACCCTCAAAACGCGCCGTTCAGTATTCACTCACACTGTTACCCGTTCGCCACGAGCCAACCTCGACAGCGACGCTGTTCCGGGCGTATGTGGGCGGCCGTGAAAACTGCACTACCGCTCCTCCTCTCGCTCCTGTTCGTCGTGCCTGGCTGCGCCTCCAAGGGCGGTGAGGCCAAGAGCGCCGAAGCCGCCGCGCCCGGCAACTTCGCATTCGCCCCGCGCATCGGCAGCAAGTTTCGCCACGTCATGACGCGGGCGCAGGAGCTTGCCATCGTGGGTACCCCCCTGCGTCAAGTCGAGGAGTGGAAGCTCACTTGGGACGTCGAGCTCTCCGCCGAACAGGATGCAGTGCTGATGCGCGCCACGCTCGTCACGCTCGGGCTCTCGGTCAACGGAGCTGCGGTGCTCGCTGGCGACGAAGTGACCTCCAAGCAAGCGTTCGTCGAGATCCTCATGGATTCGAGTGGCCAGGTCATCGACGTTCGCCGAACGCAGACGCTCACCGACGCCATCGTCAGCGTGGCGCGTCCGGAAGCGGCTGAAGTCGTTCGAGGCATCTTTCATCCCGAGGCGCTCCGCTACCACTTCGCGGTCTTGGCCGCCGAAAGGACGGCCGACCTCGTGGGTCATCCGGCCGCCGTTGGTTCCAGCTGGCAGATCGACGCAGCCCCCGATGCACCGGGAGCGGCCACGCGGACCCTGCGTGTCACTGCTGAAGAAAAATGCGCCACGTTCACCTGCGTCAAGGTTGCGCGGGAGACCCGGATCGCGCCGGAGATCGTGTGGGAGTCAGCCAAGGCTCAGGTCGCCGACTACGTGTCGAGCCAGGGCGGGGACCCGGCCGCGGTGACGCTGGAGAAGGCCGACGTGGAGCTGGTCGACGAGATGCTCGTCGAGCCCGCCACCCTGCAGTTCCACAGTGCGTCGTTCGACCAAGCGGCCACGATCACGGTGGGCGCGCCTTCGGGGCAGCTCACGGTGAAGTCGTCGCTCAAGCGGACCTCGAGCTACGAGTTCTGATTGGCGGCGTCGCCCGAGGGCTCGCCTACCAGGGCGAGCCGGGTGATCCGCGAGGCGGAAGCATGTAGCCCCAAGTGCCGCAGTTCTGGCTCGAGGCGCAGAGCGATGCGGCCGTCACCATGACGGCGATCCCGGCCAACGTGCCGAGTGCGATCCAACCGGGGGGCACCTCCTCCTTGTCGTGCCGCCTGCGCGCAGTCAGGCAAGCGGCGTAGGGGGGTACTTGGTAGTCCGCGCAGGTGAGGCCCGGCGTCACTTCGAAGCCGGGACATTCCTGGAGGCAACCGAGGTAGCTCGTGGGCGAGTCCGCATCCTGGCAGGTCCCATAACACCTGAAGGCTGCGGACGAGTCGACCGCGTTCTCGCGCAGCGGCAAGAGGTAGCGCACCGCGTCGGGGTCGCGTTTCGGAGCGCCGCTGGAGCGTTTCGAGCCGCCGCAGGAGACGACGCCGCCCGAGACGATACTGCCCGCCAGGACCAGCGCGAGTGCGCGCACGAACATCGAATGGCGCTCAGTCGTCGAGGTGGCCACGGCTCGAAGGTAGCCCTTGACCGGACTTCCACCAACTGGCCCAATCGTGCCGCACGAGGAGCGGGGAGCATGACGAGCACGGAAGACGACGACCACAGGATCAGCCGCCGCGCCGTCGAGACGTCGATTCGCATCGCCGTCGTCTGGCTGATTGCGTATCTCTGCTACCGCGCGTTCCATCCCTTCTTGGTCCCCGCCCTCTGGGGCACGATGATGGCGGTGGCCATCCGGCCGACGCACGTGAAATTGGCCGGGCTGCTGGGCGGGCGGACGACGCTGGCAGCGATCCTCTTGGCGACGATCATTCTGGCCCTGCTCATCGTGCCCGGGGTCTTTCTGGTCGAGTCCCTGGCCAGTGGGGTCTACGGCGTCATCGATTCCTTCCGTCACGGCACGCTCGTCATTCCGCCACCTCCCGAGGTGGTGAAGACATGGCCATTCATCGGCGCGCGCACGCACGAAGTGTGGCTGCTTGGCTCGCACGACCCGCGGGCCGCCCTGCAGGAGCTCGCTCCCGCCCTCGACGGCATGGGCAAGTGGCTGCTCGGCGTCGTACGTGGCACGGGTTCGGCCGTCGTTCAGTTCACGCTATCGACGGTCATCGCGGCCCTGCTTTTGGCCGGGACGAAGACCGCGGCCAACGTCGCGCTGCGGCTGGCGGCCAAGTTGTCGCCAGTCCACGGGGAGGCCTCCGTGCGCTTGGCGGAACAAACGGTGCGCAGCGTCGCCGTCGGAGTGCTGGGGGTCGCGCTCTTGCAGACGGTCTTGGCGGGACTCGGCTTCATCGTGGCCGGGGTGCCCGCGGCGGGCCTTCTGACCTTGGCCGTTCTCGTGCTGTGCGTCGTTCAAGTCGGGCCCGGCCTCCCGATGATCGCCGCCGCCATCTACCTCTTCAACTATTCCGACACGACCACGGCCGTCGTCTTCACAATCTGGACCGTGCTCGTGGCCCCGACCGACAACATCCTGCGCCCGCTCCTGCTCGGTCGCGGAGCGAGCGTGCCCATGCTCGTCATCTTCGTCGGCGCCATCGGCGGCCTGCTGGAAGTCGGCTTGATCGGCATGTTCCTCGGGGCCGTGATGTTCGCTCTCGGCTACCAGCTGTTCCGCACCTGGCTCGGGCTCGGCTCCGTCGAAGGCGCCCCGCCAGAGGCCGCCGGCGCCCAGCCCTAGTGGGTTTCAGCTGGACTTTTCCATCCGAGGCCGAAGCCCTTCCGCTGCTTTTCGCGCAAAGGAGCGAGGGCGAGCAGCAGCCTGGTCAGCTCCTGCCAAGTTCGTGATAGCTCCCGCTGGACCGCCCAGTCATGAAAAGCATCGTCTACTCTTCGAGCGCCGTCTGGCTCCTCGTCAGCCTCGCGTCGTGCAGCCCGTCTCCTGATCCCAACCCAGGCACCGGGGGAAGCAACCCCGCGACCGGTGGAACCGAACCTGGCGGCGGCGGAAGCCCGGCGGCGGGCGGCAGCGGAGGCGGCACGGGCGGCGCCGGAGCCAGCGACAACAGCGGCGGGTCGTCGGGCTCCGGCGGCATTCAGGGCGACACGGGCGGCTCCGGTACGGGGGGCGGGCCCGTGGTGATCGAGCGCCCCGGAGTCGTCACGACGGGGCCAGATGCGCCATGGCAGGTGGGAACGCCGACGGAAGCACCTGGGGCCGTCGCCACGGTCACCGTGGACGAAACGAGCCTGCTTCAGGCTTGGATTGGTTTCGGCGGCACGTTCAACGAACAGGGCTGGGACGCGCTGCTCGAGCTCCCCCAAGCAGAGCGCGATCGCGCGCTGCGCTTGCTCTTCAGCCCGAGCGAAGGAGCCAACTTCGCCTGGGGGCGCATCCCGCTCGGCGCCAGTGACTACGCCATGGATCGCTACACGCTCTGCGACGACTGCACGGCGGACAACGTGGAGACGGCCTTCTCGATCGGGCGCGACGAAGAGCTTTTGATCCCGTACATCCAGGCGGCGCAAGCCGTGAAGGGCGACATCAAATTCTGGGCGAGCCCGTGGACTCCGCCACCGTGGATGAAGGACCCACAGGAGTACGACGGCACCGACGAAGGACCCGGCGGGACGCCCGCGGCCACGTTCGAAGCGTACATCCAGAACGATGACGGCATCCTTTCCGCCTACGCCATGTACTTCGCGCGGTTCATCGAATCCTACGAGGAGGCAGGCATCCCCATCGACCACATCCAGCCTCAGAACGAGCCGGGGTACGACACGCGGTACCCGTCGTGCCTGTGGGACACGGGACTGATTTCTACTTTCGTGGGGGATTATTTGGCGCCAACGCTAGAAGCGCGTGGCCTGGACACCGACATCTGGTTCGGCACCTTGTCGAACAACGACACCTATCCGAATGACATCAGCGGCGTCGAGGGCATCGCGGACCTTTTGGTCGGCTTTGGCCTGCAGTGGAACACTGCGCCCCGCATCCCCTCGATCAAGAGCCTGAAGTCCGATCTGCTCATCATGCAGACCGAGCATCGCTGCGGAAACTATCCGTTCAGCTCGGGCAATCCGCTCGCGCCGGCGTTCGACCCCGACAAGCCACAGAACGACTACGCCTACGCACGCGAGAGCTGGGGCTACCTGAAGGACTGGATCGGCGCCGGCGTGAACGCCTACAGCGCCTGGAACATGGTGCTCGACACGGTCGGCAAGAACCTCGACGAGCAGCGGCCCTGGCCGCAAAATGCGCTGCTCGTCGTCGATCGGGCAACGGACACGTTGATCGAGACGCCCGCGTACTACGTATTCCGCCACCTGTCGTACTTCGTGGATCCGGGCGCGACCGTGCTCGGCACCAGCGGTGGCGACGCGCTCGCCTTCAAGAACCCGGATGGCAGTGTGGTGGCCGTCGTCTATTCCGACGCAGGTGGGCAAGTCACCGTGACTCTGGGTGGCAAGACCGTGCAGGCGCCGGTGCCAGCGCAGGGCTTTGCCACCTTCTACGTCGAGCCGGGTTGAGAGAAGCTTGTCCAATGGGCTGTGCATGCAAAAGTGGCGTATGGCTTCGCTAGCGCGAGCGACCTTTGGGTCGCTGGTCGGGGTTCTGCTTTCGGCGCTGCTGACGGTGGCGTGTGGATCGTCGTCCGTCGATGGACCCCTCGGCAGCGGCGGTGCGGACGGCGCTGCATCCGGCGGGACCGCGACGGGTAGCGGTAGCGGTAGCGGCGGCGGAAACGCGGCGAGCGGTGGCTCCGGCGCTAGCCCCGGTTCCGGCGGCATCGATAGCGCGGGCGGGGCGCCGAGTACGGGCGGCGTGGTCGGCTCGGAGGAGGAGTACCCCCTGCCGAGCAACCTCCAGCCCGAGACGGGGGCCGACCTGTGGCTTCGCTTTCCCGTCCTGCCGATCCCCGGGCGCTTGGCCGAATACCAAGCGGCGCTGACTCATGTGGTGGGTGAGGGCAGCTCGGCGACGCAGGACATCGTCCGCCAGGAATTGCTGACGGGATTGAGTGGGCTCACTGGCGTGACGCTCGTGGCCGCGGACGCGCCGACGGGCCCCGGTGCCGTGGTGTTCGGCACCCCGGAATCATCCCCCCTCGTCGCCGCGTCCTCCCTGGCAGCGGATCTACCGGCGCTCGGACCCGAAGGGTACCTGGTCCGTGCGACCGACGTTGGCGGTCAGTCGGCCATCGTCGTGGCGGGCAATACGGACGTGGGTGTGCTCTATGGAGCCTTCGCGCTCCTGCGCCACCTGCAGAGCCACAGCTCGCTCGAGGCCCTGTCTCTCGGCAGTAGTCCCAAGGTCGCGCGCCGCCTGCTCAACCACTGGGACAACCTCGATCGCACGGTCGAGCGCGGCTACGCGGGCCAGTCGCTCTGGGA
>Ga0247744_1000167_pt1 | contig 13021 bp, 8 predicted proteins | sample UWRJS154409C5_FD_180946 | JGI IMG/M metagenome (GOLD analysis project Ga0247744, IMG submission 180946) | Soil microbial communities from Arlington Agricultural Research Station in Wisconsin, United States - UWRJ-S154-409C-5 | ecosystem: Environmental > Terrestrial > Soil > Agricultural land... | reverse complement strand
ACGACGTGCTCTACACGGGCCGCACCGTGCGGGCCGCCCTCGACGTACTGCTCGACTACGGGCGACCATCCGCAGTCGAGCTCGCCGTGCTGGTCGACCGTGGCGGACGCGAGCTGCCCATCCAGCCCACCTACGCCGTCCTGACCGAGCTCGTCGCCGCGCGCGAGCGCGTGGACGTGCTCGAGCACGGCGGCAGCTGGCGCGCCGTCGCGGAGGACATACAGAAGTGACATCGCCGCGACTGAGACACCTCCTGGGCATCGAAGGGCTAGAGGTCGAGGCCGCGCAGGACCTGCTGGCGCTCGCGCGCACCTTCCTCGAGGTCACCCGGCGCCCCGTGCGCAAGGTGCCAACGTTGCGCGGCAAAACCGTGCTCAATGTTTTCTTCGAAAACTCGACGCGCACCCGCACGAGCTTCGAGCTGGCGGGCAAGCGCATGGGGGCGGACGTGGTGAACCTGTCGGTCAGCACCTCCTCCACCACCAAGGGCGAGACGCTGTACGACACGATGGCGACCCTCGACGCGATGCACGCCGACGTCGTCGTCATCCGGCACAGCGCTTCGGGCGCGCCGCATCTCGTAGCCGAAAGAAGCCGCGCCGCGGTGGTCAATGCGGGGGACGGCATGCACGAGCACCCCACGCAGGCGCTGCTCGACGCGTTCACCATGATGCAACACTTGGGGCCCGATCTGTCGGGCAAGGTCGTGGCCATCTGTGGGGACGTTCTGCACAGCCGGGTCGCCCGTTCCAACGCCTTGCTCCTGCCCAAGCTGGGCGCCGAGGTCAGGCTGGCTGGCCCCGAAACCATGCTGCCGCTCCATCACGAATCCCTCGGCGCCAAGACGTACAACCGGATGGAACCCGCGCTCGAGGGTGCCGACGTGGTCATGATGCTGCGCATCCAGCAGGAGCGCCTGGGCGGGGCGCTGTTCCCGTCCACGCGCGAGTACTCGCGCATCTGGGGCCTGAATCCACGGCGCCTGGCCCTGGCGCGGCCCGGCGCCTTGGTGATGCACCCCGGTCCGCTCAACCGCGGCGTGGAAATCCACGAGGACGTGGCCGATGGCGCGACTTCGGCCATCCTGGATCAGGTCGAAGCCGGGGTGGCGGTGCGCATGGCCGTGCTCTACGCCTGCGCCGGGGGCTCGGAAGCCGAAGCCTAACTCCAGGGCTTCTGGGCGACAGGTCGCCCATTTTTTACCGACCTCGACCAAATTCTTGGCGCTTTCGCCGAGGTCGGTACGATGCGTGGCAGAGAACCCCACTCATGCGCCTTGGCATCGACTTTGGAACGACCCGGACCGTTATCGCGGCCGTCCGTGAGGGGCGTTACCCCGTAGCGAGCTTCCAGACGCCCGAGGGCTTCGTGGAGTTCTTGCCCGGCCTCGCCAGCGTCGAGCGCGAGGGGCTGCGTTTCGGCACCGAGGCCGACACGCACCAGAGCCCAACCGGGGAGCTGCACGGGCTGGTCCGCTCGGTCAAAGAGACCGTCACTGGCCTCGCGCCCGATGAAACGGTGTGCAAAGTCCAAGAGGCCGACGTGTCGGCGCTCGACCTGGTCACGGACTACCTCGGCTACGTGCGCCGCATGCTCGTGTCGCACTCGAACCTCGACATCGATCCGGAAGAGCCCCTGGAGGCCATGGTGGCCGTCCCCGCGCATGCGTCGACCCGGCAGCGCTATCTCACCATCGAGGCGTTCTCGCGGGCTGGCTTCTCGGTCTTGGGCCTCTTGAACGAGCCCACGGCAGCCGCCATCGAGTTCGCGCGCCACACCCTGTCCGCCCTCTCCGCCCGCAGCCCCAAGCGCTACGTGGTGGTCTACGACCTGGGGGGCGGCACCTTCGACACCGCAGCCGTTTCCTTGATCGATCGGCGTTTCGAGCTCATCGGCAGTGAGGGCATCTCCCGCCTCGGCGGCAACGATTTCGACGAGATCATCGCCGAACGCGCCCTGGCCACCGTCGGCATCCAGCGTCGTGAGCTGTCGAGTACGGCTGCGAGCCACTTGCTCGAACGCTGCCGCATCGCCAAGGAGGGCCTGACCGCAACCAGTCGGCGCTTGCTCGTGGACACGAGTCACGTCCTGCCCCGCGGTCCCGAGCAAGTGGTGCTGGACCTCGCGCCCATCTACGACGCCTGCGAGCCCCTGATCGAACGCACCCTCCTGCACTGCGACCGCTTGTTCCGAGATTTGCGCATGCGCGGGATCGATCCGGACAACAGCCGCGAGCTCGGCGCGGTCTACCTGGTCGGCGGCAGTGTGCTGTTCCCTGCGGTCCAGCGCGCCCTGCGACGCAAGTACGGACGCAAGGTCCAACTGGCCCCCCAGCCCCACGCCACCACGGCGATTGGCCTCAGCATCGCGGCCGACGACGAAGCCGGCATCTTCGTGCGCGAAGCGCCGACGCGGCACTTCGGCGTGTGGCGCGAAAGCGACGCTGGGCGCGAAAAGGTCTTCGATTCCATCATCGAGAAGCGGAGCGATGTCCGCGTCGACGGGCCGCTGCGCGTGGTGCGCACGTACTTTCCTGCCCACACCGTCGGTCTGCTTCGCTTCGTGGAGTGCACGCATCTCGACGCCGGCCGCCAACCGACCGGTGACGTGACGCCGTGGGAGAACGTGCTCTTCCCCTACGATCCGGCGCTCGAGCACGTCGCCGACCTCGGCTCGCACATGCAGGAACGCGGGGCCGACGTCCTCGGCCAGGAAATCGTCGAGACGTACGAGTACAGCGCCACCGGGATGATCCGTGTGCGCATCGAGAACAAGACCGCTGGCTACAAGCGGGAGTACGTGCTCGGTCGCGGCGCAGCCTGAGCGGCTAGCTCGCGAGGAGTGGCAGATCGATCTGCTCGACGTCCGGGGTGTGCTCGCCGAGGAACAGATCGGCCCGACGCTGGAAACCGACCGGTTGGTCCGTCACGAGCAGCTTCAGGCGCTCGGCGCCGGGAGCTGGCCCCGCGCGGCGGATGGCGCCCTGATCCAGCATGCCGGAGATGGCCCTTGCGGTCGCGATGGCGCTGTCGACGACGTCCACCGGCTCGCCCGCGAGGCGCCGAGCCACCTCTTCGATGATGGGCCGCAAGAGTGGATAGTGCGTGCAGCCGAGCACGATGACGCGTGCGCCCCGCGCGATCAGCGGCTCCAAGTAGCGCTGTACGGCGAGCTCCGGCACCTGGCCCTCGAGCCAGCCTTCTTCGACCAGTGGGACCAGGAGCGGCGCCGCTTCGGAAACGACCTCGAGCCGGGTCGACAGCCGCGCCACGGCCCGGTCGTAGGCTCCGGAATTGACGGTGCCGAGGGTTCCCAACACTCCGACGCGCGGCGGCGGCCCGCCGCTCTTTTTCGCCTGCGCGTCGGCGGCCCGCACTGCCTCGAGGGCTCCGGGATCGATGACACCGACGACCGGCATGTCGAGCTCGGCCCTGAGCACGTCGAGCGCAACAGCACTCACCGTATTGCAGGCAACGACGAGTGCCTTGACGCCATGATCCGTGAGCACCCGCGCACAACTGCGCGCGTAGCGCACCACCGTGGCGGCCGAGCGAGTTCCGTACGGCACGCGGGCCGTGTCGCCCAAGTAGACGATGCGTTCCTCGGGCAAGGCCTCGAGCAGCGAATGCACGACCGTCAGCCCGCCGAGGCCCGAGTCGAAGACTCCGAGCGGGCCGTCGAAGACGCGGAGCGGTCCAGGAGCCCGAGCGCCCGTCAAATGTCCTCGATGCGCAAGAAGCCCGGTTTTTTCCGCAGGAATGCGGTGTTCTCCAGCGCGGAAAGAGCCTTCTTCAGCTCACCTTCACGGGTCGAGTGCGTCGTCATCAAGAGACGCGCCGAGTCTTCGATCCCCTCCTGCACCATTTCCTGGATGCTGACGCCGTGCTCGCCGAGTGCCCCCGCGATCTTGGCGAGCACACCAGGAGCGTCCACCACTTCGAAACGCAGGTAGTAGCGCGACACGAGCTCGGACAATGGTTGCAGCGCGCGCGGACCGGTGTGCAGCGAGCGCGTGGCCAAGCCTTCGTGACCCTCGAGCCGGGCGCGCGCCACCTGTGCCAAATCCGCGACGACGCTGACCGCCGTCGGCAGAGCACCAGCCCCCTGCCCCACCAAAATGCACGGACCGAGGGCGCGGCCGCGGATGAAGACGCAGTTCAAAGCGCCGTCGATGTTGGCTAGGACGCTGCTCTTGGGCACCAAAGTCGGATGGGCGTGCAGCGATATCCCGTCGCCCAGATCGCGACCGACCACCAAGTGCTTGATCGTGTAGCCGAAGCGTGAAGCTGCAGCGAAGTCGATGGTGTCGATGGCCGTGATGCCCTCGGTCGGGCAGGCGTCGGCTGCGAAATTCGAGCGGAAGCCGAGCATGCTCAGAATGATGAGCTTCTGCGCGGCGTCTTTGCCCTCCACGTCGAGACTCGGGTCCGCCTCCGCGTAGCCGAGCTCCTGCGCCTCGGCGAGGGCCGTCTGGAAGCCGACGCCGGCGACGCGCATCCGGGTCAGGATGTAGTTGCAGGTACCGTTCAAGATGCCCACGATCGACTCGACGCGGTCGGCCGAAAGGGCCTCGCTCACGGTGCGAATGACCGGGATGCCACCACCGACCGAAGCTTCGAACGCCAGATCGACGCGCGCCTTGGCGGCCTGGGCCAAAAGGGTGGGACCACGGGTGGCAATGAGCAGCTTGTTGGCGGTGACCACGGTCAGGCCACGCGCGATGGCGCGCTCGATCAGCTCACCGGCAGGTGAGAGTCCGCCCATCACCTCGATCACTACGTCGAGCCCCGGCACGGAGAAGACTTCCTCGGGGTCCGTGGTCAGCAAATGCCGCGGACATTCGGGGTGCCGAGCCTTGTCCGTGTCCCGGACCAAGACTTTGACGACTTCGAGGGTCGCGCCCACCTTTTCGGCCAGCGCCGTGCGGTTCTGCTCGAGCAGGCGAAGCACCCCTCCGCCCACGGTGCCACAGCCCAAAAGGGCGACGCGCACCACTGCCAGAGATCGGTCGTTCGGTTCGTCCACGCGCCCCATCTAGCAGGGGCAAGGCCTGAAAGCACCCGGGCGGGCGCCGCGCTATTCGGCAACGTCTGCCGCAGGCAGCTCGAGCGCGCTGGGCTGGGTCGTCGCGGACGGAGTGAGGGGAACACCTGGGCTCGACGCGACCTGCCTCTTTGCCGCTTCCAAGAGGTCGGTGCGCAAACGCAGGCGCGCGATCACGCTGCGCAGCGGTGCATTTTGCATCTCACCTTCCCAGGTTCTGACCTGCGGCGGGCCGGCATTGGACACCAGGAGCACCGGCGCTCCGCTGAGGGGGTCGACCGCATCGACGAAGAAGGAATGATAGTGGAAGCGGTCGTCGTCTTTGAGTCCCAGGATGAACACCACGTCGCCCACCGCGTAGAACAGGGGGCGCGCTGCGATCTGGGCGAAGAATTTGCTGCGATGGACGAACTTGATGCGCTCGGCCTCGGGCACGAATGCCATGTCGAACCACTCGGGATGGTCTGCTCCGAACTCCGCGACTTGCTCGATGCTGCGCGCGTTCTCCAAGCCGAAGCTCTTGAAGTCGATCGCCCCGCGCACGTGTTCTCGCCGCTGTCCACGATTGGCCCACTTTCCGCCGGTTCCCCACTCGATCGAGTCGGTGATGAAGTCGATGCAAACCTGCGGCACGATGGGGCGTCCAAAGCCATCGAATACGAAGTAGCGATCGCCGTTGAACTCGTAGGTCTGCTCGTAGCCTTCGTAGGCCTTGCGAAAGGCGATGCGCAGATGGCCGTCCTGCTGGCCATCCTCGGTGCGAGGCTCGTCGAACGGGAGCCTGCGCTGGACGATCTCGTGTGCGGCTTCGAGAATCGGCTGAATCAGCGCCGCGCGACGCGAGTTTCGCGCGCGCGCCTCGGTCAAGCGAGCCGCGTCGCTCGGGTCGACGCTCTCGCACTCTAGGCGCGCGAGTCCGGCGTCCGGGCGAACCACGACCGTCGAGTCGACGTCGCCGGTGGAGAGCCCCAGGATCCAGCCGCCGCGCGTCATGCGAAGTACCGTGGCGCGGTCGTAATGAAGCGCGGCCTTCAGCTCGCCGAGATCGAGGTGCAAAGGCGGCAGGTCCGCGCTGCCGAGCACGCTCACTCGATCCAAGAGCAAGAGGTTGGCCTCTTCCGGCTTGCTCGGTAGCGCGCCGGCCGCCGTGCCGTCGTCCCAGTAGTATTTGCCCTCGTGTCGCCGGGCGAGCAGGCGCTGCCCGCCCCGCTCGACCACGACCACCCGCTCCTCGAACAGGTGATCCAAGCGCAGCACCTGCGACAGGCGCAGCGCCAGGTGGGGAGCGTCGGCAAACAGATAGCCTTCGGATAGGAAGATCGCGCGCCGGACCGGGATCCGGTGCCGGGTGCGCTTGAGGACCTTGAAGATGGTGTCGGCCGGATCCGCGGATCCTTGCAGCTCCTGCCGCAGCTCGTCGACCTCGGCCTCGCTCGTCATGCTCGGCAGCGGGCGCCGCTCGAACACGATGGGGACGGCGCGCGCACGCCCGAGGATCTCTACCCTCGAGCTCTCGAAGGTCGGCGCACCCGGAAGCGCCGGCAGCCGAGCGAGCTCCGCCTGTCGCTCGCGGCAGGGATCGCTGGCAGGCGCGGAGACCAGGGGCGACGGCTTCGGAGCTGACGCGGCCGATTCATCGGCTGGCCGCTCGGAGGTGGCCCTCGGCCGATCCCGACAGGCGCAGAGCCCGAGACCCAGGAAAGCCAGCCACAGTGCGCGCGACAACGGCACACGTCATTCTAGCAGGCCGGTCGCCCGGTCGCGTGCAGGGCCACGCGAGCCGGGGAAATGGGCTCTCAGTTCGCTGTCGTCTGCGTGGCCCCGGCTTCCTTCTGCATCATTTCTTCGAGGTAGCCCGGGGAAGGCTGCGGCACACTCTCGAGCGCCGCTGCCAGCACCTCGTCGAGCTGACGGACGAAGACGAATTCGAGCTCGTCGCGCACTTCCTTGGGCACCTCGTCGAGGTCGGCCTTGTTGCGCTCCGGCACCAAAACTCGCTTGATGCCCGCGCGGTGCGCCGCCCGGGTCTTCTCCTTCAAGCCGCCGATGGGCAGCACGCGTCCACGTAGTGAGATTTCACCCGTCATCGCCACGTCGTGCCGCACACGGATGCCGGTCAAGAGCGAGACCAGAGCGGTGAACATCGTGATGCCCGCGCTCGGTCCGTCCTTCGGCATACCACCTGCAGGGATGTGGATGTGGATGTCGCTCTTCTCCAGGAAGTCGCGGGAGATGCCGTATTTCTCGGCATTGGTGCGGACGTACGAGAGCGCCGCGTGAGCGCTCTCCTTCATCACGTCGCCCAGCTGTCCGGTCAGCTGAAGCTTGCCGGTGCCGAACATCTTGGTCGCTTCGATGAAGAGGATCTCTCCGCCGACGCTCGTCCAGGCTAGGCCCGTCGAAACGCCGGTTTCTTCCGTGCGCTCCGCCACCTCGCTCGTGAACTTGATGGGCCCGAGGAACTCGCGCAGGTCGTCCTCGGTCTTGATCGTGCGCGCCGAAGTGTCGCCTTCGGCGACCTTGACGGCCACGCCACGAATCACGCTGGCGATGGTGCGTTCGAGGGAGCGCACGCCGGCTTCCCGCGTGTAGTGCTCGATCAGCTCCTCCACCGCCTCGTCGGTGATGGTGAGCTGCTCGCCGGATAGTCCGTGCTCTTCGAGCTGCTTGGGGATCAGATGCTGCCGGGCGATGGCAAGCTTCTCGCGCCGCGTGTAGCCGGGGATCTCCAGGATCTCCATGCGGTCGCGGAGCGGTGGCGGAATGGGATCGGCGATGTTGGCCGTAGCCACGAACATCACGCTCGACAGGTCGTACGGGATCTCGAGGTAGTGGTCAGCGAACGTGTTGTTCTGCTCCGGGTCCAAGACCTCGAGCAACGCCGCACTCGGATCACCACGGAAGTCGTGACCGATCTTGTCGACCTCATCCATCATGAACACCGGGTTGACGGTGCTGGCCTTCTTCATGCCCTGGATGATCTGTCCCGGCAGCGCGCCGACGTAGGTGCGCCGATGCCCGCGAATGGCGGCTTCGTCGTGCACGCCACCGAGCGACACGCGCACGAACTTGCGGCCGAGTGCGCGCGCAATGCTGCGCCCGAGTGAGGTCTTGCCGACGCCCGGAGGACCGAGCAGGCACAGAATCGGCCCCTTCTTGTCCTTCTTCAGCTTGCGCACGGCGAGATACTCGACGATGCGCTTCTTGACCTTGTCGAGACCGTAGTGGTCCTCATCGAGGACTTGCCGCACGGCCAAGATGTCCAAGTTGTCCTCGGTCGACTCGGACCAAGGCACATCCAGGATCCAGTCGAGGTACGTGCGCACGACGGTGTACTCGGCACTGCCCACCTGCATGCTGCGCAAACGCTTGAGCTGCTTGCGCGCGACCGAGTCGGCCTCGGTGGGCAGATTCGCCTTGGCGATCCGCTCCTCGAGACCGTCGAGGTCGCCCTGGTCGCCGTCGTCCTCCCCGAGCTCTTCCTTGATGGCCTTCAGCTGCTGACGTAGGACATACTCGCGCTGATTTTTGCCCATCTCCTCCTTGATTTGGGAGTTGATGCGCTCGCGCATCTTGAGGATCTCGAGCTGACGCGTGAGCAGACGCAGGACTTTGCGAATGCGTTCTTTGACGTCGATCGTCTCGATGAGCTGCGCCTTCTCGTCGACGGGCGCATCCAGGTTGGCCGCGACCAAGTCTGCGAGCGCACCCGGTGCCTGAATGGAATCGATCAGGCTGGGGGCCTCACGCGGCAGCTCGGGCATGAGCTGAATCACCTGCTTGGCCACGTCACGCAGGCTCATGGCCAAGGCCTCGGCCTCGACGTCCTCCGACTGAGTCAGGGGCACGCGCGTCACCTTGGCTCGCAAATACGGCTCTTCCTGGGTGACTTCACCCAGGCGAATGCGCGCCAATCCTTGCAAGATGAGGGAGTAGTTGCCCGAGCTGTGCTTCAGGGCCTTGAGCACGCGTGCGGCGCAGCCGACTGGGTACAGGTCGCCCTCGCCCGGGTCGTCGGTAGAAGGATCGCGCTGCGCGAAAATCGCGATGACGGGCCCTTCCTGATTGTGCACGTCCTCGACCAGCGCGACGGACTTCTCGCGACCCACGTCGAACGGGGCCACGGCACCAGGAAAGAGCACTGCGTTGCGAATGGGCAAGACGGCGAGCTCATCGGGAAACTCGATCGACTCGTCACTCGGTGGTGGGGGGACTGAAGGCTTCTGGTCGCTCATCTGATGGCCTTTGGGGACTCTGGCACGAGTCCAGGAGGAGACCTAGTCATTGGGCTCCACGAACCGCAAAAGCGAACCGCAAAACCCAACTTCTCGGGAAGCTAACCACCGGACCGCCAAGGGCAAGAGCACCACCGCATTTGCTTCGGAATTCGCGGGCTCCACGGCCTTTTGCGCGGCTTCTTTTTTTGGCCCCTTTGGCCCCGCCGAGGCAGGCGGCGGGGCAGTAGCTGCCTCTCGCGGCGCTGCTTTGGGACAGGCTGCTTCCTGACAGGCCTCTTCCGGACTAAGGGGACAGCCCGTGCGTGCGATGTTCTTCGGTACCCCCGCCATTGCGGTCCCCGCCTTGCGCGCACTGGCTGCGAGCGCCAATGTGCGTAAAGTGGTGTGTCAGCCCGACCGGGCTGCAGGGCGCGGACTCGGTCTCACGGCCCCAGCGATCAAGATCGCGGCCCAGGAGCTCGGGCTCGAGGTGCTCCAACCGCACAAGCTGAGGGACGGCGAGCTCGCCCGCTTCATGCGCCAGGAGGAGCTCGATGTCGCGCTGGTGATGGCCTACGGACGCATTCTGCCGCCCGACGTGCTCGGAGCGCCGCGTTTGGGCTGTGTGAACCTCCATGCCTCTCTCCTCCCGGAGTATCGCGGTGCGGCACCGATCCAGCGCGTCCTCATGGATGGCCGTGCCGAGACGGGCCTGTGCTTGATGCAGATGAACGAGGGGCTGGACACCGGCGACGTCCTCTGCGAGCGGCGCCTCGCCGTCGGTCCCGACGAAGACTACCAAGAGCTCGCCGATCGCTTGGCACTCCTCGCCGCCGACATGGTCGCGGGTGACTTGCCTCGCTTGCTCTCCGGAGAGCTTCGGCCAGAGCCCCAAGATCACGCGCGCGCGACCCACGCTCCGCCACTCACGGCGGCTGACCTCGTGCTCGACTTTTCGCAACCGGCCCTCGCCTTGAAGAACCGCATTCGCGCCCTTTCGCCGCAGCCCGGCGCGGCCGCCTTCGTCTTGCGCGATGGGCAGAAAGCGCGCCGTCTCCGCATCTTGAAGGCGCAGGCGACGGCGGACCAAAAGGACGACGGCGCTCCGGCCCCCGGCCTCGTTCACGTGGCCGGCGATCGGGTCTTCGTCGTCACCGGCGGCGGAACGCTCGAAATCCTGCTCGGCCAAGTCGAAGGGCGCAAAGTGCTCGGCGCCGCCGACCTCGCTCGAGGTCGCGCGCTCCGGGAAGGCGATCGCCTGGTCGGACCCGCGCCGTGACGCCCTCCTCCGAGCGCCCCCTCCCGAACCATGCGGCCCTCCTGGCCGAGCTAGCGGACGAGTTCCCCGGCTTTCGCATCGTGGCCAAGCAGCAGAGCAGGCTGTCCCGCGTCTTTCACTTTCTGCTGCTCGCGTGCACATTCGGCGGCCAGCGCCGCTATCTGACTGATTTCCATACGGTGATCGGGCGCACCTTGTACGTGGCCGACTCCTGGCAAAAGCTCCCCGAGGTCGACCGCATCATCCTGCTCGAGCACGAGCGAGTTCACCTCCGGCAGGGTCGGCGACTGTCGCTCGTCGGCATGGCCCTGATCTATCTTCTTCCGTTCTTTCCGCTCGGGCTCGCTTACGGAAGAGCCCGCCTCGAGTGGGAGGCCTACACGGCGACCCTGCGCGCGACGGCCGAGCTGAAGGGCATCGAGGCCGCCCGCGCGCTGCGCCCCGCGATCGTCCGGCGATTCTGCTCGGCCGACTACGGCTGGATGTGGCCCTTTCCAGTTACGGTAAACCGCTGGTATGCTCGCGTAATCGCTCAGATCGAGGCAGAGGTGGGCGCCGGGCGCCCGCGGGCGGTGCACGGCAAGGTAGAGGACTCCTGATGGCAGTGGTGGGCATCGATCTGGGGACGACGAACACGGTCGTCGCAGCCGTGCGCGACGGGCGCGCCGCTGCTCTCAAAGATCGGTTGGGACGAGCCCTCTTGCCCAGCGTCGTGTCCTTCCCCCCGAAGGGGGAGCCCAAGATCGGCTACGAAGGCAAGCACCGCCGCACGCTCGACCCAGAGAACACCGTCTTTTCCATCAAGCGTTTGATCGGCAGGAGCTGGGACAGTGAGCACGTCCAGACGGCTCGCACTCGCTTCCCCTTCGAAATGCGGGAGGGCCCCGGCAAGGCCACCCTGGTCCATGTCCAAGGACAGGATCACACGCTGCCCGAGATCAGCGCGCTCGTCCTGAGCGAGGCGCGCCGGGTCGCCGAAGAACGGCTGGGCCAACCGGTCTCCGATTGTGTCCTGACTGTGCCGGCGAATTTCAACGACTTGCAGCGCGCGGCGACGAAAGTCGCGGGCCGAGTCGCTGGGCTCCAGGTCGGACGCATCCTGAACGAACCGACTGCGGCCGCGCTCGCCTATGGCTTTGGCAAGAAGGGGCGCGAGCGCATCGCCGTCTACGACTTCGGCGGCGGCACCTTCGACGTCACGCTGCTCGACCTCAGCGAAAACGTGTTCGAGGTGCTGTCCACGGCGGGCGACACGTTCCTGGGCGGCGACGACCTGGACTACGCCATCGTGCTGCGCATGGGCGAGGAGCTGCTCAAGAAGCACCGCATCGACATGAGCGCGGACGTGCTCGTGCGCGAGCAGCTGCGCGCCGCTGCCGAGAAGATCAAGATGGATCTGTCGACGCGCAGCATGTCGAAGGTCACCATCGACGAAATCGGATTTTCCGCCGGAAAATCCGTGAATTTCGAGTTCTCTCTGCGGCGCTCGGAGTTCGAAGCTCTGGCCGAGCCGTTCATCGAGCGCACGCTGAAGGTCTGCCAGGAGGCGCTCGACGTCGCGGGGGTCACGGTCAAGGAGCTCGGCGAGGTGCTCTTGGTCGGTGGCTCGACCCGCATTCCCCTGGTGCGGCGACGGCTGTCGAGTTTCTTCGGCAAGATGCCGCAGGCTCGCATCAATCCGGATGAAGTCGTCGCCATCGGCGCGGCCATCCAAGCCGCGGCGCTCGAGTCGAAATTGGGCGGCGGGAGCGTGCCCGGCCCGCCGCTGCCGGGCAGCGTGCGTCCGGCCGCAGTGAGGAGCCCGCTCCCTGCAGGTCCCGACCCGAGCGAGCAGAGCCCCACCACCGGTCACACGAAGCTCGGACTCGCCAGTGCTCCCGCCACGCTGGGTGAGGCGCACGTGCCCCCGCCTCGTCAGCGGCTGCAAACCTTGTCGGGGGTCGGAAACCAGCCGGCCGGTGTGCACCTGCGCCAGCGGCCGAGGACGGTGCCAGGCCTCGGTGACGACTTCGACCAAGCGGAGGGAGACGCGGGCGATAGTCCGCGCACCGTCACCGGGATCGGCAAGCCACCGACGCCCGAGGAACTGGCGCGCTTCGCCGGGATACCCGACCTGTCGGGCGATGCGGATGACGGGCCCACTGGACGCATCGCGCTCTCCAACTTCGACGACGTCACCTCGATCATCCGCATGCCGGACCAAGTGGCGAAGCTGCAAGATCGTGAAGCCGTGGCGCGCGAAGAGGAGGAACGACCTGCTCCGCCTCGTCCTCCACCGCTTCGCGAGCCGCAACCGCTCGCCACCGAAGAGGGCTCGGTCAGCTTCGATCTCGCCGAGCTCGAAGCCAACGCGGCGGCGGCGGCGGAGCGCGGCGAAGCGGACCTGCCGGCTGTCCAAGCGCCGGGCGTGCCCGTGAACCTCGACCAGATCACCGAAGTGTCGGGCCTGCTCGAAATCCCCGAAGACGAGGATGCAGAGGGT
>Ga0247744_1000166_pt1 | contig 13198 bp, 12 predicted proteins | sample UWRJS154409C5_FD_180946 | JGI IMG/M metagenome (GOLD analysis project Ga0247744, IMG submission 180946) | Soil microbial communities from Arlington Agricultural Research Station in Wisconsin, United States - UWRJ-S154-409C-5 | ecosystem: Environmental > Terrestrial > Soil > Agricultural land... | reverse complement strand
CCATGTCTGAACTGCCCGAGGAGCCGCAACCGGCAAGGGCGAACAGCAACGCTACACTCGAAACACACCACACCGCTCGACGCCCGCGGGCGCATCCCGTCATCATGGTGCGCCGAGTATCACGTCACTGCGGGCCTTCGCAAAGCTAGCTCGGCCCTGCATTCGCTCGTCGGAGGTCAGGCTCCCCGGCGCCGCAAGACCACATGCGTCGCCTTCTCCGAGGCAACCGATTGCACGCATTCGTAACCGAGCGCCCGCAGGTCAACGCCTTCGAAGAGGCGCTCTCCGCGGCCGAGCAGGACGGGCGTGATGGCGATGTGCAGCTCGTCGATCAGGCCCTCGCGTAGGTACTGCTGGATGGTGCTCGGGCCGCCGCCGATGCGGATGTCTTTGCCGGCGGCTGCCTCACGCGCCCGGTCGAGCGCCTCGCGATGGCCGCCGGTGACGAAGTAGAACGTCGTGCCACCGGCCATTTCGATGGGAGTGCGCGGGTGATGGGTCAGGATGAAGGTGGGCACGTGATAGGGCGGACTCTCGCCCCACCAGCCCTTCCAGCTGTCGTCCGGCCAGTCGCCGCGAATGGGGCCGAACATGTTCCGGCCGAGGATCCAGGCGCCGAAATTCTGAAAGCCGCGGGCAGCGAACTCGTCGTCCACGCCGGTCGTCCCCTCGTCCTTGCCAAACAGGGCGCGCTGCAGCGTGCGGGTCGGGAACAGCCATTGGTGGAGGTCCGTCCCGCTTTCGCCGAGCGGGTTCTCCAAGCTTTGATTGGGACCGGCTCCGTAGCCGTCGAGCGAAATAGTGAAGCCTTCAACGCGAACTCGCGACATCGTTTGCCTCCGCTCTTTCGATACCACTGGTCAAGGGGCACCGACAGCTTCGGATGGTCAGCGACCTCCTACGGCCAGGCCGGACAACTCTCGCGACAAGCCGCGTAGAGCGAAATGCCTTTTTCACAATCGGGGAGGAAGCCGCAGGCGCAGCTCTCGTCACAAGCAAAGTTCATCGGGGTCCCGCAGGTCTCGGCCAGGCGCTCCGCCACCCCGCAGGTGCAGTGGGCGTTACACTCGGCCAACTGTTGAGCCTCGTCGGGGCTGCTTCCCTGAAAGGAAGCGCAGCTGGCCTGGAGGAAGCAACGATGGAAGCAGGCGTCGTCGGCGGAGAGGTGTTCGCAATCCACGTCGGTTGCCCACATGTTGCACGAATGGAAGTGCGCGACCGTTTCTCGCACAAGGCCTTATCCACTTGGCGGCAGGAGCCGCCCGGGCAGCTCGAGTCGGTGGCGTCGGCGTCCGTGACCAAACCGAAGCATCCGGTCACGGCGAGCAGCGGAAGGCCGCTCAGCCACCAGTGCCCCTTCCGGGGTGCACGATCCTTCCTCATCCCAAAGGACTACCTAGCACGCCCGGAGCCACCGGCCAGCCGTCGGCTGATCAGTACACCTCGACTTCGCTCAAGTGGAAGTACTCGGTGCCGACGTGCTGGAGGCGCACGTAGCGGGCGGGCGTCGGCTGTTTGGTCCGGACGGTTAGTTCGAAGAAGCTGTGCTTTTCGCGGCGGATGGTCGAGAAGTTCTTGCCGTCGATGCTGAGCTCGACGTCCAGGGGGACGGCGCGCTCTTGGCAGCAATCGGGCCGATTGAAGATCTCGATGCGAGAAACGCGGTGCACCTGACCGAGATCGATGGTGACGTAGGGGTTGCGTCGATGGGTCGAATGAAAACCCAAGGTGAGCTTGTCGCCGTCGACCAAGAGCTTCGGATCGTGGTCCGGCATGGTATCGACGGCGACGACCGGCCGTTCGAAAGCGAGGTTCTGGGGCGCGAGAGCACGCCACAGGCCGAGAGCCAAAGCGAGAAGCCCGAGCGCCCCTGCGAGCAGGATCCGACGACGCCGAAGCATCTTCCGGCGCGCCGCGCCGTACCTCGCTTCGTCGAGTGGCCCGAAGAGCGTGAAGCCCAAGCTCAGCATGTTCTTCAAGAGCGATGCCTGCTCGGGCTTCGGCACCTCGACCAAGGCCAGATCGCCCGTCGGAGCGACGACGAAGCGCTCGAACCAATCCTCGGCCCCCGCCAGCCAGCCCATCTGTTCGCTGCCCCCGGCGGCGACCGGCAAAAGACGTGCGGCACGCCACAGATCGGCGTCGGATGTGCTGGGCTCGAGCAGGCCGCGATCGAGGAGCGTGGCCCGCACCAAGTGACGCAACGCCGCACGACCGAGCGTGAGCGCCGAGGTTAGCCCGTCGTCCGACTTGCCCAACTGCTCGGCGTCGAGCAAAGCGCGCACGCCGTCGTCGAAGGCGGCGTCGGCAAGGCCTACCGCTAGCGTGGGCGATGGCATGCGCTTCATCGAGCGTTTGCTCCCTTTGCAGGCGGCGGGCACAGGGACAGCGCCGTCTCGAGGCGCTGATAGACGAAGGGGTTGTGCTTCTGGAACGTCCCGTTGGATTCGGCGAAGGGGGTCAGAACGCCAGCCAAACAGGTCAACCCACCGAGCAGCGGAACGCCCAGCCCGAGCCCCCACCTGCCGGCGCGCGACTGCGCGAGCGTGCGCCAGGCTCCCCATGAAACCACCGCGCCGAGCAGGACGAGCCCGCCCAAGGCGTCACCAAGGTAGCGCGGCCCGGCCACGAAAAGTCGCAGCGCGGGGACCATGGACAGCGCGACGCTCACGGCCGACAGCGCGGCCCACACTTCCAGTGCCGAGAGCGAATGGCTGGCGCGTGGACGTCCACGGCGGGGCGGCCGACGCAGGAGCGTGAGCAGGCCCGCGGGAATGAGCAGCAGCCAGGGCACGAGGAAGAAGATGCCCGCGAGCGGTACGAAGGTCGCATAGCCAAGCGGTGGGCCTCCGAGCAAAGCTGGGATCTCGCGCCCGTCAGCCCAACCGATGAACGGAAAGCGGCAAGACAGGTCGGGCACGGTGAAGACGTAGGAATACAGGTTCGGAACGACGTAGCTCGAGCTCGTGTGATAGGTTTGGAGCGTCGTCTGAAAGCGAACGCCGAACTCGAGCGGCGAGCCGAAGCGGGCCCAGTTGTAGTAGCCGTGCAAGACGCACAGGCCGGCGAACGGAACGCCCAGAGCCAGCCCATCGACAGCCCACGCGGAGAGCTCGCGGCGCCACCGCCACGAGAAGACGAAGCTCGCCAGGATGAGGAGCGGTCCCGAAATGGCCGCGGTCGCGCGACATCCAACGGCCAGTCCGAAGGAGGTGCCTGCCAGAACGAGCAGCGAGCGCCGAAAGCTCGTGCTCGAAAAGGCCGCCAGGGAGAGCCAAAGACCGACGAACAGAAAGCACTGCCCACCAGCCAAGGACGCTTCCCAGACGGCGGGGCGGACGCTGACGTAGGGGATGGGGTACACCAAGCCAAAGACCGCAACACACAGGTAGCCGAGCCAAGTCGGTGGCGGCACCTTGGAGCGATGGGCAAGACCGAGGATCAGCGCGGCCCCGGCCCAGAAGCGACCCAAGAGAAACAGCACGGTGGGCCACTGGTCGCTGATGGTCCCTTCGTAACCGCTCACGGTGCGCGCTAGGGCCAAGAGGAGCGCCGGGACAGGGCCGAAGTAGAGATAGTAGTGGCCGTCGTGGAGGCTGGCGTCCCAGAGCCAGAGCGGAAAATGTCGGTTTGCGAAGGGGTTGGCCTGCTTCGCGAGCGCTGGGTGGGGCGGCTCGACCAGGTGGAGCTGTCCAGCCCGAAAGCCCTGGGCGAGCCGGTCGTGGTAGTTGGTGTTCGACTGGGTCAGGTCAACGAAGTGGCCAGAGCTTGCCAGAAACACGTAGTAGATGGAGACGGCGAGCAAGAGGGGCAGCGCCCGCACGAAGCGAGCACGGGCGGGATGCTGCAAGCTCGGGACCTTCACCCGAGAGCTCGCGGCGGAGAAGCGCGCGAGCCCGTGCTCGAGCGGCCCAGCCACAGCCTGAAGTCGATCCAAAGCAGGTTCCCCCATCGCAGCGCACGCTACGCGTCGGTTCGCGTCCAGCTCGTCTCGAGCAAGGCGCGTGCCGGCGTCTCGCCAGCGGCAGGCCGCCAATCGGCGCGCCTCCGCCCCACCACGGCACACTTTGGCGCAACCTCCATGACCTTCAGGTCACAGACTCAGGAGCCCATAGCTCGCGGCCAGCCCTCGCCGAGTGAGCTCGGCAGCGCAGCATGGACTCGCAGTCGAAACGCGGCCGCTAGGCCGAGCGAGACCCGACTCTATGCGCCCACGGTCAGCCTCGCGCAGCGAGCTGACCCCCACCATGGATTCGTAGTCGAAACGAGGCCCTTAGGCCGAGTGAGACCGGAGCCATGCGCCGGCACGGCCCGCAGAGCGGAGCGAGCGGGCACTCTGCATGGATTCGTAGCCGAAGCGACGCCCATCGGGCGGAGCGAGACCCGACTCTATGCGCCGGGTCCTGCCGCCCGCTTCGCGGGGCGGCTGGTTCCGGCGCATGGATTCGAACCATGATTCAAGGATTCAAAGTCCTTTGTCCTGCCATTGGACGACACCGGAATAGGGGGGCCCCTTTAGCAAGGCCTCGGCTAGCGCGCGAGCCTGGCGAATACAATCGGGAATGCCCACGCCTTGGTAGCCGGGGCCGATGAGGCTGAGCCTCGGGAAGCGCTCCAGACCGGCCGAAATCACCCGCAAGCGCCCGAGGTGGCCGACCTCCGGCTGGGGCGACCCGCGCTCGTAGCGGTAGACGCGCGTGAAGAGCGGCTCGCCCAAGGGGCCCATCAGGCGCGTCAGCTCGTCCCAGGCGACCCGGGCGATCTCACCGTCCTCTCGCGCGAAGAGCGCGTCGCCTCGCGGTCCGCCCACGAAGGCGCGGACCAGTGCGAGACCGTTCGGTGCTCGCCCTGCCCACTTACTGGATACCCAACTCGACGCGAGGATGCGCCCTTCGCCCGGAGGAACGATGAAGCCGCTCGCATCGAGCGGACGCTCGACGTCGGCTGCACGCAAGCCGAAGAACACGGTGGCGGTCGGTGTGCCGCGCACTTCTGCCAAAGGGGCTGCGAGCGCTGCATCGAAGGCGCCCAAGAGCCGCGCCGCCATCCATGGTGGGCCGGCGACGATGACGTGACGTGCGAGCAGTCGTTGCCCGTCCTGGAGCTCCACCTCGATCGCATCGTTCACGCTGACGAGCCGCGCTACCTCGGTTTGCAGGCTCACGACGCCGTCCGGTAGACGCTCGGCCAAGCGAGCGACGAGGGAGCCCAAGCCGCGCTGCAAGCTCAAAAATGGGCTCCGCTTCGGTTCCGCTGCGGAGGAGAAGACTCGCTGGAGTAGCGTCCCCCAGCTCGAAGTGCCCAAGGTTCCCGCCGTCAGGCTGCCGAAGCGCTGCTCGTAGTCCACCAACTGTGGGAACGCGGCCGCCATGCTGAGGCGCGCTGCGTCGCCGGCGAACACGCCCGCCAAGAGGGGCGCGACCAGACGCTCGGTCATCTCCTGGCCCAGACGGCGCCCCAGAAACCGTTCGATCGTCTCGTCGTCGCCTGTGGCTCGGGCCGGGACGAGCGGTTCGACCAGCGCCCGTAGTGCACCGGAAAGCGAGAGGAGCGGGCTACCGAACAGGGCCCAGGGACTCTTCGGCACACCGAGGGACAGGCCTTCTGGCATGGGATGGAGGCTGCCTTCTTGGACCACGTACACGCGCGCCGCCGTCGGCAGAGGCTCGATCAACTCGGAGTCGAGCCCGAGATCCTGGCAGAGCTCGACCCCAGCGGGCTTGTTACGCAAGAACGCATCGGGCCCGACATCGTAGAGGAAGCCGTCGTGTTCTTCGGTGCGCAGATTGCCACCCAAGCGGGCGCTGGCTTCGAAGAGTCGCACCTCGGCGCCGCTGCGCGCGAGGTAGTAGGCCGCCGAGAGACCGCTGATACCCCCGCCCACCACGACGACGGGCAGAGCCTCGGCGGTCACCGCTCGCTCACCTCGTGCACGAGCTGGGTGAGGCGCGTCACCACCTCGGGGTCCGTTTCGGGCACGATGCCGTGGCCCAGGTTGAAGACGTGACCGGGCAAGGCGAGCCCTTCTTGCACCACGGCGCGCGCGCGCTTTTCGAGCACCTCCCACGGGGCCAAGAGGAGCATCGGTTCCAGGTTGCCTTGGTAGGCCACGTCTTCACCGAGCATCTGGTGGGCGCGACTGAGGCTCAGCCGGTGATCCACGCCGATCACGGTGCCGCCGGCTTGCTTCTGCAGGTCCAGAATGGTGGACGTTCCCGTGCCGAAGTGGATGACCGGTACGCCGGTCGCCTCGACGTCCTGCAGGATCGAGCGGACGTAGGGCAGGATGTAGCCCTGGTAGTCCTCGGGCGCGAGGGCTCCGACCCAGGAGTCGAAGAGCTGCACCGCTTGCGCGCCGGCGCGCACCTGCGCGAGCAGGTAGCGGCGCGTGGTCTCCGAGAGCTTGGTCATCAGCTCGTTCCACGCCTCGGGCTCGGAGAACATGAAGCGCTTGGTGATGCTGTAGTTCGAGGAGCGGCCGCCCTCGATCAGATAGCTGGCCAGAGTGAACGGCGCGCCGGCAAAGCCGATCAGCGGCGTCTTGCCGTCGAGCTCGCGCCGGATGAGGCGGATCGCTTCGAGCACGTGGGGCAAGCCCTCTTCGGCGTCCATCACGCGCAGGCGAGCGACGTCCGCCGGCGTGCGGACCGGCTCGTGCACGACGGGGCCCTCGCCTTTGGCGAACTCGAACGGTGCGCCCATGGGCTCGAGCGGCAAGAGGATGTCGGCAAACAGGATGGCGGCATCGACGCCGTGCGCGCGCACTGGCTGGAGCGTGACCTCGGTCGCCAGCTCCGGCTGCCGACAGATCTCGAGCAGCGTGTGGTGACGCCGAATCTCGCGGTACTCGGCCATGTAGCGCCCAGCTTGGCGCATAAACCAGACAGGAGTGCGATCGACGGCCTCTCGCCGGCACGCACGCAAGAATCTATCCCACATCCCGTGTCCTACTTTGCTTCCGCTGGATCCATCGCCGGCACGTCGGCGCCGACGGGCGCGAGGAGGTCGGCATGGGGTGCTGCTTCGCCGCGCTGCTTCTTCTGCTGCATCTCGTACTTGGACGGGCATTTGGCCATGATGTGCGTGGCCTCGAGGTAACCCTCTTCGGTCAGCTCGCCTTCGGCCGTGACCTGCACGTCCATGTCCGGGACGTCCCGGAAGGTGTCCGGGATCACGCACTCGGCGTAGCGCACGGGCAGCTCCCGACCGCCGCGGGTCATGGTGAACCGGTACTCGCACGGCTCGGCGCGATGACGGAGCGTGCCTTTGACGAGGTCGCCTTCGACGCGCAGGTTGCGCCCGCCCAGCGTGGCCTTTTGTGCCAGGACCTTGTCGACGGTGACCGAGTAGATGGCCGCGTCGTCGACGCTCGAAAACACCAGGCCAAGCATGGCGCCGACGGCCACGAGCAGCGCCACCAAAAGACCAATACTGCGCCGCGTCCTGGCCGGCGCCTCCACGGTGGGGTCCACGGCGAGCCCGTCGGCATTGGCCTCCGAGTCGCTCACCGCCTGGCGAAGCTCGCTATCCAAATCAGCCATGCCGAGGACCATAGCAGGGCGGGGGAAAAGCACCTCTCTCGCTTCCGATTCTTGCAAGTTCTTGCAAGGGCGATTTTTTTGCGCCGCGTTTTTTCGCGCCCTGCTAGGACGGGCGTCCCCCATGCCGACGCTCTGGTTCCGGGCCACGACCGAGGGAAGCCGCCTCCTTCCCGCCGTTTGCCCAGCCTGCCTGGCACCCGGGGTGCGAGCCCTCGAGGTGCCGAGCTGGGGCCCGAGCGAGTCCGTCCGCACGGCCTACTACTGTGAGCGCTGTGCCGAGCTCCTCGATCGGCGAGCGACGCTCATCGTGGCCCGGCTCGGGGCGGCGGCGCTGCTCGGCATCGGGACTGCCACGAGCCTGGCGCTCGCGCTGGGCGGCGTCCGCCTGGGGCTCCAGATCGTGCTGACGCTGCTCGCCTCGCTGCTCCCACTCGCGGCTCGTGCGCTGTCGTATCGAAGGCCGGTGGGCCCTGCCCTCTTCCATGCGGACGGTCCGGCCAGCCAGAGCGTCTGGATCGCCGAGCGTCAGGACTTTCTCGGCCTGCTCGAGGCGCCGGCGACGCGCGTGCCGAGGCCGCTCGCACGTCCGGGGTTCGCCTGGGAGCTCGCGCCAGCCCTCGGGGCCTTGGTCTGGCTCTCGGCGCTGCATGGGCTCGGGCGCGCCGATCTGCGCGTCATCCAGAGCGGCGATGCCGAGGCTGTGGTGCTGATCGACGAGCGGCGCCGGAGCACGGTCGCGCCCGTGCGGAGCGAGCATCCACATGCAGCGCGCGCCGTGAGCACGCTGGCCGGGCGCCGTCGGCTCGGCATCGTGAGCGAACGCGGGGAGCCGCTCGTGGACGTCGTGGCCACGCTGTGGCCAGGGCGGGACTACGTCCTCGGCAATTTGCCTGCTGGTCAATGCCTGTTCCTGGAGCGACAGGAGTACGGCAAAAAGGGAGCGGCCCACGAGCTTGCCCAAGTCCCTGGCCAAGGTCCCCTTTGGGAGCTGCCGGTGACCGTCGACCTCTGGTTTTCGCCGCTGAGCACGCGCCCGTCCTCCCGCCCGAGCTTGGACACCAGAGGTGGCGTTCGTACCGCCGTTCGGTTGCTGCCTTGCTCGGGTACTCGCTGAAGGGCGCGCTCGCTGAAGGGCCGTTGGCAGCGCGGCGGTGCTGGTTATACTGGGGGGCGGGTTAGCCCCGCACTGGAACCGAGGAAACGTGCAGGACGGCGAAGCAACTCAAGCGAGCACAGACGAGGCAGGCCTGGCGCCGGACAAGCCGGCGGCAGCAACTCCGCCCGCAGGTGCCGAAGGCACGGGCGAGCCGCCCGTCGCCATCGACCCCTTGACCCTGGCGCAGGAAGAAGCCGCCCAGTTCAAGGACAAGCTCCTGCGCACCTTGGCCGACTTCGACAACTTCCGAAAGCGGACTCGGCGCGAGGTCGACGACGCGCGGCGCGCGGGACGGGACCAGCTGCTCAAGGAGCTGTTGCCGGTGTTCGACAACCTCGAACGCGCCGTCGAGCATGCCCTGCGCGGCGCGAGCGGGGATGACTGGAAGGGACTGGGCGAAGGAATTTCGCTCGTGGTGCGGCAGCTGAAGGATACGCTCGGACGCCTGGGCATCGAACGCATCGAGGCCCTGGGGCAGGCCTTCGACCCGGCGCTGCACGAGGCCATCCAACACCTCGAAACCGACGATCACGTGCCGGGCACGGTCGCCGCCGAGGTACAGGCCGGTTACCGCGAAGGCGAGCGACTCGTCCGGCCCGCCCTCGTCGTCGTCGCCAAGGCCAAGACGGCCACGGACGCACAGTCGGGCGACAGCCCGTCATGAGGCTTTCCACCCTGGCAGAAGCATGAGCAAGATCGTCGGCATCGATCTGGGCACGACCAATTCGTGTGTCTGCGTGCTTGAAGGCACCGGGGCCAAGGGCGAGCCCGAAGTAGCGGTCATCCCCAACGCCGAAGGCGCCCGGACCACGCCGAGCATCGTCGCCTTCACCGAGGCGGGAACGCGGCTGGTCGGTCAGGTGGCCAAGCGCCAGGCCACGACCAATCCGACGCGCACGATCAACGCCGTGAAGCGCCTGATGGGCCAGAAGATCGACGCTCCCACCGTCGAGCTGCAGCGTAAGGTCTCCACCTACGAAATCGTGGGCAGCGAGAGCGGCGATGCCTGGGTGAAGGTCGGCGACAAGGCGATGTCTCCGCCCGAGGTCTCGAGCTTCATCCTGCTTTGCATGAAGGAGATCGCGGAAGCGTATTTGGGCGAACCGGTGACCGAGGCCATCGTCACCGTTCCAGCCTATTTCGACGACGCCGAGCGGCAGGCCACCAAGGACGCGGGCCGCATTGCCGGGCTCGACGTGAAGCGCATCATCAACGAGCCGACGGCCGCCGCGCTGGCCTACGGCCTCGACAAGAAGGACGGCGGCCTCATCGCCATCTACGATCTGGGCGGCGGTACCTTCGACATCTCGGTCTTGGAGATCGCCGGCGGCGTCTTCAACGTCCGGGCCACCGGCGGCGACACGCACCTCGGCGGCGAGGATTTCGATCGCTTCTTGATCGACATGCTGGCCGGTGAGTTCCAGCAGAAGCACAGCATCGATCTGCGGGCCGACCGCATGAGCCTGCAGCGACTGCGCGAAGGCGCCGAACGCGCCAAGCACGAGCTGTCTTCGTCGCTGGAGACCGAAGTGAACATCCCGTTCATCGCCACGGGTCCGAGCGGACCCTTGCACCTCGAGCGCACCATCAAGCGGAGCGAGCTCGACCTGCTCGTGCGCCCGCTCATCGACCGCACCATCGCGGCCTGTAAGAAGACGCTAGCGGATGCCCAGGTCACGGTGAGCCAGATCAAGGACGTCGTGCTCGTGGGCGGCATGACCCGCATGCCGGCCGTGCAGCGCGCAGTGGCGGAGTACTTCGGGCGCCCCCCCGCCAAGGCCGTCAACCCGGACGAGGTGGTCGCCTACGGCGCCGCGCTTCAGGGTGCGGCCCTCGGCGGCGTCATCGAAGAGATGCTCTTGCTCGACGTGACCCCGCTGTCGATCGGCGTCGAGACGGGCGGCGGCGTCTTCACCAAGCTCATCCCGCGCAACACCACGATTCCCACGGAAAAGAGCGAGATCTTCACGACCTCGATCGACGGCCAGAATTTCGTGCCCGTGCACGTCCTGCAGGGCGAACGCGAAATGGCCGCCGACAACCGCAGCCTGGCCAACTTCGAGCTCTCCGGCATTCCACCAGCGCCACGCGGCGTGCCCAAGATCCAGGTGAGCTTTCGCGTCGACGCCGAGGGCCTCTTGTCCGTCGAGGCGAAAGATCTGGGTACGGGACGGGTGCAGCAAGTGAAGGTGACGCCCGCCAGCGGCCTCACGGGCGCGGAAGTCGACCGCCTGGTCGAACAGGGCGCCAAGTATCAGCAGACCGACCTCTTGCGTCGCCAGATGGCCGAGATCAAGACGCAGGCCGAGACCTTGATCTACACGACCGAAGAAGCGCTCGGTGCCTACACCGATTTGCTCGATCCGGCTCGCGCCGAGGCGGTGCGGCAAGACATCAGCGATTTGCGCACCATGTTGGCCGGCGGGGCAGACATCGACTCGCTCCGCAACACGTACGCCCGGCTCGAAGCGGCGGCGTTCGAAATCGCCGAAGCCATGTACGGCGATCCCGCGCCTGCGCCCTAGGGGATTCAGCGCTCGCGCTTGCTCACAGCCGGATTGCTCGCCGTGGGCTTGCTCGCAGGGGGGCGCGTTCGCGCCTCGACCAGGCGATCCAAGGTCACCTTGGCGATGCCAGGGCCTTCACCGAGCATGTAGACCGAGACCACGGTGTGGTTGCCCGGGAACAGGGTGTCCACGCGCACGATCTTACCGATGCGCCCGTCATCCAGCTCGACGGGCTTTCGAGCGTCTTGCATCTTGCGGACGGTTTTCAACGTCATCATGGGGACAAGACTAGGATGGATCGCGCTCGGGCTCCCGCAACGTGCTCGCGAACTCTGAGGGCATCCCACGAGACGGTTTGGTGAACGACCCTGAGGGCAACCTCGGCTGGAGGGCCAAATTTTCGGGCTTCGGCCGTGCGGCGGAGCCGGAAAATTGCCCAGAAAACCGGGATCCGCCTACTGGTTCGGCATGCAGCCGCTCGTCCGTTCGCTCGTTCTCGGCCATCCGGCGTGGCTTTTGCCCCTGCTCCTCGGCGCTGTGCCCGCCTGCACCACGCACCACTGGGCCGAAGTGGCCACCTCCAGCCTGCCGCCTCCGCCGGGACGAAAGGTCCTGCACACGAGCCCGCTCCACATCCACGTGGTCAGAGGCACGGAGGAGACCCAGTGCCTGGTGCACGAGGAGTACCGACCGGTCTGCTACTACAACGTTCGGCCGGCCATCGAAGCCGGCCTCGAGCGGAGCCTCTGGCCCGCCTTCCCCGAGGTCGTGCTCGGTAGCGCCGAGGACGCACAGCCCGGGGACTACGTGCTCGAGGTCGATCTGGACCTCGATGCGCTGCCCCCGGACCCGAGCGGCCCGGGTTGGTCCGCGGGCGTTCGCGGTCGCTACCGGCTGTTGCGCGACGGTCAGGTTCGCTTCGAAGGCACCCTCGCTACCCGCTCGCGCGCCGAGTTCCCCTACGGCGCGCCGCTCGGGACCGGAGCCAGTGAAGCCATGGACGCCGCCCTGCAGCACATCGCCCGCGAGATCTCCCAGGTCGAGGAAAGCAGGCCCGATCCGATCACCCCGCTACCGCGCGTCGCGGGCGCGGTGGTGCCTCTGCGTACCGAGCCAAGCCGTGCTCCGGCGAAACAGGCGCCCGGCAAGCCGAGTGGGGCGGCGCCCGCCGCCTTGGCAGCCAAGTCGGAACCCTGAGGCCTCCGGAAGGTTCAGCCTTCGTCGGCTCAGCCTTCGTCGGAAGAGGCGAGGCGACGTTCGATGGCTTCGAGGTGCGCGTTCACCTGAGGATCGCGCTTGCGCAAGGACTCGACGCGCTTGACGGCGCTGATCACCGTGGTGTGATCGCGGTTGCCGAAAGCTCGACCGAGCTCGGGGAAGCTCGACTTGAGGCGTTGGCGGCAGAGGTACATGGCCACCTGGCGCGCGAAGGCCACGCTCTTGTGGCGGTCCTTGCTGAGCAGGTCGGCGCTGGTCAGGCGGAAATGGCTGCAGACGGCCTTTTGGATGTCCGCCACGCACACGAGCTTGTGGGAAGGCGCGGTGACCAGCGACATCTCGCTTTTCATCAGGCTCTCGTCGATGTGACGACCGGTCAGTGACGCCTTGGCGGCCAGGCGGATGAGCGAGCCTTCCAGCTCCCGCACGTTGCTCTGAACTTTCTGCGCCAAGAGCACGGCCACCGCGTCGGGCAGCACGATGCGCTCGAGCTGCGCCTTCTTCTTCAAGATGGCCACGCGCGTCTCGAGCTGAGGCGCCTGCACGTCGGCGACCAGGCCCGAGGTGAAGCGCGACACCAGACGATCGGGCATGCGCTGCAGTTGCTGCGGATACTTGTCGCTGGTGACGACGATGGGCACCCCGGCGTCATGCAGGGCGTTGAAGGTGTGGAAGAACTCCTCCTGCGTTTGCTCGCGACCGGCCAGGAACTGGATGTCGTCCACGAGCAAGACGTCGCAATGACTGCGATAGCGGGCGCGGAACTCCTCCATCCG
>Ga0247744_1000165_pt1 | contig 13309 bp, 10 predicted proteins | sample UWRJS154409C5_FD_180946 | JGI IMG/M metagenome (GOLD analysis project Ga0247744, IMG submission 180946) | Soil microbial communities from Arlington Agricultural Research Station in Wisconsin, United States - UWRJ-S154-409C-5 | ecosystem: Environmental > Terrestrial > Soil > Agricultural land... | reverse complement strand
CTCCGCCCCCTTCATGGCCTGGTACCTCGGCCGCGAAGGGGGCGGAGGCCTCATGCCCCACGAGCCTCCCGGTCCCGACCGCTTCCTCCTCCTGTTCGGTGCTGAGCTCGATCCGTTCTCGTCCTTCTGGAGTGCGGCCGTGGGGCTCTCGGTCGTCGTCACGCTCGCCGCGACCCTGCGGCCCGTGCTGTCGGGCAAGGTCGATCGCCTTCTCCCACTCGCTCTGTCCGGGCTCGGCTTCTTCACCATCCCGGGCTTTCTGATGAACACGGCCTATGTGGGCCAGCGCTTCGTGTTCTTCCTGCATGCTTTCGCCCCGGTCGCCTTCGGCTCCACGCTCTCGGGCCCTCTGGCGCGCTGGGTACCTCGAGTCAGCGGCCTAGTGACCGCGGCGCTGCTCGGGCTGTGCCTCGTGCGCGTGGGCGGCATGAATCGGGAGCTCGCGGGGCTGGCGGAGCTGTCTCCGCGCGTGCCGCCCGGCTCGAACGTGCGCGGCGGGGTCCCTGGACCGGCGAGGCGGAGCGAGTGGTTCGCCGGCGAGCAGTTCGTGGGCGTGCACGGCTGGGTCACCGCCGAACGCCACGGCATGCTGCACAACGATCCGGGCCACTACTTTCAGCTGCCGATCCTGCAAGCCCGGGACGTGCCCTTTCCGACGCACCTGCGCTACGTCGTGTCGAGGGAACCGGGCACGAGGGAGTACCTGAAGTACAAGAAGGTCCACACGACCCGCCTGGCTCAGGCTGGCCGCTGGTCCTTGCACGAGGACGTGGCGGCGCCACCGTTCAGCTGCTCCGCCGGTACCGTGCTGCGCTACGGGCAGGACCACGGGGAGCTCCGCGTCAACCGCTCCGCGAACAAGCGCAGGCTGTCGGTCGCGGGGCAGCGCTACGAGCGAGGACTCGGGACACGCTCGCGCTCTTTGATCCAGCTGTCACCGAACGCGAGCGGCCTCATGCGCGGCGCCTGCGGCGTCGACGACGCGAGCGACTCCCGGGTCGAGGTCGTCTGCACCATTGTCGATCACACCGAGCGCGTGCTCTACAGCGCGACCGCCCGCTCCGGCCAGGCGGCAGTCCCGTTCTCGGTCCCGGTCCGGCAGGGTGAGAACGTCTACCTCCGAGCGACGAGGGCGAGCAGCGGGGGCAAGGCGCGCGAGCAGGAGAGCCCATTCGTCGACTGGGTCGACCTCGTCATCACCCAGCCTTGAGCGCTCATTGCAGCTTGCTGTTCGTGGCAGTAGCAAGTTACTGCCACTTGAACGAGCGGAGCGCGATCGTAAACGGAACGATGCCCCAGATCGCCAGCACGAGCGTTTCGGGGCCGAGGGTCAAGAGTCCGGCGCCGTCGTTGTAGATGGCCCTGAGGCCGTTCACGAGCGCGGTCAGCGGCAGCGCCTCGATCAGCGGGTGCGCCCACTCGGGGAAGCGTTCGTACGAGAAAAAGCAGCCCGACAAGACCCACATCGGCAGCTGCACCACGTTCATCCAGCCGCTCGCGACCTCGGCGTTTTCGAGCCGCGCGCCGATGAGCAAGCTGACGCCGGCGAACGACGCGCCCCCGAGCACCGATAGCAGCAGAAGGTCGAGGTAACTGCCCTGCACCCGGGTGCCGAACAGTACGATGCCGAAGAGCGCGAGAACGATCACCTCGACGACCAAGAAGGCCAGCCGGCTGATCATGTAGGAGAGCAGGAGGTGACTCCTGTTCATCGGCGTCACCGCGTAGCGCCGGAGCAGCCGGCGCTTGCGCTGCACGACGAGGTTATAGCCAATGCTCCACAGCGAGGAGCCCATCAAATTCAGGCCGATGAGGCCCGGGATCAAGAAATCGATGTAGCGCGAGCCCAGCTGGGCTTCCGTCGCGTCGGCTGTCGGCAGTGGGCTTTTTCGGCCGGCTGCCGTTTGCGCCACGTCGTCGCTGACCGCGCGCGCGAAAGGTGATCGATCCTGCAATGGGTCGAAATGGTAGATGACCCCCGCTTCGCCGATCTCCGCAATCAAGTCGACCTTGGCGTGCGAGAGCTCCCGTTGGGCGGCGGCCTGGCTCAGGGCGTGGGCGTGCAGGCGCTCGCTCCCCAAAAGCGCGCGCTCCACGTCCTTGGCAGCGGCGCTCTCGGTCGTGCGCACCACGGCCACCTCGGGCAAGGTCGGCTGTTTCTGCCGGAAGGCGATACCGAGGCCGAGCGCCATGATCAGCGGGAAGCCAAACACCCAGAACAGGATGCCCGGCTCGCGGTAGAACTCGCGCAGGCGCGCCTTGATCAGCTCGGGCAGGGGGTGGCCGATGCCTTCCTCGCCGTCCGCTGGTCGCGGGGCTCCGGGCCGCTCGGACAGGGCTTTTTGCACCTTCCGCAGCGCACGCGGGGTCTGCTGCGCCGTCGGCGTCTGGCGATCAGTCATGACCGAGCTCCTTGCCGGTCAGGTGCAGGAAGACATCGTCGAGCGTTGCCTGGTGGCTCGACAGCCCGACCGGCACGACGCCGCGTTCTTTGAGCTCCGCGAGCACGGCCGCGAGGGCCTCGAGATCCCGATCGATTGTGAGCCGCAGGCGCCCGCGCCGGTCCTCGACATGGCGCACGGCTCGCGATGACGACAAGACATCCGGCACGAAGCTCGGCGGCGCCGAGCCCACCTCGAACTCCACGAACTGCACGTCGCCCAAGGAATCGATGAGCTCGGCGGGGCTGCCCTGCGCAATGATGCGCCCGAGATCCATCACCGCGATGTCGTCGCACAGGGCCGCGGCTTCATCCATGTAGTGCGTCGTGAGCACCACGGTGCCACCGTCGGCTCGGAACTCCTCGACGATGGTCCACAGGCTCTGGCGCGCCCGTGGATCGAGGCCCGTCGTCGGCTCGTCCAAGAACAAGAGCTCCGGATCGCCGACCAGCGCCGTGGCCAGCGCGACCCGCTGCTTCTGCCCGCCCGAGAGGGTGTGGAAGCGCTGATTCTGCTCGGGCATCAGGTTCACGGCCTGGATCACTTCATCCACGTTGCGCCCACCCGGATAGAACGTCCGGAAGAGCCGCAGCACCTCCCGCACGGTCTGCTTGTCGGCGAGCTGCGTGTCCTGCAGGGCCACACCCATGCGCGCCCGGATCTCCTGATCGTGCCCCGCGCCCCAGCGCAAACCGAAGAGCTCGATCGTGCCCGATGTCGGAGCGTGTAGTCCTTCGAGCATCTCGACCGTCGTCGTCTTGCCGGCACCGTTCGGCCCCAAGAGACCGAAGCAGATGCCCGCCGGGATCTCGAGGTCGATGCCGGCGACGGCAGTCTTCTCCCCGTACTGCTTCACCAGGCTCTTGCAGGAGATGGGCGGAGGCATGGGCGCAGGCACGCTAGAAGAAACCGCGCGGTAAGTCTCGCCCTCACGCAATGCGGCCAAAGAGGCTCAAGGCAGCCCAAGCAGCGGCGCCGGCGACGCCCTCCGAAGTAGTGATTTCGTCTGCGCGCCCTGGACTTCGAAGGCCGGATCGGTTCTCCTGTCAGGTTCGTGCGTCCGTGGGGGAGCGCTCGAATCAGTCACCTACCAGTCACCACACACTGCTTTCGGAATCCCGCCCCCACATGAAGACCCAGCCCCACCGTTTGCGCGCCATCAAATTTTCAGTCTTATCGGGAGCGGCCGCGGGTTTGCTCCTCGCTGCCTGCGGCGGCGTACCCCCGGAAGACGGGGAGGACGGCATCAATGCCCTGATGGCCGTGAGCGAGGAGGCACCCGGCGAGAACTGCCCCCAAGGCGGACATCGTGTCGACTTTGGTGGCGACTTGAACGTCGACGGCATCCTCGATGCCGACGAGGTCGAAGGGACCAACTACGTCTGCAACGGCCTGAGCGTGCGGGGCGACAAGGGCTTGCCTGGAGCCGATGGAGCGACGGGAGCGACAGGCGCGACAGGCGCCACGGGACTCGACGGAGCGACCGGGGCGACCGGGGCGACCGGCGCCGATGGCGCCACGGGTGCGACGGGTGCCGACGGTGCGACTGGTGCTGACGGTGCAACCGGAGCGACGGGAGCAGTCGGAGCGACCGGCGCTGATGGCGCGGACGGCGCGGACGGCGCCACGGGAGCCGTTGGAGCGACTGGAGCCGACGGCGCGGACGGCGCGGACGGCGCTGATGGTGCCACGGGAGCTACGGGGGCTGTTGGAGCGACCGGAGCTGATGGTGCCGATGGCGCAACCGGGGCCACGGGGGCCACGGGGGCCGATGGCGCCGACGGGGCAACCGGCGCAACGGGAGCCACCGGCGCGACGGGTGCCGACGGTGCTGATGGCGCAACCGGGGCCACAGGGGCAACGGGAGCCACCGGGGCCACCGGGGCAACCGGCGCTGATGGCGCGGACGGTGCCGATGGCGCCACCGGAGCGACGGGCGCACAGGGTGCCACCGGCGCTACCGGATCTCAGGGTGCAACCGGTGCCCAGGGTGCAACTGGAGCGACTGGTGCAACCGGTGCCCAGGGTGCAACGGGAGCCCAGGGCGCAACGGGTGCAACCGGAGCTACGGGCGCAACAGGCGCAACGGGAGCCCAGGGTGCAACCGGAGCGACTGGCGCAACGGGGGCCACGGGCGCCACCGGTGCAACCGGTGCTGCCTCCTATTCCGCGCTGCTCACGATGAGCAGCGAGCCGATTGGCCTGGTCTGCGGCGAGACGGGCGTCAAGCTCCAGACGGGCATGGACGATGGCAGCGGCGGTGGGACCGCTGGCGACGGCGTCCTGCAGGCGGGCGAAATCGACGCGACCAATTACGTCTGCAACCGCTCGAAGCGCGTCTTCGTCACGAGCACCACGTCGACCGGCAATCTCAGCACCCTTTCGGGCGCTGCAGGTGCGACGGGGCTGACGGCTGCGGACAACCACTGCGGATCGCTCGCCACTGCCGCGGGGCTACCAGGCACGTACAAGGCCTGGCTCTCCGATGGCACCACGAGTGCCACCTCGCGCCTCACGCACTCGGGGGCCGCGTACGTCATGGTCAACGGAACCACCGTGGCGTTCAGCTTCACCGATCTGACCGATGGCTCGCTCGCCACGGGTATCAACCGGACTCAGGCGAACGCGGTGACCGCAGCGACGACCGTTTGGACCGGAACGACCTCGACCGGGGCTGGATCTGGCTCGCACTGCACCGGTTGGACCGCCACCGGCGGCAACGGGACCCAGGGCTCGCCGACTTCGATCACCGGCGTCTGGACCCAGGCCAGCAACCTGACCTGCGGCACGGCGCGTCCGCTCTACTGCATCGAGCAGTAGCGGGACCTAGTCCGGCGCGAACGACGCCCCGCCCCTTGCCTAGCCGGCGGGGGAGGGGCGTTCTTTTTTTGCCCTTCGAGGCTGAAATCCCTTTCCGTGGGCTGGCCAGCCCATGACCCAGCCCAAACGTTTGCGCGCAACTAGCCTCACCGTTCTCTCGAGCGCCGCAGCGGGACTGCTCTTGGCAGCCTGTAGCGGCTCGCCCGGCGACCCAGGGAAGGACGGGGAAGATGGTGAGGATGGGGTGAGCGCGCTCATGACGCTGACCGAGGAGCCGGCTGGCGACCGCTGCGCTGTGGGCGGTCACCGGGTCGATTTCGGCGGCGATGTCGATGCCGATGGCGTGCTCGAGGAGAACGAGGTCGAAGGCACGAGCTACGTCTGCCATGGCGCTGAGGGCGCGATGGGAGCCACCGGAGCCGATGGTGCCTCGGGAGCCACCGGACCGGCGGGAACGAACGGGGCGAATGGCGCGACCGGAGCCACCGGACCAGCGGGCGCCACTGGCGCGACGGGTCCAGCGGGAGCGGATGGCGCGACAGGCGCGACGGGGCCTGTGGGCGCCGATGGGGCAACGGGAGCCACCGGCGCGACGGGACCAGCGGGAGCCGATGGCGCAACGGGAGCAACGGGGCCAGTGGGCGCGACCGGAGCGACGGGTACGCCTGGAGCCGACGGAGCCACCGGAGCGACGGGAGCGACGGGAGCGACGGGACCAGTCGGAGCAGACGGGGCAACGGGCGCCACCGGAGCGACGGGACCAGCGGGAGCCGATGGGGCCACCGGAGCGACGGGCCCAGCGGGGGCTGACGGGGCAACGGGAGCCACGGGACTCGCGGGAGCGACGGGAGCGACGGGACCAGCGGGAGCCGATGGGGCGACCGGTCCAGCGGGAGCTGACGGGGCCACCGGAGCCACCGGGCCAACGGGAGCTGATGGCGCGACGGGAGCCACCGGTCCAGTGGGAGCCGACGGAGCCACCGGTCCAGCGGGAGCTGATGGGGCGACCGGAGCCACGGGCTCTGCAGGAGCCGATGGCGCGACCGGGGCAACTGGCGCGACGGGCCCAGCAGGAGCTGATGGGGCCACCGGGGCAACTGGAGCGACGGGCCCTGCGGGTGCGACTGGCGCAACCGGAGCGACGGGCCCTATCTCTTACGGCGCGTTGCTCGAGATGACGAGCGAGCCGATTGGCCTCGTCTGCGGTGAGACTGGGGTCAAGCTCGAGACGGGCATCGACGACGGCAGCGGCATCGGCGGCATCGCGGGTGACGGGATCCTGCAGCTCGGCGAAGTCGACGCGACCAACTACGTGTGCAACCGCTCGAAGCGCGTCTTCGTGACGAGCACCACGTCGAACGGCGACCTCAGCACGTTGCCCGGTGCTGCCGGCGCCACGAGTCTGCAGGCTGCCGATAATCACTGTTCGTTCTTGGCGACGATCGCGGGGCTACCTGGAACTTACAAAGCCTGGCTCTCCAACTCTTCCACGAGTGCCGCCTCGCGCCTCACGCACTCGGGCGCTGCGTACGTGCTCGTGACCGGAGCCGTCGTCGCCTTCGACTTCACCGACCTGACCGATGGGTCGATCGCCGCCCCCATCGACCTCACCCAAAATGGTGTCGTAACGAGCGAAACGGACGTGTGGACTGGAACGATGGCGAGCGGAGCGAGTGACGGGTTCAGCTGCACCAACTGGTCCTCGGCGATCGTCAACGCGGTCACGGGGTCCACGACCGCGACCGATGGGAGTTGGTCCAGCGACCAAACCCAGACCTGCGTCGGGCCACGCCCGCTCTACTGCTTCGAGCAGTGATTTTTCCGCGGGGCGGCACGACGGCCGGGGCTTGCTATGCTTCGGCCATGACTTGGAAGGGATGGGCCACGCTCAGCGCGGCGGCTTTTGGGTTGGTCACGTTGGCGTGGACGGGAACTGCCTCCGCGCAAGCGTTTCCGGTGAAGGACAAAGTGCTGTTGCGGCTCGATGCGAGTGTGATCCCCGGCACGTACATCCAGCACGCGACGAACGACGCTGGCGATAGTGCGGACGCCTACGCCTTCGCCATCGGTCCGCGCCTGGGCTTGAACCTCGGCTACGCGCCCTCCAAGCTCATTCGCATTGGCGTTGGTGGTGCAGCCGCGTTCTCGATGAACGTCGCCGACAACCAAGGCATCCCGAGTGCGCAAGTGGACGGCTGGGCGCGTTGGACGGTGGGTCCTTCGGTGGGCTTCCGTTTCGGCCCCAAGGTGCCGCTCGAGCTCGACGTCGCCCTCAATTTCGCCAACTTCATGAATCTCGGCAGCCAGGCGACTCCCACTCAAGGCGGGACCACCTTCGACGCCTTGGCCAAGCAGTACGGCATGACCAACACGGTGCTCCTACTCTTTCGTCCCGGCGGCGCCGACGACGAGTTCGCCATCCACGCCGGCATCGAAGGCACGTGGGGCATGGCCGACTCCGCGGTCAACGGCGGCGTGAGCACGAACAACGTCGGCTTTTTACAGTCGGTGCTGCTCGGCGTGTCGTTTGGGCTCTGAGACCCGAGGGCGCGAGGTAGGCGTGGGCGGCAGGCGAGAGTGCCGACCCGCTGTTGGCCGAGATTGTTAGTATGGCAACGAGTTTTGCCGCGCCGGGCGGGCCTGGATGCGGCCGAGGCGTAGGAGTGCCGCGGCTCGCGGGGCGAAAGGCCTTGAAATCCAGGCGTTTTCGGTTCCTTGACAGTCGGCCCGCGGCCACTATGTTTGCCGCCACCTGACGCGCGGTGGAGCAGTCTGGTAGCTCGTCGGGCTCATAACCCGAAGGTCGTAGGTTCAAATCCTGCCCGCGCAACTAGCGAAGTATACGGCCTCGGACTCACGTCTGGGGCCGGTCGCTTTTGTGGGCTTTTCGAGGATCAGGGCGGGGTAGAGGCGGAACCGGGCCACCCAGCCATCCTCGCCCCGGGCGTGCATCTCGATCCGGCCCCCGTGGATGAAGTGGCGGAGCTGTTCCCGGGCACGGACGGGGTCCCTCTTGAGGAGGTCGTCGAGGTGCTCGATGAGGTGTGCGGCCCGGGCGGTCAGCTCTTCCTTTGACGGCACCTTCCTGCTGGCCTGGCTTGTTTGGGTGGCGTACTTTGCGAATGTCCGACACGTCGAGCGCTGCAAACTTCTCCTTCCACGTGTAGAGCGTCTGCTCGCTCACACCGAACTTGCGGGCGACCTGCCCCACGGGCGTGCCGCTCGCGCACTCACGAAGCGCTTTCTGCGACCTGAGCTTTCGAGAGTTTCGATTTCTTCATGCTGTCTCCCTCTTGCTCCTGGAGACGCGCGAAAAAAAACGTCAAATTTGGTCCGGATTTCGCCAGGCAGGGCACGGTCGAAAACGCCTCACTGACGACGCATCTCCGTGCTGCAGGTGCGGTGGAGGTGGAGGAGCCCCCGATCCTGGTCCTGGCTCGCGCCGTTTCGCCCAGTCCAGCCACCGTCGACGAAGCAGTCCTGACTTCGTGCCGCGCACTCTCGCCGGCCGCCATCGTCGAGGTCGTCATGTTCATTGCCCTCCTGTAGCTCCTCCACCGCCTCGAGAGCTATTAGGAGGCCTGAGCGCGATAGAGGCCTGACCTCAAGAAGTCGAATTCAGTTGACGATGTGAGCTGCGCGTGCGACTAGCGCGGCCCGCGATCTACGGTCGGCGACACAAAGACTTTGGTGACGGGCTCGTTCACGCGATCGACGTCCAGGGTAAGCGCTTTAGGATCATTATATGTCACAACAAACATGGGCCCCTCTCAAGAAACCTCTGCTCTTCGTACTTGGCATCCTCGTGGCTGGGTGCGCGATGGAAACGCAGATCGCCAACGAAAACGAGTCCGACTTCGCCATCAAGGAACAAGCGATTTCCTCGGTGCTTCAATCCCCTCTCGGGCCAAATGTTAAGTCCTTTGACTACGCTAGGACTTGGGGATGCTGGCAGTGGATGCCTACTACCGATGCCCCTCCTTACATCTATTGTCATTCTTCAGACGAGTCCCCCTATGCGGGGTACAAGCCCGCGATCGGGAACCTACCCTCGAACGGATTGAAGTATGGGACAAGGTCGATTGCTGTTACGAATCCAGACCAGGGCGTAGCAAGTATCTACGTACTCGGTGCAGACAACGTCGTGAGGGTCGCTACGGGGCGACCGGCCACGACGCACGAACTGTGGTTGCAGCTCGGCTGGTTTCAGAACTACAGCGTTGCAGTGAAAGCTGAGACGACAACAGGCGCAAGTATATGCATTAGCATGATTGCAGCTTTCGATATTCCAGCACACTACGCCGCCCATCGGCTTATCGCTTTGTCCTGCACTGGCGACATCTACTACAAGTCCGGGAATCAATGGGCAGCGCTCGCCACCAACTCGCCTGCTCCATTCAACGCAATTCCTCGCGAAAAATATACGGAGATCTCACGCGGCGGACGACTGGCAGGCTACCTGTTGAATTCCTCCACCAAGCGCATATTCATGGTGGGAGGTGGCACGTATAACCACGCTAACTACGTGATCAGCTGGGTCAATAAGACGCTACCACCCCTGCCCAACAATCTACTGCCCACTCACGTCGGCGGGACATTTGTTCTTACAAACAAGGGCAACGGCCTCTGCAATGAAGACGGCTCCAATCCAACGTACTGCCCAGGCGACAATGAGCGAGTCTATCGCTATGATATTCCGCTCAACGCATGGCGTCTTCCCTCCGGAAACTTGGTTGCACCTCGTGCTGCCGAGGGTGCGACCGGAACGCCATGGTGGTCCATCGCTGATGGCAGTGGCATGGGTACCAACATCGAACACTACTACCTAGGGCAATATTTTTACCGACTATACGAGGCTCTGTGACGTGCGTTTGGACATCCCGGAAGTGACAGTAGCAGATCGGGTTGTTTGATTGCTCGACTGAGCGTGCGCAATCATGCGCCTCGCGGCTGTTTTCAGGCAGCAGTCATTTCTTGGGAAGTCCAACTGAGGACTCCGATGATCCAAAAGATCATCGGAGTTTCTCTTTTCCGGAATGCCCCATGACTCGCTGAGAGATGGAGTCTTGGACGTAACCCGCTGCGCGTCCGCTCAGTCCGGACCGCTGATCGATCAGCCGAGCTCGTGCGGCCGCGGGATTTCGTCGCCGCGAGGGCCGCGCGCGTGGCCTGCAAGAGGTAGTCGCTGGGGTCGACGCCGACGAGCTTCGCGCTTTCGATCAGGCTGTAGAAGAGCGCGGCGACTTCGGTGCCGCGCACGGGTCCGAAAGCTTGGCATACGGTGATCTGTCGTCTCCCCGCGAGAAATGGGTCATTCAGAACCAAAAAGGTGTGGAGTTGACCAAGCGCCCGTCGTTGAGCGCCCACCTCGCTAGAACCTGCGCACTGGAGGGGTCACTCCACGTCTGCAGTTCCCCATCGCGGCAGGGGAGTTCACCGTTCTTTGCGAGCATGGTCGGGCGACCATCCTGCACTTCACGCCGACGCTGCGAGAGACGCAGCTCTCGTCCCGCGCGGCCGACCCGGTCCGGCAGCAACTCGCGCATCGTGCTCGATCAGGGAACTTCGAACGGCGCCCACCTTTGAAGGCGTCCCTCACCCCACCCTCACCTCCAACGCCACCTCCGGCCCGTAGTACCGCCCGCGGAGCGCTCCCGCGCAACCGAGGAATCCAAGTGGTTCGACGGCCTTTTCGCTTTTGTCACGCGGGCGCCGTGCCTGGGCCGAGGGCGCGTGGGCAGGATTTGAACACGCGGCTGGGGCTCCGGGGCTCCAGCCGCCAACAAGCAAGGCAATCCTGCCCGCGCCACCCTTGGTCGAGGCCGGTCTCCGATGGCGCCCGGCCTCTTCCCGTTTGTGGGGCAGGATTGGGGCCTTCGTGTCGTGGCGGGTGCACAGGTTTGGCCGTGTTCGAGGGAGTAAGATCGAAGTTTAGCGCGGCACAAATCCTGCCCGCGCAGCCCGAAGAGCATACGGCCTCGGACTTACCCCCGGGGCCGCTCTGGTTTGCGGGCCTGGACCACAGGATCGTCGGGTAGAAGCGGGTCTCTGCCCGCCAAACACGGTCATCAGTGGGGTGCATGAAGATCTTCCCGCGTGGAAGTCCTTGCGGAGTTGCTCCTCTTCGAGCCACCGCGTGCTGCTCGAGCCACTCGTGCAGGCGCGGTCGCCGGTAGTCGAGCACTTGGTATCCGGGCTTCAGGAGCAGGTTTCGCAGGTCGGCGGTGGTCTTCCCGCGCTCCGCCTGCTTCCGGACTTCATCAGCTCGGCCAACGCAGCACGTGGAATTTGTCGGCGACGATGCTGGCGTTCGGGAAGTAGTCTTGGACGAAGCGCTCGTAGCGGTCGCAGAGGTCGATGCTCACCCAGCGCACATTCTCGGGACGCTTGAGATGACTGACAGCAGCCTGGACGTCACTGCCCATGCGACCTTCTGCGACTTCTAATAATCGTCCACCAGTCTGATCGACGATCACGGTGACGAATAGGCGCTTCTCAAAGCCCTCGCCCCGCTTTGAAGAAGTGCTCCTTCAGGCCCACGCGCTCGGGCCAGTCGCGCCGCCGCATGCGCTGTTGAGTTCCAAATGCCGGTAGAGCACGCTGTAGAGGTAGCCTCCATCGAGGGCGCCGCGCTGGACGCCTTCGCCCAGCTGGGCCTGGGACAAACTTTGGCGGAGCACGCTGTACCGTAGCGATCTCGTGAGCGAGCGCGCTCGTGAGCCAGCGTCGGTGCGCCGGCCGGCCAGGAGCCCTCCTCGATGTCGCGGAGCTCGGGCGGCTCATGAGGCCCAGGCAGCCGCGCGTGTATCTCGTTTCCGGAAGCGGTGCTGCGATGAGTATTAGTTCGCGCGCGAGGACACGAGGCATGGATGCGCGTTAACGTGGCCTTGCACGTCCGCTCGCTCGGAGCGGTCGAGACGGTGGGGCAGCGATGGACTTGCAGGCGGATTGCGAGCACGTGACGGAGCGTTCGGGCGACTCCGAACGTGGGTGCGCGTCCCTGGTCGTCTGCTTCGACGCCGTTCCCGAGAGGCGCCAGCGCGTGCTGGAGGCTCTCGCGCGGGCGTCCGTACCCGCTGTTGGAGCAGGGGACTTCGCTGCGCTCGAGCGCTCGAGCGCGGCAGCAGCAGTCTTGGTCGTGGCAGTGTCCCCTGCGGATCCGCTAGCCCCGAGTGAGCAGGCGGATTGCCTTCGGCACTACCTAACGCGGGCACTGGAGCTCGGCGTGCGAACGATTGGCTACGCGACGGGGGTTGGTCCCGTCGCCCTGGAGCGTCGCTGCGAGTATCTGCTGGCGGGCATCGAGCTGGTTCTCGACAGCGCGGCTCCGGAGTTTGCTGACGAGCTGTTGACGTTCGTGGCTCCCGCCGTAGCGCGACATCGCGTCCGTCGGGAGGAGGAGCGACGCATCGACATGGCTTTGAGCGACGTCGCGGTCGTTGCCACCGCCAGCTCGATGCGTTGCGTGCTCAGGCGCGTCGTGCGCCTCGCCGAGCTCAGCTCCTGCCCCGTACTCTTGCAAGGCGAAAGCGGGACAGGCAAGGAGATTGCAGCCAAGATTCTGCATGCCTGCGATCCGAAGCGGGCAGGCGCTCCCTTCGTGCCCGTAAACTGTGCGGCTCTGTCGAAGACTCTCGCGGAGAGCGAGCTCTTCGGGCATCGGCGCGGAGCGTTTTCCGGTGCGATGCAGGAGCGACCTGGCCTCTTGCGAGCGGCGGAGGGTGGCGTCCTGTTCTTGGACGAGATTGGCGAGCTCGATCACGAGGTGCAAGGCAAGCTGTTGCGCGTGATCCAGGAAGGTCGCGTGCTGGCCCTCGGCGACGATCGCGAGCGCCCCATCGACGTGAGGATCGTGGCGGCCACCCATCGAGACCTCTCGGCTCTGGTGGACGCCGGTCGCTTTCGGCTCGACCTCTTCCACCGCTTGTCCGTGGTCGCCGTCCATTTGCCGCCACTGCGGGAGCGGCACGAGGACATCGCCCCCCTGGCCCGACACTTCGCCAGGAAGCACATGCCGCCGAACGCCGGCGCGCCTCCCACGCTCGGCC
>Ga0247744_1000164_pt1 | contig 13476 bp, 12 predicted proteins | sample UWRJS154409C5_FD_180946 | JGI IMG/M metagenome (GOLD analysis project Ga0247744, IMG submission 180946) | Soil microbial communities from Arlington Agricultural Research Station in Wisconsin, United States - UWRJ-S154-409C-5 | ecosystem: Environmental > Terrestrial > Soil > Agricultural land... | reverse complement strand
TGGGGCGGGCTCTGCGGGCGGGCTCGAGCCAGGTGCACCTTCCGGCGCGGCCTCGGCCCGAGCGACGGCGGTCAGCGCGGCCGCTAGAGCGCTCGCGCGTGCGGCCAGCCAAAGGGAGGAGGGCGCCATCGACCTTACCTCGACTTACCGCGGCCCGGCCGGCGGCCGCCAGAAGCATGCAGGAAACGGCTCGGCTTGTGCTGCGGCCACGGGCCCGGAGCCGGAGGCGCTACAGTTTTTCAGCGGCGGGGGGAGATTTGCTGCCCTAAGCAGAGGGAGGGTCGGTTTGTCCCCCCGGCATCTGCTAGACCAAGGGACGGCCCAAGTCCGCAACGCATGAATCCGCAGCTTTTGATCGATGCCATCGTTCGTCAGACGACGGTGCTCATTGCGCGGCTTTCCACGGCCAACGGTGTCCGTTCGCCGTTATCCCACATCGCCCACGAGGTCTTCGTCGGTCTGGTGCGTGAGCTGGAAAGCCAAGGGGTCGGCAAGAAGGTGATTGCCGACATGTTCGGCCTCGCGCTCAGGTCCTATCGGCAGAAGGTCCAGCGAGTGAGCGAGTCGCAGACGGCTCCCGGCGTGACCTTGTGGGGGGCTGTGCAGGCCTACCTGGCAGAGCGTGAGTCGGCCTCCCGGTCGGAAGTGCTCGACCGCTTCAAATACGACGACCCGATTTCCGTGCGCGGGATCCTGAACGACCTGATCGAAAGTGGATTGGTCCTGCGGATCGGACGGGGCGACGAGACCCGCTACCGCGTGGCCACGGCGGAGGAGCTCGACCAGCTCGACGGTCCTGGCGCAGCCCAGCCCGGGGAGGCCGCTGCGGCGCTGGTCTGGGTGCAGGTGTACCGCGAGGGACCCGTGCGCCGGGACCGCTTGGCGCAGCTCATGTCATTGCCCGTGCATGCACTGGATGCCGCCGTGGCAAGGCTCGTGGCGGACGGACGCATCGTGGTCGAAACGCGGGCCGACGGCGAGTATTGCTTGACCGACCATTGCCTGATCCCCGTCGGTCAGGCAGCCGGATGGGAGGCGGCCGTCGTCGACCATCATCGGGCGGTCCTCAATGCCCTGGCCGCGAAGGTCACGGGCGGAACGCATGTCTCCGCGCGCAACGACGAGCTCGGCGGCACGACCTTGACCTTCGACCTCTGGCCAGGCCATCCCCGCGAAGCCGAGGTGCGCCGGCTGCTCCAGGCAACGCGCGATCAGGCGATCCCGCTGTGGGACGACGTGACCGAATACAACCGCGAGAAGACCGGTGAGGGCGCCTACCAAGTGACGTTCTATTTTGGACAGTATCTGATGGGAGCAGACGACGAGCAGTGAGACGTTTCCTCTTCGTTTTTCTCGGCTGCTCTTGGCTCAGCGGAGCCGTGGTCGGCTGTGCTCCCGGCGAGCCTCAGACGGGTAGCCAGACCAACTGGATCAAGGCCTGCGAGGTCTCCGCGGATTGCGGCGCCTTGAGCTGTATTTGCAGCACGTGCACGCGCCCCTGCGACGACGACGCAGGGTGCGCCGACCTCGAAGGTGCCTCGTGTGTTCCCGCGGTCGAGGATGGCGCCGTCGCCGTGTGCGGTGGCGAGCGTTTCCCGAGTGCCGGCCTGTGCCTCGCCCGCTGCGACGGCGATTCGTGTGGGGACGGTTTGGCGTGCATCGCCGGAGTGTGCAGCGGCAGCATCGATGCCACGGTCGAGGTGAGCGTCGATCTCGGGGTACGTTTTCAGACGCTGGTCGGCTTCGGCGCGTCGATTGCCTACGCCGAGGACGCGATCACCGGCCACCCCGAAAAGGAAGCGCTCTTCGATCTGATGTTCGAGGACCTGGGTGTCGACGTCGTCCGCATGAGAAACCGGTTCGACGGCGACAATCAGGCTGAGCTGGAGGCCATGGCAGAAATCCTGGCCGCGGCGACCGATCGCCTCGGCCATGCCCCGACCACGCTGATCACCGAGGGCAGCCCGCCGGCCGAGCTGAAGGCCAACGGGGCCAGAGTTTGCGATGGCAATGCCGATTGCACGCTGGTCCAGCTGCCGAGCGGCGAGTTCGACTACGCCGGCCTGGCGAATCACTGGCGCACCTCGCTCGAAGCGCACGCCGCGGTCGGCATCACCATCGACTACCTCAGCGTGCAGAACAATCCGAATTGGCTGCCGCCGGAGTCGGAACCGACCGATGCCTGTCACTTCCTACCAGTCGAAGGAACCGAGACGGTGCTCGTCGACGGCACCGAGACGGAAGTGCCCTACGCCGGCTTCGCGGAAGCGCTGGCGGCAACGCTCGCCGCCATCGGCGACCTGCCCACGGTGCCCGAGATCATCGCGCCCGAAGTCACCGGGCCAGCCGCTCTCGAGGAATACGTCTCCGCTCTCGAGCCCAGCGACATCGGTGCCCTGGGGTATCACCTCTACGACGTCGACCCGATGGCCATCGATCGCGACGCGCTGGCCAGTGTTGGCGCGCTCGGCCAGGACCTCGAGCTGCCGTTATTTCAGACGGAGATGCAGGCCGACGGGTTCAGTACCGCGCTCTTGATGCAAGCCGCGCTGACGGACGGCGGCGCCTCCACCTATTTGCAGAACGACTTCGTCGGCATGGCGGAGGGGGGCAACCCGAACGCTCTGATCTCCCTCGATGCGGACAGCTTCGAGGCCGAAAGCACCTTCCACGCCATGCGGCATTTCACTCGCTTCACCGATCCCGGTTGGGTGCGGGTCGAGGCCGCGGTCGACGCTGAGGAGGTGCTGGCATCCGCTTGGCTGTCGGAAGACCAAAGCGCGCTGTCGATCGTTCTGGTCAACGCAGCCGCGACCGAGCAGAGCGTCCGACTCGAGCTGGGCAGCGAGGAGTTCAGCTCTTCCGAGGTGACACGAACCGCGTTCGACGGCGTCGAGCGCTCCGTCACCTTGGGACCTCTGCCTGCCTCGGCGCTCCTGGATCTCCCCGCCCACGCCATGGTCACCGTGGCGTTCGAGCGTTGATTAGCCGAGCTTGGCCGAGAGCTCTTCGCTGAACGTCCACAGGCGTTCGGCGAGGTCCGGATCTCGCGCGATGCGGGTCGGACGAGCGAGGTTGCAGTCGGCGAAGTACTCGCCGCTCACGCCAGCGAGAGTCGGATTCGTGGCGACGTAGACGGTGGTGGCCGCGCCCTCGGCCGTGTTCTTCAAGAAGACGGATGCGGTCAAGCCGAGAGCTCGGGTAGCGACCGACGGCATGCTGCGCCAGAGGTTGGTCATGATGACGCCAGGGTGCACGGCATTGGCGGTTTTTCCGCCATCGAGGCGCTTCGCCAAGCCCTTGGCAAAGAGCAGGTTGGCCACCTTCGTCTGTCCGTAGAACATCCAGGGGCCGTAGCCTCGGCTGCCGTCGAGGTTGTCGAAGTCGACCCCGGCGCGCGGCGCCGCGCGGTGCGCGTCACTGCTGAGCACGACCACTCGCCCGCCCGGTGCCAGCAGAGGCAAGAGGCCCGTCACCAGGAGGAAGTGACCGAGGTGGTTGGTCAAGAATTGGAGCTCGATGCCGTACTTCAGCGTGAGCTTGGGCAACGCCATGATGCCCGCATTGCAGATGATGCCGTCGAGGCTTTCTCCTCGAGCCACGAGATCCCCAACGAGCCGGCGCACGGTGCTGGGCTCCGACAGCTCCAGCGCGGCGGGCCGCACCTTCGGTCCCCAGGCTTCAGCAGCGGCCTGGGCCTTCTCCAAGCTGCGCCCGGTAGCGATGACTTCGGCCCCGCGCAGGGCCAGCACGCGCACCGTTTCTGCACCGAGGCCCGAGGTCGAGCCGGTGACCAGGTAGCGCTTGCCGCTGAGGTCGAGTCCTGCGCTGACCTCTTCGGCGGTGGAGCCGTAGCCGAAGCCGCTCGGGCCTCGTCCCCTCAAACTGGATAGCAAGCTCATGTGCGCACTTTCTGTTTGGGCTTCTTCTTCTCGAGCTCGCGCAGGACGTCGCGTCCGATCCAGCGCCGCGTCGGGTCCTCGGCATCTCGAAGCGCCTGACCGAGAGCGATAGCCCGTTTGTGAAGCTCCGGCGAGCGCTGGCCGACCCCGCGCAGGGCCCAGCTGACGGCCTTCTTGACGAAGTTGCGCTCGTCGTCGGCGGCCTGATCCATGAGTGCAAAGGTCGGCAGGAAGAGCGCGTCTTCGGCCTTTTTGTCGTGCAGAGCCAAGCTCGCCAAGAGCGCGAAGCTGGCCCGCCTCTCGAACTCGGGACGGCGCTTGGCCCAGGCTTTCACCTTCTTGTAGGCGTGCGGCGTCTTGTCGAACAGGTGAAAGCAGACGGTGTCCGCGATGGCCCAGTTGTCGAAGTCCTTGCACCAGGCATCCATCTGCTGTGGCGTAACCAGGGCCGGTTCGTCGACGAAGGCCGACAGCATGCGCGCCTCGTACCAGCCCGTGTCCCAGAGCGCGAGCGCGAGCGCATGACTCTTGCCGATGGTCTTGGCGTAATCGCGCAGCGTCCCCACGGGCACCCCGAATACTTTCTGGGCGACGATGCCGTAGCGGGCCATGCCATCTCGGTTTTTCTTTTGCCCTTTGCGCTTCAGCCAGGCCAGGACCGTGGCAATGTCGACCGTTGCTTCCTTTTTGGTGGCTTTTTTTCGGGTGGCCATCGCTGCCGACTCTAGCCCACCCGAGCCAGAAACTCCGCGAGTGAGCCCGCGCACGCCGCGGGCTGCTCTTCGTGGGGCCAGTGACCGGCTTCGGCCAGCGTGAACGTCGAGGCGTGGGGAAACCCAGCTTGGAAGCGCGCGAGTACTTCGGGAGGGAAGGCGCTGTCCTTCAGGCCCCAGATGAAGTGAATGGGTACGTCCCGGAGCGCGTCCCGCCGCTGCCACAGCGAGTCGCAGTAGTCTGCCGACGCAGTCATCGAGCGCGCTAGCGCCCACAAGACGCGGCGACGCGACTCGGCGTCGGGGAACACGGGCAGGTACGGCGCCCACGTCTCCCCGGTCATCGTGCTGCGATCCCCCCACGCGGAGCGTGCGATCGCGAACGACAAATTGAAGGCGCCGTAGGCGAAGCGGAACAGCGGCGTCCCAGCCAGCCAGGCCATGCGGCGTCTTTGCGGCGAATCTCCGAACGACCAGGCGAAGCTGTTGATGACCGTCACTGACTGCACGCGCGCGGGGGCGCGGAGTGCCGCATCCAGAGCAAATGGGCCGCCGAAGTCGTGAACGACCAGGTGGTAGCGCTCGAGCTCGAGCTTTTCGAGTAGCTCAGCGAAGCGCCGTGCGTGGGCCTCGGGGCTGTAGTCGGCGCTGGCCGGTCGTGCGGAGAGGCCGAATCCCAGGTGGTCCGGCGCAATGCACCGGTAGCTGCCGCTCAGCGCCTGCAGCATGTGCCGCCACTCGAAGGACCAAGTCGGCGTGCCGTGCGAAAAAACGACCGCTGGTCCTGCTCCGACGTCCGTCACCGACAGCACCTCGCCGTGACCGAGGTCGACACTCCTGGGCGCAAAGGGGAAAGCGGTCTGGTCGAGCCAGCTGGGGAGCTCTGTGGTGTGGTCCATGAACCTAACCGCCGCAGCCGTGACCCGTTTCGGGATCTGCGGCGCACTCGAAGACACGGACGTAGTCGACCAGCAACTCCTGCGGAAACGTCGTCGTGCCGTCGGGCGGGCCGGGCCAACTGCCGCCCACGGCCACGTTCAGAATGATGTGAAAGCGCTCGTTGAACGGAGCCGGAAAGTCGGCCGCCGCGGAAAACCAGTCGGTCTGCGTCTGGTAGAGCTCGTCGTCGACGAACCAGCGCACCTCGCCTTCCTCCCACTCGACGGCGTACTCGTGGAAGTTCTCCCAAGCATTCGACGACGGCGTGGTCGAGTCACCGCTGCTCGTGTTGTCTGGCCAGGCGCCGCCATAGTGGAGCGTGCCATACACCTCCGTCGCAGGGTCGAGGTTCACGGCTTCCATGATGTCGATCTCGCCGCTCGCCGCCCAGCCGCCGTACACCTCGTCCGTCGGCAGCATCCAGAACGCGGGCCACAGGCCCTGTCCGAACGGCAGCTGGAGGCTCGCCTCGATGCGTCCGTATTTGAAGTCGCCCTTGTTCTTGGTGCGCAGGCGCGCCGAGGAATGTCCCTTGCTGACGATGCCGTCGTTGCCGCTGCCGCCCCCCTCGGGCCCGGAAGGATTGTCCTTGATGGCTACGATGTGGAGCATGCCATCCGCCAAGAACGAGTTCTTGGCGTCCGTCACGTAACACTGGTCTTCGTTGTTCCCGCCGCCCCAGCAGTCGACCTCGTGCTCCCACTTGGCCGCGTCGATGGCGTCACCGTCGAACTCGTCGGCCCACACGAGGGCCCAACCGTCTTCACCCACGACGCCGCCGGTGCCCACGCCGCCGCCACTGCTGGTCCCGCCGCTGCTCGTCTCACCACCCAGATCTCCGCTCCCCTCGCCGCCGGAGGAGGTCCCACCGGACGCGGTCCCGCCGCCGCTCGTCGCGCCGCCGGAGCCCGTCGTCGTGCCGCCAGAGTCCGTCGTGCCGCCCGCTGGTGCGTCCGTGCCCCCGTCGCCGTTGGCCACCGCCGGGTCGCAGGCACCCGCGGTGAGGAGGCCGAGCGACAGCAGCACCCACGGGACCTGCCGACTCCGGCCGTTCTTCGTCCGCTGCTTACCCACGGCTTGGGAGGCTAACCCGCGACATGCCGCCGTACGAGGACGCTGCCTTTTCCAAGCAACGACGCGTCCGTACGCGCGTCACGGTTGCCACAGTCGCAGACCAGCCGCCTTGCTGGCGCTTCTGAAGATGGCGTCCTTGGTCCACAGGTAGCCTTGGACATCGAGCGCACACTGCGCGACGTGTGCGTCCGGCGTCGAGATCGAGACTCCGCCGCGCGCGAGCTTCGCCCGCAGGTAGCCCACCGATTGCCAGTGTTCGAATGGGGTTGGATGGAGCGGCAGCCCTTCCAGTGCGGCTCTGAGCGTCTGCAGCTCAGGTCGGCGCAGCGGGGCACTGAAGAGCTCGGCCACGACGACCGGCGAAAGCACGACCAGTCCGTCGAGCAACAGTCGTTCGAGCTCGCGTGCGCCAGTTCCTCGAAAGAACTCGATCCAGATCGAAGTATCAACGGCGACGCTCACGAGCCACGTCCAGATCGATGCGGAGATCGAGTTTGCCGCGCAAGGCCAATAGCTTCTCGACTGCTCGACGCCGTGCCACGAGCTCCAGGCCCTCGACGATCGTCTTCGTGATGCCGGAGCCCGTGACGCTCTCTGCATCTTTGAGCAGCTTCGCCGGCAGGTTCACCGTCACACGCTTCGTTGCCGGATCAGCCATACGCGCATACTGACACCCGTATGGTCGGGAGTCCATCGAAACAGTTTGCTCCCTTAGCTGACGACCAGCGTTTTTCCGCTGCGCGGGTCGATGAGCGTGGTGTCGTCCCGGTAGATGCGTGGCCCTCGGCACACCGTCAGCAGGGCGCGCGATAGTGGCATCGAGCGGTAGCGGTCCGGCGCGACCTGAAGCAGCTCGTCTCGCACGCGGCGCCCGTGGCGGCCGCTCATGGCCGGGAACAAGTGGTGCTCGACGTGGTAGCCGAAGTCCAGCGTGTAAAACGAGAACCAGCGCGGCACGGTCACTGAAAGCGAGCTCGCCAGCGGATCGTTGTCGCGGTCGATGGGCCGCAAGGCATGATTGGTGACGATGTGCGCCATCACGATCGCGTTGCCGATCATGAGAGGAAGCACGTACCCGTGGAGGAACGCCACCGGCCCGAGCAGCACGAGCACCAGCGCCCAGGAGGCGTAGCAGCCGAGCGTGGAGAGAACGGCTCGCCGGAAGTGGACCTTGTTCAGGTAGCCGCGCTTCTTGGCCACGAGGAGCACCTGCGTGCTCTGCCCCGAAAAGCCGAACAGCAGGGTGAAGATCCCGCGGCTCCAGCGCTGCAGGTCGTTCGAGATGCGGGCGCTGTGAGAAACTGCATACGTCTCGAGCGTCGACAGGGCGTCCGGGTCGGTGGCTGGATCGTTGGCGCTGCTATGGTGCACCCGGTTGTGCCAGGCCACCCACAGCCGTGGGCTGACCGCGAAGGGCCAGAAGCCCAACGTGCCGACGAGCTTGCGGCTCCACGCGCGGCGACAGAGGGCGCCGTGCAGCGCCTCGTGACCGACGAAGGCCAAGCCCGCGAAGGCGAGGCCCATGAACAGGGAAATGACGAGCCGAGCCCACACCGGAACCCCGCTCGCCAGGAGAATCAGCCCGCCAACGACGATCGGCAGATGAACAGCGAGCCAAAGAAGGCGCGAGCGCGCGGGGCGGAAGATCTCCGCGGGTAACCGACTCCTGAGCTCTGCGCCGAGCGTTCTGTCGATGCTCCTGCTCACCCTTTTAGAATGAGGCGCGCTAGGCCCGGATGCCCGTCATGCTTTTGTCACGCCTGAGCCGTTTTGGGCTCGGCCGGCACCGAGCGCGGGCTTGAGCTAAACTTGTGGCCCCTATGTCCGAGCTCGACCGCCGAGGTGCGCTGGAGGCCATTTTCGCCGGCACGGCCGCCGTAGCCTGCACGCCCAAGCGCCAGGAACCGGATGCGCGCGCTTCAGTGGAGGCCGTCGGCGAAGCCCCGCTCGTGCAGGCCGTGTTCGACCTGTCCCGTGGTCAGCCGTTTCGCACGCAGGATCCGTTCTTGTTCTGCGTGCACCACAACGACCGCTTTCCGCGCGGCAATGGTCGCTTCGGTCCCGCAGAGTCACTGGCTGGTCGGCGCATCGGCAACGACTTCGCCTGGAAGGACGGCTGGAACATGTACCACGGCCGCGAGATCCCGGGCTTCCCGCGTCATCCGCACCGGGGCTTCGAGACGGTGACCGTGGTGCGGCGAGGCCGCCTCGACCACGCCGACTCGATGGGGGCCGTGGCGCGTTACGGAGACGGCGACGTGCAGTGGCTCACCGCGGGCTCGGGCATTCAGCACGCCGAGATGTTTCCGCTTCTGTCGAGCGAGGCGGAGAACCCGCTCGATCTCTTCCAGATCTGGCTGAACCTGCCGGCCAAATCGAAGATGGTCGAGCCGTACTTCAGCATGCTGTGGGCCAGCACCATTCCGACGCGCACGTTCGCCGACCCTGCGGGTCGATCCGTGACACTCACCGTGCGGGCCGGCAGCGTGGCCGGGCTCGTGGCGCCTCCGCCGCCGCCCGACTCGTGGGCCAGCGATCCCAAGCACGAGGTCGGCATCTGGAACCTCGAGCTCGACCCCGGTGCGCGGTGGACCGTCCCACCGGCGAGCCCCGGCGTGCTCCGCTCCATCTACCTGGTCGAAGGCGGCACGTTGGCGGTCGGCTCGCAGTCGCTGCGCGTGCTGCAAGGCGCCGAGGTGCGCGCCGACGTCGCGCTCTCTATCGAGAACGGCAGCGCTGCGGCGCAGGTCTTGGTGCTCCAGGGTCGCCCCATCGGCGAGCCGGTGGCCAAGCGCGGGCCGTTCGTCATGAACACGCAGCAGGAGATCCAGCAGGCGTTCCTGGACTTTCAGGAGACCGAATTCGGCGGCTGGCCCTGGGATGACTCGGCGCCGGTGCACGGCGGCGATCCAGCGCGTTTTGCCCGGCGTCCAGACGGCAAGACCGAGCGGCCGACGTAGCTCAATTGAGCGGCAGCTCGACCATGTCGAACACGTCGCCGGTCAGACGTGCGCGCGACTCGTGGAAGCGGCCATCCTTCTTCAGCACCCGCATGCGCAGACTCTTGGGGGCGAGCACCAGCTCGGCGAAGCGGTCCACACGCTGCGGTACGAGGGCCATGCGGTAGCGCTGTAGGATCATCGCCAGCACGATCTTGATCTCCATCGTGGCGAAAGCGTTGCCGATGCAAGTGCGCGGGCCGGCGCTGAAGGGGTTGTACTCGTACGGGCTCGGGCTCGCCGTTTCCCAGCGCTCCGGTGCAAAGCGGAGCGGATTCGGGAAGATCTCCGGCATCCGATGCGTCTCGTAGAGGCTAACCAGAACCTCCGCTCCGGCCGGGATGCGGTGGCCCAGTAGCTCGGTCTCCTCCGTCAGCACGCGGCCATTCCAAGGGGCAGGAGTGAACAGACGCAGCATCTCTTTGACCACCCAGCCCAGGTAGACGAGCTGGTCCAGGGAATCGGCGGTCGGCTCACCACCGTGCAGGATCTCCTCCACCTCGGTCGTGGCGCGCGCCGCCACTTCCGGGAAGAGCGCCAAGAGCAAGAGCGCCCAGCTCAAGGCGTTGGCGCTCGTCTCGTGACCTGCCGCGAAGAACACACTCACGTGGCCGAGGATCTCGCTATCGGTCAGGCGAGAGTCCGTTTCGACGTCGTGAGCTGCGAGCAAGGCGGACAGCACGTCGCCGCGGTCCGTCGCCTGCCCAGCGAGCTCGCGCTTGCGCCCTTCGAGCAAGCTGAGCATTCGGTTCTCGAGCTCCGTCGTGGCGTCCAGGTACGAGCGGTAGGGCAGGCCGGGCAAGTCGAAGGGCAAGAGACGTGTGAGAGGCCGCCCCATCAGCTGAATTGCGCGGGACAAACTGGCCGTTGCCTGTGAGGTTTCCTTGCCACTACCCGCGCCGAGCAGAGTTTCCGAGACGATTTGAGAGGTGAGCTCCCGCATGTCCAGATCGATGGCTCGCTCCTCGTCGATTGCCCACCCGGAGAGCGTGTGGTCGGTGACCTTGACCATCTGCTCGACGTAGGTGGCCAGCCGCTTGCGGGAGAACGCTGGAGACAAGAGACGCCTGTGGCGGCGGTGCTGGTCACCGTTGACGACGAAGAGGCCCGCGCCGAAGGTGAGCAAGCCTTGCTGACGGGGCCGAGCTTCGAGGCCCGGGTGCAATGCCCCGACCAAGCTGGTCTTGCCGTAGACATCGTGGGCAGCGGTGACCGTCTCGACGGCATCGGGGCCGTAGGTGAGTATGGTTCCTGGACAGGTCGAGCTCGGCGAGATGTGCCGCATGCCACCGCCGCGGACGAGGGCGACGATGCGGCCGTAGCGACGGAAGAGCAGGCTGGCGTGGCCGAGCGAGTCGGCGCCCCAGGGCAGCATCGCTCCACCCGTGGAAAGGAAGCGCCCAGGGGCAGGCCCTGGAATCTCAGGGGGCAGTCCCGGCGCTTGCGTGAACATCGTCGGCGCCAATCGATGCAGGACCCGGTGGCTGAGCATGTGGCTCTTCTCCTAACGCCCGGGCCTGGGGGACGACAAGCCACCCTGCTATATCCGCCCGCGATGTTGACCCGCGAGCTCAAGGTTCTCGGCGGCCTCTTCGAGGCACGGGCGCCGATTCTCCTAGCCAAGAGCCAGGACGACGTCATCACTGCCTTCGAGCGCGCCGAGCGCTCCGGGCATCGTTTGGCCATCGCCGGCGCCAAGCGGTCGTTCGGTGAGCACTACTTGCCGTCGGCAGGCGATGTCGTGCTCGACGTCGAGGAGCTCGACCGGGGCGCAACGCTGCTCTCGGAGGAGGCGGACGGCAGTCTCTGGGTCCGGGCTGGCGGTGGCACCACGTTTCGCGATCTGCGGAAACTGTTCCCGGGCCACCGCACCTACTGCCCACCGACGGCAGACACCATCAGCCTGGCCGGTGCTCTGGCGACCTGCACTCACAGCTCGGGCGGTTACTTTGCCGACTCGGTCCGTGCCTTTTCGGTGCTTGGTCCGAGCGGAGTGGTCCTTCGCTGCACGCGCGGCGCGCCCGGCCTGGCGGGGCGTCTCTACGAAGCGGTGCCTGGGTCGCTCGGTGCGCTCGGGGTGACCACGGACATCGAGCTTCGACTCACACCGATCGATCCCGAGCAGATCGTGCTGGTGCATGCGCTCTACGCTGGTCGCAGCGACTCCGGCGCGTACCTCGGCTACCTCGAGCAGGCGTCAGATGATCCGCGCTATGGCGAAGGGAGCGGCGCCGTCGTCTATGGCAACCGCGGCCATGCCATCGTGTTCGGTGACGAGCTCCTTCCTCCAGGCCAGAAGTTCAAGGGGCCGCAGGCGCTGCTCACCGACGACAACATCGGCCAGCAGGCGCTCACCCAGGCGCTGGTGAATCGGGCCCCACGTTTGGCCGAGTGGCTCGTTTCCCGGGCCTACACGCAAGGGATCGCCCGCTGGGCGCCCTGGTACGGCTTTCAGTTTTTCCAGCGCAGTTTCGACGAGGCTCACCGCCGAATGGCTGCCGGTGGACCCGGTGCGCGGGCACTGCGGCTCTTGGGCGTGCGTGATCGCATGCCGTTCTGTCACACGGCATGGTTCTTCCCACGCGCCGAGATGCGCGCCTTCGCGGACTGCTACTTCGATGTCCTGGGGCGCTACCCTGGCCTCGAGCGGCGAGCGGAGCAGCAGGACTTCGTCCTCTTGCGGCCTTGCAACTGGCCATCGCACTCGATGGGCCGGACCGAGGGCGGCATCGGCGTTCTGACCGCGAGCTTTCAGGTCGACCGCGGCGGAGAATCGGAACGTCGCACGAGTGAGTTCTTCCGCGAAGTCACCGCCGAATCCGCGCGCTACGCACCGGGCGCACGCGTGTCCCTGTGCAAGCAGATCCACGCCCGGCCGGAGGATCTGCGCTCGATGCACGCCGACTTCGCCCGCTCGATGCGGAGCCTGCGCCAAGAGGTGGATCCGAAGGGCATCCTGAGCTCGCGCCTGCTGCAGGCCCTCGGCGTGACCTGACGGAGGGCGCTCCGTCATGTTATGGCCCGGACCATGCAGCGGCAGTACGGATGGATCGGGCTCTGGGTCGGGCTCGCCTTGGTGGGATTCCTCGGTTGTGGGCCCAAGCCCAGCCCCGAGGTGGCGGCCCCGGCGCCCACTGCGGCTGCCACGCCGGCCCCGGCCCCAGCCCCAGCGCCTCCGCCCGTTCCGACCAAGCTGCGCCTGGTGACGGGCATCTGGGCGCCCTATGCCGACGCTGTGGGCAAGCCGCGCTTCGCCACGGACCTCGTCGAACGAGCACTCGAGCGTAGCGGCATCCAGGTCGAGTCGACCTTGGTCGATCATCCCACGGTCCTGCCAGCCATCACGAGTGGCGAGTTCGACGGCACCGAGGCGGTATGGAAGACGCCCGAACGCGAGAAGGAGCTGCTCTTCTCCGATCCGTTCCTCGAGAACCGGCTGGTGCTCTTGGCGCGTGTCGGTACCGACGTGTCAGCGGACCAACTGGCGGACCTGCAAGGCAAGAAGGTGGGCCTGGTCGAGGACTACGCCTATGGCCCTGAGCTCGACGCAGCCAAAGGCGTCACCTTCGTCCGCGGTACGGGCGAGCCGGCGAACCTGGAGGCGCTCCTGAAGAAGGAGCTCGACTACATCCTGCTCGACGAGCTGACGGTCTATCACGTGTTCACGACGCAGAAGGCCAAGGCGGAAGCGCTCTTGGTCTCCGGCAAGAACGCGCTCATCACCCGGGGTTTGCACTTCGCTCTCAAGCGCGGCCTGCCCGGCGCCGAAGAAGTGATGAAGCGCTTCAACGCGGCCATCCGCGAGTTGGCGCGCGACGGCACCTACAACACCGTGCTCTCGGTGGGCTG
>Ga0247744_1000163_pt1 | contig 13481 bp, 15 predicted proteins | sample UWRJS154409C5_FD_180946 | JGI IMG/M metagenome (GOLD analysis project Ga0247744, IMG submission 180946) | Soil microbial communities from Arlington Agricultural Research Station in Wisconsin, United States - UWRJ-S154-409C-5 | ecosystem: Environmental > Terrestrial > Soil > Agricultural land... | reverse complement strand
GAAGTGGACCTTGCCGATCGGCTTCGTTCTTCCGTCCGTGAAGTCGGCGCCGACCTATCACATCGAGGTCGACAAGAAGATCGCGGCGCCCTCGGGCTCGGTCGAGAAGCACAAGCCGGTCCAGCTCAGCTACGACTACCTCGATCTCGCCGGCACCGAGTACTACCGCCTGAGCTCCGGCGATTGGATCCGCGACGCCCACGTGCGCGTCACCACCCCCGGGCCTCGTCCCAAGGAAGTCGGCGAGCACGAGCGCTGGATCGACGTCGACATCAGCGAGCAAACGCTGGTGGTGTTCGAGGGCGATCGGCCGCTCTATGCCACGCTGATTTCCAGCGGCAAGGAATCCAAGATCAAAGACAAGGATCACTCGACACCGCGCGGCATGTGGCGCGTGCGAGAGAAGCATGCCGCCTCCACCATGGACGGCGACGGCACGGCTGCCGGTGACCTGCCCTACAGCATCGAAGACGTTCCGTACATCATGTACTTCCACAAGTCGTACGCGACCCACGGCGCGTTCTGGCACCAGAACTACGGAACGCAGATGAGCCACGGTTGCGTGAACCTGGCTCCACTCGACGCGAAATGGCTGTACTTCAACACCGCGCCGGCCATCCAGGCCGGAATGCACGGCGCCTGGTCGTCGGACGAAAGGCCAGGCAGCTGGGTCGTCGTGCACGATTGAGCCTGATTTTGCCAGCTTGCATTCGGCGCGGGGGCGCCCAATAAACCCGCCATGGACCAGTTCACGGCCCACCTCGATCGCGGCTGGGACCTCGCGCAGCGGGGCGACGCCACAGGAGCAGAGGCATCGGCCAGGCGCGCGCTCGAGCTCGAAGCTGGCTCACCGGAAGCTCACAACCTGCTGGGCTATTCCTGCGCGCTGCGCGGCGACTACGAAGAGGCTCTGGAGTTCTATCGCCAGGCCATTGCCCTGGACGACACTTTCCTCGAGGCCATGCTCAACGCCGCAGAACTCTGCATCTTCCCGCTCGGCGACCTCGAGCAAGCCCTGTCCTTCTGCGAGGATGCCCTCGGGCTCGTGGAGAACGACGAGGAAGCGACCGATGCGCTGCTCCTGCAATTCGACGCCTACCTGGGGCTCGGTAAGACGGATCAGGCCAAAGCGACCATCTCGCGTGTGCCCAAGGGCCCCTACGCCAATCCATCGCACGCCTTTTTGATCGGCCGCGCTCACTTCGAGCTCGGCGAAGCCGATCTCGCCGAAGGGCTGCTCGAAGAGGCCGGACGCCGCGACCCCGACAATGCGGAGCCCCACTATTACCTGGGCCTGATCAAGGACGAGCGGGGTGACGTGGCCGAGGCCACGGACTGCTTCTTGCGGGTTCAATACTTGGACCAGGAGGGCCCACCCCCGCCCTGGACCCTCGGCCGGGAAGCGTTTCTCGAGCTCGTGCGGCGCGTGGTCGATGGCCTCACCCCCCGCCTGCGCGCGCTGCTCGACGCCCGTCAGGTGTACGTGGCCGAAGCCCCCGGCGTCGAAGCCATCGTCGATGGTGCCGATCCGCGCGCCCCGCTCTTGCTCGATCAACTCGACGGCCCTGGCCCGTCGATCCGCATCTTCGTCTACCAGCGCAACGTCGAACGCCTGGCTGGATCGCTCGATCGCATGGAAGAGGAAGTCCAGGCTGCGCTCGAACGCGAGGTGGCTAGCGCCCTGCTCGGCCCCGAGCCGGAGCCCAGCACCTCACCGCGCGAACTGAACTGATAGGCCCGCTCGGCCCGGACCAGCCGGCCTCAGGCCACGCGGCGGGTCATCTCGCGCGCGACGACCTCGAGGAAGCGGCGCGCTGGCGTGGGCGGGAGCTCGGCCAAGGCAGCGAGGGCAGCGTCCGTCTCCTGGCGCGCACGCTCTCGCACGCGGTCACAGCTGCCGCTGTTTTGGACCCGGCGCCCAACCTCCTCGCACGGGCTGGGGTCCCCGGCGTGGATCTTCGCCAAAAGCCCAGCGAGCTCGGGATCTTCACGCACCGCCAGAACGAGCGGAAGCGTCAGCTTGCCTTCCGCGAGGTCGGCGAACAGATTCTTGCCCGAGGCCTCGCCCGTGTAGTCGATCACGTCATCGACGAGCTGAAAGGCGACACCGAGCGACTCACCGAAGCGCGTGAGGGCATCCTGGCCACTCGGGCCGGCGCCCGCGAGCTGACCGCCCGCTTTGGCGGCAAAGCCGAACAAGGAGGCCGTCTTGTCGCGCAAGATGCGATAGTACGTGGTTTCCGCCAGATCGAGCTCGCTCCGTCCCCGGAGTTGCACGATCTCGCCCTCGACCAGCCGGCGCAGGGTGGCGATCAGATCCGTGAGGAGCTGGGGAGCGGTGAGCGCCGTGCGCTCGAGCGCCGTCACCAGCAGCAAATCTCCGGACAGGACGCTGACGCCGTTGCCGAGCAGGCGGCGCGCCGTCACGGCACCGCGACGTTGCATGCCTTCGTCCACCACGTCGTCGTGGAGCAGGGTGGCGGAATGGACCAGCTCCACCACCGCGGCCATCTCAATCCAGCGCGGGTCGGACGCTGCACCGAGCTCCCCTTCCCGAAAGCACTTGGCCGCGAGGAGCAGCGCCAGCGGGCGCACCCGCTTACCACCGCGATCGACCAAGTGGCGCGCCGCGCTGACCGCGGGCTCGGGGCCATCCGAGCAGGCAGCACCGAGCGCCGTCTCGACCTCGGCCAGGTCGCGCGCGAGGAATTCCTGCACGTCGGTGAGGCGGCTGGCGATGCGCTCGTCGGCACCCTTGCTGCGAGCACCCCCGGCCAGGGTGCGAAGTGACGCGTCGATGTTGAGGGACATTCCGGAGGGGGGCCGGGCGGGGCCCGCGCTGGTTTCAAAGAATTTTGAAAAGTATGGAGGTTGACCCCGGCGGGGTCAATCGAGGGCTGATTTTCCCCGCTCGGGGGACCCAGCGGCGCCGGGCCGGCCCTTGCCCCGGGGGTGGGCTCTGCCGTAGACGAGCCGACGTGGCAAGCCCTGGATCCCCAGCCCATCACCCTTCGGGCAGCGACCAGGCTCGCCGCGTCGCGCTCTGGACCGTGGCCGCCTTGGCCATCGCGCTGACGGTCGGAGCCAGCGCGCAGATCCTGCTCGTCGTCTTTGCCCCCGAGCAGCTGGGGGGCGCGCCGACCTGCCGGGACGGGCTGCGGGGCCTGCTGACGAGCGTCGAGCGGGCCCGCGGGCAGGCGGCGGCGCGCGTCGACGGGGAACGGGCCTCCCTGGACGCATTTCGCCGGGCGCTCGCCCCCGAATGGTCCCACGCGCCCGGCATCGTGGGGGACTGCCAGAAAAAACGCGATATCGAGGCGCTCGCCGCTTTCCGCCAGCTCGAGCTACTCCGCTATGCGGAAGAGCGCGCCGTGCGCTATGAAGCGCTCGACTTGTCCCTACTGCGTAAGCGTGCGCCGGCCCTCGTTGGGTCCCTGACGCCGCGCCAGCCCTGAGATTTTCGTGACCGAGACTGCCCTCCCTCTGACTTCATCGACCCCGTCCGACGATCGCCCGACCTTCGACGCCTTGCCCCTGTCGGCCGAGATCCGGCGCGCCGTCGACGAGCTGGGTTTCACGCACCCGACGCCCGTTCAGCTCGCCGTCTACGAACCAGCCGTCGCCTCGAGTGACTTGGTCGTGCAGGCCCGCACCGGCACCGGCAAGACGGCCGCGTTCGGCTTGCCCCTCGTCGACCGCTTGGTCGACCCGGCGCGCGCGGTGCCCCAGGTTCTGGTGCTCGGCCCGACGCGGGAGCTCGCCCTGCAGATCAGTCGTGAGCTGTCGAACCTGACGCGCCACAAGCCCATCTCCTGCGTGGCGATTTACGGCGGGGCAGCGATGCAGCCGCAAATCGATGCACTGCGAGCCGGTGCGCAGATCATCGTGGGAACGCCAGGACGCGTGCTCGACCATCTCGAGCGCGGCACCCTGGCCACCAAGAGCTTGCGCATTCTCGTCTTGGACGAGAGCGACGAGATGCTGTCCATGGGATTTCTGCCGCAGATCACGCGGATCATGGAGCAGCTCCCGGCGTCGCGGCAGACGCTCCTGTTCAGCGCCACGCTCCCGCCAGACGTCAAGCGCATCGCCGATTCGCGTCTCACCGATCCGGTGTTCATCACGCTCAGTGGCGACCACGTCGGCGCGCTGTCGATTCGGCATTTCGTCTACCGCAGTCGCGGGGCCAAGCCAGACGAGCTGGTCCAGGTGATCCAGGCGGAGGCGCCCGAAAGCGCCATCGTGTTCTGCAACACCCGCGACCAGACCAAGCGCATCGCCAGCGCGCTCAAGCGGGCCGGCTACGCTGCGGACTGGCTGAACGCCGACTTGTCGCAAAGCGACCGCGAGAAGGTCATGCACGCCACGCGCGAGGGCAAACTGCGCTTTCTCGTCGCCACCGATGTCGCGGCCCGGGGCATCGACATCTCTCACTTGACTCACGTCATCAACGCCGACTTCCCCGAGTCGACGGAGAACTACGTGCACCGCACCGGGCGCACGGGCCGAGCAGGACGCACCGGGACGGCCATCAGCCTGATCGCTCCGCAAGACGTCGGCAACCTGTACATGCTCCGGCTGACGTACAAGATCTTCCCGATCGAGCGCGAGCTCCCGAGCCTGCGCGAGCTGTCCAGCCGGCGTGAGGCGGACCTGGTGTCCAGCTTGGCCGAGGATCTCGGCACGGCGCTCCGCGCCGAGGACCTCAGCCTGGCGCGCCGCGTGCTGCAGAGCGACGCGGCGGAAGCCATCGTAGCCGGGCTCCTGCGCGAGCACCTGGCCAGTCTGGAGGGGGCCGCGCTCCAGAGTGCCGCTGCCGCGGCTGGCGTGGACGGCGCCGGGCCGAGCGGCGTCATCGTGCCCCGCACTCCGAGCGACGAGCGCGAGGAGCGGAAGAAGCACAAGAAGGACAAAGACAAGAAAAAGAAGCGCAAAGAGCGCGACCGCGACGGCGAGGCCCCGGTGCAGCGACAAGCTCCCGCGCTGGGCGTCAGCACCGCGTTTGGCGGTACCTCGCCGGGCAGTGCTTTGCCGGGCAGTGCTTTGCCGGGCAGTGCTTTGCCGGGCAGTGCTTTGCCGGGCAGTGCTTTGCCGGGCAGTGGCCCCAATCTCGAGGTCGTCAGTGCCAGCCAGATCCTGGGCGGCTCCGTCGAGGACCTGGTCGAGAACCTTTCGGGTCAACCCGAGCCGCCAGACGCCGCGCCGAAGGCCGAACCCGAGAGCGGGACCGGCGATACGGCCCGCATCTTCCTCAGCGTCGGCAAGCGTGATGGCGTCTCCGGTCAGGTCGTGCGCAGTCTGCTCGAGGCAGAGGACATCCATCCGGACGACATCGACTTCATCGCCGTCAAGGACAATCACACGTTCCTCGGCGTCGCCTCCGACCTGGTCGAGCCCGTGCTCTCCCTGCTCAACCAGCGCGCCATCGGTGGCGTGATGGCCAAGGCAGAGGTGGCGCGCCCCCGCCGCCGTTAGTCGCAGGACACCCCGCGGAGCGGCCAGTCCGAGGGGCCACTCCGAGGAAGCGCAGCGGGCGGATTTTCGTGGTCCGTCGCCAGGACTCACGATACCCTGAGCGCGTTGAAGCCGGATCCCCCAGCCCCGGAAGCGCAATACACCGACATCGCCTGGGCCCTGTCGCAAGGCCTGTCCCAGAGCGAGCTCGTGCCGATGCTGGAGCGACTGGCGGCGAGCGCACCGCGCGGCGGCGTGCACTACGTCTACGCCAAGCGCCTGTTGGCCGAGACACTCGTCCGCCAGGAGCCATTCCGGGCAGCCCGCCTGGCGCGCGAGGTGCTGGAGGTTCAGGACGATGACCGCGCCCACGCCGTCCTCGGGCTCTCGCACATGCTCCTCGGCAATTTCCGTCTTGCCGAACGAGCCTACCGGGCAGCCCTCGGGCTGGCGCCGCACTCGCCTTGGTACGCGCACAACCTGGGCCATCTCTTGGATGTCGCGCTCGACCGCCCAGAGGAGGCGGTTCGGCTGCTCGCTCAGGCCCGACGCGCTCTGCCCCTCGAGCCGGAGATTGCCAGCTCGTACGCGCACGCGTTGCTACGCGCCGGACAGCCCGATCGCGCACGCCAAGAGCTTCTGGCTGCGGTCGACGCCAACGAAGCGCGCGCCGAAGAGATCCTCGCGCGCTGGCAGCAAAAGACCTGAGTCGCCCAGCGCCCAGGCTTGCCCGCTCGGCTTGCTCCCTCGGCTTGCTCGCTCGGCCGACGGCTGCCATGCCCGGGGGGATGACTCCCCTGCCCCGTCCCAGGTCGTTCCTCGGCAAACTCCTGGTCCCCCTCGTCACCTGCGGTGGCCTCGCGGCCCCCGCCCTAGCGCAGACCCCGGCAGACGCCGCGGGAGCGGTCGCAGCCCCAACGCCGGACGCCCCGGCCGACGCGGCCGCCCTGCCCGAGCTGCCCCAGGTGAAGGACCCGATGCTCGACCCGGTGCCACCGGCCACACAGGCCTTAGCTGGCTGGGACGCGGCGGTCGCGCTCGTGCGAAACCAGAATCCCGACGTGCGGCGGGCGCTGGCCCAGGTGGAGTCGGCCCGTGGACAAGCCCGGCAGACGCTGGCCCGATCGTTGCCCACGCTCACGGGCACTGCGAATGCGAACTTCCACATCCTGACGGGCGTTGGACCCAACATCTTTCAGCCGGGCACGGTCGGCGAGGTGCCGAACCCGCGCGGTAACTTCACCTCGGACCTCACCTTCCGCATCCCGCTCCTTTCGCTGCAGAATTGGCACGACCACGGCACGGCCAAACTGCAGATCAAACAAACCGAAATCAGCCTCGAGGAGGCCGAGCGGCAGGTCCTCGGCGCCCTGGCCGAGTCCATCGCCGGAGTCGTGACGGCCGAGCGACTGGCCGAGGTGACGCGCGAGAGCCTCACCAGCGCGCTCTTGGCGCTCGAGCTGAGTGAGCGGCGCGCGCGGCTCGGTGCGGTGAGCAAGGTGGACGTGCTGCGCGCCGCGCAGGAGGTGGCGCTCAGTCGCAATCAAATCATCGAAGGCGACGAACAGCTCAGGCAAGCACGTGAGACCCTCGGGCTCGTCCTCGGCTCGAGCGGCGACTGGGGCGTCTCGCCGGCGATCCGCCTCGACCGCTTGGGCGACGACGCCCGCCGCGTGTGCAAGCAGTCGGGCTCGATCGACGACCGCTCGGACCTGCGAGCCGCCAGCACCAGAAAGGAAGTCGCCGAGCGCAACGTGAAGAGCACTGACTACACGTTTTTCCCGACGATCAGCGGACAGTCGAGCTTCACCTACAACACCAATCAATTCGCGGCGGCAACGCGCGACCACCTGACCTGGACCATCGGCGCGGTGCTCACCTGGAACCTCTACGACGGCGGGCTCCGCTATGGTCAACGCGCGAGCGCCGTGGCCGCGCGCACGACCGCCAGTCTGGATAGCGACGACCAGCGTCGCCGGGCCCTATTGGAGGTCACGCAAGCCCTGCGCGCCGTCCAGGTGGCGGAAAGTCAGCTGGCCGTGTCCAACACCAGCCGCGACGTAGCGCTCGAAAACGCTCACATCGCGCAGCTGCGCTTCGTCAACGGCACCGGGACGAGCTTCGACATGACCGAGACCCAGGGGGCGGCCCGCCGGGCGGTGCTGGACGTCACGGTCAAAGAGTTCCAGCTCCTGCGCGCACGCATCGCCGCGTTTCTGGCCATGGCCTCCTGTGATATCTAGCCGAGTGGAATCCACAATCATGGCGGCGCCCACACCAACCCTCCCTTCCCGGGTGATCCGTGTTCTGACCGTGCTGACGGCGCTCGCGTTCTTCGTTCACATCTGGTTCATCTTCGCCCACACCCCACAGGCGCAGGCGACCGCCGGCGGCCTGGCCCAAAAGATCTTCTACTTCCACGCCCCCGCCGCCTACGCGATGTATCTGGCGGGCGGGGTCTGCTTCCTGGCGAGCGCGGCCTATCTGGTCAGGCCCACGGACAATCGCAACGCCTGGGCGACCGCCGGCAGTGAGGTCGCCGTCACCTTTGGGCTGCTCGTTCTGACCAGCGGACCGCTCTGGGCCAAGAAGGCCTGGGGCGTGTATTGGACCTGGGACCCGCGCCTGACCAGCCTGCTCTTGACCGTGCTCATCTACGGCGCGCTCACCTTGCTTCGGCGTTTTTCCGGCAGCGGCGAGGCCGAGCGCAAGTTCGCTGCGGCCTTTGGCATTCTCGGCACGACGGTCCTGCCCATCGTGCACTACTCGGTCAAGCTCTGGCGCGGCAATCACCCGACCGTGGTGGGCAAAGGCGGCGGCGGCCTCTCGCCGGTCATGCTGCAGGCGCTGCTCTTCGGCTTCGTCACCATGGCACTCTTGTGCTGCCTCTTGCTGTGGCTGCGGAAGAACCTCGCCCTTCAATCCACCCGCCTCGAGCAGGCGGAAGAGCTCGCGGGCACCCTCGAGCTCTAGCCCGGCTGAATACCGCCTTTCCTTCACCGCCCAGGACACACGCCTTTCATGTCAGATTCAGCCAGCACCGATCAGCGCCCAGGGGAAACTGCCGCCGATCGCCGTTCCGAGTTCGTTCCCGTAGCGCCCGGTGGTGAGACCTCCAGCGCCGAAGGCCTGCTCATCACCGCCTACATCCTGATGTGGGCGTTCATCTTCGGGCTCGTGCTGTCGTCGCAGCGCAGGCAGCAGAAGATCGACCAGCGCCTGACCGAGCTCGAGGCGAGTCTGAAGAAGCTCGACCAAGCGGCGGCGAGCGCCGCTGGCAAGGACCCGGTGTGACCTTCGAACACATCGTCTACATCCCGGGCGTGCTCTTGGTCGGTATCGTGACCGGCTACGTGCTCGGCGCGCGGGCCGTGCGGGCCGAAATAGCCGCCGCGCAAAAGAAAGCGCGCCGCTGACCGCGCGGGCGTGCTCCGCCGGTTTGCAGCGCCGGCCGATCTCGGGGAACATCGGGCTTGGGAGAATTCGATGCTGAGCTTCAACCTCACCGACGAACAGACTGCGCTGGTCGACATGGCGGCGCGCTTCACGCGCGAGCGCATCATCCCGGTCGCCGCCGAATGCGACCACGCTTCGCGCTTCCCCACCGAGGTCTTTCAGGCCGGTTGGGAGCTCGGTCTCGTCAACCCCACCGTCCCACCGGAGTACGGTGGAGCCGGGCTCGGCGAGCTCGATAACGCCCTCATTGCCGAGCAGCTCGCCTACGGCTGCACGGGCATCCAGACCAGCATGCTGGCCAACACGCTCGCGCTCACGCCCGTGCTTTTGGCCGGCAATGACGAGCAGAAGAAGAAGTACCTGGGCATGCTGACGAGCGCCCCGCTCTTCGCCAGCTACTGTACGACCGAGCCGACCGGCGGCAGCGACGTCGCAGGCCTACGCACCCGCTTCAGCAAACGCGGCGACGACTACGTGCTGAACGGCGAAAAGTGCTGGATTACCAACGCCTCGTTTGCGTCCTTTTACGTGGTGTTTGCGACCAGCGACCCTCAGCTCCGGCACAAGGGCATCGCCGCCTTCATCGTCGACCGGGACAGCCTGGGCCTGCGCGTCGGTAAGCACGAAGACAAGATGGGCCAGCGCGCCAGCGACACGGCGTCGGTGCATTTCGAGGACGTGGTCGTTCCGGCCAAGAATCTGCTCGCCCCGGAAGGCCAGGGCTTCAAGCTGGCCATGGAGACCTTCAACCAGACGCGCCCCGACATCGGTGCCATGGCCACCGGCCTCATGCAGCGCTGTCTCGACGAGGCCGTGAAGTACGCCAAGGAGCGCAAGTCTTTCGGCCAACCGATCATCGAGCACCAGATGGTCCAGGCCATGATCGCCGACATCGCCATCAGCTGCGAGGCGACGCGGCTGCTCTACCAGAAAGCGGCGTGGAATCTGGATAACGGCGTCCGCGATCCCATCGTCTCCAGCTATGCCAAAGCTTTCGGTGCTGACCGCGCGATGCAGTCGGCCGTCGACGCCGTCCAAGTCTTCGGTGGCAACGGCTACGTCCGCGACTACCCGGTCGAGAAACTGATGCGCGACGCCAAGGTGCTTCAGATCTACGAGGGAACGAGTCAAATTCAGCGCGTCGTCATAGCGAAGAGCCTGGCAAGGTGACGTATTTGCCTAGCTAGACCGCTGCGACTAGCTTTCCCGGCGTGTTCGGCACCTCGCTCTCCGAGATCGCGATGGTGGGTGTGGTCGCCCTGGTCGTCGTCGGTCCCCAAAAACTCCCGACCATGCTGCGAACGCTCGGTCAGTGGACCGGCAAGATCCGCCGCATGACGATGGAGATGCGGGCGAAGACTGGCATCGACGAGATCCTGCGCGAGGAAGGCATCGATGGCGTGGCCGAGCTCCGCGCCCTGCTCCGCGGCGAAGTGGCGGCTGCGCGCCAGGCATTCCAGCGCCCGACCTTCGACCCCTACCAGGACGATGCGCCCGTCGACCTCGCGGCCGAGTACCCGAGCGAAGGGGTCGACACGATGGGGGCCATCCCCGAGGACCTGCTCGTTCACTCGCGGGCTGCGCAGTCCGAGCTCGGAGCCGAGACCGTCCGGGCCGGCACGCAGGAGCCGCCGAGTCCGAACGAGTCGACACCGGCCGAGTTACCCAGCCCAGCTGAACCTGCCAGCCCAGAGGCCGCCAGCCCAGAGGCCGCCCAGCCGCCCACGCCATGACCGAACCCGAAACAACGATGACCTTCTGGGAGCACCTGGAAGAACTGCGCGCCCGCGTCGTCCGCTCCGTGGTTGCGGTCATGGTGGGCTTCGGCGTGGCCTGGTACTTCAAGGCCAAGATCCTCGAGGCGCTCGCCCAGCCCTACATCGAGGCTTGGCACAAGAGCGGCATCGCCGGCGCGAGCGCGGCCGCACCCCTGCACAACCCGGGGCCGACCAACCTGTTCTCGGCCTACATCAAGATATCCCTCATGGGCGGGTTCATCATGGCGCTGCCCGTGGTGCTCTGGCAGCTGTGGGCGTTCATTGCGCCGGGCCTCTACAAGAACGAGAAGCGCTACGTCATCCCGTTCGTGGCAGTGAGCTGTGGCCTGTTCGTGGGCGGCGCCATGTTCGGCGCCAAGCTCGCCTTCCCCCTGGCTTTTGGCTGGTTTTTGGAACTCGGCAAGATGGACCCCGGGTCCAGTTTGGCCGTCGAGCAGACCATGATGATCGACCAGTACCTGGAGTTCGTCATCCAGGCGCTCGTGGCGTTCGGCGTGGTGTTCGAGATCCCGGTGGTGATCTTCTTTCTGACCATCATCGGCCTCATCGACCACACGCATTTGATCAAGTTCTTCCGCTACTACGTGGTCTTGGCCTTCGTGGTCTCCGCGATCATCACCCCGCCCGACGTGATGAGTCAGTTGCTCATGGCAGGCCCACTCGTCCTGCTCTATGCGCTGAGCATCGGCCTGGCTTGGATGTTCCGCAAAAGACCGAGCAGCGCTTGAACCGGGCCGCGCTCGTCCAGAGCGGTGCGTGACTAGTCTTCGCGGGCGTAAGGCTCGCCGCGCAGGATGGTCAGCGCGCGATAGATTTGCTCGGCCAGCACCAGGCGGGCCAGGCGATGCGGCAAGGTCAGGGGTGACAAACTGAGCTCGAAGCTCGAGCGCGCGCGCACCTCGGCCGGCAGGCCTTCCGCGCCGCCGATCACGAAGCAGATGTCCCCCTTCCCCGTGCTGGCCCAGCTCTCGATCTGGCGCGCGAAGGCTTCGCTCGACAGCTGCTTGCCGTGCACCTCGAGCGTCACCACATGGGCGCCGTCCGGCAAGCCTTTGACGAGACCCCGATCGTCGGTCACTTCGCGCTCGTCGATGCGCACCATGCGCCGGATGCGACCGAGATAATCGTCCGTCAGCTCACGCAGGCTCTTGGGCTTCTGCTTGCCCGAGCAGAGCAGGATGAACTTCAACGGTCGACAGTGGCGCTTTGCGCGTCGGTCGGAGCGCTGCGCGCGGGCAGCGGGATGCGACTGGCGTCCATCCACAGACCGGACAAGTCGTAGAGGTCGCGCGCGCTCTCGGAGAAGACGTGCACGACCACGTCGAAGAAGTCCAAGAGGACCCAATCGGCCCGCGGCAAACCTTCGACGGTGCTCGGCGGATGGCCCGCTTTGGACAGCTCCTCGTCGACCGAGCGCGCGATCGACCCGACGTGGCGGTCACTCGTGCCGACCATGAGGACGAGGAAGTCGGCGTAGTCTGCCTGGGCAGCGATCTGAATGATCTCGAGACCCAGACACTTCTTGTCCAGACCAGCGCGCGCCGCCAGGAGCGCGAGATCTCGGCTCTGTGCCACGCGCGCCGCCGTCTCGGGGTCCATCGGCTCGGGATCGACCGTCTCGGGCGGCTCGGACGACCCGGAACTCTTCTTGTGTGCGCTGGGTTGACTCACGGGGGTAGGAACCGCCCGGGAGCCTGCTTCAGGACCGCGGGGGGGCGGAAAGGTGACACGTCACCTGGCCTCGGTAAAGGGCGGAGCGCCCCCTGGCCCGAGCGCAGCCTCAGGCTCGGCCGGAGAGCCGCCGGTGCCGGTATTTTCTGCCGAAAATGGCGGAAGACTGGGCGTTTCGTACTCGGGCGGCGGCAAATGACGCGGCCGACTGCCGGCGCAGCCGACGAAAAATGCCAAAACTGCCGCCGTCACCGCAGCGCAGCAGACGCTCGAGCGAGCCTCGGTCATGGCCAGCGCTCCTCATCGACGGCCAAGAGCGTTTCGCGCAGATCGTGCTGGGGAACGTAACCGAGTGCTTGGCGCGCAGCGCCGTCGTCCACCATGCACACGAAGCGGATGAAATCGAGCTCCGCCGCGGGGAAGTGCGTCATCCCGAATTGAAAGAGGCCGGTGAGGCCGCTCTTGGCCAAGCTGTAAGGAATGCCGACGCTGCGTCGACCGAGCACTCTCAGGGCCTTGGAGAGCGGAACCGGCGGAGGCCCTGCGATGTTGTAGATGCCGCGAATGCCGGGCAAAAGGGCACGCTCGATGGCCTGCGTCACGTCGTCTTGATGTACGGCCTGCAGCATGGGGTCGAAGCCGAGCACCGTCGGTACTAGCGCCAGCCGGAGGTAGTTGCTGGGCGCGTTGCGCACGGTGCCGAGCACGTGCGCGGGCCGCAGGATGACGATCTCCGTCTCGGGGCGGCGCCAGAAGTACGATTGCGCATACAGGTCGACCTCGACCAAGGAGCGCATCTCGGTGAAGCGCCCGCTCGCCAAGAGTGGGGCGTCCTCGCGCAGAAACTGCGGATTTTCCGGGCGGGGCCCGTACGTGTTGGCGCTCGACAAAAGGACGAGCTTGGGAATGGCGAACTGCTCGGCGTAGCCGAGCACCCGCTCGAGCGTGAGCAGGTTACTCTGATGACTGCCACGCCGACGCGAGTCGTGAATCACCCCCAGATGCACGATCGCTTTGATGTCGGGACGCGAGAACACCTCGCGCGCCGCACTGCGCAGCGGATCGACCAGGTGGTACTCGACGTCCCGCGGTAAGCCGAGCGCGGCGCGTTGCCCGACGCCG
>Ga0247744_1000162_pt1 | contig 13537 bp, 9 predicted proteins | sample UWRJS154409C5_FD_180946 | JGI IMG/M metagenome (GOLD analysis project Ga0247744, IMG submission 180946) | Soil microbial communities from Arlington Agricultural Research Station in Wisconsin, United States - UWRJ-S154-409C-5 | ecosystem: Environmental > Terrestrial > Soil > Agricultural land... | reverse complement strand
GTGGAGCTCGCCACGCGCAAGGTCGAGGGCCAGCTCGATCCAAATGGAGCGCTCGATCTGGCCAGCAACGATGCCACGTCGATTTCCGTTGGCCTCTTGCCTCAGACGTTCTGCCTGTTTCTCGACGGGCCACCGCGCGATCACACGACCGTGCGCAGTCGCCACAAATACGGCATGTGCGCGCAGGACACGGAAGGGGACACCTTCCTCTTCGCCAACAACGTGCGAAACCCGGGGGAGGACGCAGGCATTTCGCAAACGACGCGCCTGCGTTGGGCGAAAAGCACGCTGGCGCTCGCCTGGGCGCTGCAACTCTTGCCGGAAACCGCCATCGGCGTCACGGTCCGTGCGGACGCTTCGCGACTCGAGGATCACTCCAGCACGACGACGTTCACGCCGAGCGGGACGGGGACAGACCTCTACACGCTCGACCAGACTCGAACCAGCGTCAGCTGGGACGTCGGCGTGACGGTCGGCCTGACTCACCAAATTTCCCGCTTTGCCACGCTCGGTGCTTCCCTCAGCTCACCGAGTCAGCACGTCTACGGGTATCACGACGGCACCGAGGCTTTTCATACCAGCGACGGCAACATCAACACCCTGGTCCAGGACGTGGGTGGATTTCGCTATAGTCCGCCGGCGAATCTGCGCCTGGGTCTCGGCTTTGCTTGGCCAGGTTTCAACTTCGAGGTCGACGCCAGCTACTACGGCTCCAGCGCTCAGCTGGCCGTCGCCAGTTTCGATCGGTTCGTCGTCGGCAACGTGAATGGCGTCCCCCTCGGCGGCGGCCCGACGCAGAAGCGGGAGATCGTCGAGAGGGCCCAGCCGGTCGTCAATTTCATGGTGGGGGCCGAGACCTTCGTGTCCCGGGACTTCTCCATCATGCTGGGCGCGCAGACGGACTTCTCCGCTCTGCCCACTCGAGTCGAAGGAGACCCGGCCAATGTACTCTTCCGCCAGGCGCGGGACGTCTTCCATGGCTCGATTGGCGTAGCGAGCTATCGCTCGAGCGGCGCCCTGATCTTGGGGCTACGTGGGTTCTACGCCACGGGCAGTGTGCTCAGCGCAGGCCCGCCGTCGACGAACCCCACCTTCGTCGCATTCCCACAGACGGAGTGGTCCGTCAGTCTGGTCGTGTCTGGCCAGATCAGCTTCGAGGCAGTGCGGGACGCGGCTCTGCGTGCTGCGACCCCGCTGCTCAGCGACCCCAAGGGGAACAAATGAAGCGCCGTCTCACTCGCATTCTGCTGGCCCTCGCGGCGGTGGCGGCGCCTTCAGCGCTCGCGGCGGAGCCTGGGCCGGTTCCCGCCCAATCCACAGCCCAGGACGCCGCGTCAACGCCGGTCAAGCCCACGCTGATTCAGACTTCGCCGAGCCCGTCGCCACTGCCGCCTTCGCATGTCGCGGCCTGCGTGACAGCCGGGGAAGCTTCGTCCCCGGCAAACAGACCGCACCACTGGGATCCGCGTTCGGGCTACGGCCTGTGCCAGGAGATCTGCGGCCAGGGCGAAGCCTGCGTCGACGCTCGCTGCGTCGTGCGCTGCGTTCCGGACTGCCGCGAAGGCACGTATTGCACCGCCGACAGCGAGTGTCTGCCCCTGCCGAAGGTGGGCGGGGAGCAACCGACGGAGGGGGAGCTGCAGGCCCGACTCGGCGCGAAGTCGGCGGACGCGCGCCATGCCGTTTTGCTCGACGTCGGCGGGGTCTTGTTCATGGGCGCGCGGCCGACCCTGGAATGGGGCGCGCGGCATTCGCTGCACGTGCGGGCGCTCCTCATGAACACCGGCATGATGCCGTACTTCCTCGAGCCTCAGTCTGCAGCCGAACGTTTCGAATGGGGTTTTGGCGCGTCGGTCGGCTATCGCCATTACGAGGCGCGCTGGGGCAACCTGCGCGGCTTCTACTGGGGCGCCGGCGCCGACTACTCCGTCACCGAGGTGCGCGATCCGTTCGAGACACTCGTGGCGACGGTCACCCACTATGCTGGGGGGTATGGGGAGTTCGGGTACCGCTGGGTCTTCGGGGATTTTCTTTTCGGTTTCGGTCCCTCGCTGGCCGTCAAGGTGCCGTTTCTCAAGGACCAGAGACCGCTGCCGGGCGGCGGCAGCTGCCTGTCCGCCGGAACGTGTCCGCGCGACACCGGCGCCCGGGTGGAAGGCACCATGGTCGTCGAGGTCGGTTGGCTGGAATAGCCTCGCCCGAGGCGGAGAAAAACGGCTCGTGTGGGGGGGAGATTCTTGCTAGCTAGCCCCTAGGAAAGACGAAAAGACCATGTCCAAGATCAAAGTGAAGCCAGGCATCGTGTACGGAAGCGCTCTTCGGGAGCTCTTCGGCCAGTGTAAGGAAGCCGGAGCAGCGCTGCCTGCGGTCAACGTGATCGGGTCGCACACGGCCAACGCCGCGCTTCAGGCAGCCAAGACGGCCGGCTGCCCCATCGTCATCCAGCTCTCCAACGGTGGCGCCCACTTCTTCGGCGGCAAATTCCTGAGCAACGCCGGTGAGAAGGGTGCGATCGCAGGCGGCATCGCCGGCGCCTACCACGTGCGCGCCATGGCCGAGGCCTACGGCGTGCCGGTCATCCTGCACACGGACCATGCAGCCAAGAAGCTCCTGCCGTGGATCGATGGCTTGCTCGACGCGGGCGAGAAGCATTTCGAGCGCAACGGCCAGCCGCTGTTCAGCTCGCACATGCTCGACCTGTCCGAGGAGCCTCTCCACGAGAACCTCGAGATCTGCGCCAAGTACCTGGCGCGCATGAGCAAGCTCCAGATGACGCTCGAGATCGAGCTCGGCGTCACCGGCGGCGAGGAAGACGGCGTCGACAATTCCGACATCGACAACTCCAAGCTCTACACCCAGCCGGCCGACGTGCTCGCGTCGTACGACAAGCTCAATTCCATCGGTCATTTCACCTGCGCCGCCTCGTTCGGCAACACGCACGGCGTCTACAAGCCCGGCAACGTGAAGCTCACTCCGGTGATCCTCAAGAACAGCCAGGTCGAGATTCAGAAGCAGCGCAGCACCGGCAAAAACCCGGTCGACTTCGTGTTCCACGGTGGCAGCGGCTCATCTCGCGAGGAGATCCGCGAGGCCGTCTCCTACGGCGTCGTGAAGATGAACATCGACACCGACACCCAGTGGGCCTTCACCCAGCCGATCAAGAAGTACATGGACGACAAGAGCCCGTACTTGCAGTCGCAGCTCGGTAACCCCGAGGGTGAGGACAAGCCGAACAAGAAGTACATCGATCCGCGCGGCTGGCTCCACCTCGGCGAGAAGGGCATGGCCGAGCGTTTGGTCGTCGCGTTCGAGGACCTCGGCGCCACGGGCAAGTTCGACATCGCGTGAGTCCTTCGAGCGGCCAGAGCTGGAACGCCCGGGCCCAACGGCTCGGGCTGGTCCGCTTCGGCCCCAAGGACGCCGAAAAACCGGGCGTCGTCGTTCCCCCTGTGGACGGCGACGCCGCGCTCGGACCGCTGCGGCCCGGCTCGATCTTGCTCGACGTGTCGAGCCTGATCGGCGACTGCGGGGAGGCATTTTTCACTCCCGACATCGTGGCGCGACTGCGCCAGGCGCTCTCCGCTGGCCCATCGGGACTGCCCGAGATTGCGCTGGAAGGGGTGCGCTTCGGCCCGCCGGTGCCGAGGCCGAGCAAGCTCGTCGCCATCGGCCTCAACTACCGGGCGCATGCCGTCGAGATGGGCAGCAAGATCCCGAGCGATCCGATGCTGTTCATGAAAGCAACGACCGCCATCTCGGGCGTCACCGACGTGCTCGAGCTGCCCCCGAACTCGAGTGAAGTCGACTACGAGGTCGAGCTGGCACTCGTCATCGCGCAAAAGACGCCGCGCGGCGGTGTCTCCCCGGCCGAGGCCAGCGAGTACATCGCCGGCTACACCATCTGTAACGACTACTCCGAGCGCGACTGGCAGAAGAACCGCCACGGCCAGTTCGTCAAGGGCAAGAGCGCCGACGGCTTCGCGCCCCTCGGGCCCGTCCTCGTGCCTGCCGATCGGCTCGATCCGAAGGATCTGCGCCTGTGGCTGACGGTCAACGGCGAGCCCCGCCAGGATGGCCGCACGAGCGACCTCATCTTCGACGTGCCGAAGCTCGTCTCCGCCATCAGCGGCTACATGACGCTCCTGCCCGGCGACGTCATCACGACCGGCACGCCCTCCGGCGTCGGCATGGGCCGGACGCCACCGACGTACCTGAAAGCCGGCGACGTCGTCGAGTACGGCATCGAGGGGATTGGCGTCGGGCGCCAGGTGGTGGCTGAAAGCGAGGGGTAGGGGAGTGGGAGCGAGCGAGACGGCCGGCGCCGAGTCGAGCACGCGCCTCGAGTATTTTCCGGAGGGGCGTCGCATCGAATCGTCCGCGGTGGCTTGGTACGTCTTCATCGCACCGTTCTTCGTCGTGGTCGTGGTGGGGCTCGTCGAGAGGCGGCTGGCTTGGCCGGCAGGCTTGATCACGGCCGTCTGGCTCTACTTTCCAGGTCGAAAGCGGCGGAGGGCACCCCACGTGGTGCTCGAAGCGATCGACGGTCGCCTGATCGTCACAGACAAGAAGGGGTCCAGGATCCTGGATGTCTCGATGGACGAAGTCACCAACGTCACGCTCGACACGCGGACCATCCAGAAGGTTCAGGAGAACCTGTCGAGCGGCATGCCCGAGCTGCGCTTCATCGACGCCCGCGTCGGACCGGGCATCGACGAGGCGCGCATCGAGATCCGCTGTGGAGACCGCGTCGTTCCCCTGACGGAGCAGCGCACGTCGCACATCGATGCCAGTGACTGGTTCGGGAAGATTCGGCGCTTCCTGCGCAAAAATGGCTGGGTGCCGCTGGATGAGCGGGCAGTTCAGGTCGACCCTCCTGCGTGAGCCCCACTGGCGCGGACGTTCGAGTCTGGTGTTATTGGACGACGATTCGAGGGTTGCCGCATCGCGTCGGCGAATCGAAGGTCTGAAGCGACGCCGCCGGTCAGCCGGCGACGCGACTGAAGAACCCCCGAGTACGCCTACGCCGCCGACTTCGTTCTCGTCGACGGTTTGCCGGCGAGCGCTGATGCGATCTCTCGCTTGCTGGCGCCTGTGGCCAGGAGGCCTTGCACCAAGAGGTCGAGAGAGACACTGGGGTCGCCGGCCTCCATCTTCGCAACGCGCGACTGGCTCGATCCCATGCGTGCGGCGAGATCAGTCTGCGTGAGCTTGCGCTTCTCTCGTGCTTTGCGGAGGCGCGCACTCAAGGACAGCTTCATTTCGACGAGACGGAGCTCCGTGTCGCTGAGTCCCAAGAAATCAGCTGCGTCACCAACTGCCCAGCCGCGCCGTTCGAGTTTCCTTTTCTTTGCTCGGTCCATCGCTTCGATGCGAGCCTCCGCAGAGAATGGAGGAGTTTTCACCTTGCCGTAGAGCCAAACCAGCGGTTTGTGCCTAGGCGACATGATGTACCATATGTCAGTTTCGACATGAAGGCAAGTGCCGCAAGCTGGCTGCCCACGCGGCGGGCGCGTGCGGGACGTAACGTAGGTCAGCTGCTAGCATCCGCCGCCGTGAAGATCCTGCATGCCGCGGACTTGCACCTCGATAGCCCGCTAGGGGGTCTCGAGTTCTACGAGGGTGCGCCGGTCGACGAGGTGCGGAGTGCCACGCGGCGGGCGCTCGTCAATCTGGTCGACTTCTGCTTGGCGGAGCGGGTCGCGCTCCTCCTGCTCGCCGGGGATCTCTACGACGGCGACTGGCGCGACTACTCGACCGGGCTCTTTTTCCTCCAGCAGATGGCGCGGCTGGCCGAGGCGTCCACGCGGGTCGTGTGGGTGCGGGGCAACCACGACGCGCAGAGCCAGATCACCCGCCACCTGAGCCCACCGCCGCACGTGCGCGAGCTGTCGGTCAGCGAGCCCGAGAGCCTGGTTTTCGACGAGCTGGGCGTCGCGGTGCACGGACGGGGCTACGCGGTGCGGGACACGGGCGACAACTTGGTCACCGACTATCCGGCCCGGATTCCTGGGCTCTTGAATTTGGGCCTTCTGCATACGGCGGTCGACGGGCGTGAGCCGCACGCTCGCTACGCGCCCTGCACGCTCGACCAGCTGCGGGCCTGCTCGTACGACTACTTTGCGCTCGGCCACGTGCACGCGCGCGAGGTTTTGAGCACGGATCCCTGGGTGGTGTTCCCGGGCAACCTGCAGGGGCGTCACGTGCGCGAATGCGGCCCGAAGGGCGCCACCCTGATCGAGGTGGAGGCGGGACGCATCACGAGCGTTCGGCACGTCGACTTCGATGTCGTGCGCTGGCACGTGACCGAGGTGGTTCTCGGGCGGGACGACGGTTTCGACACCGCGCTCGGCAAGGCAGCGGTGGCGCTCGAAGCGGCCAAATTGGGCGCGAAAGGGCGCGTCCTGGCCACGCGCGTCGAGATCGTCGGCGAGACGGAGGCTCACGTGAGCTTGCTCGGGCAGGGCGAACGGCTCAAGGCTCAGGTCAGGCTCGAGTCACTCGTGCTCGGTGGGGTGTACGTGGAGGACGTGCGGGTGCACACGAAGCCCACGAAGTTCGGTGGAGCGAGGAACGTTTCGAGCGACGAATTCGTGCTGCTCGGTGAAAGTCTGGCCAAGAGAGCGCGGCGGGCGGGGACCGACGACGAGCGCGACGATTTCGTCCTGCGCCTGAAGGCTGGTCTCGATGCGGTGCCGGTCGAGCTCTTGCGCGAGCAGCTGACCGATTTGCCCGAGCTGCTCGCGGACGCGGAGCGCCTGCTCTTGGCGCGGCTGTTGGCCGAGGACGAGCCGAGCCCGTGAGGATCCAGAAGCTGCATTTGGCTCGGTTCGGGCCGTTCACCGACCAGCGGCTCGACCTCGAGGTGGAGGGGCCAGGGGGCCTGCACATCGTGTATGGGCCGAACGAAGCGGGGAAGAGCACATCGCTGCGCGCGGTGACGGGGCTCTTGTTCGGTCTGGGGCAGCGGTCAGAGGACGCGCACCTGCACGCGCCGAGCGACCTTCGGCTGGGTGCAGTGATCGAGCGACGCCTCGATGGCCAGAGCGAGCTGCTCGAGATCGTGCGCTACAAGCGGCGCAAGCACCCGCTGACGGCGGGTGATGGCACGCCGCTCGACGAGACGGTGCTCGACCCATTTTTGCTTGGCGTCACCAAGGAGTCGTTTCAGAACCGGTACGCGCTCGATCAGCGTCAGCTCGAGCTGGGCGCCAAGGCGCTCCTGTCCGGTGCCGAGGAGGGGCTATTCGCTGCGGGTACGGCGGGGGCAGGCGTTGCGCAGATCTTGCTTCGCTTGGACGAAGAGCAGGCGGCGATCTTTCGTCCACGGGGGCAGAAGTACGTGCTCAATCAGCTGCTCGAGCAGCTCAGGGACGCCGAAAAGCACTTGCGCCTCTCGGAACGGCCCGCCGAAAAGTGGCAGGAGCAAAAGCGCGCCTACGAGCTGAAGACGGCGGAGGTCCTTCGCATCGAAGCGCGCCGCTCCCAGCTGCGGACGGAGCTCAGCCGCAAGAACCGCCTGGCCTCCATGCTCACCGACGTCGCTCGGTTGGTTCAGGCCGAGCAGGAGCTCGCGGGGCTCGGTCAGACGCCCCTCCTGCCGAGCGAATCCGTCGAGGAGCGGACGCGTGCCACGGCCGAAGAGCGAGACGCAGGTCACGAGGCGCACGTTCACCTGACCGAGCTCGGGCTGCTCGAGGCGCGCAGGTCGGCGCTCGGTGAGCCGAGCAGCCTGGAACGGCTGGAGGATGAACGCTTGGCCGTCCTGCGTAACCAGCTGGGATCCGAGCTCAAGGCGCTGGCGGACTTCCCCAAGCGGAGCGCCAAGCTCGACCAGCTGACGGAGGCGGTGTCCGAACAGCTGAGGGCCCTGGGGCGACCTCAAGAGAGTCCAGAGGGGCTTCTGGCCCACCTCGCACACGAGGCGCGTCTCCGCGCGCTCGCGACGGAGCACGCGCAGCTCGAGTCGGAAGTCCTCCAACTGCGTCGCAACGTGGAGCGACTCGCCCTCGACCGGGAGGACTTGGACCGCCGCCGGGTGGCTCTGGCCGAGCAGGTGCGGAGCGAGGACGGTCTGGGCTTGGACCGAGATACCCTCGCGCGGGCGCGGGAGCGTGCAGCGTCGATCCGAGGGCGAGCCGAGCTCGGCCAGCGGATCCTGGAGGCGCGCGCGCAGGCGGAACGGCACGCCGCGGAGCTCGGCCTGCGGGCGCTTGCGCCGCCCTTGGCAGCGGAGGCGCTCGAGCACGTGCTGGGCGAGCGCGGTGAGCTCGATCGGCGCCGTCAGGAACTCGAGCGCGAGCGGCAGCTCTTGCTCGATCAGAAGGCCGACAGCGAGGCCAGACAGCACGCGCTGAAGGGAGCGCTCGATCTGCCGACGGAGGAGCAGCTGCGAACGCAGCGGGCTCTGCGGGACGAGCTCCTGGGCAAGGGGCCTTGGCCCGACGCGGATGAGGGCCGTTTTCGCCGCTTGAGCGAAGCCGTGCGGGCTGCCGATGAGGTGGCCGATCGACTCCGACGCGAAGCCGTCCGTGTCTCCGAGCTGGTGGCTCTGGAAATGGACGCGGCGGCAGCGGACGCGCGCCTGGCGAACCTTTCTGGACGTGCTCTCGAGCTCGAGCAAAACGCAGCGGCCTGGACCGCGCGACTCACCGCCTTGTTTGGCCCGATGAAGGTTCCACCGACGGGCGTGGCGTCGGCTCGACAGGCCTACGCTCGCTGGACTGCCTGGTTCGAAGCCAACGAGCGCGCCGAACAGCTCGAGCGGGAGGCCGAGCGCTTGTCGCGCGAGGAACGCGAGCTGAAGGCGATCCTGGCTCCCGGTGAGGATGCCGCGCACGCGTTCGACGGCGTCTTGGCCCGCGCCGAGGCCAAGCTAGAGGGCCAGAATCAGCGCGCTTTTGCGCTAGGCGAGCTCGAGCGAGAGCTGCGGGCGAGCCAGCGGCTCGAGAGCGACGAACGCGCGGCCTTGAGCGCTTCCGAAGCACGGCTCGCCGCCTGGTCGAGCGAGTGGAAGAAGATGACGAATGAGCTCGGCTATTCAGAGCCGCCTCGTCCCGCCGAGCTGCAGACGTTCCTCTCGCGCTTGAGTGAGCTGTCGGCTGTCGTGCGCGAGCAACGCGAAATGCAGCGTCGAGTCGACGGGATGCGTCGGGACACGGCGCTGTTCAGCGATCTCTTTTCCCAGCTCGCGCGGCAGCATGCACCCGATTTGCTCGTACGTTCGCCCATCGAGGGCGCAGAGGAGCTGCTCGGACGCGCGCGGCAGGCGCGAGAAACTCAGGTGCAGCGGCTGCGCAGCCAGGACGAGATCCAGCGGCGACGCCAGCTGCTCGGGGAGGCCGAGCGGCGACGAGATGCGGCTCATGTGCGGCTCGGCGCCTTGCTCGAGCTCTCGGGGGCCGAGACCTTGGAGCAGCATTTGGAGCTCGAGGTGCGTTCAGCGAGGCGGCGTGAGCTCACGGAGCTCGTGCGGTCGCTCGAGGATGGGCTACGGGGGCGGTCCGGTGGGCAGCTGCGCGCCCTCATCGACGAGGTGCGTGGCCTGGACCACGACGTCTTGCAGAGCGAGGTGGAGGACCTCGAGGATGCCTTGCGCGAAGTCGAAGCGCAGCATCAGGTCGCCACCCGCGAGGCTGCTTCCCAGCAGCAGATGCTCGCCCAGTACGGCACCGAAGATGCGGCCGACGCCAAGCAGCGGACCATGCACCGTCGGGCGAGTGCCGCCCACGCCTTACGTGAGCTCTTGGTGCTGCGAGCGGCGCGTCTCCTGCTCGAAGCCGAGATGGTCGACTACGCACGCGAGAGCAGGAGCACCCTGCTCGCGCGCGCCGAGAGTTTGTTCTCACGCCTCACGCTCGGCAAATACCGCGGCCTCTCGATCGGTCTGGGCGAGCGCGAGCTCATGGCCGTGCGCGGCCAGCAGCAGGTGAAGGTGACCGAGCTGTCGAGTGGCACGCGCGCTCAGCTCTTTTTGGCGCTCCGCCTGGCCAGCCTCGAGAGCGCCTTGGGTGCCCCCGATCCGCTGCCGCTCGTCTTGGACGATCTGTTCGTGGAGTTCGACGAGGACCGCGCCGTGGCGGCGTTCGAGATCCTGGGAGAAATCGCGCAAAAGACCCAGGTGCTCTACTTCACCCACTTGGCGCGCGACGTGGAGGCCGCCCACGATGCGACCCGGGGTGGCCGCGTCTTCACCCACCGCCTGTCCGCGGGTTGAGCCGCCCGCGACAATTTGCCAGGGTGCGCCGCGAGCGATGAAATCGAAGATTCTCCACTGCGCCCTCTGTTCCTCCCTCCTCTTGGGCGCCTGCAAACAGGATCCGGCCGAGCGACAGCAGCCGGCCGCTCCGGCCAGCGCGGCTCCTAGCGCAGCGCCCGCGCCGACCCCGCCTGCGCCTCCGGCGCCCACCCGGCCGAGCGCACCGCAGAATGTCCTCTTCCTCACGGTCGACGCGCTCCGCTCGGACATGCCGTGGGCCGGCTACGATAAGCCCATCGCCCCGAACCTCACCGAGCTTTCGAAGGAGTCCGTGGTCTACGAAAACCACCGCTCGGTCTCGAGCTACACCGCGCAGACGGTCGCCACGTGGATGAGTGGGCAGTACGCCTCGACGCTCTATCGCACGGGTATGTTCTTCACCAACTACTTCGACTCGAACGACTGGATCACCGAGGCGATGCAGCAAATGGGCATCGCTACCATGGCGGTGCATGCCCACCTCTACTTCGATCGCTCTCCGGGTCTGCGCCAGGGCTTCGACGTGTGGAAGATGGTGCCGGGACTGACTTGGAACGCGCAGACCGACGAGAGCGTCACCGGGGAAAAGAGCGCGGCTGCGATCATCGAGCTGCTTTCCGATCCGGCACTCGCGCAAAAACAGTTCTTCCTGTGGAGCCACCTGATGGATCCGCACGATCAGTACGTGAAGCACGAGGAGTCGCCCGATTTCGGCAAGGACAATCGGGGGCGATACGACTCGGAGGTCTGGTTCACGGACGCGCAGATCGGCAAGATCCTCGATTTTGCCAAGAAGCAGCCGTGGTGGGACAAGACCGTGGTCATCATCTCGGCGGACCACGGCGAGGCGTTCGGCGAGCACGGCATGTACAAGCATGCCTTCGAGCTCTGGGAAGTCCTGACGCGGGTGCCGCTCTTGGTCCGCGCGCCCGGGGCGAAACCAGCGCGCATCTCGGCGGCGCGCACCCATCTCGACATCGCGCCGACCATCGCCGATTTCTTGCGTATGCCACCCTTGCCCGGCTTTCAGGGCAAGAGCCTGGTCCCCGAAATCTACGGGGAAAAGCCCGCCGAAAGCCGCGAGCCGATCGTGCTGGAGCTCGCGGAGGACAGCAACAACCCGGCGCGCCGAGCCATCGTTTCCGGAACGCACAAGCTGATCGCTTTGGACTCCGGCAAGAAGGTGCTGTTCGACCTGAGCCGTGACCCCGGTGAAACGACGGACCTATCCGAAAAGGAACCAGACCGCGTGAAGACTTTGGCGGCCGAGCTCGACGCCTACTTTGCCAAGCTGCCCGTCATCGCTCCCTTCGGCGGCAACAAGCTGCGCAGCGGCAAGATCGCCACGGGGCCCAAGGGTCCGCCGAAGCCATGACTGACACGCTCGAGCTCGACCTCGAGCCGAGTGCCGCCCAGGATCCGGACGCGCAGCGAACGGCTCTCTGCCGCAAGCTCGGCGTCAGCCAGGACGAGCTGCCTCCGGTGCGCTTGCTCAAGCGCTCCATCGACGCCCGGCGCGGTCGCGTGCGCGTTCATCTGACCTTTGCCCTGGGCGAAGCGGAGCCTTTGCCGAGCGAGCTCGGGCTCCCGCACCCGCAGGAGGTGCGCGGCCCGGCTGCGGTCGTGATCATCGGCGACGGTCCAGCGGGCCTCTTCGCGGCCTACGGCCTGGCCCGCGCCGGCGTGGCGTCGATCGTCGTCGATCGCGGCAAGCCGGTGCAGCCCCGCCGCCGGGACCTCAAGCTCTTGAACGCGCGCGGTGGTGTGGACCCGGATTCGAATTACTGCTTCGGCGAGGGCGGGGCCGGCACGTACAGCGACGGCAAGCTCTACACGCGCAGCCACAAACGCGGGCCCGTACGAGACGTGCTCGAGATCCTGGCCCTGCACGGCGCGCCAGCGGACATCTTGGTCGATGCACGTCCGCACATCGGCTCGAATCTCCTGCCCCGCGTCATCTCATCGATGCGCGAACGCCTCGAGGCGGTCGGTGTGGAGTTTCGCTTCGGACAGCGGCTGGTCGAGCTCGGAGCGGTCGGGCAGGGCCCCGAGCGACGCATCGAGAGCGTGTCCCTTCAGAACGTCGACAGCGGCGCCATCGAGCAGCTGGGAGCGCGCTCAGTCGTCTTGGCCACGGGCCATTCGGCGCGGGACGTGTTCCTGCTCGCCGAGCGCGCCGGCGTGACGCTCGAGGCCAAGGACTTTGCCCTGGGCCTACGCATCGAGCACCCCCAGGGCCTCATCGACCGCATCCAGTTTGGCCAGCATGCCGGGCACCCGGCGCTCGGTCCGGCCTCCTACAAGCTGGTCGAGCAGGTCGAAGGCAGGGGCGTCTTCAGCTTCTGCATGTGCCCCGGCGGTTGGATCGTGCCCGCTTCGACCGATGCCGAGCATCTCGTCGTCAACGGCATGAGCCTCTCCAAGCGCAACTCCCCGCACGCCAACTCCGGGCTCGTCGTGGCCATCTCGCGCGCCGACTGGGCCGCGGTGGGCCTCGAAGGGCCGCTCGCTGGTGTCGAGATCCAGCGCCGCGCAGAGCGAGAAGCGCAGCGGCTGGGTGGCGGAGAAAATCGAGCCCCGGCGACGCGCGTGTCGGACTTCCTCGCCGGGCGGGCGTCGTCCGCCGTGCCCGAGTCGAGCTATCTGCCGGGCCTGACGCCGAGCGACGTCGCCGTGTGCCTCGACGCCACGGGCCTTCCACTTTCCAAGCGCATTCGTGCGGCATTGCGCGTCTTTTCGCGCCGCATGAAGGGTTTCGATACGAACGACGGCGTTCTGGTCGGCGTCGAGTCGCGGACGAGCTCACCGGTGCGCATGGTGCGTGACCCCGAGAGCCTCGAAGCCGTCGGCGCCCGGGGCCTCTACCCAAGCGGGGAGGGCGCTGGCTACGCTGGTGGTATCGTCAGCGCGGCAGTGGACGGGCTGAACGTGGCGATCCAAATTGCAGCGAAGGTGACTCATGGCGGTGCGTGAGATTCTTCGGATGGGAGACCCGCGATTGCTCAGGATTGCGGCCCCCGTACCCGTGGCTGACATCGGGAGTCCAGCCTTTGCCGCGCTCCTCGAAGACATGTTCGACACCATGGCCGCTGCTGGCGGCGTGGGGTTGGCCGCGCCGCAGATCGGCGAAGACAAACAGCTCGTGATCTTCGGCTTCGAGTCGAGCGAGCGCTACCCCGACGCGCCTGCCGTCCCGCGCACCATCCTGATCAATCCCGTGATCGAGGTCCTGACCGACGAAGAGGAGGAGGGCTGGGAAGGCTGCCTCTCGGTCCCGGGTCTGCGCGGTGTGGTGCCACGCCC
>Ga0247744_1000161_pt1 | contig 13564 bp, 10 predicted proteins | sample UWRJS154409C5_FD_180946 | JGI IMG/M metagenome (GOLD analysis project Ga0247744, IMG submission 180946) | Soil microbial communities from Arlington Agricultural Research Station in Wisconsin, United States - UWRJ-S154-409C-5 | ecosystem: Environmental > Terrestrial > Soil > Agricultural land... | reverse complement strand
TCCTGCATCCTCGTCCACGCCCGACACGACGTCCCCACAGGCGCTCAACAGCGCGAGCGCGCCGGCCGCGAGCGGTGCAGCAGCGTGCAGGCGAAGCATCGTCATTCTTCGCACACCACCCGAATGGTGCCGTCGACTTGATCGGCGCCCTGCACGATTCGGAAGCGTTCCCAGGAGGAATTGGCCGCGCCGGATCCCTCGCAGTCCAAGGGCTCGGCCGTGGCCGTGGGACGCTGGTGCCCGGGGTTGGTGGCGTCGGCGGTGATGAATCGGCGCCGGAAACAGAAGCTCGGCTCGCAGCCCGAGCAGGAAAAATCACGAATGCACGCGGTGAGGGCGGGGCCCTCTGCCTGCCGCAGCTCGCACAGGTTGACGTCCCACCGCTTCCAGTCGCTGAGCACGCTCTCGGGGCTGCTGAGATAGGTCCACCCTGGTTTTTCCTCACAGTCGACGTGGATGGGGAACTCTCCGTAGACACGGCAGGCCACGTGCCCGTTGGGATCCGTCACCGGAAGGCGCGGCATGCAGACGCGCGGGCAGGCATCTTTCGAGTCGACCTCGAAGATGCGCGCCGCTCCGAAGCAATCGGGTGAGGTCCACACGCCGTCGAGCGGAGCGAAAGCCGGGGCGGTGGCAGGGCCCGTGTGACTCGGGCAGGACCCGTCCTCGGGCCAGTCGAGCAGGCGAACCTCGAGCAGATTGGCGGGCACGCGCACGTCGGGTCCCGGAGGGCTCAGGTCGGGGCGCGTCTGAGCGAGCGCGGCGGAGGGCCAAACGCCGAACCGCGGGGGCATGGCTTCCACGAGCTCGTCCTCCACGCTGCTCCGGGTCTCGTCCTTGCCTTCGAAGACGTTCAAGTAATGGACGAGCTCGAACTGTCCCACGAAGGGCAACACCTCCGGGGTTTCCATGGCCAGGATCGCCTCGCGTCCTGCCTGCTCGAAGGCAGCGAGCAGGGCGGGCGACGCGTCGACGCCGAGCGCATGCAGGCCGTCGCTATCCCGAAAGCGCGGCTCCAGCGTGCCGGAAGAACCGACGACGATCAGGCGCAGGTCGACCGGGCGATACACGGCCGGGTCCGCACGGATGCCACAATCTGCAGCGTCGAGGTCATCGAAGTAGCCGTGCAGGTCGTCGGCCAAACGCTCGCGGAGCCTGCGGGCGGCCCAGGTGGGGGCATCGTCGACGACGAGCAGGAACCAGCGCGTGGGGGCAACGCCTCCCCAGAAGCTGGTCTCGAACGTGGGGATGGGCTCCTCCTCGGTCACCACCGCCACCCCGCCGCACCCGCTCGCTGGGAGCGAAGCGACCGATAGCAGGGCTAAGCCGAGGACATGCCCAATCCACCCCATGAGAACCATGGAGGATAAGCAAACTTCGTGCGCGCCGCAGTCTCGACGAAAACTCGCCTCTTTTGCGACCTGCTAGCGGGCGGGTCGCACTCGAGCGCCAAGGCCGTTTTCGGCCCTGCCAACCCGAGTTGGCAGCTTTGGGCGCCCAGCGCCCGGCTCAACAGCTCGGAATGTCCGGCGGGGGCAACGCCAGGGTCCCCGTGACACCGATGTCAGTGGCAATCCAATGAGTGAAGCGTGAACAGCGCATGATCGTTTTCCCCCCGCAACGGTCGATGAGTGCGGATGCTTGAGCAGGGATTTCGCTCGGGCAAAGCAGGTCACGAAATCCGTTCCTAATGCCAGTGACAGCGCATTTTGAGACAACTTCAGGTGCAAAGCTGCAGCCCCGGTGTCAGGGACCTAGCTACCGACGTCGATCACCAGCTTGCCGAGCGCGCGACCTCTGGCCACTTGTTCGATGGCGTCCTTGGCGCGAGCCAGCGGAAAACGCTGGCTGACGATGGGTTGGATCGTCCCCCGGACGCACGCTTCGAGCAGCTCCGGCACACCGCCCATCAACTCCACGATCAGCAGGCCAAGCCGCCGCCCACCGCGAGCGAAAAAACGCCCGAGGATCAGCGCGGAGAGCAGGCGCCACACGGATCCGCCCACCAGCCAATAGCGGCCGCCGGGCGCGAGGACGCGAGCCACGTCCGCAAGCGGTCGGTTGCCCACTAGGTCGAGAATCAAGTCGTAGGGGGGCGCCCCGCGCGTGTAGTCGTCCTGGGCGTAGTCGAGCGTTCGATCGGCTCCGGACTCACGCATGAGGCCTTGCTTGTGCGCGTTGTCCACGCCCGTGACGTGAGCCCCAAGCCCCTTTGCCAGCTGAATGGCCAAGGTTCCCGAACCTCCACCCGCGCCGTTGATCAAGACGCGCTGGCCCGGAACGAGCTCTCCCCTGCGCACGATGCCTTGGTAGGCAATGGCGCCGGCTTGCGGAAGGCAGGCCGCGTCGGAAAACGAGATCGCGCTCGGCTTCTTCAAAAGCGCCTTTTCCGGCACCAAGGTCAGCTCACACAGGGTTCCCCCAAAGCCAATGTTGTCGCCCAGCACCTCGTCGCCCGGCTGAAAGCGTGTGACACCGGGCCCGACCGCCTCGACCACACCGGCGAGGTCGGTCCCGAGGACGGGCACCTTCGGCCGCAAGAGGCCGAAGATCCGAGTGTAGAGTGGACGACCCTTGAGCGACTCCACGTCAGACGCATTGAGCGACACCGCGCGGACACGGACCAAGACCTGGCCTTTACCCGGGACCGGCTCGGGCAGGTTTGCGAGCTCGATTCGATCCACGGAGCCATACTCGTAGCGAACGACGGCCTGCATGACGGGCAGGCTAGCAGCAGTCGGCGCGCGTCCATCGCGCCCGACCAGCAGAAGCACGCGATCCGTGTGTGCTGCTGGTCACCTCGGCTGCGGCCGTGAAATATGACTGCGCCCAGCACCCGTGACGGCGACGTCGAGCGCATAACACGGCGTGATGATTGATGATTTTCGGCTCGCCGGCTTGACCACACTGGGGGCGCGCGCTAACTGAATGCACATGGATCGTTGTTGCTGTCGCGCCATGGCCTGTCGGGGCCCAGGGTCGAGCGCAGCATCGTTCCATTGGTAGAAATTCCACAGATTGCGCTCACCCGAACCGTGAAGTTCGAGTGACCTTGCTCCTTTCAGGGCTGCGCGATCGACACGGTGGGGTGAGCTCGGAAGGTCGAGTCATGCATATCATCGTTGTCGGAGGTCGCGAGAGAAACGAAGTGGAGCTGTCCCGCGTTGCGCGGGAACACGGCCACACCATCGAGTGCCATGATGGCGGCGTCGCAGGACGTGGCGTCGAGAGCATTCGCAACTCGGTCGCGAGGGCGTCCATCGTGGTGATCGTCACCGAGGTCAACAGTCACGGCGCCGTCCAGGCAGCCAAGAAGGAAGCCCAGCGGCTGCGCAAGCCCACGATGGTCGTTTCACGACTATCGCTTGCGCGCCTGCGCGGCCTCTTGGAGGCCTGGAAGAATCGAGAAGAGCGGGCGACGGGTGGGGCCGTCACCGTGCTCGGGTACGCGGACAGCAGGCTCGCCATCGCATGAGGCGAAAGAGTCGGATCCCTGGGGCCGGGGTGGCCCACGTCGAGACGCGGTGCCGTCCTTGGGGCGCGCACCGCTCGGCGCGGGGCCACTGTATCTGCGCTCCCTCCGCGTGAGGGAGCGCCCCGAGCAAAGGACGAATCGACTATGATTGGAATTAGGGCTGCACGCCGCGCGCGCGTGGCATCGGTATTGGCATTGGTCTCCCTGGCGCACATCGTCTCATGTACGTCGGAGAATCCCGACGGGGATGACGGCGGCGGAGCTGGAGGAACCGAAAGCTCGGGTGGCTCGGGGGAGGAAACGGGCGGCACCTCGAGCGGTGGCGCAGGGCCGAGCAGCGGCGGTGTCCACAACACCGGTGGCGTGCCCAGCAGCGGCGGCCTCGGCGGCCTCGGCGGCCTCGGCGGCGAGTCGGGCGGAGCGAGCCCCGCCGGCGGCACCGGCGGTGGCGAAACCGGCGGAACCGGCGGCACGTTGCCCGACCCCGAGATCTACGTGAGCACGGCAGCCGACTTGGCCGATGAATCGGCGTACGACTACGGCGACAACGAGTACGGCATCGTCACCGGGAATCGCCTCAAGTCCTGGATCGAAGATTGGGAGGGTAATAGGCCCGCTGGCATCGACGGCGATCTCGTCATCGTACAGGTCGTGGCCGGCGTCACGCCGTTCTACACGTTGGCATCCAACGAGGACGAAGGGGTCCGCTCGTACGTGGTCAATTCGACGAGCTTCAATACGGCGAGGAACAACGGCTTCACGAACTTCGAGACCGACATCCCGGATGGCGCCACCGCAGACGCGTTCTTTCACGCCTACGATATCGACCCGACCGAGGACTTGATCGTGCTCACCTTCGAGCAGCAAGCAGCTACCCAAAACTCCGTCGTACAGTCGGTTGGGCGCGCTTGGATCTTCTTCAAGTATTGGGGCACGGAGAACGAACACATCGCGATCCTGAATGGCAGCCTGAATTTCAATGCCAAGCCGGAGACCTACGGGCTCGCGCTCTCCATCGTCGGGGAGCACCACCACAGCGACGCTCCGGGCGACGGAACCTTCTCGGTCCGCGATAGCTGGCTGGATCACACGACGCTGTCGATCTCACTCGAAGACCTGATCGGTGTGCTCGAACAGCGCGCTGACAACCCCGGAGTGGACGACGGCATCCGCATCGTCGATGCACGCGGCGGCGCGGAAGCCTACGGCCTCCTGAAAGCCACCTCGACCGGGCGCACCAATTGCACGAGCTACACGGGCACGGCGCCAAACGCCAAATGCTCGACGCCGTTCGAAGGTCGCCTCAAGGGTGCGCAGAGCGTGCCGTGGACTCAGTTCCTCGACACGGCCGCCGGCGGCTTCCGCTTCTTGCCCAAGCCCACCGTCAAGTCGATCTTCGATACCCAATCGGGCTGGAACAACAACGCCGAGCTGACCATCCAGTATTGCCGCACCAACCAGCGCTCGACCGTCACCGGCATCGTCGCCAGCGTCATCCTGGGCTATCCGACGCGCTTCTACGAGACGTCGTTCATCGAGTGGGGGCATGCTTCCGCCGGCCCCGACCCGACAGGCCTCGGCGGCGCCGGCAACACGCAGGACTATCCCAACAAGCACCTGGTCGACGCCGACTTCGCCTTCCGCACGGACCTCGACTACCTGACCGAGCACGCGATCCTGCATCCTAACGATGCTGGGGCCTACGTGCCGGGCGGCACCTTGGGCGCGCTCACGCAGCCCGTCACCTGGGTCGACGGCCCCAACTACAACCTGGAAGCCGACGTCGCGCCGGCAGTACTCGGCCAGTGGCCCCTGCTGAACCCGGAGGCTACGACGACGGAGCTCAGCATCGATACGGATCGCGCCTACCTGCGCAACATCCCGATCGAAGAGCTGCCGTAACTCGCGCGAGCGCGCCATCACCTCAGCGCGAGACCGACTGCCCGTCCCCTCGGACGGGCAGTCGCTCTTTTGTGGGGGTCACATCACCTTCGGGAAATCCCGCAAGAAGTGACAGGTGTACCCGTCCGGGTGCTTCTCCAGGTAGTCCTGATGATAGTCCTCGGCCAGCGTGAACGGCTTGGCATCGGTGATCTCGGTCACCAGGGGGCGCCCCCAGCGGCCGCTCTGATCGATGCGCTTCTTCACCGCTTCGGCCACCTTCCGCTGCTCGGCTGAGGTCGCGAAAATGACGGACCGGTACTGCGGGCCGACGTCGTTGCCTTGGCGGTCTTCCGTCGTCGGGTCGTGCATGCGGAAGAACCAATTGGCGAGCAGCTCCTCGTAGGAGAGCTTCTTCGGATCGAAGACGATGCGCACGGCTTCTGCGTTGCCCGTCTTGTCGTCGTGCATGTCCTCGTAGGTCACGCCCGGCCGCCCGCCGGTGTAGCCGACCTCCGTCTCTACGACGCCCGGGATCTTGCGCAGGAGCTCTTCCATCCCCCAGAAACAGCCGCCAGCGAGAATCGCCGTTTCCAAGGTCGGCGTGCAGCCCGCCTTTTGCCCTGGCTCGGGCGCGGTGCAAGAGTTGTCGCCCTGGTCAGCGGCCGACTGGGCAGTCTCACTCGGCGAGCCTCCCGTCACGAGGGCTTTGTACTCGCCGTAACCCTCGGCCTCTAGCCGATCGACCGGGACGAAGCGGAGCGACGCGGAGTTGATGCAGTAGCGCAGGCCCGTCGGCGCCGGCCCATCGTCGAAGACGTGGCCCAGGTGGGCGTCGCCGTCGCGCGAGCGCACCTCGGTCCTCTCCATGCCGAGCGTGCTGTCGACGCGCTTCACGACGCGCGCGGGATCGACCGGACGGGTGAAGCTCGGCCAGCCGGTGCCGGAGTCGAACTTGTCCTTGGAGCTGAACAAAGGCTCGCCACTGACAGCGTCGACGTAGAGCCCCTCGGCGTGGTGGTCGAAATAGCGGTTCTGGAACGGCGGCTCGGTGCCCTCGTTCTGCGTCACCTCGTACTCGAGCGGCGTCAGCTTCTGCTTCAATTCCGCAGCGGACGGACGCGGGTATTTCTTGGCCGAAAGGCCGCTCGGCAGCGCCGCCTCGGCGACAGCTGCGCCTTTGGCGCCGCTCGGCGCCGCCGGGGCGTGCAAAGTCTGGTCCGGCGTGGGCTTCTTGGTGCACCCGCCGAGCGCCAGGCAAGGAATCAGGAGGAGGAACCGAGAGGTGGAGGGAGGCATACCGATCCTTACGCGCGGGCGGGGCGATTGGTTACGTGCGGCGGCAACGGGCGGGCGGCCTGGCCGAACGACGCTCGTCATGCCCGAGGTCAGTCGCTTCTACGGCATCGTGGTGCGCATGTACTACGATGAACATCCGCCGCCCCATTTTCACGTCGTGTATCAGGACGCAGAGGCTACGGTGCGCATCGACACCTTGGAGCTGGCGCACGGCAAGCTCCCCCGCCGGGCGCTGTCCTTGGTCCGACAATGGGCTGTGGCGCACCGAACGGAACTGCTCCAGAATTGGCAGCGCGCCGAGGCGGGACAGCCCGTCTTGGCCATCGCGCCCCTGGAATGACCATGAGCAAGATCGTCAAGCTCGCTGTACCACGACCGTTCGTGCTCTTCGTGGAGTTCGAGGACGGGGTGCACGGCGAATACGACATGACCGAGCGCATGCGAGGGCCGGTGTTCGTGCCAATGCTGGACGCCGAGGTGTTCGCCCAGGTCCGCCTGGCCGACTGGGGCGCCCCCGTCTGGCCCAACGGAGTCGACATCGCTCCGGACGCGCTCTACGAGCGCGTCCGCGCGGCACAGGCCTGAACGTCAACCGTCGTCCGGGTCGGTGCCGGTGATGCGCCAGACTTGCTCGTCGCCGTCGCTGAGCGCGCGCTGCTCGATGGCGGCGCCAGCGTCGGTCGAGCCACCAACCACGCCGACGTACTTTCCGCTCTTCTTGTTCTTGATCCGGTAGCGGCCCTGGCCGATGTCGATGACCACGAACGCCTGGTGGTCGCCGCCGTTGTCGCTCCACTGGTCGAGCGCGACGCCGTCTGCCGTCGACTCGTCGGGAACGTCGAGCACGAGGCCACTACTGGTGTTGGTGAAGCGAAATGCACCCGAGCCCGTGTAGTCGAAGGCCCAGACCGTACTGTCCTCCCCGAGGACGATGTCGGCACCGGTATCGCTGCTGCCGCCTTCGACCGTGAGGAACAGGCCACTCTTCTCGTTGGTCAGCCGGAAGTCTTCCACCTTGGCGTCGACGAACAGGCTGTCCATGTGGAGCGTGTCGTTCCAGCTCATGCTCAGCGTGTCCGCGCCGAGCGTGATGGGCTGCCACACGTAGGTCGAGTCGTTGACCGGTCCTCCGTAGGCGCCGGCCCAGCGATCCCCCATGTAGAGGATCGAGGACGCTCCACCATTGCCAACGTCGAGCACGAAGGTCGATTGCGAATGGTACGTGGTCCCATCCGCGACGTTCTTCAGGGAAGACCAGCCGGAAGCCAAGTCATCGCTCGTGGCGTATTGAGCTTGATTCGGATCCCAGCCCGTCGCGCCGGACGTGAGCAGGTAGTAGGTGCTGCCTTTCTTGAAGAGCGCCGGCGCTTCGCGGTGGCCGCCTTCGAAGAGAGTGGCGACGAGGTGGTCGACTTCGAGATAATCCTCGGTCAGCTGATACAGATTGAGGTCGTAGTTTTCGTTGGTGGCCGACAGGAAGTACGCGGTCCCGTCGTCGTCGACGAACAAGGTGCAGTCCCGGGACATGTAACCGGGTTTGTCGTGATCAGTAACGCCCATGTCCTGATAGGGCCGGAAGCTACCGTGGTAGGTGTAGTCGCCATCCACGGTGTCGGACGAGGCGACCGCCGCCCGCGCGGCTCCGTAGTCCGTGCCGTTCTCCCAGTGCATCCACATCACGTATTTGCCCGTGGATTCGTTGTAAACGACCTTGGGCCGCTCGATGTTGGCAGGATCGAGCTCTGGGTCCGACGACTCTTGGAGCACGTTGCCGCGGAATTCCCACTGCATCAGGTCGCGCGAGCGGTACACGGACACGGCGAAGAAGGTGCTGTCGGGATTGCGGTTCTCGCCGAACCAGAAGTAGTCCTGCCCGACTTGGATGATGCCGCCGCCGTGTGCCTGGATCGGATTGCCGTCGGTGTCGGCCCACTGCACGCCGTTGATCAGGTCCCAGGTCGGCAGCGGCAAGCTGATGTCGCCCCCTGACCCGCCCGTGGCGGCTCCACCCGTCGTTCCGCCCGCGCCGACCTCGGATCCTCCGGACGCTTGCCCGCCCGTGCTGCCGCCCGTCGCTAGGGTGCCGCCGGTCGCCACGTTTCCACCCACGCCGCTTCCGCCCGACGCGGTGCTGCCTCCGCTCGCCGCGCCGCCCGTGCTTCCCCCGTCATCGGCAGGTGCTCCGGTGTCTCCAGCGCAGGCGGCCAGAAGCCCCGATGCGAGCAACGCGAGGCTCACGGTGGGCGGACGTCGCATCACGAGGAGCTACCATCCCCCCCGCGCGGTCGCCAACACCTTCAATAGCGCTGCTCGGTGCCAGCGCACCTACAAGGCCCCGGCCGCCGGTCAGCGACTCTTGGGCGGCCCTTTGCGCGACATCGATTTGAGGATGCTCACCGGCGTCGCTGGGGCGGTTTTCGGGCTGCGACGCGTGGCCGGACGCTCGCTCGATGGCTGGGTCGGGGCTGGCGTGTGGGCCGCGGGCGGCTTGCCCGAGCCGCGACGGGGCGGGGAGGGGGGTGGTTTCGGCTTGTCCGTCATGGTCTCAAAACCGTGGAGGAAATCGGGCAGTCGAAGCGCTGGACACGCTAAGCGGAGCCTAGCAAGCTTTGTCAGGCTCGTCACTCTGGCACGAGGGGCCACGGCCACGCTTGTCTCGTCCCCGCTTCCCGACCTTTTGTTCGCCTTCTCGCGCCTCTGCGTCGGGCGACACACGCATGACACGCCCTGGTCGCTCAGCCCGGCCCGAGGGCACGACCCCGCGCTGGTTACTCAAGCTGGTACCTGCCGCCCGGCTCTTCCTGGCGGCGCTCCTCGTCGCCCTGCCGACGCGTGCCGAAGAGCCCGCGCCCGGGCTCAGCGCCCGCGCCATGCCGGGGATCGTGAACCTGGGGTTGCCCGCGCCTGCGCCGCACGGCTTCTCGCTCGGGGCGAGCGCCGGCGGCGGCTGGATCGAGCCAGTCGGCCAACCACCCGTCGGAGCAGGCCGGCTGACGGGCGGCTTCGCAGCAGCCTACGCGCCGCTGCCGGCCCTGGCCTTCGGCCTGGATCTGTCGGGACGTGCGGACTTTCTCTCGACACCCGAAACGAACGCATCCGCCGAGCCACGGCTCACGGCCCGCGCCGTGGTGTTACCCCAAGGCCCCGTGCGTCTCGGCTTCGAGGCGGATGTCCGGTTCGTCGGCGTGGCGGCCCCGTCGATCGACTGGGCGGCGACGAGCCCATCCTTGAGCGCGCTCGTTGCTTGGGTGCCCAAGCCGGGGACCTGGGTGGGCGGCACCTTGGGCTTCCATTTCGACCGCTCTGCAGAGGCCGTTCCCGACCCCAGCGTCGTTTCAGCGGCTGACCGCATCACCTTGGGCGCCAGTTCCTGGCCCGCCTTGCGCGCAGGCCTGGGCGTGAGTCACCGGCTGGACGCGGCGCCGCTCGACCTGTTGGCGGAGATCTCCGCCGACTTCCTGGTCTTTGATTCACCGCCTCCGCTCGGCGAGTCGCCGATGCGTCTTTCCGCCGGCGCTCGCTACCACCTGAGCCCGGGGCTTGCCCTCTTGGCGGCGGCACAGGTCGGACTGAGCGCGCGCCCAGCGACCTTGAGCGGCGACACGCTGATCCCCATCGAGCCCCGCCTGGGTGGACAGCTGGCGCTCAGCTGGACCATCCATCCAGCCAAGAAGGCGGCCCCGCCGAAGGAGGCGCAGAAGCCGGTGGTCGCGCCGCCGCCTCCCCCGCCACCCCCTGTCGCCCCTGCGTCACCGGTGCGCGGACGTGTGGTCGACGAAGCGGGTCAAGGCTTGCCCGACGTCGAGGTCACCCTCGAGGCCCAAGGCACCTCCCGCGCGATTCGCACCGCAGCCGACGGGACGTTCGAGTTCCCGGGCGTCGATGACGACGCGCCGGTCGTCGCCCGTGCGAGTGCCGCCGGCTACGATCCGGAGGCGGCCGAGCTCGTCCCCGGACGCGAGCGCCAGGTGGAGCTGATCCTGCGCCCAGCCGTGCCGGCGGGTCAGGTGCGGGGCACCATCGTGGACATGGCCGGGCATCCCGTCGCGGCCAAAATCACCATCGATCCCGGTGGCCTGGTTCTACAAGTGCCAGCCGACGGTACGTTCAACATCGAGCTGAGCCCGGGAGAGTATAGGCTACGTGCTGAGCACCCCGACTTTGCTCCGCAGGGCCGCGTGATCGTCGTCGTGGAGCGCGGGGTGGTCATCCTGAACATCGCCCTCACGAAGTAACCTCCCCCGCTCCTCGATGCGTCGCCGCCTCCTCGTCCTGGCTCTGCTCGCGCTCGCCTTCCTGGGCTTGGTGGTCGTCGGGTACCAGTGGATGCAATCGACCGCGCTCGCCGAGCTGCGTGCGCTCGATGGACCAACCTTCCGGGATCGACAGAGTTCGATCGGTCGCTGGCAGCCGGCCGCCGTCGGCAGCGAGTTCGACGACGGGGACGGTGCCAAGACGTCCGCCGAGGGCGCGGCGCGCTTTCGCTTGGGCCAAAGTGGCAGCCTGACCCTGAAGCCGAAGTCTCAGGTGCGCTTTCGACGCCGCGGGGACAAGAGCGGACGCGCCGTCGGACTGACGGTGGAGGTCGGCGAGGTCGAGGTGCGCACGGAGGACGGATCGCTCGCCGTGGGGTCGGAGTTCGGGGAGCTAGTGCTGGAACCGAAGAGCCGCGTACGGCTCACCCGCAAAGGGGAACGCTTGTTCGTAGGCGTGAAGGTCGGACGCCTGCGCTTTGGCCCCAACCAACACGCGCTGGTCGCGGGCCAAGAAGTCACCGTGGCCGTCGGCGGCCTCATTCTGGAGCAAGGCAACGCCCAGCCCCCCGGCGCCGGGCCCGCCGCGGCGGAGGGGGCGCCGCCCACCGCGCCACGTCCGGGCCAGGGCGTGGGCTACGCCGATCTGGTCGTGGTGGCCGGAGCGAGTTTCGTGGTGCACGACGAGGCCCCGCCAACGGCCATCGGCTTTCGCTTCGAGAAAGCCTGCCCCCAAGGCGGGCGGCTCGAGATCGGCGGCAAATGGACCGAAGCCGAGCGGCAGGGAAATCTGCAGCTCGGCGTGGGCCGTTACGAATACGTGGTGCGCTGTTTGGACCACCCCGAGACGATCGCCGTACGCGGCGAGCTGCGCATCCTGAGCGATTCCGGTACCCGGCAATTGCCGAGCTTCACACCGAGCGCCCAGGTCACGGCCGACGGCCGCACGTACACGGTGCTCTATCAGGCGCGCCTCCCGAGCGTGACCGTGGCCTGGCCAACGGCGCCCGAGGCGAGCTCGTACTCGCTGACCGTCGACGGGCGTACGACGCGGACGACCAAACCAGGCCACACATTTCCCTCCGGTGCACTCGCCGCAGGCACCCACGTGGCCACGTTCGCCGCCGACACGTCGCCGCCGCGCGCCTCGCGACCGACGACCATCGTCATCAAGATCGACGCCCAAGCCCCGACCGGCCGCGTCGCTGAACCCAAGGCGGGGTTCGCGGCCGGCGCCACGGTCCCCGTTGCGGGCCAAGCGCTACCAGGCTGGACGGTCTCGGTCGACGGAACGCCGATGGAAAAGGATGCGGCAGGGCGATTCGCGGCCAAGGTGCCCACAAACGGCACGCTCTCGATCGCCTTCTCCCATCCCACCCTTGGCATGCACTACTATCTGAGGCGTCCCCAGGGCGCGCGGAGCCGCTGAGCTACTGAGCAGCCCCCCGCCCCGCGCCCGCATGGAACTCACTTCAGGCCTCGACTCCCACCTCCTGCTCGGTCGCTACCGGGTGGTGGCGCGCCTCGCCGAGGGTGGCATGGGCAAGGTGTACCTGGCCCGCGTGGAAGGTGCCGAGGGTTTCACCAAGCCCGTGGTGGTCAAGGTCATGCGCCCCGACATGCGCGCGATGGAAGACGGCAACCGTCTCTTTTCCCGCGAGGCCTTGATCCTGTCCAAGATGCAGCACCCCGCGGTGCCGGGCATCATCGACTTCGGCACCCAGGACGGGGCTCGCATCATGGTGCTCGAGTACGTCCACGGCTACTCCGTGGCCAACTGGCTCGACTTCCGCTTCGCGCGGCGCCAACCGATCCCCGTCGATTCGTGCCTGTTCGTGGTCAGAAAGGTGCTGGAGGCCCTGCACTACGCCCACACCTTCGAGTCAGCCGAGGGCGGACGCGTGGAAATCGTGCATCGTGACGTGGCGGCGGACAACGTGCTCTTGGACCGCAAGGGCTACGTCTACCTGCTCGATTTCGGCATCGCGAGCATCACCGGCAAGGACCGACGAGTCACAGCCGAGGCCGGAACGTTCCGCGGCAAGCTCGGCTACGCCGCACCCGAAACCGTGGAGGGCAAACCCGCCACACCGCGGTCCGACCAATACTCCGCCGGAGTGCTGCTGCTCGAGCTGCTCACGCTCGAGGCGCCTTTCCAGTCCGATTCGGTCGCCGACACGGTGCGGCGCATGGTGCAGGAGGACGCTCCACTGGCGTCGAGCTTTCGCTCCGACATCCCCAAGGACCTCGACCGCACCGTCGCTCGCGTGCTGCGCAAGGATCCGAACGAGCGCTACTACTCGGTGTTCGAGCTGTCGCGCGAGCTCCGGCGCCTGCAGCGGGTGGACGACGAGGAGGCCCTGCAGCAGCTGAGAAGGACGCTGGAGACCGATTTCGAAGAGCTGCCCGCGGCGCTCGGCGTGGAGTCGCTGAAGGTGCGCGAGGCGGCCCTCGCTCGCATCTTCGAGGTGGGCGAGGGCCTGATCTTGAGCCCCGCGGCGGGACCGAGCCCTGAAGCCGGCGCCAAGTCGCGCTTTAGCCTGCTCGGGATCCTGGCCGCCTCGGGGGTGGCCATCGCGCTCGCCCTCGGCGTGCTGATCGCGGTGCTCACTCGCGGCGAGGGACAGCAAGTGGTCGTCGTCGGCGGGGAGCGCGA